>JADHEF010000119.1_pt1 | contig 91278 bp, 76 predicted proteins | sample 8952391 | NCBI WGS metagenome assembly JADHEF01 (sample SAMN16124439, study PRJNA663245) | bioreactor sludge metagenome | isolation source: sludge (nitrite) | place: India:Bengaluru | collected 2019-02-28
CGCGGAGCACCCTCCTCGACGGTCCGATCGAGGTCGTCCACGCCGGCATCGACGCCGTCGCCGAGGCGCCCCGCGCCGCCGGTGCGCCCGTTACGGTCGTCGACTTCCGGCCTCCCGCGGGAGGCGACCCGCGCCGGATGGCGCTCCTGTCGGAGCTCCTCTCCGGCCCCGCCGCGCGCGAGATCGACGCCGCGAACGCCCGCGCCCTCGACCGGCTCCTCGCGAGCCGCCCGCACCTCGTCGGCATCGGGACCGCGCGCGACGTGGTTCCGGGGATGGCCGAGGACCTCTTCCTCCACGCGGGTCCGCCCGTGACGTGGGAGCGAATGTGCGGCCCGATGCGCGGCGCCGTGATCGGCGGCCTCCTCTACGAGGGGCGCGCGAAGGACGCGGCCGAGGCGGAGCGCCTCGCGGCGAGCGGCGCCGTCCGGTTCGACCCGTGCCACCACCACGACGCCGTCGGCCCGATGGCGGGCCTCGTGACGCCGTCGATGCCGGTCTTCGTGATCGAGGACCGCGGCGGCGAGCGGGCCGGGGCGAGGACCTTCTGCACCCTGAACGAGGGGCTCGGGAAGGTCCTCCGCTACGGCGCCTTCTCGGAGGAGGTCGTCGCGCGGCTCACCTACATGCGCGACGAGCTGGCGCCCGTCCTCGCCGAGGCGCTCGCGCTGCGCGGCCCGATCGACCTGAAGCACCTGATGGCCCAGGCGCTTCAGATGGGCGACGAGGGGCACAACCGCAATCGCGCGGGGACGTCGCTCCTCTTCCGCGAGCTGGCGCCGGCCGTCGTCCGCGCCACCGCGGACCGCGAACGCGCCGCGCGGGCCCTCGACTTCGTGAACGGGAACGACCACTTCTTCCTGAACCTCACGATGCCGATGGGCAAGTGCATGCTGAAGGCGGCGGAAGGGGAGCCTCTCTCCTCGCTCGTCTCCGTCATGGCGCGCAACGGCACCGACTTCGGCATCCAGCTCGCGTCGATGCCGGGGCGCTGGTTCACGGGGCCGGCGCTCCCGGTGCGCGGCCTCTACTTCCCCGGCTTCAGCGAGGCCGACGCGAACCCCGACATCGGCGACAGCGCGATCACGGAGACGGCCGGCTTCGGCGGATTCGCGATGGCGGCGGCCCCCGCGATCGTCCAGTTCGTCGGCGGGAGCGCCGAGGACGCGCTGGCGGCGACGCGCGCGATGCGGCGCATCACCCTGGGGCCGAACCCGGGGTTCGCGATTCCGGCGCTCGGCTTCTCGGGAACGCCGACCGGCATCGACCTTCGCCTCGTCGAGGAGCGGAACCTCCTCCCGCAGATCAACACCGGCATCGCCCACAGGGAGCCCGGCGTCGGGCAGGTGGGGGCCGGCCTCGTCACCCCTCCGTGGGAGGCGTTCCACGCCGCCCTCGAGGCGTTCGCCGAACACGTCCGCGCCTCCCGCGCGTGAACACGAAGGAGTCCTCCATGCGTCCGATCGAGCTTTCCATTCCCCTCGGCATCGGCACCCCGGCCTGGCCCACCTACGAGCCGCTCCAGATGAAGTATTTCAAGCGGCTCGCGCCGAACGGCGCGAACGGTCAGATCCTGACGCACTCGAACCACCTCGGGACGCACATGGACGGCGAGATCCACTTCTACTCGCCGGGGAAGGACATGGCGGCCCTGACGCTCGACTTCCTGATGCACGAGGGGGCGATCGTCGACCTCTCCGACGCCGTCGGCGACTACGACGTCTACACGTCGAAGATGGTCGAGGACCGGGTGGAGGTGAAGGACGGCGACATCCTGATCATCCACACCGGCTACCACCACTACGGCTGGGACCAGCCGGAGGCCGACGAGATCCGCTACATGGTCAAGCACCCGGGCCCCGACCGGGAGTTCGCCGAGTGGTGCCGGAAGAGGAAGCTCCGCTGGCTGGGCGTCGACTGCGGGAGCGCCGACCACCCGATGAACACGATCATCCGGACCTGGATGCCGCGGCAGGCGAAGGAAGCCGACGCCCACTTCCGCGCGAAGTACGGCAAGCCGCTCGACGAGTTCTACGACGACGGCAAGTACCAGCTCATGCACCTCGAGCTCTTCAACCACGGGATCATCCACGCCGAGTGCATGGGAGGCGACATCGACCTCCTCCTGAACCAGCGTGCCGTCATCGGCGCGTTCCCGTGGCGCCTCGTCGACGGCGAGTCGTGCATCTGCCGCATCCTCGCCTTCGTCGAGGACGACCGCCACGCGGCGCTCATGGCGAAGAAGGAGAAGGCCGTGAAGACGAAGTGGAACGACGTCTCGGGCGCGCCGAACGCCTGGCTCCACGAAGAGGCGCGGAAGAAGGGCTGAGGCGAGTCGGGGCGCGGCGGGGACGCCGCGCCCCGGAGCCGCGCATGAGCGACCTGCCGTTCCGCTCCGCCACCGAGCTCCTCGCCGCGCTCGACCGCCGCGAGACGTCGAGCGAGGAGCTCCTCGCCCTCTTCTTCTCGCGCATCGAGCGCCTTTCGAAGGCGACGAACGCCGTCGTGACGCTCGACGCCGAGCGGTCTCTGGCCGAGGCGCGGCGCTGCGACGAGGAGCGCACGCGCGGCGAGCGCCGCGGGGCGCTCCACGGGCTGCCCGTGACGGTGAAGGACTCGTTCGAGACGGAAGGGCTCCTCACGACCTCCGGCGGAACGCCGGAGCTGATGGGGTACGTCCCGGCGGGGGACGCCATCGTCGTGGCCCGGCTGAAGGCGGCCGGGGCGATCGTCTTCGGCAAGACGAACCTCTCGACGCAGGCGATGGACATTCAGACGTACAACGACGCGTTCGGGACGACGAGCAACCCGTGGGATGCCGGGCGCACCGCCGGCGGCTCTTCCGGCGGCTCGGCCGTCGCGATGAGCTGCGGCCTCTCGGCGCTCGAGGTCGGGAGCGACCTCGGCGGGTCGATCCGGATCCCGGCCTCCTTCTGCGGCGTCTTCGGCCACCGGCCGAGCTACGGGATCGTCCCGACGCGCGGGCACATTCCGGGGCCTCCGGGCGCGCTCGCGGCGCCCGACCTCGAGACGGCGGGGCCGATCGCGCGGTCGGCCGACGACCTCGACCTCGCGCTTCGCCTCCTGGCGGGACCCGACGAGAGCCAGGGCGTCGCCTGGCGCCTCGAGCTGCCTCCTCCGCGGAGGCGCGGGCTTTCCGAGTACCGCCTCGCGGCGTGGCTCGACGACCCGGCGGCGCCGGTGGACGCCTCGCTCCGCGAGCGGCTCGAGACGGTCGTCGAGGAGCTCCGGGCCGCCGGGGCCGAGGTCGACACGGCGGCGCGCCCCTCCTTCACGCTCGCCGAGAACGCGCGCCTCTTCATGCGCGTCCTCTACGGGAGCATGTCCTCGGGCATGCCGGAGGGGCAGTTCGAGAAGCTGGCGGCCCGGGCCGCCGGGCTCGCCCCCGACGACGATTCCTTCGCTGCGCGCCTCACGCGCGACACGGTCCAGACCCACCGCGAGTTCGACCTCGCCCGCGAGGAGAGGGAGCGGCAGCGCGCCCGATGGGCCGAGCTCTTCACGCGCTACGACGCTCTGCTCTGTCCCGCGTTCCCGACGCCCGCGTTCCCGCACGACCAGAGCCCGAACATCGCGAGGCGGACGCTCGCCGTGAACGGCGCACCGCAGCCCTACCTCGGGACGCTCCTCGGCTGGCCGGCGCTCTCCGGGCTCTCTTCGCTCCCGGGGACCGCGGCGCCCGTCGGCTTCACGCGCGACGGCCTCCCCGCCGGGATCCAGGTCGTCGGCCCCTATCTCGAGGACCGGACCGCGATCCACGTCGCGAAGCTCGTCGCGGAGGTCTCGGGGGGCTACGTGCGGCCGCCGGGAGCGGCTTAGCGAGCGCGACCCGCCGTCACGGAGCGAGCCGCAGCCCGGCCCCCGGCCCGACGGGGAGGTCGAGCGCGATCCACCCCATCAGGAGGAGGCTCCACGACACGAGGAAGACGAGCGTATAGGGGAGCATCGTCGCGATGAGGGTGCCGAGGCCCGCCTTCGCGTCGTAGCGCTGGACGGTCGCGAGGATCAGGGCGAAGTAGGACATCGTCGGCGAGATGACGTTCGTGACGCTGTCGCCGACGCGGTAGGCGGCCTGCGTCAGCTCGGGCGTGTAGCCGAGGAGCATCAGCATCGGGACGAAGACGGGGGCCATGACCGCCCACTTCGCCGACGCGCTCCCCATCAGGAGGTTCACGGCCGCCGAGAGGACGACGAAGCCGAGCATGAGCGGGATGCCGCCGAGGCCCGTCGCCTTCAGGAGCTCGGCCCCCTTCACCGCGCCGATGAGGCCGAGGTGCGACCAGTTGAACCAGGCGACGAACTGGGCCGCGAAGAAGACGAGGACCATGTAGGAGCCGAGCGTCTCCATCGACTTCGACATCGCCTTCACGACGGCGGCGTCGCTCTTCATCGTCCCGGCGCCGATCCCGTAGGCGACTCCGGCGAGCGCCCCGCCGAGGAAGATGAACGGGACGATCGCCGTCAGGAGCGGCGAGTGGAGGACGCCGCCCGTCTTCAGGTCCCGGAGAAACCCTCCCTCCGGCACGACGCCCCAGAGGACGACGGCGGCGAAGAGGGCGAGGACGACGATCGCGTTTCGGAGCCCCTTCTTCTCGGTGGCGTCGAGCGGGCGAAGCTCTCCGTCGGCCTTCTCGGCCCCGGCGTACGCGCCGAGGCGCGGGACGACGAGCTTCTCGGTGACCCACGTCCCGGCGGCGGCGATCAGGAACGTGGAGACGGCGAGGAAGTAGTAGTTCGCTGCGGGGCTGACGACGTAGGAGGGGTCGACGATGTGCGCCGCCTCCTGCGTCAGGCCGGCGAGGAGCGGGTCGATCGTCCCGAGGACGAGGTTCGCGCTGTAACCGCCCGAGACGCCGGCGAACGCGGCGGCGAGGCCGGCGAGCGGATGCCGCCCCGCGGCGAGAAAGATCACCGCCGCGAGCGGGATCAGAAGTACGTAGCCGACCTCGCTGGCCGCGTTCGAGAGGATTCCGGCGAGGACGACGACGAACGTCAGGAGCTTTCGCGGCGCCGAGAGGACGAGAAGGCGGAGGAGCGTCCCGATGAGGCCGCTCCCCTCGGCGACGCCGATTCCGAGGAGCGCGACGAGGACGGTGCCGAGCGGCGCGAAGCTCGTGAAGTTGGAGACCGTCTTCTCGAGGACGAGGTGCATCCCTTCGACCGTCAGCAGGTTGACGACGGTGATCGTCTTCCCCGTCCCCGGGTGGACGGCGGTGAACCCGGCCCAGGAGCCGATCGCCGACGCGCCGAGGACGGCGAGCGCGAGGATGAGGAAGATCGTCGCCGGGTGGGGGAGGGTGTTCCCCACCCTCTCCACGCTCCCGAGCATCCGGGAGAAGAGGTCGCCCCGGGCCGCGACCGTCTTCGCCGCGGCGCGGCCCCGTTCGTCTTTCGCTCCCACTCGTCACCCCTCCGCCCGGCGTGCCGCCCGACGCGATGGGATCTCAACGCGCGGGCGAGGCCGGGAATTCCCGGTGCGGCGGGAAATCGACGCGGGGCCGCGAGCGGATCGCGACCGCGAGGCGGAACGCCCGGGCGGGCCGATCCCTCAGAGAGAGAGCTTCCGGTAGAGGATCGTCACGTCGCCGCCGTTCGCGGGAGCGACCGTCGCGGGGCGGGAGCGGCCGAGGGCCACCGCGGACGGCGGGAGCCCCGGCGTCTCGTCGAGGACGAACGCCTCGCGGGGGGCGGCGGGGAGAGTCAGCTCCACGACGAAGCCCTCCGGCGGCGCGGCGCGGACGAAGAGCCGAAGCGGCCTTCCGGTCGCGGGCCTGCTCCGCAGGTACGGCGGCGGGAGGAGGCGCCCCTCCACCCGGATCTCCTCGACGGCGGTCGCGTCGGGAACCACGAGCCCGAGGCGCGGCGCCCCGCGCGGAGAGGCGAGGCGAAGGCGGAGGCGCCGCCGTCCGTCCGGGAGCGGCGCGGAGTCGAGGACCTCGAGCTCGGGGAAGGGGGCGCTCGTCGGCGCGAGCGGCGCCGCGAAAGGGGAGGCCTTCCTCGCCCACGGGAGGAGCCCGGGCGCCCTCTCGAAGCGGGCCGAGGCCGCGACGGCGGAGTGGAGCCGACCGGAAGCGGGGCTGTAGACGAGGCGCGCGTCGGGCGTCCCTGCTTCCTGTACGGCGAGCATGCTGCCGTGCTCGGGCTCGTCGGGCGTCGGCCTCGAGAGGACGAGGGTCGCGGCGGAGGCGACGACGAAGAGCGCGGCGAGAACGCCGGCGGGCCGGCGCCAGGCGCCGCGCGTCCCGTCGAGCGGCAGCGCCGCGAGGAGGCTCCCGAACGCCACGGCGACGATGGGAAGCGCGGCCGGTCCGAGCGTCTCGGGGAGCAGGAGCGCCAGGGGAAGAAGAAGGACGCCGAGCGCCGCAAACGGCAGCCAGGGGGAGATGCGCTCCGGGAGCGCGAGTCGTGCGGCGCCGGCGACGAGCGCGGGGGCGACGAGGAGGTAGGAGGTCTCCGGCCACGCGAGCGAGAGGACGAGCCCCAGCAGCGCGGTCGAGGTCCAGGCCTTCTCCCACGACGCGACGGCGGCGCCGGCGGCACGCGCCTCGGCGGCGAGGACGGGCAGCGCGGCGAGAAGCCCGACCGCGACGACCGCGACGACGGACGTCCACGGCCGCGGGACGAAGATTACGGGGAAGGCGCCGAGCGCCCGGAGGAGCTGCCACGCGAGGGCGCCGGCGAGGGCGGCGGCGAGCGGGCCGAGGAGCGGGGAGACGGCGCGGACGCTCGGGAGGAGGCGTCCCCCGCGGCGGACGCAGGCGAGGCGGACGAGGAGGAGCGCGAGGAGCGCGACGGCCGGGGCCGCCTCCCGCGGCCAGGCGACGACGAACGCCCCCGCCACGGAGAAGAAGACGGCGCGGCCGGTGGGCGGCTCGCGCAGGTCGGTCTCCGCGAGGGCGCGGACGAGGGCGAGCGCGTTCTCTCCGTGGTGCTGGAGGGAGGCGCGCGAGAGGTTCGCGAGGGAGTCCTCGCGCGTGTGGTAGCGCGCCGCCGACCCCAGGAAGGCGAGGTTGAGGCCGGCGAGCCCCTCGCGCTTGTAGACCGTCAGGTCGGTGTCGTTCGGGAGCCGGTCGTAGACGAACGCGAAGAGCGAGCTCGTGACGGGGCGCGGGAGGCGGGAGACGGCGCGGCGGACGAGCCACGCGTTCTCGGCGCTCGTCTCGAAGAGGAGGCTCGGGCCGCTCGTCCCGCGCGCCTCGAGGTTGACGACGGCGCCGATCGTGCGCGCCCGGGAGGAGCGAACGAAGAGCTCCGCGCCGAGGAGGCCGTCCTCCTCGCCGTCGTCGAAGAGGAGGAGGACCGGGTTCCGCCGGGGCGCCGCGAGGAGCGCGCGGGCCGCCTCGAGGAGGACGGCGACTCCCGACGCGTCGTCGCTCGCGCCGGTGCCGGCGCCGACGGAGTCGGTGTGCGCGGTGAGGAGAACGGCCGGCCCCGGCCCGGTGCCGGGCAGCTCCGCGAGGACGTTGACGAGCCGGGCGCAGGAGCCGTGAGGGGCGCAGGCGAAGCCCTCGTCCGTCTCCGGCTTCAGGCCGAGCCGCCGGACCTCGGCGAGGAGGCGCTCGCGAAAGGCGGCGTGCGCGGCGCTTCCGGGCGTCCGCGGCGCCTCGTCGGCGAGAAGCCGCTCGAGGACCTCCACCGCCCGCGCTGCCGAGAACTCCGTCTCGGGCGCGTCCGCGCCGCGCGGAGTGGGCGGTGCGGACCTCCAGGCGGAGAGGGCCGCGAGGGCGAGGAGGGCGAGGAGGGCCGCGGGGAGCCGGACGGCGCGCATCGGGCGTCGAGAATAGTCGCGGGTCACCCTCTCCGGCCCTGGATCGTGGCGGTCACCCCTTCTTCACGCGCGCGAGGAGCTCCTTCACGGCGTCCTTGTGGACGAGGAACGCGAGCATCTTGAGCTTCACGTAGTCCTCGTGGAAGAAGTAGTAGCCGGGGTGGTCGTTGTTCCAGGAGCTCGACCAGGAGTCCTTCACGAGGAACCAGTCCTTCCCCTTCCGGGTCGTGACGCCGACGACGTGGAGCCCGTGGTCGTCCGTCGTGCTCCCGTTCGCGAAGCGGAACGCGCGGGCCGCCTCGTCGATGTACTCGGAAGGGAGGTCCCATGTCGGGACGACGGCGATGCCGGGGGGGCCGATGGAGTAGCCGGGCTCCGACATGTCGCCCGCGACGACGACGGAGAAGCCGCCCCGCACGGCTCCCTTGATCGCGGCGAGGAACGCGTCGAGCGGGACGTTGACGTACTCCTTCCCGTGCCACCAGTTGTCGGGGACGGCGTACTCGGCCTGCTCCCAGTACGGCTGCTCCATCGTGGAGAGGAACGCGACGTAGTCGTCGGGGTCGAGCCTCACGACTCTCGCGAGGTACTCCTTCGGCGTCATCGCCACGCCCTCGACGACGACGGTCTCGGGCGGGGCGCCGAGGTGGTGGTCCAGGATCGCGCGGACGGTCGAGACGACGGCGGCCTCGTTCCACGCCCCCGCGGCCTTCACGCCCTCGAGGTACGCCCGGATCTCGGCGTAGAGCGTCGCCTCGTGGTCGTGCTCCTTCCGCCCGCCGACGAGGCCCGTGTAGGCCTCGGCGGGGAGGGCGCCGTGCTCGCGCAGGGCGCGGAGGACGGCCGCCGGCTGCGAGCCCTCGCCGTAGACCGACGTCCCGCGCGAGCGGACCCAGCCCTTCGCCTTCTCGACGTGCTCCCAGTAGACGGTGTGGAGGACCGAGAGCCGGAGCTGCCTCTTCGTGAGCCGGTGGACCTCCGACTCGAGGAACGAGGTCGTCGAGAAGCACCAGCACATCCCCGAGAGCCCCTGGCAGACCGGAGGCTGGTGCCAGACGCTCGTGAACTCCGACGCACCCTTCGGAGCGTCGACGGCGGAGAAGTCGACCCACATCCGCTTCTTCGGGACGGCGTCGTCCGTCTTCCGGACCTCCGCGCGGATCGCGTCGAGCTTCGCGTCCTTCTTCTCGGCGAAGACGACGCCGTCCCGCCGTTCCTCGGCGGCGAGCGGGAGCGTGGAGAAGGCGAGCAGGGCGGCGAGGGCGAGAGCGCTGCGTCTCATCGAGGACCTCCGAACGACGCAGTCTGGCGCGATCGGCCTCCGCCGGCAACCGGTGCCAGGCGTGAAATCGTGTATTGTTTGGTGCGACGGGTGCGAGGCAGCCGCGCGGCCGCGCAGCGGCGGGAAGTGGACTTCCGCGGGGCGGATCGGGGATGCTCCCGGCCAACCCGGAACTTCGCTTCAGGAGGCCCCGATGGTCCCTCTGACCTCGCTGTGGATTCCGATCCTCGTCTCGGCCGCCCTCGTCTTCGTCGTCAGCTCGGTCATCCACATGCTCCTCCCGGTTCACAAGAACGACTTCCGGAGGCTCCCGAAGGAGGACGAAGCGCTGGAGTCGATGCGGAAGCTCGGCCTCGAACCGGGCGATTACATGTTCCCGCAGTGCTCGAGCATGGCCGAGATGAAGGACCCGACGTTCCTCGCGAAGATGGAGAAGGGCCCGGTCGGCGTGCTGACGGTGATGCCGAGCGGCCCGCCCGCGATGGGGCCGAGCCTCGCGCTCTGGTTCGTCTACTGCGCCGTCGTCGGGCTCTTCGCGGCCTACGTCGCGGGGAGGGCGCTCCCGGTCGGGGCGCACTACCTGGCGGTGTTCCGGTTCGCGGGCGTCACGGCGTTCGTCGGCTACGCCCTCGCGCTCTGGCAGAACACGATCTGGTACAAGCGCTCGGCCGTCTCGACGCTGAAGTCGACGATCGACGGCCTCGTCTACGCGCTCTGCACCGCCGGAATCTTCGGCTGGCTCTGGCCGCGGTGACTCGGGAGCGGCCGGACCGGCCGCTACACTCCGGCGCCATGTCGCTTCTCATCGCCGGGCTCGACGACTACCTCCTCTCCGTCCTCCCTCCCCGGGACCGCGTCCTCGCGCGGATCGAGGAAGACGCCGCGCGCCGCCGCATTCCGATCGTCGGGCCGGCCGTCGGCCGGCTCCTCGCGCAGTACGTCCACCTGACGGGCGCGCGGCGGGTCTTCGAGCTCGGGAGCGCGATCGGCTATTCGACGATCTGGCTGGCGCGCGCCGTCGGAGAGGGCGGGGAAGTCTTCTTCACCGACGCCTCGGAGGAGAACGCGGCGGAAGCGCGGAAGAACTTCGAGGAAGCGGGAGTCTCCTCGCGCGTCACGCTCCGGGTGGGGGACGCGCTCGCGAGCCTCGACGCAACGGAGGGCGAGTTCGACCTCGTCTTCAACGACGTCGACAAGGAAGGCTATCCTGACGTCCTCCGGCGCGCGGTGCCGCGGCTTCGCGTCGGAGGCCTCCTGGTCACCGACAACGTCCTCTGGAGCGGGGCTCTCCGCCTCCCGGCGTGCGAGGACGACGCGGAGACGGCGGCGATCCGCGAGTTCAACCGGCTCTGCTACGAGCACCCGGACCTTTCGACGACGATCCTCCCGCTCCGGGACGGCGTCTCCGTCGTCCGCCGGATCCGCTGACGGGGACCGGACGTCAGCGGCCGGAGCGGGGCTTCGGGTCGGGCTTCGGCGAGGCCATCCTCTTCCGCACCTTCCCGAGCGAGACGTTGAGCGGGTTGTCCCGGTGCAGGAAGGAGATCACCGGCGGCCGGCGGGACCCGAACTCCGCGCGGAGGCGCTGGAGGCCGGGGTGCCGCGGGTCGAGGGCGAGACCCTTCTCGAGCGCCTCGACCGCCTTGCGCCGGCTCCGGCCTGCCATCCAGACGCGCGCCATGTTGTAGTAGGCGTCCGGGTTGAAGTGGTCCTTCTCGACGCCGAGCCAGCAGAACTCGGCGGCTTCCTTGATGCGTCCCTTGTGGAGCGCGAGGCAGAGGCCGTAGCTGGAGAGGAGAGGACCCGAAAGGCGGTGCTTCTCCCGGCTCAGGTGGCGGTAGGCCTCGGCCAGGAAGATGAGACCCCTCTCGTACTCCCCGGCGCGGGCGGCGGCGACGCCGAGCTCGACGAGATCCTCGAGATTCCCCGAGCGCCATTCGGCGAGGACGGCTTCCGGTGTGAGCGTGTCGATCGGCATGGGCCTCGGCAGTCTGGGAACCGGCGCCGGACGTGTCAAGCGCCAGCGGTGACGCGCTGGACGGCGGCACGGAGGGCACTGCCGTCGAGGCGGAGCGCCTCGACCCGCTCGGCGGCGGCGCGGAGGGCCTCCCGCGCGGCGTCCGCGTCCGCGCGGAGGCGGGTCGCCTCCGCGGCGCGCCCCTCGAGGGCGGACCGGACCGCCTCGAGCCTCTCGCAGACGAGACGCGAGGACTCGGCGGCGCCCCGCGTCGACCGGACCCCGTCCTCGAGCGCGCGACCGAGCTGAGAGCAGAGGCCGTCCAGTCCTCCGAGACGCTCCGACGCCCGGGCGCCTCGCTCCTGGCCCGCCGTGGCGGCGCCGACGGACTCTTCCACGAGCGCGGCGATGCGCCGGGCGCCCCCGTCGTTCCGGCGCGCGGCCTCGATCAGCTCGCGCGAGAGGCGTCGGGCCTCCTCGAAGAGGCTCCGGAGCTCCGTGGCCGCCTCCTCGAACGGCGCGCCCGCCTCGCCGGCGCGCGCCGAAAGGAGGGAGACGTTCAGGCCGAGGAGGTTCGCGCGGTCGGCGAGGCCGGAAACCGAGGACGCGAGAGGCATGAGGGCCTCCGCGGTGCGCGAGAGCTCCGAGAGGCCGCGGGCGAGGCCGGTGTCGAGCTCGGCGACGCGGTCGAGAGCCGCCCGGAGGCTGCGGACGTCGTCCGCCAGGCGGGACCTCTCGTCCGAGATCCGCTCGGCCGTGGCGAGCGCCCTCCCGAGGCCGTCGACGTCGACTCGCGGCGGGGCGGGGTCGTCGCCACCGAGCACCGGCGGGGAGGGCGGGAGCGGGGTGCGGAGACGGTCGGCCGCGTCGGCGAGGACCGGCTCGGCGGCGCGCATCGAGTCGGCGAGGCGCTCCGCGGGGCCGAGCAGCGTGGCGGCCAGGTTCTCGAAGGCCGAGACCCGGCCGAAGGGGACGGGCTCCGGCGGTGCCGCGAGGGGAGCAACCGCGGATCGCGGAGGAGCGGAGGACGCGGCGGGCGGGGGTTCCGGCAGCGCCGGAGAAGGAGACGCCGGAAGAGCGGAGGCCTCCGGGCGGGCGGCGAGCCGGTCCTCGAGGCGGCGGCACCGCCCCCGTTCCGTCTTCAGGGCGCTCCAGGCGGACGCGAGCGCGACGACCGCGACGGCGAGGAGGAGGGCGAGAAGGAGCTCCATCCGGAGGGAAAGCGTACACCGGCCCGGCGCTCCCGCCTAAACTCCGGGTCCGGTTTGACGACGACCCTTCTCCTCCGCGCGGGCCGCGACGACGCCGCCCGCCGCCGGCACCCGTGGGTCTTCTCGCGGGCGATCGCGGGAACCCCGCCCGGGGGCGAGGTCGAGGTGCGCTCGGCGTCCCGGCAGCTGCTCGGCCGCGGGTTCGCGTCCCCCCGTTCCTCCATCGCCGCCCGGCTCTGGCGGTGCGGAGAGGGGCCGCTCGACGCGGCATACGTGCGCGGCCTCGTGGTCGACGCCGCCCGCCTGCGGGAGCGCTTCGTGCCGGCCGGGACCGACGGCTACCGCGTCGTCCACGCCGAGGGGGACGGCCTCCCGGGCCTCGTCGTCGACCGATACGCGGACGTCCTCGTCGTCCAGGCGACGACGGAGGGAACGGACTCGGCGCGACACCTCTGGCTCCCTCCGCTCCGCGAGCTCTTTCCGAGGGCTTCGATCCTCCAGCGGAACGACCTCGCGAGCCGTCACGGCGAGGGGCTCCCGCTTGAGGACGAGCTCCTTGCCGGAGAGAGGCCGCCCGGGAGCGTCCCGTTCCGCGAGCACGGCCTCTCCTTCCGCGCCGACCTCGCGGGCGGGCAGAAGACCGGCTTCTTCCTCGACCAGCGGGAGAACCGACACCTCCTCCGGGGCCTGGCGGGCGGAAGACGCGTCCTCAACCTCTTCTCCTATTCGGGGGCGTTCGGCGTGTCGGCGCTCGCCGGAGGAGCCTCGCGCGTGACCCACGTCGACGTCTCGGAGCCGGCGCTCGCGCTCGCGAGGGAGAACCACGACGCGAACGGCCAGGAGCCCGGCCGGGTCGAGACGGTCGCGGCGGACGTCTTCGAGGACCTCCGCCTGCGCGTCGGGCGCGGCGAGACGTGGGACGTCGTCGTGACCGACCCGCCCGCCTTCGCGAAGAAGACGGCGGACGTCGACCGGGCCTGCCGGGGCTACAAGGACGTGAACCGCCTCGCCCTGAAGCTCCTCGCCCCCGGGGGCCTCCTCCTCGCCTGCTCCTGCTCGGGGCCCGTCTCCGCCGACCTCTTCCAGAAGGTCCTCTTCGCGGCGTCGCTCGACGCCGGAGTTCCCGCGAGGATCCTGGAGCGGCGCGGCGCCGGTCCGGACCACCCGGTCTCGATCGACTGCCCGGAGACCGAGTACCTGAAGGCGTTCCTCCTCTCCCGATGAGCGGGCCCGCCGCGGGCGTCGTCCTCCTCGGTCCCGTCCCGCCCTGGCGGAGCGGGATCGCCGACCAGACGGTGAGGCTCGCGCGCGCGATGTCGCGGCTCGGCGCGCCCCCCCTCGTGATCACGTTCTCTCGAATGTACCCGCGGGCGCTCTATCCCGGCGCGGCGGACCGCGGGGAGGGGGCGTTCCCCGAGGACGTCGAGGTCGTCCCGCTCCTCGACGGCTTCGACCCGCTCTCGTTTCGCCGCGCGGCCTCTCTCGCGGCCGCGAGCGGAGCCCGGCTCGCGGCGGCGGCGTTCTGGACCTCGGTCTTCGCGCCGCACCTCGCTCTCTTCCTCTCCTCGCACCGCGCCGAAGCGCCCGACGCGACCCGCCTCCTCCTCTGCCACAACCTCGCGGACCACGAAGCAGGGCCTCTCCGGCGCGCCCTCGCGCGCTCCGCTCTCCGGCGGGCGGACGTCCTGGCCGTCCAGAACGCGGGAGACCTCGCGACGGCGCGGCGGGAGGTGCCCGAGGCGCAGGCCGTCCTCGTGCCGCACCCCGCGGAGCCCGTCCCGCGCGTCCCTCGGGCCGAGGCGCGGCGGCTCCTCGGCCTCCCGGCGGAGTCCCCGCTCTTCCTCTTCAGCGGCCTCCTCCGCCTCTACAAGGGCTGGGACGTCCTCCTGGAGGCGTTCACCGCCGTACGACGGGAGCTCCCCGACGCGCTCCTCGTCCTCGCGGGGGAGCCGTGGGGAGAGGCGAAGACTCTCGCCGAGCGCCCCGCGCCCGGCGGCGTCCTCCTGCGCCTCCGCTTCCTCCCGCCGGACGAGCGCGGGCTCCTCTTCGACGCGTGCGACGCGGTCGTCTGCCCCTACCGGCACGCCACCGGCTCCGGGATCGCCGCCGACGCGCTGGCGCACGGCCGGCCGGTGATCGGCTCGGACGTCCCCGGCCTCTCGGTCGTCGTCCGGGACGGGACCTCGGGGCTGCTCGTCCCTCCCGGCGACCCGGGCCTCCTCGCCGGGGCGATGCTCCGCTTCGTCCGCGAGGGCCTCGGGCCGCGCCTTTCGTCCGGCGCGGAAGAGGTCGGCGCGCTCTTCTCGCCCGAGGGGCACGCCCGGACGATCCTCGCGCTGGGCGGGATCGGGCCCGGACCGGCCGGTTGCTAGACTCGGCGCGATCCCGCGCGCACCGCGCGGACGAGGACCACCGCGAATGGCGATTACGAAAATGTTCCGGGACCGGGTCGTCTCCATGGAGCAGACCTGGGACCTCGGAGAGAAGTACCTCGGACTCCTCTCGGAGCTCGTCCACGAGGCCCTGCCCCGTTTCCGGACCGTCGGCAACGACTTCGACCACGACCGCGACTTCTACTTCCTCCTCGAGCAGGCCTCGGAGCCGGAGGAGGAGAAGAAGGTCTGCTTCACCCGGATGCTCCTCGCGGACCGCGACTGCATCCCCCTGATCGCGGACGAGCCGCACGCCCCGGTTCGCGAGCGGATCGTGGCGGCGATCCGGGCGCAGGCCGAGAACCCCGAGATCGTCGTCGCGTACCGCGCCATCCTCTCGGAGGAGGAGAAGGCGGAGGCCGACGAGATCGACGCCGCGTGGCGGATCGAGGAGGCGGCGCGGGAAGCCGCGCGCAAGGCCGAGGAGGAACGCCGCCGCGAGGAGAAGAAGCGGCAGCGGGAGGCCGAGGACGCCCGGCGCCGGGCGCAGCGCGAGAAGCAGCGAGGCCGGGGCGGCGAGGCCGCCGGGGCCGCGCCGTCGCGAGGCGGCGAGGCCGGCGAAGGGCGCTCTAGGAAGCGCCGCCGCGGCCGGGGCGGCAGCGGCAGGGCGGACGGCTCGCCGCAGGCGGAAGGGACGGCCGCGCCCGGCGGAACGGCCGCCCCGGGCGCTCCTCGTCCGTCCGGCGAGCGGCCGGGCGGGGAACGGCGCGGGGATCGCCCGCGCGGCGAAAGGCCCCGCGGAGATCGTCCGCGCGGCGACCGTCCGCGGCCCCAGAAGGGCGCCGGAGCGCCGGCCCGGGCGCAGGAGGCGCAGGCACCCGGATCGGCCCCGCAGGTCCCTCAGGCTCCCCGGCCGGCCGCGGCGGGCGGAGCGCCCGACGGAAGCGCCCCGCGCGAAGGGGGCGGGAACCGGAGGAGGCGCCGGCGCGGACGCGGCGGCAGCCGGCCGCAGGGAGGCGGGCCGAACGGCGGCGCGCCCCAGGGAGGCGGCGGAGAGTAGGGGCCGCTGGACAGCGCTCGTCCCGGGAGGGACGAGCGGTCGGGACGGTGGAACTGGTAGAGGTCGATGACGTCCGTCCCGAGGCGCCGCAGGCTCCCCTCGCCCTGCTTCGAGATCGCCTTCCGAGAGAGGCCCTGCTCGTTCGGGCCGGGACCCGGCGAGACCAGGCGTTCGTCGCGAGGAGGGCCTGCCTCCGGCGCCCGGCGAGCGCCCGGCCGGTAGACTCGGCGTGACTCTCGCATCGTCGTTCGACGGGGCAGCGGGCCGTCGCCGCGCCGCCTCGCGAGGAGGGATCGTGATCAAGAAGGGCTGCGCGATGGCCGCCGTCGTCGTCCTCGGGGTCTTCGGGGCGTACCTCTACCTCCTCTGGGGGAAGGTCGAGGCGGTCCCCGCGATCATCCTCGCGGGGTTCGGCGCGCTCGGCCTCCTCATGGTCGTCGGGCAGCTGAAGGCGGTCCTCTTCGGCTCCGGAGACGTCGGGGCGCTGAAGCGGGCGGAGCAGGGGCTGCCGCTCGAGGACGGGAAGGAGGAGGCGGTCTGGGGCCGGATCGAGCCGCTCGGCGCCGCGCTGGTGGCGCCGTTCAGCGGACGGCCGTGCGTCGCCTACGAGTACGACGCGAAGAAGGCCTCGGCGCCCGACGACGAGAACGCCACCGCGTCGACGCTCGCCGGCTTCGCGCTGGCCCCGTCCGTCATCCGCTCGAGCCGCGGCGACGCGAGGCTCCTCGGCTTCAGCCTCCTGACCGAGTTCCCGGAGACGGTCGTCGACGACCCCGAGGCGGCTCACCGCGCCGTACGCCACGCCGCCTCCTCGCAGCCCGAGGAGATGGGTCTCGCGAAGCTCGGCGCGATGATCTCGGCGATGGACGACGCGATGGCCGACGACGACGGGTCGGTCCGGAAGGACATGAAGGCGAAGGACGCGAGCGTCGCCGACCTCGAGGCGTGCGTCCTGACGGAGAAGGTCGTCGCGCCGGGCGACACGGTGACCGCGATCGGGATCTGGGACGCCTCGCGGGGCGGGCTCGTGCCGAGTCACCGGGGGAAGTCCGCCGTCGTCCGCCTCCTCCCGGGGGGCGGGGCCGCGATGGTCGCGCACGGGCAGAAGCGGCCCTGGGGGCTGCTAATCTTCTCGCTCCTCTGGGCCGCCTTCGCGCACGTCTTCATCTGGCTGGCGTGGAGGGGCGGGTTCGACTGAGGTGCCCGAGCTCCCCGACGTCGAGCTCTACGTCGAGCACCTGACGCGGAGGCTCTCCGGCCGGACGCTCGAGCGGGTCCGCGTCGCCTCGCCGTTCCTTCTCCGGACGGTCGCGCCGCCGCTCTCCGACACGGAGGGGAGGGCGATCCGCGGCTTCCGGAGGCTCGGCAAGCGGGTCGTCTTCGAGCTCGAGGAGGGGCCGTTCCTCGTCGTCCACCTGATGGTCGCCGGGCGCTTCCACTGGAAGGACGCCTCGCGAGCACCCGTCCCGAAGAAGGTCGGCCTCGCCGCGTTCGACGTTCCGGGCGCCACGCTCCTCCTCACGGAGGCGAGCCCGAAGAAGCGGGCGTCGCTCCACGTCGTGGCGACGGAGGAGGCGCTCGCCGCGCTCTCGCGGGGCGGGCTCGAGCCGCTCGGGGCGAGCCTGCCGGAGTTCGCGGCGGCGCTTCGCGCGGAGAGCCACACGGTGAAGAGGGCGCTGACCGACCCGCGCCTCTTCAGCGGCATCGGCAACGCCTACTCCGACGAGATCCTCCACGCGGCGCGGATGTCGCCGTTCGCCCTGACGCGAACGATGGCGGACGAGGAGGTCGCGCGCCTCTACGCCGCGACGACGGCGACGCTTTCGGCGTGGCTCGCGCGCCTCCGCAAAGAAGCGGGGGAGCGCTTCCCGGAGAAGGTGACCGCGTTCCGGCCCGAGTTCGGCGTCCACGGCCGGTACGGGAAACCGTGCCCCGACTGTGGCGATCCGGTCCAGCGTCTCGTCTACGCCGACAACGAGGCGAACTACTGCGCGACCTGCCAGACGGGGGGGCGGCTCCTCGCGGACCGGGCCCTCTCCCGCCTCCTGAAGGACGACTGGCCGCGGAGCCTCGAGGAGCTCGAGGAGGCGAAGGCCGTCCGCCGGGAGCCCTGAAGAGGAACGCCCCGGCCGCGAGCGGCCGGGGCGTTCGAGGAACGAGGGGACGGGCGCGCTACCGGGCGACGTCGAGCGTCGCGCGGCCGGCGACGCCGGGGCGCGAGAGGCCGAGGAGTCGGACGTCGAGGTGCACGGGGCCATCGCCGAGAAGCGCGGCCGGGAGGTCGACGACGAGCTCCTCGTGTCCGGCGCGGAGGTCGTCGGTGCGCTCCGCCCAGGCGAGGCCGGGGCGGGAGCCGTCGGCGAGCGCCGCTCCGGCAGCGAGGACGTCGAGGCGATAGTCGCCCCCCTCGCGGACGGCGGCGGTCGCCGTCACGCGGAGGACGCGAGCCTCTCCCTCGCCGACCCACTCGGAGCGGACGGAGCCGGGGTGGAGGCGCGCGCTGCCGCGCTCGCTCACGAAGCCGGCGGCGCCGGTGCGCGCGAAGGCGCTCCCGCGCCCGTCGCGCCCCTCGGCCTCGATGCGGACGTCGACGGGGCCCGCGGGGAGGTCGAGACGATCGAGCGTCGCCGAGAAGTGCCCGTCGCCCGCGGCGCCGTCGCCGTGGAGGCCGTCGTCGAAGAGGGCGACCGCCTCGCTGGCCGTCCCGTCCCGCGCCGCGAGCCGGGCCGAGACGACGCCCGCGACGGGGACTCCGCCGTCGAGGAGGCGGGCGTTCAGCGTGACTGGTTCGCCCGGCTGCCGCGAGAGCGGGGAGGCCCAGGTCGTCAGGACGATCGGGCTGTCGAGCTCGGCCACGGCCACCGTGACGGCCGCGGCGCCGGGGGCGGAGAGCTCGAGCCGGTGGAGCCCGGGCTCCGGCGCGAGGACGCGGAGCGCCTCCTGGCGCGCGCCGACGGCGAGGCCGAGCTCTTCGGAGCCGAACTCCTCGATCCGGAACCGGCGGACGGCGTCGGCCCGGCCGCCGTCGGCGTCGGGTCCGAGGACGCGTCCGGCCGGAGTCGTCAGGCGGGTCTCGAGCTCCCGCCCGGCGGCGCCGTCTCCGGCGCGCAACGCGGCGTCCCGCTCCCCGGCGGGGAGGACCCAGACGAGGAGCGTGCCGGTGCCCGTGGCGGGAAGGTCGAAGACGGCGCGGTCCCCGTCGAGGACCGTCGTCTTCACGAACGTTCGCGACTCGGACGCGGGCGAGGCGACCGCGAACGGCGCGAGCGTCTCGCCGGGGGCGAAGCGACCGACGGAGACCTCGCCGCCGGCGAGCGGCGTCGAGGCGAGGAGTGTGGCGAGGAGCGCGAAGGCGAAGGTCCGGGTCTTCACGTCGGCCTCCTCAGTAGGTCGCGGCGAGCGTGTCGCCGAGCTTCCGGTAGTCGTTCCGGCGGTTGTGGTGGTGGTTCGCCGGAGTCAGGAACCAGTTCGTTCCGGCTCCCTGCGCGCTGTACTGCGAGACCATTCCGTCGTCTTCGCCCGGCATCCCGGCGACCCCCGAGAGCGTCGCGAGGCCGTAGTCCTCGGAGTGGGCGAAGTCGTTCCAGAGCCCGGTGCCGGCCACGTTGTGGTACGGCTTCGGGAGCGCGGGCCGGCCCGCGCTCCCCTTCAGGTAGTACTGGTTGTAGTAGGACATCGAGCTCGTGGTGCAGTTCTTCGTCGAGTCGTTGTTCTGACCGACGAGGCTGACGAGCCAGCCTGTGAGCCAGGAGCCGGAGAGGGTCCCGGCGAGGTTCGCGGCCTCGGAGCCCCGGTTCGGAGGGGCGAGCGCGTTGACGCGCTGGATCCGGCTGAGGATCGCCGGATAGCGCGAGTCGTAGGTCGGGTTCGAGAGGATCCAGCGGAGGACGACGCCGCCGAAGGAGTGCGTGACGACCTGGATCTCGTCGACGGCGTTCGCGTTCATCCAGGTCGTGATCTGGCCGGCGACCTGCCCAGCGGCGACCCACATGTACTGCGTGCCGTCGTAGTGGCAGACGAGGTAGGGGACGGCGTACCCCTTCGTCGTCGCCCGGATCATGTCCGAGCCCCAGTAGGCGTTCGCGACGCTCTGCGTCGCGAGGTCGCTTCCTCCCTTGCCGTGGACGAAGACGACCCCCTTCTTCGCGAAGGCGGGGGACGAAGTGAAGAGCAGGGCCGCCAGGGCGAGCCCGAGGACGGACGTTCGCATTCGATGCCTCCTCTTGCCGGTCGGTTCGCGAGGCGAGCGCAAGGTCGGTGCCGCGCGTTCCTTCGCGCGTTCGTCAGGCCGGAGGCGGGTCGCGGGCGCGTTTACGCGGGCGGCCGGGGGTAGGCCGGTGACCCACGCGTCACCGGCTGACCCTCTGCCGCAATCCGGACGGGTCTGGTCCTGATCCGTCCGCGCCTTCCGCGTGGCTCGGAACGGTCTGTCGCTCAGGCGGCGGCTTCGCTCCCGGCGGGCGCCGGGCCGACGGAGAGGACGACGAGCGTCTGATCGTCCTCGGGCGGGCGGTTCCGGGTGAACTTCCGCACGGCCGAGAGGAGGGACTGCCGCATCGCGTCCGCGCCTTCTTTCGCCGCGCCCGCGAGGACCTGCTCGAAGCGGGTGAACCCGAACGGCTCGCCGTCGTCGTCGAGGGCTTCGATGAGGCCGTCGCTGTAGAGGACGAGGCGGTCGCCCGGTCCGAGGTGCGCCGTGTGCTCGACGAAGGGGGTCCGCCGCTTCACGCCGAGCGGGAAGCCCCACGCGGAGAGCGGCTCGGGCGCGCCGCCTCCGGCGCGGACGACGTAGGGGTCGAGGTGCCCGGCCGAGCCGTAGCGCAGCTCCCCGGTCGCGGGGTCGAGGACGCCGAAGAAGAACGTCATCAGCATCCGCTTCGGGGCCGTCTTCCTCACCGTCTCGTTCAGCGCTTCCATCACGCGGACCGGCGACGGGTCGTGCCCCGCCTGGACGAGGAGCGCCGACTTCGCCATCGCCATCACGATGCCGCTCGTCAGGCCGTGCCCGGCGACGTCGCCGAACGCGAGACCGATCCGCCCCCCGGGGAGAGGGAGGAAGTCGAAGTAGTCGCCTCCGATCTCGGTGGCGGCGCGGTAGTGCGAGGCGACGACGACGCCCGGGAGCTTCGGGTCGCTCGACGGGAGGAGGGCCGCCTGGATCCGGTTCGCGGCGTCGATCTCGGCCTTCACCCGCTCCCGCTCGACGATCCGCTTCACGTGCGGGGCGAGGTCTTCGTACCGGTACTCCACCGTCCGGCGGGTCGCGAGGCCCGCGATCGCCAGGGCGAGGAGGAGGAGGAGCGGCACGAGGAGCGCCGCGGCCGCGCCCTGGAGCGGCGGCCCCTCGAGCGAGCGGCTGAGGGGGAGGAGCCCGAGGAGGAGCGTGGCGCCGAAGAGGGAGACGGCCGAGGCGAGGAGGTCCTTCGCGAGGAAGACGCCGGCGGCGGCGAGGGGTGCGCCGAAGCCGAGGAGGAACCGCGTCATCTCGGGCCCCACCGGCGCGAGGCCCGTGACGAGGACCGAGCCGAGGGCGGCGGCGGCGAGCAGGCCGACCCAGAGGAGCCTCCGCCGGTGGAAGGCGGAGAGGGTGAAGAGGAGGCCGACGACGGCGGTCGGGATCGCGAACGCGAGCCCGGCCAGGGTCATCGTCGCGGGGCCCGCCTCGGATTCGAGGACGAGGTTCGACAGCTCGCCGAGGACGGGGCGGGCCCCGCCGAAGACGAGGGCCGGAAGGCACGGGAGGAGGGTGGCCGCGGCCACGACCGGCGCGAGGAGGAGGCCCGTGAGGAGGGCGCCGCCGACGCTCGCGTTGACGGCGTCGCGCCGGAGGAGCGCGTCGAACGAGGCGAGCCGCTCGCCCCAGCGTTCGCGGGCGTAGCTCTCCCCGACCGACCAGGAGAGGAAGACGAGGGTCGCGAGCGGGACGTCGAGGAAGAGGAAGGCGATGGCGGCCTGGGCGAGCGCCGTCTGGAACGCGTCGGTGCCGCCGAAGCCGACGTTGAACGACTGCGCGCGGGCCACGAGGACCTCGAGCGCGAGGAACAGGAGGAGCTGTGCGCCGAAGAGCCAGGCTCCCGTGCCGACGCCCACCTCCCCCGCGTGGTACTTCCGGAGGAAGATGCCGAGGAGGACGAAGAGGAGGCCGAAGACGACGACGAAGCGGACGAGCGTCGTGACGATGCTGCCGCCCAGCTCGTATCGGAAAGCTCGGCCGTCGCGGGACTCCTCGTCGAGCTCCCACCCCGAGAGCCGGTCGCCGACGAAATAGACGTTCAGGAAGAACGACACCGTCTCGGGCGGACCGGTGTATGGGACGCGATAGCGGAGGACGTGATCGACGCGGTCCTTCAGAACGTTCGGGCGGGCGCCGTCGAACTCGAGCGAGGGGGCGCCCGGGAAGGAGCGTGAAGCGACGAAGCGGTCGGCGGCGGAGCGCACCTCGTCCTCCGCCGGACGACCCCCGGCCTCCTCCGACCGGGCGCGCGCCCGCGCGCCGAGGACGGTCCCGTCTTTCCCGACGAGGACGTAGCCGAACTCGGGATATTTCTCGAGCCCCCTCCGGAAGTACGTGACGCGGTAGGCCCCGAGGCGCGGCCCGACGACCGGGTCCCGCTCCAGGGCGAGGCGCGCGGCCGTGTCCCCCGCGACCTCCTGCTCGACGAGGAGGCTCTGCTCCCAGGTCTCCACCCGGAAGGACTCTCCGACGGGGATTCCGAGGCGGGTCGCCTCGGCGTCGGCGATCCGGACCGCGGCGGGGCGAGTGATCGAGAGGCCGCGAGGCTGCGCCGTCTCGAACCGCGGAAGCAGCGCGGCGAGGACGGCGGCGCCGAGGACGCCGAGGGCGAGGGCGTGCTTCGCCTTCATGTGCCGTCAGGTACGGTCGGGGGGCTCCCGAGGTTCGCCGGGGGTCGCGGCATGCGGGCGGATCGTACCCTCGGCGGCGTTAACCTCGAGCTCGTGAAGGTCTTCGTATCGCAGCCCGTCCCCGAGCCCTCGACCTCGGACCTCCTCTCCGGGCTCGAGGTCGTCGTCGGCCGGCCGGACGCCTGGCCGGAGGAGGCCCGCCGGCACCTGCCGGACGCCGACGCCGTCATCCCGACGCCGCGCGAGAAGGTGACCGACGAGCTCCTCTCCCTCGGCCCGCGCCTTCGGGTCGTCGCGAACTGCGCCGTCGGGACCGACAACGTCGACCTGGAGGCCTGCCGCCGGCGCGGAATCGTCGTGACGAACACGCCGGGGGTCCTGACGGAGGCGACCGCGGACCTCACCTGGCTCCTGATCCTCGCGGTGGCGCGACGCTTCCGCGAAGGCGACGCGCTGATCCGCTCGGGGACCTGGGACGGCTGGAAGCCGATGGAGCTGATGGGCGCCTCGCTCGACGGGAAGACGCTCGGCGTCTTCGGCCCCGGCCGGATCGGGACGGCGGTCGCCCGTCGGGCCGGGGCGTTCGGAATGAAGGTCGTCACGTGCGATGCGTCGGACGGTCCCGAGGACTTCGAGCGGCTCCTCGCCGAGGCGGACGTCCTGACGATCCACGCGCCGCTGACGCCGGCGACCCGCGGCCGTTTCGGAGCCGCGGAGCTCGCCCGGATGAAGCGCGGGGCGATCCTCGTGAACACCGCGCGCGGGCCGATCGTCGACGAGGCCGCGCTCGCCGCGGCGCTCGCGTCGGGCCGCCTCGGCGGCGCCGGCCTCGACGTCTACGAGAAGGAGCCGGCCGTCCACCCGGGCCTACTTCCGCTCCCGAACGTCGTCCTCCTGCCGCACCTCGGCTCGGCGACGCGCGAGACGCGCCTCGCGATGGCGCGGACGGCCTGCGCCGAGGCGGCGCGCGTCCTCCGCGGCGAAGAGCCCCGGCACCGGGTCGCCTGACTCAGGACGCGGAGACGTCGGCGCTCGGGAGGCGCCGCGCGGCGGCGAGCATCGCCGCGGCCGCGAGCGCGGCCGTGACCGTTCCCCACGCGGCGAGGAGGAGCCAGCCGTCGAGGCGCGTGCCGAGGAGCGTCTCGACGAGGCCCCGAAGCTCCTCGCTCACGACGAGGACCGGGGCGAGGGAGAGGAGCGTCGAGAGCCCCATCGCGACGAGGCCGCCGGGGCCGAGGGCGACGGAGACGGGGTTCGGGGCGTCGTAGCGAGGGAAGAGCGCGCCGAGGCCGAGGTGGAGCGCCGGGATCGCGAGGCCCCCGACCGCGGCGACGGCGAGCGCGGCGCCGAGCGGGAAGCCGCGAACCTCGAGGGCCCACGCGGAGGCTCCCGCGAGGAGGAGGGCGGCCGCGAGGGACGGGGCGGCCCGGACCGTCCACCGGACGAGGAGGTGCCGCGCGGCGGAGACGGGGAGCGATTTCAGCAGGAGCGCCGCGCGGCCGTCGGTGGAGACGGCGGGGAAGGCGAAGCGAAGGGCGAGCGCCGAGACGAGGAAGAGGCCGAGGCCCGACTGAAGGCCGTGGACGAGGTCGCGCGAGGCGGCGTCGCCCCCGGGGAGGAGCTTCAGGTTCAGGAGGTCGAGGACGAAGACGGCCGCGAGCGTCCCGAGCTGGGCCGGAGTCGCCGCGTCGCGCAGGAGCGTCCGGACCTCCGCGCGGAGCAGCTCGCCCTCCGCGGAGGCCGCCAATCTCCGGACCCGCCGGCGCGGCGTGGCGTCCGCCTCCTCGCGGCTCCGCCGGAGGAGGCGGAGGTGGAGCGGAGCGAGGAGGTGCGCGAGGAGGACGGTGAGCAGGAGCGCGCCCGCGAGGAGGAGGAGGGCGTGGAGGAGGCCGGTGGCGTCTCCCGCGAGGGCCCGTGCGGCGGCCCGCGCGGCCAGCGCCGCGGGGTTCCCGCCCGGCTCGCCGAGAGGCGTGGTCCCGGCGCGAAGGAGGAGGTCGAGCGCGGCGGAGGGGTCGAGGAAGCGCTCGGGGCGTGCCCCGCGCGCGCCGACGATCGCCACGGCGAGGCCCGTGGCCGAGAGGAACGCCGCGAGGAGGCGGGCCCGCCGCGGAGGGAAGACGGCCACGACGGCGAGCGCGAGCGCGGAGCCGGCCGCCCCCGCGAGGACGGCAACGGAGAGGAAGGCGGCACCGAGCGCCGCGGCCCCCGCCGCGCCGGTGCGCGCCGCGAGGACGACGGCCGGGAGGACGACGAGGATCGCCGGCCCCGAGGCGAGCGCGACCGTCGCCGCGACCTGGCGGAGGAGGAGGCGGGCGTGCGGGATCGGCAGCGCCATCCGGAGGAGGAGCTCCTCGGAGAGGAAGAGCGTCGAGACGGCCGTCGTCAGGGCGCCGAGGAGGAGGAGGACTCCCGCGCCCGCGAACGCGCCGAGGAGGAGCCGCTCGAGGAGGATCTCCGGGACGAGCGCCGGGAGCTGCGCCGCCGCGCTCCGGCCGAGCCGGAGGAGGTAAGAGAGCCCCGCGTACTCGCCTGCGACGAACGCCCCCGAGAAGAGGGCCACCGCGAGGACTCCCGCGGTCTCCGCCGTCGAACGCGGCGAGAGCGAGCGGCCGGCCGCGCGGAGGGAGCTCGCGAAGGAGACGACCCCGGCGCTCACGGCTCCCCGCCGTCCGCGGCGAGGTCGAAGAAGAGCTCCGAGAGCCGCCCCTTCGCCCCGCGCGCGCTCATCGCGAGCGGCGCGCCGCGCGCGACGAGCCGCCCCTTCACGAGGACGCCCGCCTCGTCGGCGACCTCCTCGGCGAGCGCGAGGTGGTGCGTCGTCAGGAGGACGGCGGCGCCTGCCGAGGTCCGCTCCTTCAGCCGCTCGGCGAGGCTCTTCTGCGCGAGCGGGTCGAGGCCGACCATCGGCTCGTCGAGGACGAGGAGCGACGGGTCGTGGAGGAAGGCCTGCGCGAGGGCCACCTTCTGCCGCGTGCCGTGCGAGAGCGTTTCGTTCGTCCGGTCGCCGGCTCCCTCGAGGCCGAACGCCGCGAGCTCCGCCTCGATCCTCTCCTCGAGCGCGGCCCCCTTCGCCCCGAAGACCGCCCCGACGAAGCGAAGCGTCTCGCGCGGTGTCCAGCGGGGCCAGAGGTACGGGCGGTCGGGGACGAAGCCGACCTGCCGCTTCGCCCGAACCGGGTTCGCCGCGACGTCGACTCCGAAGACCCGCGACCGTCCCGTCGTCGGCGCGAGGAGCCCGGTCAGGAGGCCGATCGCCGTCGTCTTCCCGGCTCCGTTCGGCCCGACGAGCGCGAAGACGACTCCCGGCGCGACCTCGAGCGTCAGCTCGGAGAGGGCGAGCAGGTCGCCGTAGCGCTTCGTCGCGCGCTCGAAGGCGAAGGCGGGGAGGCCGGGAGCCACCGGCCCCATCGTACGGGAGGTCGGGGTCGCCGGCCGTTCGCCCGGACCGAAACCCCGGTCCCGCTCCCGTCGTAGAGTCGGACCGACAAGGAGGAGCGATGCGTCCGCTGTCCGCCCTGGCGATTCCCGTCCTGACCCTCTCGTTCGCCGCCGCCGCGGCCGGCCCGGCCGTTCCGACGGCCCCGGCAGGAGGGAAGCCGGTCGACCCGGCCTCGTTCGATCCGGCCGTGAAGCCGTGCGAGGACTTCTACCAGCACGCCGTCGGGGGCTGGCTGAAGGCGAACCCGGTCCCGTCCGACAAGTCGCGCTGGGGCTCCTTCGAGGAGCTCGCCGACCGGAACCGGGCCGTCCTGAAGGCGATCCTCGAGGAGACCTCGGCGAAGGCCGACTGGCCGAAGGGGAGCGTGAAGCAGAAGGTCGGCGACTTCTTCGCCTCCGGCATGGATGAGGCCGCCATCGAGAAGGCCGGGACGAAGCCGCTCGAGCCCTGGCTCGCGAAGATCGACGCCGTGAAACGGCCGGCCGACCTCCCGAAGCTCGTCGCCGACCTCCACGGGCGGCGGCTGATGGCGGGTTACGCGTTCTTCGTCGGACAGGACCAGAAGGAGACGACCCGCTACCTCGCGATGCTCTCCCAGGGCGGGCTCGGGCTGCCCGACCGGGACTACTACCTGAAGGACGACGCGAAGTCGAAGGAGATCCGCGAAAAGTACCTCGCGCACGTCGCGCGGATGCTCGAGCTCCTCGGGGACGCCCCGGACGCGGCGAAGGCGAAGGCCGCAACGGTAATGGCCCTCGAGACGAAGCTCGCGACGGCCGCGCGGACGCGGGTCGAGCTTCGCGACCCGGAGAGGAACTACAACAGGAAGAGCGTCGCCGAGCTCGCCGCCGAGGCCCCCGGCTACGACTGGGCGGCCTACTTCGAGGCGCTCGGGATCGCCGGCCTGAAGGAGCTCAACGTCCGCCAGCCCGGGTTCGCGAAGGAGTTCGCGGCGCTCGCCTCATCCGAGCCGCTCGACGCGTGGAAGGCCTACTTCCGCTGGCATCTCGTCCGCGCCTCGGCCGACGCCCTCCCGAAGCGGTTCGAGGAGGAGGCGTTCGCGTTCTACGGCCGGACGCTGAACGGCGTGCCGCAGCAGGAGGAGCGCTGGAAGCGGGTCCAGGCCGCGACCGACCGCGCCCTCGGCGAGGCTCTCGGGCAGATCTACGTCGAGCGCGCGTTCTCCCCGAAGTCGAAGGAGCGGATGAAGGTCCTCGTCGAGAACCTCCGCGCTTCGCTGAAGGAGCGGATCGCGGCCCTCCCCTGGATGGGGGACGAGACGAAGAAGGCGGCGCAGAAGAAGCTCGCGGCGTTCGGGGTGAAGATCGGCTACCCCGACACGTGGCGCGACTACTCCGCCCTCGCGGTCTCCCGCGGCTCCTACTTCGAGAACGTCGTCGCGGCGAACGCGTTCGAGGCGAAGCGGAATCTCGGGAAGCTCGGCAGGCCGATCGACCGGACCGAGTGGGGGATGACGCCGCCGACGGTGAACGCCTACTACAGCCCGACGATGAACGAGATCGTCTTCCCGGCCGGGATCCTCCAGCCACCGTTCTTCTGGGCCGACGGCGACGACGCCGTGAACTACGGCGGGATCGGCGTCGTCATCGGTCACGAGATGACGCACGGCTTCGACGATTCCGGGAGCCGCTACGACGCCGACGGAAACCTGAAGAACTGGTGGACGGAGGAGGATCGGAAAGCCTACGAGAGCCGGACGGCCCTCGTCGTGAAGCAGTTCGACGGGTACCGGCCCCTGGCGGATCAGGCGATCAACGGGAAACTCACGCTGGGCGAGAACGTCTCGGACCTCGGCGGGCTGAAGGTCGCGTACGAGGCGCTCCGAAAGGCGCTCGGGAAGGACCCGAACGAGGCGGAGAAGGTCGAAGGGTTCACGCCGGCGCAGCGCTTCTTCCTGAACTACGCGTCGGTCTGGAGGAACAACATCCGCGACGAGGCGCTCCGGGTGCGGCTCAACACCGACTCTCACAGCCCGGGTCGCTTCCGCGTCCTCGGCCCGCTCTCGGCCCTCCCCGAGTTCCACGCGGCCTTCGGCTGCGCGGCGGGGAGCGCGATGGTGATGCCGGAAGCGGAGCGGCCGAGCATCTTCTAGGCCTCGCCCCGTCCCGAGACGAGAAGCGGGGGCCGGCGGTGCCGGCCCCCGCGGGGGTGGGAGACGCGGCGGGTGCGCCGCGGGAGGGACGATCAGCGGTCGAGCTTCGCGGGGAAAATCTCGTACGGGAGGACCCCGGGGAGCGTCTCCGAACGAACCGTCGAGAGATACGCCAGGAACGGCTGGTCGCCGGTGATCCGGAACCAGGCTCCTCCCGCCGCGCAGACCGGCAGCCCTTCGAGCGGGAGCTCGTTGAACTGGACGACCGAAGAGGCGGGGACGGAGTACTCCTTCTCCCAGGCCGGGCCGCCGGGGCCGGCCGTCGCCGAGACGGCCGAGACGCGGAACGTGGCGGCCGCGGCACCCGCGTTGAAGAGCGTCAGGTTCACGCGGCGCCGGTTCGTCGCGCCCTCCGCGCACTCGGAGGCGGAGAGGGAGACGTCGCCGGCGACGGCGGTCATGCCCGCCGGGAAGAGCTCGGCGAAGACGGGGAGCTCGAGGCGGCCGAGCGACTCGGGGACCTTCGGGAGGCCCTCCGGGACCGTCTCGAGGCGCTCGAGCGTCGCGCGGAGCGCGACGCGCCTCGGAGCCGTGATCGCGAGCATCTGGACGTGCTGCCCCGCGCGAAGCGTGTGCGAGTCGAGAACGACGGCGGCGTTCGGCCCGACCGCGGCGTCGGCGGGGGTCGGGGCGGCGCCGAGGCCGTCCCAGGCACCGGCGAACTCGACCGTGACGTTCTTGTCGGTGTTGTTGTAAGCGGCGAGGGTGCTCGCCATCGAGACCGTCGTCCCGGGAGCGAAGAAGCCCGGAACGTAGACGGTCGAGGCCGCGAGCGGGACGACGGAGAACGTGCCGTTGCCGATCAGCTCGGGAGCGCTGAACGTCCGGGTCCGGGTGACCTCGACGGCCCAGGTCCCGGCGGCGAGGGGGCCGACCGGGACGTCGAGCGCCCAGGGCGTGACGGCCGCGGTGCACGGTCCGGGTATGCCGGAGTAGTTGAAGTTGACGTGCAGCTTCGTCCCGGACGTCGTCAGCTTCGTCCGCCCGGTCTCGGGGACGCAGCCGTCGGGCCACTGCCCGGAGAGCTTCAGGACGATCTCGTCGCCGGGCGCGGGATGGGCCGGGAACGTCGCGATGGAGACGCTCGGGAGCGTCTGCGCGGAGGCCGGGAACGCGGCGGCGGCGAGGGCGAGGAGGAGGATCGGGAGCGTCGTCTTGTGTCTCATGCAATCACCTTCCGGTCCGGAGTGCCGCGACCCGGGGCCGTCCCACGCGCGGCCGCGCCGCGTGGGATTCGCGCGCGCCACGTCAGTTCCCTCGTTCGGGGCTGTGGCAGGATCGCGGGGTGGACGCCCCGGAAGCGCCGACCGACGCCGATCTCGTCGCCCGGATTCTCGGGGGCGAGGAAGAGCTCTTCACGCTCCTCGTCGACCGCTACAAGCTCCGGCTCTTCCGCTTCGTCTCGCGCTACCTCGGCGACCCGGAGGACGCGCGGGACGTGACGCAGGAAGTCTTCCTCAAGCTCTATTCCGCGCTCGACTCCTTCGACCCGCGGTATCGCTTCTCGACGTGGGCGTTCCGGATCGCCGGGAACGCCGCGATCGACCACCTCCGGCGCAGGAGGATCCGCGCCATCCCGCTGGAGCTCCCCGCGGACGACGAGTCGGACCGCCGGTCGATCGACCCGGTCGACGGCAAGCCCGACCCGCTCGAGGAGCTCTCCCGGACCCGCCTCCGGGAAGCCCTCGACCTCGCGATCGAGAAGCTCCCGGACGACTACCGGGAGCTGATCAGCCTCCGCCACCACGGAGAGCTGGCCTACGAAGAGATCGCCGAGCTGAAGGGAATGCCCCTCGGGACGGTCAAGAACAAGCTCTTCCGGGCCCGCCAGGCCCTGCGAGATCTTTTGCCGAAAGGCACCGTATAGAGAGAGCGGGACGATGACGATGCACGCGAGGACCGCCGACAAAAACCTGACGCCAGCCGAGCTCGAGCTCGACCAGCGAATGGAAGTGTTTCTGGACGAGATGGTTAGCTCTTCGGTCCGGGAGGAGCTGCCGGCCGACTTCGCCTCCCGGGTCGTGGCGGCGAGGCCGTTCGCTCCGTGGGAGGTCGCCCGGGCGTCCTTCTGGCGTCTCCCGGCCGCCGTCGGTCTCGGACTCCTGGCCGGAAGCCTCGGGCTCGCCCTGACCCCTCTCTGGAGCCTCGGCCCCGCCACCGCGGTGACGGTCTGGGCGGAGCTCCTCGCCGTCGCCTTCGGAAGTCCGGTCGCGACCCTCGTCGCCGCCCTCCCTCTCCTCGCGGAGGGGACCGAAAGGGCGGCGGGGGCCGCTTCGCCGGGCGCCGTGGCGCTCCTCGGAGGCGCGGCGGCCCTCGTGGCCGGCTCCCTCCTCGGGGCGCTCGCCCGATTCCGTCGGCCGGAGATCCCGGTCGCCCGCCACCGGAGCTGAGCCGGGGCCAGAGATGGCCCGGAGGCTCTCCCTTCTCCTCCTCTCGATCCTCCTCGCGAGCGCGACGGGCGTCGCGGCCGAGCCCGTCGTCGTCCCCGCGGGAGAGATCCGCTCCGGGGACGTCGTCGCCCTCGGCCGGGAGGCGCGCGTCGAAGGGGTCCTCCGGGGGACGCTCGTGACGATCGGCGGGGACGTCCGGATCTCGGGCCGGATCGAGAAGGACGTCGTCGCGCTCGGGGGGGACGTCCTCCTGGAGCCCGGAGCTGCCGTCGGCGGAGACGTCCTCGCCCTCGGGGGAGAGGTCCACCGAAGCGGGCCGGGTCCGGCGCCCGTCGGGGGGCGGCTCCTGACGGTCGGAGCGCTCGAGGCCGCGTTCGCCGCCGAGCTCCGGACGTCTCCGCTCGCCGTTCGGCCGGTCCAGGGGCTCCTCCTCGCGTTCCGGCTCGCTCTCCTCTTCGGCTGGCTGATCGTCGGCCTCGCCGTGCTGCGGCTCGCTCCGCGGCCGCTGACCGGAGCCGCCGGGCTCGTGCCGGGCCGGGTCACCGCGATGGCGGCGATCGGGGCCGCGGCCGTCCTCTCCGCGCTCCTCGTCTCCGCCCTTCTCCTTATCGTCCTTCCCGCGACCGCCGGCCTTCTCGTCGCGGGCGTTCTCGTCGCCGCGCTCGGCGTCGCGAAGGCGTTCGGACTCGCCGCCGTCTTCGTCGCTCTCGGTCGTCGGCTGACTCGGGGGGCCGGGAGGGGGAGTCCGCTCTTCGGCGACCCCGCGGCCCTCGCCGTCGGTCTCGCGCTGCTCGGAAGCGTCTCGCTCGTCCCCGTCGCCGGGCCGCTCGCATGGTCGGTCGCGTCGCTCCTCGGGATCGGGACGGCGCTGGCCGCGGCGGTGGCGGCTCGCCCCCGGAGCGCGGCCTTCTGAAGGCGTTTTTCGCCTGATACGCTCCGCCGGCCGGGCCCGCGCGGGACGCGGGCCGGCGGAGGGAACTTGATGGCGATCGAGCGCGTCGGCGTGATCGGAGCGGGTCAGATGGGGGCGGGGATCGCCCACGTGGCGGCGCTGGCGGGGAAGGCCGTCGTCCTCACCGACGTCGACGCGGCGGCGGCGGCGAAGGGGCTCGCGGTCGTCCGGAAGAACCTGGGACGGCAGGTCGAGAAGGGGAAGGTCGCCGCGGAGGCGGCGGAGGCCGCGCTCGCCCGGATCGCGGTCGCGAGCGGCCTCGACGCGCTCGCGGACGCCGACCTCGTCGTGGAGGCGATCGTCGAGAACGAAGAGGTCAAGCGCGGGCTCTTCACCCGCCTCGACGCGTTCCTCGCACCCGGGGCGATCCTCGCCTCGAACACCTCCTCGATCTCGATCACGCGGCTCGCCGCCGCGACGAAGCGGCCCGAGAGCGTCATCGGGATGCACTTCATGAACCCCGTCCCGGTCATGCAGCTCGTCGAGGTCATCCGCGGCATCGCGACCTCGGACGCGACGACGGAAGCGGTCGTCGCGGCCGCGAAGGAGATGGGGAAGGTCCCGGTCGAGTGCCGCGACTTCCCCGGATTCGTCTCGAACCGGGTCCTGATGCCGATGATCAACGAGGCGGTCTTCGCCGTCTTCGAGGGAGTCGCCACGCCCGAGGCGGTCGACACCATCATGAAGCTCGGCATGAACCACCCGATGGGGCCGCTCACGCTCGCGGACTTCATCGGCCTCGACACCTGCCTCGCGATCCTGAACGTCCTTCACCGAGGGCTCGGGGACGACAAGTACCGTCCCTGCCCGCTCCTCGTCCAGATGGTCGACGCCGGCTGGGTCGGCAGGAAGGCCGGGCGCGGCTTCTACCGCTATTCGGGGCCCGGCGGGGAGAAGGTCGCGGGTTGATCTGCCAGGTCTGCGGCGCGTCGAACGACCTCGACGCCGAGCTCTGCCGGAAGTGCCAGAACAAGCTCCTCGTCGTCTCCGGCTCGAGCGAGTCGTACGACGAGGGGCCGTCGGGAGAGGGGATCTCCCTGGACGAGCACCTCCTCGAGAGGGTCTCGGTCCTGGAGGAGATCGTCAAGCGGAGCGCGGAGACGCTGAAGGCGCTCCTCGAGGGGTTCCACCGCCAGGAGAAGAACGGCTTCGTCGTCCAGACGGGCCTCCTCGCCCTGAAGGACCTCCTCGAGAGGAAGGCGCTCCTCGTCGAGCAGGAGTTCGTCGACCTCTGGGAGGAGCGCGTCGACCAGCACATGACCGTCCTCGAGAAGCGCGAGCGCTTCCTCGAGCGGAAGGAGCGGATCCTCGCCGAGCACAAGGGGCTCGGCCGGGAGCGCCTCGTCGACCTGCTCGGAGAGGCCGAGCTCGCCTTCTTCGCGCTCGACCCCGACAAGGCCATGGCCCTCCTCGAGGAGGCCTGGAAGCTGGACCGGCGCAACGCCGAGCTCGCGTTCTTCCTGGGCGAGACCTGGTTCAACGACGGCGACTCGGGGAAGGCGGCCTCCGCGCTCCGGCACGTCCTCGAGCAGCGCCCCCAGCACTTCGACGCCCTCGTCTACTCCGGGGTCCTCGAGAACGACCTCGGCCGCCCGGAGAAGGCCGTGGACGCCCTCAAGCGGGCGCTCGCCCTCCGGCCGGACGCGTTCCTTCCCGCCTTCGCGCTCGGCGCGATCCACGCCGGGGCGGGGCAGCTCGCGAAGGCGGAGGCTCTGCTCAAGCGGGCGGTGAAGATCGAGGAGAACCCCCAGGCGCTCTCGCTCCTCGGAACGATCGCCTACGAGCGAGGCCGGCTCGCCGACGCCATCGACGTGCTCCAGCGCGCCGTTCAGCTCGACCCCGACGACGAGGACGGCCTCTTCCAGCTCGGCCTCTGCTACCTCGACCGGGGCTGGACCCAGAAGGCCGCGGAGCGGTTCCGAGCGGCGCTCGAGCTGAGCCCGAACCGGATCGAGCTCCAGGAGGCGAAGAAGCTCCTCGGTCCGGCCGGCGCGGGGGCGCTGCCCGGTCTCGCCGGGACGGCGGGCGAGCGGGGGGGGCGCACCGCCGCCGCGGCGGCGCGGGACCCGCGGAAGGCGCTCGGCCTCTACCGCCGTGCGATCAAGGCGGACCCGGAGAACCCCGCGGTCCAGATCGCCTACGCCCTCGTCTGCTCCTCCGTCGGCCGGACGGCGGAGGCGGTGGCGACGACGCGGCGCATCCTCTCGCAGAAGCCCGACGAGGAGATCGCCGCCGCCGCCTGGTCGACGCTCCTCGAGACGCTCCGGGCCGAAGGCAAGTTCCGGGAAGGGACGCAGGTCGCGGGCGAGATGCTCCAGTCCGTCACCTCGAGCTCGGCCCGTTCGATCGCCTACTTCCAGCGGGCCGCCGCCCTGGCCGACATGGGGGAGCGGCTCGACGAGGCTCTCGAGGACGCGGAGCGGGCCCTGCGGCTCTCGCCCCGCGAGCTCCGCCATTTCCCGCTCGCGACGAAGGGGTGGGTCCACTACAAGCGGAAGGAGTTCCGCCGCGCCGTGGAGTGCCTCTCCCGCGCGGCCGAGCTCGGGGAGACCCCGACGGCGCTCGCGCACCTCGGCCTGGCGTACCTCGCCGTCGGCGACGCGAAGGCCGCCCGGAGCGCCTTCGAGCGCGCCAAGCGGCGCGGAGGGCGCCCGTCGGAGCGCCACGGGGGGCTCGAGGCGCGGATGCTGGAGCAGATCCGGCGGAACCTGCAACTGGCGGAGCGCGTCGCCAGCCGGCCGGGACGGCGGAAGCCCGGGACGGGCTGAGCCGCGCCGGGCCGCCGATCGATTTCGCTTGACAGGGCTCTCCGTCGGTTCCCAGAATCGTCCCAGGAAAACATACCGAGTGTTCGGTATTTTGTTCACCGCGACGCGGACGGCACGCGACGAGGGGCCGGAATCGGGCTTCTCGCCGCCGGCTGACGCGGGCCGCGGCGGGCCACAGGGCTGACGAGGGCGCGACGGCGCCCGGGAGGATGAGATGAAGAGGCTGACCCGAAACCCCTTCCTTCGCGCCGTGGCACTCGTCGGGGCCGTGCTCCTGCCGGCGCTGACGTGGCCGGGCGCGGCCCGGGCGCAGACGGCCGATGCGACCGTCGAGATCGACGTCGTCGACGAGACGGGCGTCGCGCTCCCCGGCGTGTCGGTGGACCTGAAGCGCGCCGAGACCGGCTTCGCGCGGACTTCCGTCACGTCCGCCACGGGCGCGGCCCGCTTCCCCGCGGTGCCGCCGGCCGCCGGGTACGTCGCGCGCGTCGCGCTCCAGGGCTTCGAGGCGGTCGAGCAGCCGCTCACGCTCCGGATCGGCCAGACGGCGCGCCTCCGGGTCGTCCTCCGCGCGAAGGCGGTCGCCGAGTCGGTGACGGTCGTCGGGGAAGCGCCGCTCGTCGACGTCTACAAGATCGACTCGTCGACGAACATCGTCCCCGAGCAGATCCGGGAGCTGCCGGTCGCGAACCGGGAGTTCGAGAAGCTCGCCTTCATCGCGCCGGGCGTGCAGCGCGAGCGGGGCGAGTTCCGGTTCGTCACGGGAGGTCCGGTCATCGGCTCGGGCGGAAACGCCTCGCAGTCGACGATCCTCGTCGACGGGGTCGACTACACCGACCCGGCGCTCGGCCTCGCGAAGACCCGCGTCTCGCAGGACGCGATCTCCGAGTTCCGCGTCGTCAACTCCCGCTTCGATGCCGAGGTCGGCGGCTCGGCCGGCGGCGCCCTCACGGTCCTCACGAAGACGGGGACGAACGAGTTCAAGGGTTCGCTCTTCGCCTACTACCGGGCCGAGGGGCTGCGCGCGAAGGGCGCCCTCGAGCAGGAGTCCTCGGTCGACTTCCGGCGCGGCCAGTACGGGGTCACGCTCGGCGGCCCGATCGTGAAGGACCGGACCCACTTCTTCCTCTCGGGCGAGTACGTCGACGAGGTGCGGCCGACGCTCTTCCGGCCGCAGGGGGCGTTCCGCTCGCTGGCGGAAGACCTCGAGGTCCCGACGAAGCAGGTCCTCGCGTTCGGCTCGATCACGCACGCCCTCACCGACTCCCAGTCGCTCCTCGTCAAGGCCGACTACGAGCGGTATCGCCAGGAGAACTTCCGCGTCGGCGGCGTCCAGGACGTCGCCTACGGCCAGGAGCTCCAGCGCGACAACTACAACTTCACGGGCGGCCACACCTGGGTCGTCGGCGCCGCGACGACGAACGAGCTCCGGGCGCAGCTCGGGCACCGGAAGTACTTCGAGCCGACGAACTCCGACGCCGTCGCCGACTGGTACACGAACGGCGTCACGCTGAAGACCGGCGGGAACATCCTCGGGGACCTCCTCGGCGAGGGGGACCAGTTCGAGATCCGCGACACCCTCTACTTCCACCTCACCGGAAAGAGCGGCACTCACGACGTGAAGGTCGGTGCCGGCTGGCAGCACGTGCAGGACCGCTCGATCATCGACACCTACGCGACCGGCCTCTTCCTCTGGGCGGGCGACACGAAGGCGTTCCCGATCGCCTACGGCTACGGCGTCGGCTCGAGCGACGTCGAGATCACGACGAACCGGCTCGCCGCGTTCGTCCAGGACGACTGGCGGCCCCTCCCGAACCTGACGGTCAGCGTCGGCCTCCGCTACGACCTCGACACGAACGGGAACAACGAGGGCTTCACGCACCCGCTCGTCCCCGAGCCGCGCGAGAGGGACACGAACAACTTCCAGCCCCGCCTCGGCCTCTCCTGGGACGTGAAGAAGGACGGCCGGTTCGTCGCCCGCGCCGGCTGGGGGCTCTTCGTCGGCCGGAACCTCCTCGTCCCCGCGTTCACCGAGCTCCAGCAGAACGGCGTCACGGGCCGGAAGCTCTACACCCGCGTGAACGGCCTCCTCTACGGCCTGCCGGCCTTCGCCCTCGACCCGAACAACCCGATGACGACGGGCCTCCCGCTGCCGATCGACATCACGCTCCTCGACCAGGAGCTCGTCGCCCCCGAGGCGAGCCAGTTCAGCGCGGGCCTCACCTCGCGCCTCTGGCAGTCGGGCCTCTACCTCGACGTCGAGGGGATCTGGGTCAAGGGGAAGAAGGAGCTGATCGTCCACGACGTGAACTGGAACGGGAACGCGACCCACACGCGCCCGATGGCCCAGTACAACCAGGTGAACGTCTACTCCAACGACGGCGAGTCCGAGTACAAGGCGCTGACCTTCGCGCTGAACGGCAGCCTCAAGGGCGGCCACCTCGTCACGGGCTCGGTCACCTTCTCGAGCAAGCACAACCGCTCCGACGACTTCAGCCCCGAGTTCCCGACGGGCTACCCGAGCGACCCGGCGGACCTTCCGAACGAGTGGGGCCGGGGGCGCTCCGCCGAGCGGATGCGCTTCGTCCTCTCCGGCGTCTTCCGCCTCCCCTGGCAGTTCACCGCGGCTCCGATCTTCAACTACGGCTCGGGCCAGCCCTGGACCCGCCGGTACGGCTACGACTTCAACGGCGACGGCAAGACGGGCGACCGGATGCCCGGCGTGGACCGCTTCGGGATGGACGGCCCGGTCTACCGGAGCTTCGACCTGAGGGTGACGAAGGCGTTCGAGCTCGGCTCGGCCGGCACCCTCGAGCTCGTGGCCGAGGCGTTCAACCTCTTCAACTCCACGAACTACGACGTGGCCTCGATCGACGGCGCCGAGTACCTGAGCGGTCCGACGCTCGCCAACCCGGCCGCGGCGGCGGTCGCGAACCCGAACTTCGGGAAGCCGAGCGCGACGCTCCCCTCCCGCGAGTTCCAGCTCGGCCTGAGGTTCGCCTTCTAGGAGGCGAACGGCCCCGAACCGCCCGGCGGGCGGATTCTCCGCCCGCCGTTTCCCCGGCCCCGCTCCTCGCGGGGCCCGGCCTGCGGCCCGCGAGCCGCGGAAAGAGAGAGCGCGCCATGAGCATCGAAACGGGACTCGCCGGACGGTCCGTCGTCGTGACCGGAGCGGCCGCCGGGATCGGGAAGGCCACCGCCCTGAGGTTCGCGAAGGAGGGGGCGAAGGTCGCCGCGTGGGACGTCGCGGACGCCATCACCCTCGCCGAGGAGCTCTCGGCCGCGGGCGCGGCCGACGCCTTCGCCGCGAAGGTGAACGTCGCCGACGCGGCGTCGGTCGACGCCGCCATGGCGGACGTCGTCGCCCGCTGGGGCCGGATCGACGTCCTCGTCAACAACGCCGGCATCGTCCGGGACGCGCAGCTCGTGAAGTACAAGGACGGCGCGGTCCAGGCGACGATGACGGACGAGCAGTGGGACGCCGTCATCGGCGTGAACCTGAAGGGCGTCTTCCTCTGCACCCGCGCCGCCGCGCCGCACATGATCGCCGCGGGCGGCGGGGTGATCCTGAACGCCTCCTCGGTCGTCGGGCTCTACGGCAACTTCGGCCAGACGAACTACGTCGCGACGAAGAGCGGCGTCGTCGGGATGACGAAGACCTGGGCCCGCGAGCTCGGGAAGTTCCGGATCCGCGTGAACGCCGTCTGCCCCGGCTTCGTCGCCACCGAGATCCTGAAGGCGATGCCGCAGAAGGTCCTCGACGGGATGGTCGCTCACACGCCGATCGGGCGGATGGGCGAGCCCGAGGACATCGCGAACGCGTATGTCTGGCTCGCCTCCGACCAGGCGACGTTCGTTCACGGTGCCGTCCTCTCGGTCGACGGCGGCCTCGTGACCGGGACCTAGGGGCGACGGAGATGCCCCGCGTCGCGCGCATCGTCTCGACGGCCCGGTTCCTTCCGCCGATCGAGGTCCCGAACGAGGTCCTGAAGGCCCGCTGGCCCCAGCTCCCCGATTTCGTCGACAAGATGGAGGCCTCGAGCGGCATCCGGACCCGCTTCTACGCCCCCGAGGAGTGGGCGACCTCCGACCTGGCCCTCCCCGCGGCGAAGCTGGCGCTGGAGCGCGCCGGCCTGACGCCGCTCGACCTCGACCTCATCATCCTCGGCACCGACTCGCCCGACTACGTCACCCCGGCGACCTCCGTCGTCCTCCAGGGGAAGCTCGGCGCGAGGAACGCCGGGACGTTCGACGTCGGGTGCGCCTGCGCGTCGTTCCCGACCGGGATCGCGATCGGCTCCGGCCTCATCGCCGCGAACCCGGCGCTGAAGAACGTCCTCGTCCTCGGCGTCTACCTGATGCACAAGCTCGCCGACCCGAACGACCCCATGGTCTTCTTCTACGGCGACGGCGCGGGGGCCGCAGTCCTCCAGGGGGGCGAAGAGCCCGGCTTCCTGAACTCCGCGATGCAGGCGGGCGGCGAGTACGCGAAGTGCTGGGGGATCTTCGCGGGAGGGACGGCGGAGCCGGCGACGGTCGAGGCCGTGCAGGCGGGCCGGACGGCCGTGAGGATGGTCGAGAAGTACCCCGCCGAGATCAACCACGACGGATGGCCCCGCCTCGTCAGGCGCCTGTCGGCCGAGGGAGGGTTCGCCCTGTCCGAGATCGACCAGGTCATCTTCACCCAGGTGCGGAAGCCCTCCATCGAGCTCGTGATGAACGACCTGGGCCTGCCGGTCGGAAAGGCCCACACGATCATGGAGAAGTGGGGCTACACCGGGTCGGCCTGCATCCCGATGGCGCTCGACGACGCGATCGAGCAGGGGAAGGTGAAGAAGGGGGACCTGGTCGTGATGATCGGCTCCGGCGTCGGGTACAACCAGGCCGGCGTCGCCCTCCGAATGACCTGACCGGGAGCGGCCGCGCCGCGGAGGTGACCGGATGAACCGACCTGTGAAGCTCCTCCTCGCCGCGGCCGCCGTCGTCCTCCTCGCGGCGCTCGCGCTCTTCCTCTGGGCGCGGATGCGGCCCCTCGCGGCGTACGCCGCCGCGGGGCGCCGCGCCCTCGCGAAGGCGGGGCTCGAGAAGGGGGTCGTCCCGTCGCCGGCCGGGCCGCAGCGGTTCTTCCGCGGCGGCAGCGGCCCCGTCCTCGTCCTCCTGCACGGCGCGGGGGACCAGGCGGCGACGTGGTCCCACGTCGCACCGAAGCTCCGGGCGGGACGGACGCTCGTCGTCCCCGACCTCGCCGGCCACGGCGCGAGCGCGCCGGAGGCGGGGCCGATCTCCGTCGAGGCGCTCCTCCAGGGGCTTACGGCCGTTCTCGACGCGGCGGCGCCCGGGGAGAAGGTCACCATCGTCGGGAACTCTCTGGGGGCGTGGCTCGCCTGCCTCTGGGCGCTCGAGCACCCCGAGCGCGTCGAGCGGCTCGTCCTCGTCAACGGCGGACCGCTGAAGCACGAGGCGGAAGGGCTGACGCTCCTCCCGAAGGACCGGGCCGAGGCGCGAAAGGCGATCGACGCGCTCCGGGACCCGGGCTCGGTCCGGGTCCCCGACTTCGTCCTCGACGACGCCGTCCGGCAGGCGAAGACGGGGCCGCTCGCGCGGCTCGCCGCGACCGCCGGAGAGATGGACCGGTTCGTGCTCGACGGGCGCCTCGGCGAGCTGGACGCCCCCGTCGACCTCGTCTGGGGGTCCTCGGACCGGATGATGCCGCTCTCCTACGCGGAGCGCGTCCGCTCGGGCCTCCCGCGGGCGCGCCTCACCGAGCTGCCGCGCTGCGGGCACGTGCCGCAGCAGGAGTGCCCGGCCGCGTTCGCCGCGGCGCTCGGGAAGCTGCTCGAAGCGCCGCCCCCGGAGAAGGCGGCGGCCTCCGAGGCGCCGGCGGCCGTGCCGGAGCCCACCCGATGATCCACGCCGACGTCCTCGGCGAGCGGGCGCGCCTTTCGCCGGGCAGGTGCGCCCTCGTCTTCGTCCCGACCGGGGAGCGCTTCACCTACGGAGAGCTGAATGCGCGGGCCGAACGGGTCGCGGCGTTCCTTCGCGACGGTCTCCGCCTCCGGAAGGGGGATCGCGTCGCCCTCCTCGCCCACAACCGGGTCGAGTACGTCGACCTCCTCTTCGCCGCCGCGAAGGCGGGGCTCGTCCTCGTCCCGCTCGGGACGAGGCTCACGCCGCGCGAGCTCGCCTTCATCGTCCGGAACGCGGACGTCTCGGCCCTCCTCTACGGCGGCGACTTCGCCGAGACCGTCGCCGCGCTCCGAGCCGAGGCGGACGTGCCGCGCCGGATCGCTCTCGACTCTCCCTCCGCTCCGGGAGACCTCTCCCTCGCGGCGGAGCTCGCGGCCCGGACCGACGAGCCGTTCGAGAGGACGCGCTGCGACGGCGAGGACCTCCACCTCCTCCTCTACACGAGCGGCACGACGGGAAGGCCGAAGGGGGTGATGGTCCCGCACCGGATGACGTCCTGGAACGGCTGGAACACGGCGCTCTGCTGGGGGCTGACCGAGAACGACGTGAGCCCGGTCTTCACGCCCCTCTACCACGCGGGAGGGCTCGGGGCCTTCCTCGTGCCGGTCCTCGCGGCGGGAGGGACGATCGTCCTCCACGCCGGGTTCGACGCGGCGGAGGTCTGGGCCACCGTGGCGAAGGAGCGATGCACCGTCGTCCTCGGCGTCCCGACGATCTGGAAGCTGCTCCTCGAGCACCCGTCGTTCGCGGCGGCCGACCTCTCCTCGATCCGCTGGCTCATCAGCGGCGGCGCACCCCTTCCGCTCTACCTCATCGAGGCCTACCAGGCGCGGGGCGTCGTCTTCAAGCAGGGGTACGGCCTGACCGAGGTCGGCGTGAACTGCTTCGCGATGTCGGTCGAGGAGTCGATCGCGAAGAAGGGGTCGATCGGGCGGCCGCTCATGATGACCGACGCGAAGCTCGTCGACGAGACGGGCGCGGAGGTGCCCGCCGGCGAGGTGGGGGAGCTCTGCCTCCGCGGGCCCCACGTCTCGAAGGGCTACTGGATGAACGCCGCGGCGACGGCCGCCGCGCTCGACGGGGAGGGCTACTTCCACACGGGAGACCTCGCCCGCAGGGACGCCGACGGCTTCTACACGATCGCGGGGCGGCGGAAGGACATGCTCATCTCCGGCGGCGTGAACGTCTACCCGGCGGAGATCGAAGGCGAGCTCCTCCTTCACCCGGCCGTGAGGGACGCGGCGGTCGTCGGAGTCCCCGACCCGACGTGGGGCGAGGTCGGTGTCGCGTTCGTCGTCGTCCGCCCCGGCGAGGCCCTCCCGAAGGAGGAGCTCCTCGCCTTCGCCGAGGCGCGCCTCGCCCGCTACAAGCTGCCGAAGGACGTCGTCTTCGTCGAGGCGCTGCCGCGGACGGCCTACGGAAAGGTCGTCAAGGGGGAGCTCCGAGACGGGTACCTCGCCGGCAAGGGCGCCGCTTGACCGGTCACTGCCTCCTCGGGCACAAGGTCGACGGGGAGGGCGAGCCGCTCCTCCTGCTGAACGGCGGGATGATGAGCTTCACGTCGTGGGACCCGTACGTCCCGCCGCTCGCGGAGCGATACCGGGTGATCCGGTGCGACCTGCGCGGGATGCTCCGGTCGCCGGGAGAGAGGCCCGAGGGGTTCCCCGGCCACGCGGCGGACCTCCTCCGGCTCCTCGACGCCCTCGACGTCGAGCGGTGCCACGTCGCGGGGACGAGCTACGGCGCGTTCGCGGGCCTCCACCTCGCGGCGCTCGCTCCCTCCCGGGTCGCGTCCCTCGTCGCGATGACCGTCGCGGACTGCGTCTCGCCCGAGATGTGGGCGGAGGCGGAGCGGATGGCCGCCGCCTGCCGCGAGGCGCTCGCGGGAGGCTCGCGCGAGAAGGTCTACGACCTCGTCTCGGCGTTCGCCTTCTCGCACGAGTGGGCCGAGGCGCACACGGAGGAGATCGCGGCCCGCCGCGCCTCCGTCTCGCTTCTCCCGGACTCCTGGTTCTCCGGGCTCGCCTCGCTCCTGACGGCGCTCGAAAGGCTCGACCTCCGGCCGCTCCTCCCGAACGTGGCGTGCCCCGTCCTCGTCCTCCTCGCGGAGGGGGACTGCGCCATGCCGCGGGAGCGGGGCGAGTCGCTCGCGGCGTCGCTCCCCCGCGGGGAGCTGTCCGTCGTCCCCGGCTGCGGGCACGGCCTCGTCGTCGAGAAGCCGCGCGAAACTCTCGATCACCTGCTTTCGTTCCTCGCCCGGCACCCGCTCGCGGGCGAGGAGCGTTCCCGCGAATCCGAGCGGAATGGAGGAGAGCCGTGAAGCCGATCTACATCGCCGCCTACCAGCAGTCGAAGTTCGGGAAGCTCATGGCCGCGACCGTGCCGGAGATCCTCCGGACCGCAGCAGAAGAGACGTGCCGCTCCGTGAAGGCCGAGGCGTCCGCCGTCGACGTCGCCACGGTCGGGGCCGTCTGCAACCTGACGCTGAACGAGCAGGGGCTCCTCTCGGGGCTCCTCGCGATGACGCCGGGCCTCGACGCCAAGCCGATCGAGAGCGTCGAGAACGCCTGCGCCACCGGCGGGCAGGCGATCCTCGCCGTCGCGAGCAAGCTGATGCTCGGCGAGGGGGACGTCGGCCTCGCCGTCGGCTTCGAGAAGATGCGCGACGCTGAGGGGAAGATGGACGGCAAGCTCATCGGGAAGGTCCTCGGCCTCTATTCGCACCCCGACGAGCGCCCCGGCAAGACGTTCGTCTTTCCCCACCTCTTCGCGGAGGTGATGAAGGCCTACATGGACGAGTGGGGCGCGACCGAGGAGGACCTCGCGTCGATCGCCGTCGCCGAGTACGAGAACGCGCGCGGGAACCCGTTCGCCCAGATGCAGAAGAACCAGGTGACGCTCGAGGCGGCGATGAAGATCGAGGGGATCAACCGCTACGTCGTCGAAGGGCTCCCCCTGAAGACCTACGACTGCTCGCAGATCTCCGACGGATGGGCCGGGATGCTCCTCGCGACCGAAGAAGGGCTCGCGAAGCTCGGCGTCCCGAAGGCCGACTGCGTCCGCCTCGCCGGCTGGGGGCAGGCGACCGATCCCCTCAAGAAGGAGGGACGCGACGTCCTCCGGCCGAAGGCGGCGCTCGAGGCGATGAGGAAGGCCTACGAGCGCGCGGGCCTGACCCCCTGCGACGTGAACGTCGCAGAGGTCCACGACTGCTTCAGCGTCATGGGGGCGATCGGCGCCGAGGTCATCGGCAAGGCCGACTTCGGGAAGGGCGCCCGCTACTGGCGCGACGGGAAGGCGCGGGTCGACGGCGAGTGCGGGATCAACACCTCCGGCGGCCTCATCGCGAAGGGGCACCCGATCGGGGCGACCGGCATCGCGATGATCGGCTGGTGCGCCTGGCAGCTCCTCGGGAAGGCGCCGAAGGAGTTCCAGGTGCCGAACGCGAAGGCGGCCGCGACGTTCAACATCGGCGGCCCGGTCTGCGCGTCGGTCTGCACGGTTCTCACCCCCGCGAGCTGAAGGGGCGATGGGCGAGATCGTCCCCGATCGCGAGGGATTCCTCGAGGTCGGAGCGCACCGCATCCGGTGGGAGTACGTCGGAAAGGGCGACCGGGAGGCCGTCTGCCTCCTGAACGGCCTCGCGATGCACACGCGCGCCTGGTACGGGGTCCTCCCGCGCCTGGTCGACGCCTGCGACGTCGTCCTCTACGACTACCTCGGCCAGGGGCTTTCGTCGGCGCCCGACGAGCCGTACTCGATTCCGGCCTTCGCCGGGTACCTGCCGCGCGTCCTCGACCTCCTCGGCATCGAGAGGGTGCACGCCGTCGGCGTCTCGTACGGAGGCTTCGTGGCGGCCGAGGTCGCGCGGCTCTTCCCCGAGCGGCTCCACACGCTGACGCTCTCCGGGATCCTCCTCTCGCACGAGGAGCTCTTCTCGATGTACCAGGAGATCTCCCTCCGCTTCTACCGGGGCGGGCCGGAGGTCTTCGAGCTCTACACGCACTACATGTACGAGAAGATCTTCGGCGAGACGTTCGTCTCGGCGATGAAGGAGAGCCTGCCGGTCCTCCGAAGCCGGTTCCACGATCGATTCAGGGACCGGACGCACGCCCTCATCCGCCTCACGCTCGCGCAGGACCCGTTCTTCGAGGCGCTGGACGGGAACCTCGCGGGCTACGCGGCCTTCCCCGGCCCGGTCCTCGTCGTCCCCGGCGCCGAGGACCGGACGATCCCGACGTGGGTGCAGAAGAAGCTCCTCTCGGTCTTCCGGGCCGCGCGCTGGGAGCCGATCGAAGGCTCCGGCCACGTCGTCTACCTCGAGAAACCCGACGCCTTCTTCGGCGTCCTCCGGAGGTTCCTGGCGGCGAAGTCGACGTCGTTCTGAGGATCAGAGGTCGCCGATCGCGGCGACGAGGCGCGTCCAGAGCTCGCCGCCGCCGAGCCCGTTCGTGAGGATCACGATCCCCGTCCCGCGGGACGGCGAGAGCTGGCTGTAGCAGCGGAAGCCGGTCTGGTTCGCGCCGCTGTGGTAGACGACGTCGCCCGCCGGCGTCTCGTTGATCCCCCAGCCGAGGCCCCACCAGACGGCGCCCCCGCGGGCCCGGCCGGGCCGCTCGATCGGATCGCGGGCGTCGGCGCGGACCGCGCGCCGGAGCATCCCGTCGATCGCGGCGCGCGGGAGCGCTCGCGGCCCGAACGCATCGGGGTCGAGAAGGGCGGTGAGGAACCGGGCGTAGTCGGGGGCCGTCGCGACGAGCGTGTACGCCGCGTTCGCGTGGCGGTATCGCGCCCGCGGCTTCGGCACGCCGTCTTCGCCGTGCCCCGTCGCCAGCGAACCGTCGAGCCCGGGCGTCCAGACGAACGAGGCGCTCTCCATTCCGAGGGGCTCGAAGAGGGCCGGCCGCGCATGCTCTTCGAGCGGCACGCCGACGATCTTCTCGACGGCGCGCTGGAGGAGGAAGAACGCCTCTCCCGAGTAGCCGAAACGGGCGCCCGGCTGGAAGAGGAGTGCGAGCGGGCCGTCGCGCTCCTCTCCTCCCGGCCGCCAGTTCGGCAGGCCGGAGGTGTGAGTGAGGACCATCCGGGGCGTGATCCTCGAGATCAGCGGCTGGCCCGGAACGGCCGGGAGGTCGACGAACCCGGCGAGCGGCCGGTCGAGGTCCAGCTTCCCGTCCGCGACGAGCTTCAGGGCGACGTACGCGAACGCCGGTTTCGTCATCGAGGCGACCTCGAAGAGCGTCGAAGGCGTGACGGGCGTGCGCGTCTTCGCGTCGGCGACGCCCCAGGCCTTTGCGAAGGCCACCTTCCGGTCCCTCACGAGCGCGATCGAGACGCCGGGGACGCGATGCTCCTCCATCAGGAGCGGCACGAGACGTTCGATCGTCGCGAGCGTCGTCTCCCATGCGGGCGGGCGGAGCCAGGCCGCGGCGTCGATCCTCTCGAGCGCAAGCGCGGCCCCCCGCCGGACGTCCTCGTCCCGGTCCCGGAGGGCGTCGCGAAGAGCGGGAATCGCGGAGGAGGCCCGGGCCCCGGCGGCGCCGAGGGCGTTCGCCGCCGTCCATCGGACGACGGCGTCCGGGTCGGCCAGAGCCTTCGCGAGAGCGGGGACGGCGTCGGCTGCATCCGGGCCGAGCTTGCCGAGGGCGATCGCGGCGCCGGTTCGGACGTCCGGACGCGCGTCCTCCAGCGAGCGGAGAAGAGCGGGAACGCTCGTGGCGCCGATTCGCGCGAGCGCGTCCGCGGCGGCGCCGGCGACGAACGGGTCGGGGTCCGCGAGCGAGGAGACGAGCGCCGGTACGGACGCCGCCCCGGAGGCGGCAAGCGCGGTCACGGCGCGCTCGCGCACGGCCGGGTCGGCCTCCCGCGCGCTCTCGGGCGCGTGCGCGGCGAGGGGGCGGGCGGAGGACGCGAGGAGAAGAAGCGCGGCGAGCGGGGCCCGGGCGCGGGACGTCATCGAGCGTCTCCCGGAAGAACCTTCTCGAACGCCGCGGCGTCGTCGAAGGCGTCGTCGAAGGCGAACAGGATCGGGAGGCCGCCGGTGTGGAGGAAGACGACCGGAACGCCGGGATCGAGGAGACCGCCGCGGACGAGTCCGAAGAGGCCCGCCATCGCCTTCCCGGTGTAGACCGGGTCGAGGAGGAGCCCCTCGAGCCGCGCGCTCTCGAGGATCGCTTCGCGCCCCGCTTCGGTGGCGACGCCGTACTCGCCCCGGAACTCGTCCCGAGCCGCGACGTCGGAGGCGCCGAGGAGGGGATCGAGGCCGAGGAGCCGCGCGCTCTCGGCCGCCAGCTCGGCCGTCCGTGCCGCGATCGCTCCCGCGGTCCGGGAGACGCTGATCCCGACGACGTGCGCGGCGGGGTAGAGGAGCCGCGCGCCGAGCGCGAGGCCGGCCAGCGTTCCGCACGAGCCGACCGCCGCGACGACCTGGCACGGGGCACCGCCGAGCTGCAGGGAGAGCTCGCGCATCGCCCGGACGTAGCCGAGGGCACCGTGGCCGGAACTCCCGCCGAGCGGGACGGCGAAGGGTCTCCTCCCCTCGGCGCGGAGCTCGCGGACCCGGCGTTCCATGGCTTCGGCCAGGGAGGCGTTCTCGTCGTCGCCGACGAGGTAGCGGGTCCCGGCTCCGTAGATCGTGCCGAGGAGGAGGTTCCCCATTCGACGGGCGACGTCGGGCCCCCCGAGGACGAGCCGGACGTCGAGGCCGAGCCGCCGTGCGGCAGCGGCCGTCAGGACGGCGTGGTTCGACTGCGTCCCTCCCACGGTCACGAGGACGTCGCACCCCTGTTCCAGGGCGGGGGCGAGGTCGAATTCGAGCTTGCGTGCCTTGTTCCCGCCCATCGCGAGGCCGGTCAGGTCGTCCCGCTTGACGAGCAGGCGGGCAAGCCCGAGTCGGTGCGCGAGGCGCGGGGCGTCCTGCAGGGGCGTCGGAAGCGCCGCGAGCGGAACGCGAGGGACGGCGTCGAGGCGCTCTTCCACGAGGCTCATCGAGACCTCTCCCGGCCGGGTTTCGGCCGTGCATGCACCCAGTTTCGGCGAGGCCGGGCCGCCCGCGGCGTGCGGCGCGCCCCTAGCGGGATCCGCGGCGATCGCGGAGAAGCCCTCGACGCAGGATCCCCGAGATGTCCCGGATCGCCTCCTTCGACGGCTTGCCGAACTGGTCGGGGACGCGGAAGAGCCGCTCGACCGCGTAGTACTGGAGGAAGATCCGGCTCGCGAGCATGACGGCGGAAAGGGGCGAGACGCCGGGCGCGAGGCGGGCTTCGAAGTCGTCCTGGGCGCGGTAGCGCTGCAGGAACGCCTCGAAGCGGTCGGCCATCCCCGCGTAGAAGCGCTGGATGTGCGTCCCCTGCATCTCCACGACGTCGACGTAGATGAGCGCGACGTGTCGTTCCCAGCTCCGCACGCTCTCCTCGGCGGCCTCGGCGAGCTCCTCGAGGCGGTCCGGGAAGGCGCCGGAGGCGAGCGCCCGGTTGAACGGGAAGTCGGGGCTCTCGATGGCGGTCCAGTACTGGGAGAGGAGCGTGTCGAACAGCTCCTCCTTGTCGTGGAAGTGGTGGTAGACGCTTCCGGTGGAGACGCCGGCCGCACGCGAGATGTCGCGGATGCTCGTTCCCCGGTAGCCCTGCCGGGAGAAGAGCTCGAGCGCCGCCTCCAGGATCAGCACCCGGCTCCGCTCGGATTTCTCCTCCTGGTCCATTCCGCGTGTCGCCTCGGCCGGCAACCGTAGGGGGCGGGCGGCCTGCCGTCAAGGGCGACCCTTCGCGCCCGGCGGGGCGACTCGAGATGAGGGTGCCTTCCGGAGGCCCCTCCCGGTAAAGTCGGAGCTTCGAATGTCCCGCTCGCGTCGCGTCCTCATCCTCGCGCTCGGCGCGCTCCTCGCGGGCGCGGCCGTGCGCGGCCTCCTTGCCGTCGTCGAGGCCGCGCTCGAGGGGAGGGTCCGGGCCCGGATCGTTTCCGAGGCGGCGGAGCGCGGATTCCGCGCCGACGTCGATGCCGTGCGTGTCCGCCTCCCGTTCCGCGCGAGCCTCTCGGGAGTCTCGATCGCCGGGCACGGCCTCGACGCCCGCGTCGACCGGATCGACGTCCGGGCGGGGTTCACGGGGCGCGGTCTGGCCGGGAGGCTTCGGCGCCTCGAGATCGGTCGGCTCTCGGCCGAGCTTCCGCAGGGGCTTTCGATTCTCGCCGAGCCCGCGGCCTGGGACGTCTCCTCGCGGGACGGGCTGCTCTGGCTCTCTGGGCGGTCGGGAGAAGGGGCCTTCGCGCTCGAGAAGGAGGGGGGGCGTCGACTCCGCGTTCGCGCCGACCGGCTGGACCTGACCCGCCTCGTCCGCGTCCGTCGCGACGGGGCGTCCCTGGGCGACCTCGGCGTCGCCACCGGGACGCTCGGCCTCGCGCCGGCCGTCGGAGGCGGCTTCGCCGTGGACGCGAACGTCGTCCTGCGAAGAGTTCGCCTCGCTCTTCCCCCCGAAGAGGACGCGCCCGCCGAGGACTCCCTCGGCGATCCGTTCGACGCGGAGGGTTCGCTGAGCGCGACGATCCATCCGGAAGCGCGCTACGTCGAGGTCGCCTGCGCGTCCGGCGACGCGGCCGGCCTCCGAGGGTCGGCTCGCGGGATCGCCGCATTCGCCCCCCGCGACGCCTGGCTCGACGTCGAGCTCGCGGTGCCGCGCCTCGAGCTCGGACCGCTCCTCGCCGCCTCCGGCCTCGAGCTCCCCGCGGGCGACGGCGACCTCGGGAGCGCCGAGCTCGCGGCCCGAATCCGCGGGCGGATGCTCGACCCGAAGTCGTGGGTCGTCGAGGAGAACCTCGACTTCCGCCCGCCGGCGCGCGCCCTTCCCGAGGTGGAGAGGCTGCGCGGGCCGTTCCGGCGGGTCATGACGGGCCGGGACGGCCGAAGGACTCCGGTCGCCGTCGACCCGGCCAGCCCCGACTTCGTCCCCCTCGACGACGTTCCGGCGCACTTCGTCCGCGGCCTCCTCACCTCCGAGGACGCCGACTTCTGGGGTCACCCCGGCCTCGACCTCGGGGAGATCCCCGTCGCGGCGTCGATGAACTGGGTGCGGGGGAGGAGGGCCCGCGGCGCTTCCACGATCACGCAGCAGCTCGCCAAGAACCTCTTCCTGACCCGCGAGAGGAGCTATCGGCGGAAGCTCCAGGAGGCCGCCCTCGCCCTCCACCTGGAGTCGACGCTCGGGAAGCGGCGGATCCTCGAGATCTACCTGAACGTCATCGAGTGGGGACCGGGCCTTCACGGCCTCGGCCCCGCCGCTCGCCACTACTTCGGGAAGAACCCGCAGGACCTGACTCCGCGCGAAGGGGCGTTCCTCGTCGCGCTGATCCCGGGCCCGGTCAAGTACCAGCCGTCCTTCGCGAGCGGGGTCCTCTCGCGCGGGTTCACCCGGCTCGTGAACGGAGTCCTCCGCCGCCTCGCCTCCGTCGGAATGCTGACCCCCGAAGAGCTGAAGGCCGAGCTCGAGACGCCGCTCCGGCTGCGATGGACGCCGGCCGAAGTGCCGGGAGAGGAGCCTCTGCCGGGCGAGGCGGAATCGGACGCGCTCGAGCCGGACGAGGAGGTCCTGGACGCGACGGTCGCCGCGCCTGCGGCCGCCGTGGATCTGCCGGCCGCGACGGACGAGCCGTCCGCGCCCGAGCTCCCGACACCGCCCTCTCCGGCCGCACCCGCGACGAACCCGGTGCCGGCAGCGGTGTCCGTTCCGGGAGCGGCGACGCCGACCCCGCCGACGACGTCGCCCGCGAAGGAGAGTCCCGTGTCCGCGCCTCCCTCGTTGGCTCCCGCGCCGCGACCGACCCCGCGCGGGACGGCGCCGCCGGGCTGACGCGGCTCCCCTTCAGGCCTCCGTCTCGCCTCCCGAATGCTCGTCGAGCGCCCGCGCGAGGAGCCGCGCGATGTGCAGCACCTCGACCGGGTCCTTCGACTTGTCGAAGCCGCCGCGGATCTGCATCACGCAACCGGGGCAGTCCATGACGGCGGCCCCGGCCTTCGTGTCCCGGATGTTCGCGAGCTTCTTCTGCAGGATCGGCTTGCTGATCTCGGGGAACTTCAGGGAGTAGGAGCCGCCCATCCCGCAGCAGGTGTCCGATTCCTTCATCTCGACGACCTCGTGGCCCGCCTTCCGGAGCAGCGCGCGCGGCTCCTCGGAGACGTGAAGGGTCCGCTTCAGGTGGCAGGAGTCGTGGTACGTGACGGGCGGAAGCTTCTTCGGGTCGATGCGAAGGGAGCCTTCCTCGACGAGCTGCGTGACGAGAGACGAGAAGTCGATCACCTTCGCCGCGAGCGCCTCCGCCCTCTCGATCCACTCGGTCCTCCCCGTGCTCCGGAGCGAACGGAGGAACTCGTGGCGGAGCGCCGTCGTGCAGGTCGGGCAGGCCGAGACGACCCAGTCGACCTCCTCGTCGAGGAGGGCCCCGATGTTGTCGATCGCGTTCTGGGCGGCGACGTCGTAGGCGCCGCTGTAGCGGGCGGGGGCGCCGCAGCAGGTCTGGGCCTCGGGGAAGGTCACCTCGACGCCGCCGGCGTTCAAGACCTTCACGACGTCCTCTCCCATCCCGGGATAGGCGAAGTCGATGAGGCAGCCCGCGTAGAAGGCGGCCTTCCGCGCGCGCTTCGGCGCGCCCGCTTCGGCGGACCCGGCGGCGGGCTCCGGGTGCGCCGCCTTCTGCCGCAGCGTCCGGAACGTGTCGCGGAAGGGTTTCTCGGCGATGGCGGGGAGGCTTCGGAAGTCGGCGAGGCCGGAGAGGAAGAACGGCAGGTGCCTCACGAATCCGTCCTTCTCGAACGGCTTCTGCGCCACGGACGCGGAGCGGAGGACGGAGTGGAAGACGCGGCGGTTGTTGACGACCTTGAAGATCGCCTTCTGAACGAAGGGTTGCCCCTTGTCCTGCACCTGGCGGCGGCGGACCTCGACGATGAGCTCGGGGATGTCGATCTTCCCGGGGCAGACGCCGACGCAGTTGCCGCACTGGATGCAGAGCCCCTGGATCTCCTTCGAGCGCTCCATCGCCCCGGTCCAGGCCGTCAGGATCGTGCCGATGCCGCCCGTGTAGACATCGCCGAAGACGTGCCCGCCGACGTGCCGGTAGACGGGGCAGACGTTCAGGCAGGAGGCGCAGCGAATGCATTGCAGCGCTTCCTTGAAGACCGGGTCGGCCGCCATCTCGGTCCGGCGGTGGTCCATCAGGACGACGTGCAGCTCCTTCGGCGAGCCGTCAGTATTCGGCGCGGCGCCGGTGATCATCGAGACGTAGCTCGTCATGAGCTGCCCGGTCGCGCTGCGTGGCAGGGCCGTGAGGATCGGGACGACGTCCGCGAAGGCCGGGACCAGCTTCTCGAGGCCGACGATCGCGACGTGGATCTTCGGGAGGGTCGTGACGAGGCGGGCGTTCCCCTCGTTCGTGACGAGAACGAGGGTCCCGGTCTCGGCGACGGCGATGTTGGCCCCCGAGATCCCCATGTCGGCCTCGAGGAAGGCGGGGCGCAGCTCCTTCTTCGCCACCTTCACGAGGCGCGGGATGTCGCTGGCGAGCCGCTCTCCGACCTCCTTGCTGAAGATCCCGGCGACGTCCTCCTTCGTCAGGTGGATCGCGGGCATGACCATGTGCGAGGGGCGCTGTCCGGCGAGCTGGATGATCCACTCGCCGAGGTCGGTCTCCTTCACCTCGATGCCGGCCTCGGTCAGCGCCTTGTTGAGGTGGACCTCCTCGGAGGCCATCGACTTCGATTTCGCGACCTTCCTCACGCCCTTCTCGCGGGCGAGGTCGACGATGTAGCGGCGGACCTCCTCGGGGCTCTTCAGGAGGACGACCTTCGCACCGCGGGCTTCGGCTTCCTTCGTGAAGCGGGCCACGAGCTCGGGGAAGCGACCGGCGGCGTCTCCCTTCACCTCGGCGATGCGCGTCCGCACCGCCTCGAAGTCGACTCCCTGGTATGCCTTCGCGCGGCTGACCGGATAGGCCTCGTAGAACCGGCCGAGGGCGCCGGCGAGGTTCGGGTTGCCGAGCGCCTCGCCGATCTCCTTGCGAAACGTGAGGGTCATGGCGTCACCTCCGCGCCGTCACCGTCGTGGACGACGACCACGAGGCGCGACGGCCCGTGGACGCCGATGGTCAGGACCCGCTCGATGTCGGCCGTCCGGCTCGGGCCGGTGAGGAACGAGATGTACGGAGCGCGTCCCGGCCGGAGCTTCGGCACGACGTCGGCGAGCCCCCCGAGGATCCGGCGGGCGGGCAGGAGCGCGACGTGGATCTCGGGCAGCGTCGAGACGAGGCGCAGGGCGGGGTCGGTGGCGTCCTGAACGACCGTCCCCGTGTCGGCGAGGCCCCATTCCATCTCGCTGACGCCGATGCGGCTCGACGCGGCGGCCTCGCGCGTGACGTCGAACGTGAGGCCGGGGACGCGCGCCGAGAGTCGGTCCCGGTGGGACTCCGGAACGAGCGGGCCTGCGGCCCAGACGGCCCGCGCGCCCGGCTCGTCCGCGACCCCTTCCTTCAGGAGAAGGTCGGCGACGAACGCGAGCGCCTCCTCGCTCCCGCCGATCCTGTGGACCTCGGCGCTGACGGCTTCGGCCCGTGCGCGGAACATCTCGAGCATCGCTTGCCTCCTGGACCCGGAGCGCCGCTCCGGCGGCCACAGCCAAATCTATCGTGAACTACGTAAAAATATCTAGGGTATTCTCTGGCGGTGGAACCTCTCGCGCCGGGGAGACGGTCCCTCCTGCTAGCCTCTCCTTCGGAATCGGAATGAGGCTCCGCGCTCTCCTCCTCGGGCTCGCGCTCCTCCTCGGGCCGGCTGCCGGTGCCGCCGCCGCGAGCGCCGCCGCTCCGGGGGCCGACGCCGCGACCGGCCAGCGGGTCCTCGTCCTCCACTCGTACTACAAGGGCTACAAGTGGGCCGACGACGAGCATCGCGGGATCACTTCGGTCCTCGAGCCGGTCCTCGGCGTCGAGAACGTCTTCGTGGAGTACATGGACACGAAGCGCTTCTACGAGCCGCGCCACGTCGCCCAGCTCCCGGAGGTCTACCGGCGGAAGTACGCGGACCACCGGATCGACCTCGTCGTCGGCGTGGACGACCGGGCGGTCGAGTTCCTCGTCGAGCACCGCGACGACGTCTTTCCCGGCACGCCCGTCGTCTTCTGCGGCGTCAACTACTTCCAGGCGGAGAAGCTGAAGGGGCGGCGCCTCTTCACCGGGGTGAGCGAGGACGCCGACCTCGGGGCGAGCCTCGAAACCGCTCTCGACCTCCATCCCGGAACGCGGCGGATCTACGTCGTCAACGACGACACGGAGACCGGCCTCGCCGTGCGGGCCCGGCTCGCCGAGCTCGGGCCCTCGGTGAGGGGCGTCCCGATGGAGCCGCTCGACGGCCTCTCGATGGAACGGCTCCTCGCGCGCCTCCGGACGCTCCCTCCCGCGAGCCTCGTCTTCTTCACCTTCTTCTCGCGCGACGCCGACGGCCGCGTCTACGGCTACGACGAGAGCGCGCGGCTCGTGACGGGAGCGTCGAACGCCCCGGTCTACGGCGCCTGGGACTTCAACCTCGGCCTCGGGATCGTCGGCGGGAAGCTGACGAGCGGCTTCGACCAGGGGGAGGCCGCCGCGCGGATCGCGCTCCGGGTCCTCCGCGGAGAGTCCCCGGAGTCGATACCGGTCGTCCGCGGCCTGCCGGGCCGATACCTCTTCGACCACCTCGAGCTCGCCCGGTGGGGCGTTCCCGCCTCGAGGCTCCCACGGGGGAGCTCGGTCCTCAACCGCCCGGAGTCGGCCTTCGCGCGCTACCGGACGGTCTTCCTCGCGGGCGCCGGCGCTCTCATCCTCCTCGGGGTCCTGAACGCCGTCCTCGCGCTGAACATCAGCCGCAGGAAGCTCGCCGAGGAGGCCCTCCGCCGGCACCAGGAGACTCTCGAGGAGACGATCCGGCTCCGTTCGGAGGAGCTCTCGCGGGCGAACGAGGAGCTCCGGAGGGACATCCTGGAGCGCGAGCGGACGGAACGCGCCCTCCGGGTCGCGGAATCGAACCTCAGGAGCATCTTCGAGAACGCCGCCGAAGGGATCTACCAGTCGACCCCTTCCGGGCGGTTCCTGACGGTGAACCCCGCCCTGGCGGCGATGGCCGGCTACGCCTCTCCGGTCGAGATGACGGAGGCGATCTCGGACATCCGGCGCGACTTCTACGTCGATCCGTCGAGCCGCGAACGCTTCGAGGAGGCCCTCGTCGAGGAAGAGGAGGTGCGCGGCTTCGAGTCGCTCGTGCGGCGGAAGGACGGCGCGCTCATCTGGGTCCTCGAGAACGCGCGGGCCGTCCGCGACGAGAAGCGGCGCCTCGACCACTACGAGGGGATCGTCCAGGACATCACCGAACGCCGGCAGATGGCCGAGAAGCTCGAACGGTCGCGCCGGAAGCTCCGCGGGCTCGCCGCGGAGATCACGCGCGTCGAGGAGCGGGAGAGGCGCGCGATCGCCGCGCAGCTCCACGACCAGCTCGGGGCGACGCTCTCGATGGGGAAGGTGAAGCTCGGCTCCCTCCGGCAGGAAGCGCAGGGGACGCCGTTCGCCGCCGGGATCGAGGCGGTCCACGCCCTCGTCGGCGAGGCGGTCCGCGAGACCCGGGAGCTGACGTGGGAGCTGAGCCCGCCCGTCCTCTACCAGCTCGGTCTCGAGGCGGCCCTGGAATGGCTCGGGGAAAGCTTCGAGGAGAGGCACGGGATCGCGTTCCGGTTCGAGCGCGAGGGGGAAAGGCGGGACCTCGGCGACGAGCGCCGGTTCCTCGTCTTCGCCGCGGTCCGCGAGCTCCTCCTGAACGTCGTCAAGCACGCGGGCGCCGACGGAGCCTCCGTCCGGCTCCGGTGGCTCGATCTCGGCGTCGAGGTCGAGGTAAGAGACGACGGGAAGGGCTTCGAGGCGGCCGCGCCGGCGCCGGACGAGAGCCGGAGCTTCGGTCTCTTCAGCATCCAGGAACGGTTCGACGACCTCGGCGGGAGCGTCGCGATCCGCTCCGCCCCGGGCGACGGGACGACGGTCACCCTCGTGCTACCTTACCGGGCGGAGGCGGGAGAAGAGGGCGAATGAGCACGACCATCCTGCTCGCGGACGACCACCGGATCGTCCGCGAGGGACTCCGGACCCTTCTCTCCCAGCAGCCGGAGATGGAGGTGGTCGGGGAGGCCGCGGACGGCCGCGAGGCCGTCTCCCAGGCGCTCCTCCTCCGGCCCGGCGTCGTCGTCATGGACATCGCGATGCCCGAGCTGAACGGTGTCGAGGCGACGCGGCTCATCCTCGCGGAGCTCCCCGGGACGCGGATCGTCGCGCTGTCGATGTACGCGGACCGACGCTTCGTCGCGGAGGTCCTCCGGGCGGGGGCGCTCGGCTACGTCCTGAAGGACGGAGCGTTCGAGGAGCTCGCCCTCGCGATCCGGACGACGCTCGAAGGGAAGACGTACCTCAGCCCCTCGATCGCCGGCCTCGTCGTCGAGGAGCTCGTGCGGAAGACGGCCGCGCCCGGAGCGCCCTCCCTCGCCTCGCTCACCCCGCGGGAGCGCCAGGTCCTGAAGCTGCTCGCCGGCGGGATGCGCCCCCGGGAGATCGCGCAGGAGCTCGCGATCAGCATAAAGACGGTCGAGGTCCACAAGCAGAACCTCATGAACAAGCTCGAGATCCACTCGGCCGCCGAGCTGACGCGCTTCGCGATCCGCGAAGGCCTTGCGACCCCCTGACCGCTCCGTCGCGAGAGCAGCGACTCGGTCACGCCCCTCCTTTCCATAGAAATAGTGTCTAGGTAATAATACTGTGAAAATGATGAGTGTTCATCATTGCACCTAAGTACAGACCCTCCCATCCTTAGGCCCATCTGGTCGGGATGAGGAGGGGCTGATGTTGACCTGGACCCAGATCTACACGCCGGTGGCAGGGAACCTCCTGCTGTCGGCCCTCGTGGCGGCGCTGCCGGTGGTGGTGCTCCTCGGGCTGCTCGCGTTCTTCCACGTGAAGGCGCACAAGGCGGCGCTCCTCGGGCTCGCGACCTCCCTCGGGGTCGCGATCTTCGTCTACGGGATGCCGACGAAGCTGGCCGTCACCTCGGCGCTCAGCGGCGCGGCCTACGGCCTCTTCCCGATCGGCTGGATCGTCCTCTGCGCGATCTTCGTCTACGACCTGACGGTGAAGTCGGGCGACTTCGAGGTCGTCAAGCACACCGTGGCCGGCCTCGCGGACGACCGGCGCATCCAGGCGCTCCTGATCGCGTTCTCGTTCGGGGCGTTCATCGAAGGCGCGGCGGGGTTCGGAACGCCGGTCGCCATCTCGGCCGCGATGCTCATCGGCCTCGGCTTCCGGCCCCTCCTCGCGGCCGGGATCGCGCTGATCGGCAACACCGCGCCGGTCGCCTACGGCGCGCTCGGGACGCCGATCGTCGTCCTCGCCTCCGTCACCGGGCTCGACGTCCAGGCGCTTTCCGCGATGGCCGGCCGGCAGCTGCCGTTCTTCTCGCTCCTCGTTCCGTTCTGGCTCGTCTGGGCGATGTCGGGCCGCAAGGCGATGTGGGAGGTCTGGCCCGCCTGCCTCACCTCGGGCCTCAGCTTCGCGATCACGCAGTTCCTCGTCTCGAACTTCCACGGCCCCTGGGTCGTCGACATCGCCGGCGCCATCGTCTCGATGGGGGCGACGGTCCTCCTCCTGAAGTTCTGGCAGCCGAAGAAGACGTGGACGTTCGACCACGAGAACCACGCCGAGAGAGCCGCCGAGGCCGCGGCCCGTCCGGTCCACACATCGAAGCGGGCGCTCATGGCGTGGATGCCCTGGATCCTCCTCTCCGTCTTCGTCTTCGCGTGGGGCCTCCCGCAGGTCAAGGACGTCCTCAACGGCGGCAAGAAGGACTCCCCGAACGTCCTCAAGGGCGTCTCGATGCTGAAGTGGGAGGTCCCCGGCCTCCACAAGGCGGTCATCAAGGCGCCGCCCGTCGTCAAGGCGGAGAAGCCCGAAGAAGCGGTCTTCACGTTCAACTGGCTCTCCGCCACCGGGACGAGCCTCCTCCTCTCCGGCATCCTGAGCGGCCTCCTCCTCGGGTTCTCGCTCAAGGAGATCGCGAAGGTCTTCTGGGGGACCCTGATGAGGGTGAGGATCTCGCTCCTCACCATCGGAGCGATGCTGGCCCTCGGCTTCTCGACGCGCTACGCCGGCCTCGACGCGACGATGGGTCTCGCGTTCGCCTCGACCGGGTTCCTCTTCCCGTTCTTCTCCCCGCTCCTCGGGTGGCTCGGCGTCGCGCTCACGGGGAGCGACACGTCGTCGAACGTCCTCTTCGGCGGGCTGCAGATGATCAGCGCCGAGAAGCTCGGCATCAACCCGATCCTCGCGGCCGCGGCCAACAGCAGCGGCGGCGTCATGGGGAAGATGATCGACGCGCAGAGCATCGTCGTGGCGAGCGTCGCGACGAACCAGCAGGGCCAGGAAGGGACGATCCTCCGGTACGTCTTCTGGCACTCGGTCGTCCTCGCGTGCCTCGTCGGGGTGCTCGTCTTCCTGCAGGCCTACGTCTTCCCCTGGATGATCCCGACCGTCGAAGCGGTCGCGAAGTGAGGCGCCCGATGAAGCTCGTTACGACGCTCGCCCGCGCCGCGGCCGCCGCCGCGCTCGCCGCCGCCTTCCTCCCGTCGCCGGCCGCGGCGCAGGCCGTGATCAAGGTCAACGAGAACGTCAACTTCAAGCTCGGTTTCCAGTTCCAGGGCTGGGCCGACTGGAGCCAGAGCGCCGCGACGGGCGGCTACGCCCAGAACCTCTTCGCGCGCCGCGCCCGCCTCCTCGTCGGAGGCCAGGTCGCGAAGGACGTCACGTTCTTCTTCGAGACCGACAGCGGAAACCTCGGGAAGGTGAACCCGGCCGGCGCCAAGCAGACGAACACCGGCTTCGTCATCCAGGACGCCTTCGTCTCCTGGAAGCTGAACGACGCGCTCACGCTCGAGGCGGGGCACTTCCTCGTCCCGCTCAGCCGGAACGTCCTCCAGTCGACCCTCTCGTTCTTCACGCTCGACATCAGCCCGGCCTCGACGGTCATGGCCGGCCCGACGCAGACGAACGGCCTCCGCGACAACGGCTTCCAGGCGAAGGGGTACCTCGTCGACGGCGGGCGGCTCGAGTACCGCGCCGCCGTGATGCAGGGCGTGCGCGATTCCGCCTCGCGCAACTCGTTCCGAACGGCCGGCTACCTCCAGTACAACTTCTTCGAGACGGAGCGCGGCTACGTCTTCGCGGGGACGAACCTCGGGAAGAAGAAGGTCGTCAACGTGAGCGCCGGCTTCGACGTCCAGAAGGACTACCGGGCCTTCAGCGGCGACGTCTTCGCGACGATCCCGGTCGCGAAGGGAGACGAGGTCGGCGGCCAGGTCCAGCTCATCCGTTACGACGGCGGCGACTTCCTCGCGTCGATCCCGAAGCAGGACGACCTCCTCGTCGAGGCGGCCTACTACCTCTCCGCGGCGAAGGTCCAGCCGTTCGTCAAGTACGAGAGCCAGGCGTTCGCAAACGCCGCCGACGAGGCAAAGGGCGTGGAGCGTTTCGGCGGCGGGCTGAACTGGTACGTCTCGGGCCAGAACTTCAAGCTCACGGCCCAGTACCTCCGGGTCGAGCCGAAGAGCTCGGCCGTGAAGCCGACGAACCAGTTCACGGTCCAGCTCCAGGCGTTCTACTTCTGACCTCGGGCGGAGCGGCGCCGGCGGGGGAGAATCCCCCCGGCGCCGCGCACGCCGCCCAGGAGGGCCTCGCATGACGACCGCCCCGGATGGCTCCACGGTCCCCGCGTCCGGCATGCCGGCCTCGCCGGCGGGGCTTCGCACCGCCCTCGAGCGGATCGCCGCGCCCGAGCGCGTTCTCGATCGACCCCTGGACCGGATCGCGTTCGCCTCGGACGCGAGCTTCTACCGCCTGATCCCGAAGGCCGTCGTCCTCGCGCAGTCGGTCGAGGAGGTCGCCGCGCTCTTCCGGCTCGCGCGCGAGACGAAGGTGCCCGTGACGCTCCGCGCCGCGGGGACCTCTCTCTCGGGGCAGGCCGTCACCGACGGGCTCCTCGTCGAGGTCGCGCGCCACTGGCGGACGGTGAAGGTCGAGGACGGAGGGAAACGCTTCCGGACGCAGCCGGGCGTCATCGGCGCCTCCGTGAACAACGCGCTCAGGCCCTACCGCGTCAAGATGGGGCCCGACCCCGCCTCCATCAACACGTGCACGATGGGCGGGATCCTCTCGAACAACTCGAGCGGCATGTGCTGCGGCGTGACGCAGAACGCCTACCACACGCTCGAGTCGCTCACGTTCCTCCTCCCCTCGGGGACGCGGATCGACACGGCGGCCCCCGACGCCGACGCGCGCTTCCGCGCGGCCGAGCCGGCCCTCTGGCAGGGGCTCCTCGATCTGAAGGCCGAGCTCGAAGCCGACCCGGAGCTCGTCGCCCGCATCCGGTCGAAGTACCGGATGAAGAACACGACCGGCTACTCGCTGAACGCCTTCCTCGACTTCGAGAAGCCCGTCGAAATCTTCCGGAACCTCCTGGTCGGCGCGGAAGGGACCCTCGCCTTCATCGCGGAGGCCGTTCTCTCGACCGTACCGGACCTTCCCGTCAAGTACACGGGCCTCCTCCTCTTTCCGACGATGCACGCGGCCTGCGCGGCGATCGTCCCGCTCCGCGACTCGGGCGCGAAGGCGCTCGAGCTCCTCGACCGCGCCTCGCTCCGGTCGGTCGAGAGCCAGCCGGGGATCCCCCCCTCCATCCGGACGCTCCCCGACGGCGCCGCGGCGCTCCTCGTCGAGTACCAGGCGGGAGACGAGGCCGAACGGGCGGCTCTCGAGGCCGTCGCTGGCGCGGCTGTCGCGCCGCTCTCGCTCCTCGAGCCCGCCCGCTTCACGCACGACGCCACGGAGCAGGCGCTCCTCTGGAAGGTCCGGCAGGGGACGTTCCCCTCCGTCGGCGCGGCGCGGAAGAGCGGGACGACCGTCCTCATCGAGGACGTCGCGTTCCCGATCGAGCACCTCGCCGACGCCGCCGTCGACCTGACACGGCTCTTCGCGAAACACGGCTACCCGGAGGCGATCCTCTTCGGCCACGCCAAGGACGGGAACCTCCACTTCGTCATCACGCAGTCGTTCAACGACCCGGCGGCCGTCGAGAAGTACGCCCGCCTCATCGAGGACGTCGTCGAGCTCGTCGTGAAGAAGTACGACGGGGCGCTCAAGGCCGAGCACGGCACCGGGCGGAACATGGCGCCGTTCGTCGAGACGGAGTGGGGCCCGGACGCCTACGCCGTGATGAAGCGGCTGAAGGCGCTCTGCGATCCCGAAGGCATCCTGAACCCGGGCGTCCTCCTGAACGCCGACCCTCTCTGCCACCTGAAGGACGTCAAGCCGATGCCGACCGTCGAGGACGAGGTCGACAAGTGCATCGAGTGCGGCTATTGCGAGCCGAAGTGCCCGAGCCGCGAGCTGACGCTCACTCCCCGCCAGAGGATCGTCCTCCGCCGCGAGATGACCCGCCTCGAGGCGGAGGGGACGAACGCGCCGCTCCTCGCGGCGCTCGAGGCCGAGTTCCCGTACGCCGCGGTCGACACCTGCGCCGTCGACGGCCTCTGCGCGACGGCCTGCCCGGTCTCGATCGACACGGGCCAGCTGACGAAGAGGCTGCGGAAGGCGCGGCACTCGGCACGGGCGCGGAAGCTCGCGCTCGCGATCGCCCGCCGTTTCGCGACGGTCGAGCCGCTCCTCCGGACGGGCCTCCGCGCGGGACACCTCGTCCAGTCGCTCCTGGGCGCCGGCGCGATGGCGGGGATCACGCGGGCGATGCGGGCGGTCGTCGGGAAGCCGTTCCCTCAGTGGAGCGCCGAGATGCCGCGGGCCGCGAAGGCCGCGCGCCCGGCGACGACGAAGGCCGGCGCGGCCGCGGTCTACTTCCCGGCCTGCATCTCGAGGACGATGGGGGCTCTCCCGGGCGAGCCGAACGAGACCTCGCTCATGGAGGCGTTCGTCGAGGTCGCAAGGCGGGCCGGGACGCCGGTCTTCATCCCGGAGGACGTCGAGGGCGTCTGCTGCGGCGTCCCCTTCTCCTCGAAGGGGTACACGGAGGCGAACGCCTTCGCGGCGAACCGGGCGATCGAGCGCTTCTGGGCCTGGTCCGACGAGGGGCGGCTGCCGGTCGTCGTCGACACGAGCCCCTGTACGTACGGCGTCAAGGGAAGCCGACCGAACCTCACGCCCGAGAACCAGGCGCGGTTCGACCGGCTGACGATCCTGGACGGCGTCGCCTTCACGCACGACACGCTCCTCCCGAAGCTCACGGCGAAGCGTAAGTCGGGCCCCGTCGCGCTCCACCCGGTCTGCTCGCTCACGAAGATGAACCTCGGCGCGAAGCTCGAGGGGATCGCCCGCTTCTGCAGCGACGACGTCACCGTCCCGCTCACGGCGGGCTGCTGCGCTTTCGCCGGGGACCGCGGCTTCCTCCACCCCGAGCTGACGGCCTCGGCGACGAAGCACGAGGCGGCCGAGGTGAAGGCGAAGGGGTGCGAGGAGCACCTCTCGAGCAGCCGGACGTGCGAGATCGGGATGACGCGCGCGACCGGCGAGATCTACCGGTCGTACATGTTCCTGCTCGAGAGGGTGACGCGGGCCTGAGCCCGCCGCCCGCCGAGGCGCCGGGCGGGAGCGCTCCCGCCCGGCTCAGACGTCGACGACCGTCCCCTCGTAAAAGCCGTCGAGCGTCTGCCGGTACTTTCGCTCGACGTCCTTCCGCTTCAGCTTCATCGACGGAGTGAGGTCTCCGGTCTCGAGCGTCAGGTCGGCCGGCAGGATCGTCCACTTCTTCACCTGCTCCCAGCTCGCGACGTCCTTGTTGACCTCCTCGATGTAGGGCGCGATCAGGTCGCGGACCTCCTTCGAGGCGACGACCTCGGCGTAGGGCTTCCCGCCGAGGCCCCGGGCGGCGGCCCACTTCGTGATCGCCTCGGGGTCGAGCGCGACGAGCATCGAGACGAAGTTCCGGTTGTCGCCGTGCGCGAGCGAGTGGCTCACGTACGGGCAGGCGACGGCGAGCTTCCGCTCGAGCATCTGCGGGGCGACGTACTTGCCCGCCGAGGTCTTGATGAGGTCCTTCTTCCGGTCCGTGATCTTCACGAAGCCGTCCTCGACGTGACCGATGTCGCCCGTGTGAAGCCAGCCGTCCGCGTCGAGCGCCTCGGCGGTCTGCTCGGGGAGGTTGCGGTAGCCGCGCATGACGCCGCGTCCCTTGATGAGGATCTCGCCGTCCTCGGCGATCTTCACCTGCGTCCCGGGGAGGGGGTGGCCGACCGTGCCGAAGCGAAGGTGCTCGAACGTGTTCACGCAGCTGGCGGCGCTCGTCTCCGTGAGCCCGTAGCCCTCTGCAATGAGGACGCCCGCCGCGTGGAAGAACTCTCCGAGGGCCTTCGCGAGCGGGGCGCTGCCCGAGATGAAGAAGCGGAGGCGCCCGCCGAAGAGGGCGTGGAGCTTGCTGAAGACGAGCTTGTGCGCGATCTTGTGCTTGAGGGCGAGGAGGCCCGACGGCTCCTTCCCGGCGAGCCGGAGGCGCGAGACCTCGCGGCCGACGCCGACGGCCCACGAGAAGATCGCCCACTTCGCGCCGCCGGCCTCCTTCGCGCCGCCGACGATCTTGTTGTAGATCTTCTCGAAGATGCGCGGGACGGCCGCGACGAACGTCGGGCGCACCTGGCCGAGGTTCTCGACGATCTTCTCGCCGCGTCCGTCGACCGCGGTCGAAAAGCCGATCCGGAGCTGGGCGGCCTCGAGGACTTTCCCGAAGGAGTGGGCGAGGGGAAGCCAGAGGAACTGGCGGTCGTCCTCCGTCAGGAGGCCGAGGGCGTCGATTCCTTCCGCCTCGTAGACCCAGCAGTCGTGCGTCAGCTCGACTCCCTTCGGCCGGCCCGTCGTCCCCGAGGTGTACATGAGCGTGGCGAGGGCCTCGGGTCGGACGGCCTCGACGAGATCCTCGAAACGGCCGGGATGCGCCGCGTCCCAGGCGCGCCCCTTCTCCATGAGCGCGTCGGTGGTCAGGACGAAGCCGTCCGGGGAGCCTTCCCCTTCGAGGAGGACGATCGCCTTCAGGCCGGGGGTCTTCGAGCGCTCCCGGGCGATCCGCTCCGCCTGCTCCGGGTTCTCGGCGAAAAGGATCCGCGTGTCGGAATCCTGGAGGATGAAGAGCGCGTCGGGCGTCGTCGTCGAGGGGTAGATCGTCGTCGTCGCGCCGCCGGCCGAGAGGATCCCGAGGTCGGCGAGGATCCACTCGAGCCGGGTGCTCGCGAGGATCGAGGCGCGCTCCTCGTCCTCGAGGCCGAGGGCGCGGAGGCCGCACGCGATCGCGCGGACGCGCTCGCCCACCTGGCGCCAGGTCAGGGGCTCCCATCCGTCCGGAACGGGACGAAGATAGGCCTCGCGGTCGGGCGTCTTCGCGACGCGCCGAAGCAGCATCTGCGGGACGGAGCGGAACGTCTCGGGCACGGCACTCCTCCTCGGTTCGTCTTCCGGGCTGAGGCGGTTCTACCACGAGACGGAGCACAAACCGCGTTAGCGCGGCCCGGCGCCCGCTCTCCCGGCGGGCCGGCGCGCGGCCCCGTAGACTTCCCGCGCCATGCGCGTCCTCCTCCGCTACTTCCTCCAGGGGCTCCTCGTCTTCGTCCCTTCGGTCCTGACGATCGCGATCGTCGTCTTCGTCTTCCGGGCGGTCGACGCCTGGATGGGACTCCCCGTTCCCGGGGCGGGGTTCCTCGCCACGATCGCTCTCATCGTGGTCATCGGGGCGCTCGCCTCGAACTTCGTCACGAAGCGCCTCTTCGAGCTCGTCGAGGGGATCTTCCGGCGCCTCCCGTTCGTCAAGCTCCTTTATTCGGCGATCCGCGACGTGACGGACGCGTTCGTCGGGGAGCGGAAGGGATTCGAGCGGCCGGTCTTCGTCACGCTCGACGAGGCGAGCGGCCTGAAGGCGGTCGGGTTCCTCACCCGGGAGTCCCTCGACGGCGCCGGCCTGCCCGACCACGTCGGCGTCTACCTGCCGCAGTCGTACAACTTCGCCGGGCAGCTCCTCGTCGTCCCGCGGCGGCTCGTGACGCCGCTCGCCGCGCGCGGGGCCGACGCGATGGCTTTCATCGTCTCGGGCGGCGCAGCGGAGCTCCGCGGCAGCGCGCAGAGCGAAACGGCCGCCCCGGAAGGGCGGCCGCGCGCGGATCTCGAGGCGCCCGGAGGCGCTACTTCGTGACCGAGAACTTCACCGTCGCCGCGAGCTGCTTGCCGAGGTAGAGCTCGACGCGGTAGGAGCCCGAGGCCCACTGCGGGCTCGGCTTCGTGTAGGAGAAGGGGATCCAGGTCGCGCCGCCGGGGAACTTCGTCGTCCGCTCGGCGAACTTCGTGTTCGGCGGCTGGCCCTCGCACTTCTCCGCGATCCAGACGGCCCGGACCGGGGTGTCCGGCGGGGCGTCCGCGACCATCGCGAAGACGTAGATCTTCGGCTGCGTCGGGGGGAACGAGGAGCGCTCGGCCATCGTCTCGCGGCTGTCGGACGCGATGGCGGTGTCGATGCGACCTCCCTCCTGGGCGACGAGGGCCGGCGCCAGGACGAGTGCCACGAGGGCGACGAGGAGGAATCGGGTCGGAACTCTCACTTCGGTCTCCTTTCGTGCTTCCGGATCGGGTCGGACGCCGGCACTCTCCGTCTCTCCTCCAGCGGCTCCCTCCGCCGCGGGCCCCACCGACGCCTCTGCCGCCGCGACCTCCTGAGGGTCCTTCGGGCGAGCGGCCAGCACAGGGAATTTGGAACCCGATCCGGCGTGATGTCAACGGGATACGCGGCGCCGGCGGCGCCATTTCGGAATGATCCGTTCGCATCATTGTGCCGGCCACTCTCCTCCCCTAGCCTCTTCCGGTTGCCGGCCCGTGTCGGTCCGGCTTCGCGGGGGGCAGGGAGAAGGCGTCCCCCCCCAAACGAGGAGGCCGTCATGGCGATGATGATCACCGAGAACTGCATCAGCTGCGGGACCTGCGAGCCCGAGTGCCCGAACCAGGCGATCAGCCCGGGCGACATGACCTACGTCATCGACGCGGCGAAGTGCACCGAGTGCCAGGGGCACTACGACTCGCCGAAGTGCGTCGAGGTCTGCCCGACCGAGGGCTCGATCGTTCCGGCGACCGCGTAGCCGATTCCCGGAAGGAGCGAGCGGGGTCGGAATGGTCCTTGCGGGCCGCACTTCCGACCCCGTTTCCGTCCCCGGGGGCCTCTCTCCGACGCGCATCCCCCCGGCGCTCGCGACGGATTCTCGAAGTCCTCGTCGCGGAGATCGCCGGAGGACACCGACGAGCCGAAACGTCCCCTTTCCCGGATGGCAGAGATCTTGATACCGATTGATCTGAGAAGGGGCCCAGCCCCGACCGGAAGGAGCCACGATATGAAGAAGACCACCGCCGTCCTCCTCGTCGCCGTTCTCGCGATCGTCCTCGGCTCGGCCGCCGTCGCGACGATGGACATGCAGAAGGACATGAACGCGAAGTACCCCACGGCGAAGGCGAAGTGCGCCAGCTGCCACGTGAAGGCGATGGCCAAGAAGGGCGACGCCGAGGTGAATGCGTTCGGCAAGGACATGATGAAGTTCGTCATCGACCCGAAGGCCGAGAAGAAGACGTTCGACTGGGCCAAGCTCGAGCCCCTCGACAGCGACGGCGACGGCAAGTCGAACCTCGACGAGTTCAAGGCCGGCACGAACCCCGGCGTCAAGTAACGTCACCCTCGCTTCGAGCGAATCCGGGCCGGACGCCTTCGGGCGCCCGGCCCTTCTCGTTCCCGGGCTTCAGCGCCCGCCGAGCCGCGCGAGCTGGCGATCGTGGAGGCGGGAGAGGAGCGCCTGCGCGAGGAGCGCGCCGCAGAGCGCGAGGAACATGTCCCACTGCGTGTCCCAGACGTCCCCCTGCGTCCCCAGGAACGCCGCGGACGCCTCGGCGGAGAGGAGCGCCGCCGCCCACTCGATCAGCTCGTAGAGCGCGCTGAAGGCGAGGCAGACCGACGTGACGGCGAGGCGCAGCCACCCGCCCGGCCCGAGCGGCGACCGGCGGAGGAAGACCTCCCGGGCGAGGATCGCCGGGACGAATCCCTGCATCACGTGTCCGAGCCGGTCGTAGTGGTTTCGCGCGAACCCGAAGGCGTCCTTCGCCCACTCTCCGAGGGGGACCTCGGCGTACGTGTAGTGCCCGCCGAGGATCAGGACGAGAGCGTGGAGGAAGAGGAGCCGGTAGAGGAGCGGCGTGAGACGGAACCGCGCCGTCGTCGCGACGAGGAGCGGAACGCCGATCAGGACCGGCGCGACCTCGAGGAGCCAGGTCACGCGGTCCTTCGGCCCGATGCCGGAGACGACGAGCGCGACGAGCGCGAGCGCCAGGAGGACGAGCGGCTCGCGCCGCGGCGGGGCGTTCTCGGACGGCACGGGGAACCTCCCCGCCGATTAGACCAGACGGGGATGCGAGGGCGAGCTCAGCGGGCGGCGTCACCCCTGCGGACGATCCGGATCACGCGTCCTTCCTGCACGAACGCCCAGCCGTTCCCCGAGAGCGCGAGGTCGAGGGCCTGGTCCCACGGCACGTCTCGGAACGTCGCGGTGACGGTGCCTCTGAAGTCCGAGGGGGCGACGACGGAGAGACCGCGTCCGGCGGTGAGGGTGCGGACGACGTCGGCGAGGTCGGCGTCCTTCACGTCGAGGCTCGTCCTCGCGCCGTTGAATCGCTCCGCTCCGGCGGGCGGCGCCACGAGTGCACGGGCTCCCGGGGAGGACCGGGGCTTCTCGTCGCCCCAGAAGAACGTGAGCGCTTCGGCGACGCGCGCCCGCCAGGAGCCCCAGCTGTGTCCCTCGGGCACCTCGCGGTACTGCACGAGCTGTCGCCGGGCGAGCGCGGACCGAACGCGCCGGCTCGCGGCGAGGAGGTTCGCCCCGTGGAGGTCCGACTCGAACGTCCCGACGTCGAGGTGGAACCGGGCCGCACCGGCGGGGATGCGGGAGAGGTCCGAAAGCAACGCGTCGAAGTTCGCGGGAGACGCGTTCCCCGTCGACTGCGCCCCGCAGCGCCCGAACGCGCCCGGATTCCGCGCCGCGGCCGAGAGCGCGGCGAACCCGCCGAGCGAGACGCCCAGGACGCCGCGCCCGTCCCGGTCCCGCCGGACGCCGTATTTCGCCTCGACCGCCGGGACGAGCTCGTCGACGAGGAACCGCTCGAACGGCTCGTGCCGTTCGTACTCGAGCCGCCGGTTCCCCGGCGGGACGAGGACGAGGAGGAGCGGAGGGATTCGGCCCGCGGCCAGCAGGTTTTCCGCGACCGTGTGGACCTTCGCGAACTCGCGGTAGTCGATGCCGTCGAGGAGGTAGAGGACCGGCGTCGGCGCGGAAGAGGCGGCGCCGGGCGGCACCCAGACGACCGCGCGACGCTCCCCTCCGAGCGCGCGGCTCGGAACGCCCAGCTCTTCGAACCGTCCGCGCGGCGTCCCGGGGCGAAGCTCGACCTCGGCCGGCGGGAGGTATCCCGGAGTCCGAAGCTCGGAGTTCGGGCCATAGCCCCCGGCCATCGTGCGCGGGTTCCAGGGGTCGAGCGTCCACTCCGTCCCGCCGACGACGAGCTTGTAGTCGAGGCGGGCGCCGTCGACGACGTCGATCTCGAGCGCGTGGAGGTCCGATCCCGCGAGCCTCTCGAGGGGCTGCGCGGTCGTGCTCCAGCCGTTCATGTCCCCCGCGAGGAAGACGCGCGGCGCGGCGGAGCGGAAGAGGAAGAGGGCGCGGAGCCGGCCGGGCGCGTCTCCCGGCGAGAGCAGGGGCGTGCCGTGCCTGCCGGCGCACGCGGCGACCTCGGCCGCGGCAATCGTCCGCCCGGCCTCGTCGGGCGCGCTGGCAATGCGCGTCCGGAGCTGGGTGAGCGTCCCGCACGGCGGTCCGGCGGCCTCGCCGCGCGGGGCGAGGAGAAGCGCGAGGAGCGCGACGGCGGACGGCGGGATCAGGGGTTCGCGCATGCGGGGTCCATTCTCCTGCCGCTCCTGCTAAGTTCGGTGCGTGAGAATCGTCCGCTCCGCGTCCTTCAAGACGACCGTCGAGCGGTCGCGCTTCTTCGCCGTCGCGTTTCCGGCGGCGACGGAGGAGGACGTCCTCGACGCCGTGAAGGCCGCCCGGGGCGAGCACCGGAAGGCGAACCACCACTGCTGGGCCTTTCGCGGCCGCGACCTCGCGGGGGCGCTCGTCGAACGGTCGAAGGACGACGGGGAAGTGGGGCATCCCGGCCGCCTCCTCCTGGAGCTCCTCAGGCGCGACGACCTCGAGGGGGGGCTCCTGGTCTCGCGGATCTTCGGAGGCGTGAAGCTCGGTGTCGGCGGGGTCTCCCGAGCGTTCCGCGAAGCGGCGGAAGGAGCCCTCGAAGCCCTGAAGTCGCCGTAGAGCGGGGTGCTTTCCCGGGAATATCAGTGCAGACGGTCGCGGTTCTGCCGTCGAACGGACCTCGAACGCGAGAGCGGGAATCCAGGTCAATGTTCTCAGCGTCAAGGACATAGCGGCCGTTGCCTGCCTGTCTTGAAAATCTAAGCCGAATTTACTAAAGTTCATTCTTGAGTCCAACACGTTAGGTTGGCTCGAAAGGTCCAGATGCAGCCATCGAAGGTCCTCCCGGTCATCCCTCTACGCAACGCGGTCCTGTTCCCCGGCGTCAGCTTTCCGATCGCCGCCGGCCGTCCCGGGACTCTCCACGCGATCGAGACCGCGATGAAGAGCCCCGAGCAGCTCGTCTTCGCCGTCACCCAGAGGCAGGACCTCGAGGCGGTGACGCCCGAGCTCCTCCACACCGTCGGGACGATCGCCACGATCGGACCGATCCAGCGCGGCGTCGGCGGCGCGCGGCTCCTCCTCCAGGGGAAGGCGCGCGGGATCGCGATGCGAATCGAAGAGAAGGAGGGACGCCTCGAGGCCGTCGTCGTGGAAGCGGAGGAGATGGCCCCGCTCGACTCCAACGACGCGGCGTTCGTCGCGCTGCTGAAGGAACTGAGGGAGCGGTCGGCGGAGCTCGCGAAGAAGCTCGGCCTGCCCGACGAGGCGATCGGGAACGTCCTCACCGACGCGGACGATCCGGGCCGCCTCGCCGATCTCGTGGCCGGCTACATCGACATCCCGACCGCCGAGCGGCAGCTCCTCCTCGAGACGCTGCCGGTCGAAGACCGGGTCCGCCGGACGCTCGTCCACGTGCAGCGGCAGATCGACGTCCTCGACGCGCAGGAGGAGATCAAGTCGAAGGTCCAGGAAGAGCTCGGCGACCGCCAGCGCGAGATGTTCCTGCGCCAGCAGCTGAAGGCGATCCAGAAGGAGCTGGGGGAGGGCGAGGACGACGGCGACGACCTGAAGGGCCTGAAGGAGAAGCTCGACGCGCTCGTTCTGACCGAGGAGGTCCGCAAGGAGATCGACCGGGAGTGGAAGAAGCTCCAGCGCCTCTCGCGCGAGTCGATGGAAGCCCAGGTCGTGAGGAACTACCTGGAGCTCGTGGCCGAGCTGCCGTGGTCGGCGCGGAGCGAGGAGCACCTCGACGTCGTCGAGGCGCAGCGGATCCTCGACGAGGACCACTACGCCCTCAAGGACGTGAAGGACCGGATCCTCGAGTTCCTCGCCGTCCGCCAGCTCCTCGGGCGGAAGACGGCGGCCGCCGCCGCGCCGTCCGCGGACGGCGCCCCCGCGGACGCTCCCGCCGCCGGCGGGGCGCCCGCCCCGGCGCGGGCCGGGGAGAAGCAGCCGAACCGCGGGCGCATCCTCCTCTTCGCCGGCCCCCCCGGGGTCGGGAAGACCTCGATCGCGAAGTCGATCGCCCGGGCCCTCGGGCGCAAGTACGTGAGGATCTCCCTTGGCGGCGCGCGCGACGAGGCGGACATCCGCGGCCACCGGCGGACCTACGTCGGCGCGATGCCCGGGCGGATCCTCCAGGGGATGCGCCAGGCCGGGACGAAGAACCCGGTCTTCCTCCTCGACGAAGTCGACAAGCTCGGCGTCTCGTTCCAGGGAGACCCGGCCTCGGCGCTCCTCGAGGTCCTCGACCCGGCCCAGAACGACAGCTTCACCGACCACTACCTGAACGTCCCCTTCGACCTCTCCGAGGTCCTCTTCGTCGCGACGGCGAACTTCGTCCAGTCGATCCCCGGACCGCTCCTCGACCGGCTCGAGGTGATCGAGTTCCCGGGCTACACGGAGCGGGAGAAGACCCTGATCGCCCGGAACTACCTCCTGCCGAGGCAGCTCTCGGAGAACGGCCTGGGTACGGACCAGCTCGAGGTGACCGACGCGGCGCTCGCGGAGATCATCTCGTCCTACACGCGCGAGGCGGGCGTCCGCCAGCTGGAGCGCGAGCTCGGGAAGCTCGGACGGAAGGTGGCGCGAAGGATCGCCGCGGGAGAGATCGAGAAGGCCGCCGTCGACGCGGCCGACGTGGCGCCGATCCTCGGCCGAAAGAAGATCCAGCCCGAGAAGATCGTCCACGAGGACCAGGTCGGCGTCGCCACGGGCATGTACTACACGCCGGCCGGTGGCGACATCATGTTCATCGAGGCGGCGCTGATGCGCGGCAAGGGGGAGGTCCTCCTGACCGGACAGCTCGGCGACGTCATGAAGGAATCGGCGCGGGCGGCCTGGACGTTCGCCCGCTCGCACGCCGCGCTCCTCGGGATCGACGACTCTTCGTTCGAGCGCGACCTGCACATCCACGTCCCGGCGGGGGCGATCCCGAAGGACGGCCCCTCGGCCGGCGTCGCGATGGCCTCGGCCCTCGTCTCCGCGCTCTCGAAGAGGCCCTGCCGGCGTGACGTCGCGATGACCGGGGAGGTGACGCTTTCCGGGCGGGTCCTCCCGATCGGCGGCGTGAAGGAGAAGATCCTCGGCGCGGTCCGCGCCGGCATCCGGACGGTCGTCCTCCCGAAGGAGAACGTCCCGGACCTCGAGGACCTCCCGCAGGACGTGCGCGACGGGCTCGAGATCGTCCCGGTGCAGGACCTGAGCGAGGCGCTCGCCGTTTCGCTCCGCGGCCGGGTGTCGGGTGGCCAGCTGAGGTTCGCCGAGGAGCCGGCCGGGACCGGCACCGGCGCGCCGCCGACGCACTGACCGCGCTCCGCAGCGCTTCACGGCGCGGGGTCTTCGTGGAAGACTCCGCGCCGTGATGAACCCGATCGAGAGCCGCCTCGACGACCTGGACCGATGGAAGTGCGACTTCCTCGGCGCCCTCTCGGCCTCGAGCCCCGAGCGCCTCGCGTTCCGCGCGAACGGCGTCGGCTGGAACGCCCTCGACGTCGTCCAGCACCTCGTCCTCGTCGAGGAAGCCGTCCTCGCCTACGCGAGGAAGAAGCTCCTCGCGCCGCCCCAGCCGGTCTCGATCGTGGACCGGGGGAAGCTCGCGCTCCTCGTCGGAATCCTCCGCTCGCCGATCCGGTTCCGGGCGCCCGTGGCGCAGGTCGTCCCCTCGGAGACCCTTCCGCTCGGGGTGAGCGCCGATCGGTGGGGCCAGTCCCGGCGCGACCTCCGGTCCCTCCTCCTCGGCCTGCCCGAGGAGCGCCGCGCGGCGCTCTTCTTCCGCCATCCCGCCGCCGGCGGGCTCGACCCGGCCGGGACGCTCGTCTTCGTCCACGAGCACGCCCGGCACCACGAGGCCCAGGTCCGGCGGATCGGCCGCGCCCCGGGCGCGCCGCGCTGAGGCGAACCCGAGCTCGGCGACCGAGCCCCGCGGCGCGGGACTCATCCGCCCTTCGTCGTCAGCTCCGGGTCGCCGTCTCCTCGTGGGCGAGGAGCCACGCCTTCCGCTCGAGACCGCCGGCGTAGCCGCGGAGCCCGTCCTTCCCGACGACGCGGTGGCACGGGACGAAGACCGCGACCGGGTTCGCGCCGTTCGCCCCGCCGACGGCCCTCACGGCCGCCGGCCGGCCGACGCGCGCGGCGAGGTCGGCGTAGGTCGCCGTCGTGCCGGGAGGAATCTCGCGGAGCGCGGCCCAGACGTCGCGCTGGAACGGCGTGCCGCCGGCGTCGAGGGGGACGGAGCCGAGCGCGGTCAGCTCGCCGGAGAGGAAGCGCTTCAGAGCGCTCGCGGCGCCGGCGGGGTCGGCCGCGTCCCGGACGTCGAGCGGGCCGAAGCGGGCCTCGAGCCGGGAGAGGCGGTGCGGCACGCGTTCGGCGAACTCCGCGGCGACGAGCGCGCCGTCCCGGGCGGCGAGCCAGAACCTCCCCGCGGGCGTGTCGACGGTCGTGGTTTCGAGCGTGGTCGTCATGAGTCCTCCCGTGATGCGAGGTCGGTCCAGAGGTGGACGAGCGCGTAAGCGCGCCAGGGACGCCAGGCGGTTGCCCGCGCTTCGGCCGCCGCGGTCGTCGGGGCGACGCCCCGCACCGCGAGCGCCTTCCTCACCCCGAGGTCTCCCCCCGGGAACGCGTCCGGCTCGCCGAGCGAGCGGAGCGCGATGGCTTGGGCCGTCCAGGGTCCGACTCCGGGGATCGCCGCGAGGCGCCGTTCCGCCTCCTCGAGCGACGCGGCCGGGCCGAGGTCGAGGCGGCCGGCCGCGACCTCCCGCGCGAGGACCCGGATCGTCTCGCCCCGGCGCGACGGGAGCCCGACCGACGCGACGTCGGCCTCTGCGAGGTCTCCCGGGCGCGGGAAGAGGTGCGTGAGAGCGCCGCGCGCGACGCCCGGCGGGAGCGGCCGGCCGAACTTCGAGACGAGGCGCGAAGCGAGCGTCCTCGCGGCCTTCACCGACACCTGCTGGCCGAGGACGGTCCGCACGGCGGTCTCGAACGGGTCCCACGCGCCGGGGACGCGCAGGCCCGGCCGCTGCGAGACGAGCGGGGCGAGGAGAGGGTCCTTCCCGAGGTGCGCCGCGATCGCGGCCGGGTCGGCATCGACGTCGAAGAGACGTCCCACGCGGCGCGCCGCCTCGAGCGCCGCGCCGGGCGGCAGGCCGACCAGGCGCACGACGATCGAGGAGCGCGCCGCGTCGACTTCCGCCTCGACGATCCCCGCGACTCCCGCGAGCTCCGCCGTCCGCCGCCAGACGCCCCGATCGACCGTTTCGACGCCGGGGATCGCCCGCGCCCGAAGGAACGAGACGAGCGCCGCGGAGTCGAACGGCGCCCGGAACGGGAGCCGCAGCGTCACGCCGGCCGGGGACGCGGGCGAGCCGGCGGCCGCGCGCTTCAGCTCCGTCGGCGGGGCCCCGAACGCCGCGCGCATCGCCTCGTTGAACCGGCGCACGCTCGAGAACCCGGCGGCAAGCGCGACGTCCGACATCCGGAGAGACGTTTCGTCGAGGAGGCGCCTCGCGAAATGGAGTCGCCGGGTCTTCGCGACGGCGACGGGCGAAGCGCCGAGGTGCTCCGCGAAAAGGCGCCGGAGGTGTCGCTCGCCGACGCCGAGCCGCGCGGCGAGCGCGCCGAGCGGGGCGTGGTCGACGACCCCGGCCTCGATCTGGCGGAGCGCGCGGGCGACGGTGGCCGACGTGCCCGCCCACGCCGGCGTCCCGGGCGCCGTCTCGGGCCGGCAGCGGCGGCAGGCGCGGAACCCCGCCTCCTCGGCGGCCGCGGCGCACGGGTAGAACCGGACGTTCGAGGGTTTCGGGAGCGGGGCGGGGCAGCCGGGCCGGCAGTAGACGCCGGTCGTCGTCACGCCGGCGTAGAAGCGGCCCGCGAACCGGCGGTCGCGTCCGAGGAAGGCGGCGAGGCAGGATTCCCGGTCGATCTCCACGGGCGGAGTGTCGCGCAGGGGCGCCGCCGTGTCTGGCGGTTTTCGGACATGGCTGCCGGGCCGGCTCCCCGGCCGGTCGCGCGGCCGGGACGGTCCGGTCCCGGCGCGCGCGGCGCGCACGCCGCGCCGGGCGGGCGTATCGTTCCCGCGGAGCGAGAGCATGCCCCGACCGAGTCCCCTTCCGGAGAAAGCCCGCTGGCTCGTCCTCGTCGCCGGCCTGACCGCGTCGATTCCGCTGTACGCCGTCGTCGTCTTCGTCCTCGCGACGACGGGCGCCCCCGTCGCCGCCGCGCCGATCGGGCTCCGCTACGCGGTCTACGGCGCCGCGTTCGGGGCGGCGCTCCTGGCGCTCGTCCTCGCGCCGCGCGTCGGCACCGACGCCGCGACGAGCCCGGCGTACCCGGAGTTCCTCCGGAAGACGCTCGTCTCGCTCGCGGTCGCCGAGGTGGCCGCGATCCTCGGCGTCGTCCTCTTCGTCCTCGGACGGAACCTCGGCGACTTCCTCGTCCTCGCCGGGCTCGCGCTCGCCGTCAACCTCCTCGGGATCGTCCCGCGCGGCCTCCGCTGGTTCCGGCTTCACGAGGAGGCGGGAAGCCGCGGGGCGCCGCCGCTCGGCCCCGCCTGAGCCGTCCCCGCGGCGCGGCCGGGGCTCGACGGGACGGCCGGCGTCGCGTAGCGTCTCCGGCATGGCCGTCGACATCGACATCGTCTACACCGGGGGCCTCCACTGCGAGGCGACCCATCGCCCCTCCGGCTCGAAGCTCGTCACCGACGCTCCGCTCGACAACGGCGGGAAGGGCGAGGCGTTCTCGCCGACCGACCTCTGCGCGACCTCCCTCGGCTCCTGCCTCGTCACGACGATGGCGCTCGTCGCGACGCGGCACGGCATCGAGATCGCGGGGACGACCGTCCACGTCGTCAAGGAGATGGTCGCGGACCCGCGCCGGCGGATCGCGGCGCTCCCGACGACCGTGACGTTCCCGCCCTCCCTCGCGTCGCTCCCCGCCGAGAAAAGGGCCCTCCTCGAGGCGACGGCCCGCGCCTGCCCCGTCACGCAGAGCCTCGGTCCGAACGTCGAGGTGCCGATGACGTTCGTCTGGCCGTGACCTTTCGCGGGATGCGCCGAACGACGCTCCGGCCGGTCCCTCAGGGCATCTCGGTGCCGTAGTAGTACCTCTCGAACCACGGCTTCCAGTCCTTCTTCGTGGCGAACGAGAGGAGGGCGACGAAGTCGTCGGTCGTCACGTCCCGCTGCTTCTCGAAGCTCCGGAGGAACGACCGGAGGACCGTGAAGAAGAGGTCGTCTCCGAGCTCGAGCCGGAGCGTCTGGAGGAGGTGCGCCCCCTTCGAGTAGACGAGCTCGATCCGGTCGATCGCCGTCGAGCTGTCCCAGGTCGACGCGATCTTCGGGGCGAGGCCGTTCGCGAGGTCGATCGGCGCCGCTTTCGCCGACAGCCGCGCGGCCCCTGCCCACGTCCCGGCGAGCTTCTTCCCCTCCGCCTTCCCTTTCAGCTTCTCGATCGCGTACATCGAGGCGATCTCGGAGAAGGCCTCGGAGATCCACTGGTGCTCCGGGGAGGCGTCGCGGACGACGTATCCGAAGTAGGCGTGGGCGATCTCGTGCGCGACCCGCTGGTTGATCCCCTGCGAGAAGAGCGTCGAGACCTCGTCCGTGAAGACGTTCGACTGGAATGCCTCCTTCGTGATCCGCATCATCCCGGGCGGGGCCTGCCCGAAGCCATAGTCGTTGATCTCGACGATCGTGAACTCCTTCCACGGGAACGGCCCGAGGAGCCACTCGTAGAACTTCCGGACCCCGTGGAAGACGCTCAGGAGCTTCTTCCCCGACATCTCCTTCGGGATGCCGTAGCTCGCGACGCGGCAGGTGACGCCGTCCTCCGTCGACTCCTGCGTCGTGTACTTGCCGGCGAGGACCGTCGCGAACGGAACGGGCTCGTCGAGCCGCGTCTCGAGGACGTTCCACCCGTCCTCCTCGGTCCGCCGGACCGTGTCGCCGGAGGCGAACGCGAGGAACGGCTTGCGGGCGCGGACGACGGCGTGAAACGTGTGGCGGGACGAGCTGAAGGAGAGCGGCTGCGGGTACCACCCGCTCGCGATCGGGAGCTCCCACAGGTTGTCGCCACCGGCCCGCTCGAAGTAGGGCGCCTCGTACTCGAGGCGGAGCGTGAACCTCGCGCCGGGCGCGAGGGGCTTCGGGAGGGCCACGACGAGCTCGCCGTTCCCGAGCGCGTAGGGGAGCGGTCGGCCGTCGCCGTCGACGAGGCTCCGGAGCCGCGTCTCGAGGAGGTCGTTCCGAAAGAGCGTTTCGGTCGAGAAGTCGAGGACGAGGAACGAGACGGGGCGAACGGCGACGAACGTCTCGGTCACCTTCAGCTCGCCCCACGGGGCCGCCCCCTCGCGCACGTCGACGTCCACGGCGACGAGCCGGGCGTCGACGCGAGGCGCCTGCCGGCGCGTCCGCCCGATCGGCCGGCGCGAGAGGTCCCGGGAGAAGCGCATCTGGGGAAAGCCCCCCGGAAGTCCGGCCGGCCGATCGACGACACGGAGCACCTCCTCGTCGTCGGCCACCGGGTCGAAGACGTGACGGAGGTCCGGGTCCGCCTCGAGCGTCGCGGCGAAGTACGCCCCCTTCGCCGCCTCTGCGATCGCGAGCCGGGACGCGACCTGCGGCGTCCGGTCGCGCGCGAATCGCTCGACGTGCGCCGCGAAGCGGCGGACCGGGGCTTCCTCCGCGGCCGCGAACGTCCAGGAGGGGCGAAGTGCGGCGGAGAAGAGGAACGCCGCCGTCGAGAACGTCGCGCGGAGCTCCCCGTCGACCTCCTTCGCGCCGCCGACGTGCTTCGCGTTCCGCGCGGCGAGGCGGGCGGCCTGCGGGTCCCCGGTCGAGAACGCGAGGCTCCCCGCGCCGAGGAAGAACGCGCCGACGGGCGCTCCGTCCTTCGTCGTGAGCTCCCAGAGCCTCCCGCTCGAGAGCTCGTAGCGCGCGGCGCCCACCGTGAACTTCGCGCCCACCGTGTCGACCGCGCGACCCGAGAGTACGAGCTCGCGGTACGGGGCGCCCGGCGACGGCGCGGAGGTCGCGGGGACGGGAACGGGCGGCGGGCCGTCCTGTGCGGCAGCGGGAACGGCGAGGAGGAGGCTCAGCGCGAGTCCGTACTCGAGTCGCATGGTCCCGCGATCGTACCGGGATCGCACACGCGGCGCACCGGAGCGTCAGCGGTCGTTGCCGAGAGCACGGGCGAGAAGGAGCTGTCCGAACGCGAACGCGACCGCCGTCTCGACGCGGAGGACGCGCGGCCCGAGCGCGAACCGCGCGAAGCCGTGCTCTTCGAGGAGGTCGGTCTCGAACGGGACCCAGCCGCCCTCGGGGCCGATCGCGACGACGGAGCGCGGGCCGACGGAGGGTGCGTCCGGCGCGCCGGGCGCCGGGGCGCCCGCGGGGTGCGCGAGGAGCCGGCCGAACCGCTCGCCGGGCCAGAGCGCGTCGAGCTCGTCTTCCACGAACGGCCGGAAGCGCGGCCGGACGAGGACCTCCGGGAGCACGGTGTCGCGCGCCTGCTCGAGGCCGAGGACGAGGTTCCGATCGATCTCCTCCGGCGCGAGGAAGGGGGTGTCGAAGTAGCTCTTCTCGACGCGCGCGGCGTTCACGAGGACGATCCGCTTCGCGCCGAGCGACGCGGCCGACTGGAGGACGCGGCGGAGCACCTTGGGCCGTGGCATCGCGAGGAGGAGGTCGAGGCCGGTCGGGGGCGGCGGGTTCCCGTCGAGGCGGACCGACAGCCGCACCTCGTCGGGGCCGACGGAGAGGACGGTCCCTTTCCCGGTCCCGCCGTTCCTCAGGCCGACGACGAGCTCGTCGTCCACGCGCGCGCGGTGGACCTCGTGGACGTGGCGGGCGCGGCGGCCCGTGATCCGTGCGGTCCCGTCCGCTCCGAGCTCTGCGGGAAGGAGGAGGATCAGGTTCACGGTCGGGCCTCCCGTCGCATTCGAAGGAAGAGGCCGATTATCGGTTCGAGCCTGCGAGTCCGCACGTCGACAGCCCCCCAAAGCGCTCCCCGGAACGGGAGATTCGCGGTTCGCTTGCGTCTCGGCAACGTCAGTGTATAGTGTGTATATTGATATGCACACCGCCCTCGCCATCTCCCACGCCGATCCGAGGCCGATGTACCAGCAGATCGTCGAGCAGATCTGCCGGCTCGTCGCGGTCGGCGACTGGGGGCCGGGGCAGGAGATCCCGTCGATCCGTGCGCTCGCCGCGTCCACGCGGGTCAGCGTGATCACCGTCAAGCGCGCCTACCTCGAGCTCGAGCACGCAGGGGTCCTCACGACCCGCCAGGGCCGGGGAACCTTCGTCTCCGAGAACGTCCAGCTCCAGCAGGACCTCCGGGAACAGGAGCTCGACGGCCATCTTGCGCGGGCCGCCGAAGTCGGACGCGAGCTCGGCCTCGGGACGAGAGAGCTCGAGCAGCGCCTCCGCAGAGTCGTCCGCGACAGGGATGAGAACCGATGACAACGACCGCGACCCCGGCGATCGCCCTCCGCGGCGTCTCGAAGCGCTATCGCTTCTTCGCGCTCGACGACGTCTCCCTTCGCCTCGAGCCCGGGCAGATCCTGGGCTTCGTCGGCCCGAACGGCGCCGGCAAGAGTACGACGATCCGGATCCTCATGGCCCTCGTCCGCCCGGATGCCGGAGACGTCGAGGTCCTCGGCTGCCGCATGCCCGGCGAGCAGGTGCGCGCGAAGTGGGACGTCGGCTTCGTCTCCGAGGAGATGCGGCTGTTCCCGGGGGCGACGATCGGCTGGCACGTCGGCTTCGTGCGCTCCCTCTTCCCCGGCGCCTGGGACGACCGCTATGCCGCCCGCCTCCTCCAGCGGTTCCACCTCCACCCCGAGCAGCGGGTGAAGGGGCTGTCGCACGGCGAGCAGGTCAAGGCGGCCCTGCTCCTCGCCCTGGCGCGCAGGCCGCGCCTTCTCGTGCTCGACGAACCGACCGTCGGCCTCGACCCCGTCGCCCGCCAGGAAGTCATCGGCGAGCTCATGGAGGTCGTCCGGGACGAGGAACGCTCGATCCTCTTCTCGTCGCACAACACCCTCGACGTCGAGCAGATCTGCGACCAGATCGCCTTCATCGACCGTGGACGGATCGTCGACTCGGGCGACAAGGAGGCGTTCCTCGAGCGTTGGAGGCGCCTGAGCCTCGAGCTGCCGGAGACGATCGCGCTCCCCGAGGTGCCGGGAGCCGTCGACGTCGCGCGGAGCCCGCGCACCGCGGTCGTCACGGTCAACGGCTTCGACGAGGCCCTGCCGGCGGCGTACCAGCAGGCCGGCGCGGTGGTGCGGGACGTCCATCGGATGACGCTCGAGGAGATCTTCGTGGCCACCGTCATGCACAGGCGAAAGGAGCGCGGCGAATGACCGGCTCGCGACGATCGCTCACCGGCCGGCTGATCGCCAGGGACCTCTGGCACTACCGCTGGCTGATCCTCGGGACCCTGATCGCCGGCGCCGCGTCGCTCGTCCTGGCGCGTTTCGACGACGGCGACGGCATCTCGACCGGGCCCGACGTCGGCTTCCTGCTGCTCCTCACCACGGTCATCGTCCTCGGCGTCGCCCTGCCGATGCTCGTCCTCAAGGAGCACGAGACGAGGTCGGACCTCTTCGTCCTCAGCCTGCCGGTGTCGGCGGCGCAGTACGCGTTCGCGAAGGTCGCGTCCGCCCTCGTCGCCTTCCTCCTGCCGTGGGCGGCGCTCACCGGCGGCGCCGTCCTCCTGACCGCGCTCTCCCCGGCTCCGGACGGCTCGCTCCCGTTCTTCGTCGCGACGATGACGTTCCTGCTCTGCAACTTCTGCCTGCTCATGGCCCTGACCGTCATCATCCGGTCGGAGCCGGCGGCGATCGCCGGCATCCTCGTCACGAACTTCTCGGTGACGATCTTCATGTCCCGGCTCGGCAGGCTTCCCGGCGTCGCCGGGCGCTCGAACGACGCCGTCGCGACCTGGAGCCCCGAGGTCCTCGCCGTGCTGGCGGTCGAGGTCGCCCTGATCCTCCTGTCGCTGGCCCTCGCCTTCTACGTCCCGTCGCGTCGCAGGGACGCCGTCTGAGGAGCCGGCCATGAATCGCCCGACGACTCCCGATCGCCTGCACGCATTGGACGCCGTGCGCGCCGGCGCGCTCCTCCTCGGCATCGTGCTCCACGCCACGATGTCGTTCTTCTTCGTCGTCCCGGCCCGGGACGTCTCGCAGAGCACGACTCTCGCGGTGACGTTCTTCGTCATCCACACCTTCCGGATGACGCTCTTCTTCGTCATCGCCGGCTTCTTCGGCCGCCTGCTCCTCCAGCGCCGCGGCGTCCGCGCCTTCGTCAAGGACCGCGCCCGGCGGGTCCTGGTTCCGCTCACCGCCGGATGGGTGATCCTCGCGCCGCTGACGATCGCGGCGGTGGCCTGGGGGCTGACGCGGACGTTTCCCGGCGGCGACCCGGGCGGAGCCGCCGCGCCCCGGGGCGTTCCGCTCGTTCACCTCTGGTTCCTCTACGACCTCGCGATCTTCTACTCCCTGGCGCTCGGGCTGCGCGCGGGCGTGGCGCTGCTGGACCGGGCCGGGAGCGTCGGGGCCGGGGTGGATCGGTGGCTCGACCGCGCCCTCGCGAGCCATCTCGCCCCGGTATTGCTCGCGGCGCCGACGGTCGCAGTCCTCTGCCAGAAGGCGGACTGGGCGGCCTGGTTCGGGATCCCGACGCCCGATATCGGCCTCGCGCCGCAGCTCCCGGCGATGGTCGCCTACGGCACGGCGTTCGGGCTGGGGTGGCTGCTGCACCGGCGCGTCGACCGGCTCGAGACGCTCGCGCGGCAGTGGCCGGTGAACCTCGTCCTGGCGGCGGCCCTCAGCTCGGTCTGTCTCGCGCTCGCGGGGCTCCGGCCGGACCTCTCCGCGATCGCGACGAACGGAGGGATCGAGGGCGGGGCGCCGATGCGGTGGACCTATGCGGCCGCGTACGCGCTCTCGGTCTGGACCTGGACCTTCGGGCTCCTGGGAGCGGCGGTGCGTTTCCTCTCCGGGGAGAACGCGGTGCGGCGCTACCTTTCCGACGCGTCGTACTGGCTCTACCTCGTGCACCCGCCGATCGTCTTCGGCCTGCAGGTGGCGCTGATGGAGGTGCCGCTCCACTGGTCGGTCAAGTTCCCGGCGATCCTGGCCGCGACGATGGCGCTGCTCCTTTCGAGCTACCACTACCTCGTGCGGCCGACCGCTCTCGGCGAGCTCCTGAACGGCCGGCGCTACCCGCGCCGACCGTCGCAGGACGCCGGGCGCGACGCCGCCCCCCGTCGCATTCGGGCTCTCGCGGGCGCGGCGGGCGGCCCCGTCGACGAAGCGTCCGATCCGGAGACGGTCGCCGAGCTCGTGAACGTGACGAAGAAGTACGGCCCGACGGTGGCGCTCGACGGCCTGAGCCTTGCGGTACGCCCCGGCGAGCTCCTTGCGGTCCTCGGACCGAACGGCGCCGGCAAGTCGACGGCGATCGGCCTCTGGCTCGGCACGCTGCAGCCGGACGAGGGGACGGCGCTCGTGATGGGCGGCCCGCCTCTCGAGCCCGCGAGCCGCCTCGGCGTCGGCGTGATGATGCAGGAGGTGGCGCTCGCTCCGGCGCTCACCGCGAGCGAGCACGTCGCCCTCACGGCGAGCTGCTACCGGGATCCCCTCTCCGTAGCGGAGACGCTGGGTCTCACGGGCACGAGGGAGCTCGCGGATCGGCGCTACGGCCGGCTGTCGGCGGGCCAGAAGCGGCAGGTCCAGTTCGCGACCGCGGTCTGCGGCCGGCCGCGGCTCCTGTTCCTCGACGAGCCGACGGTCGGGCTCGACGTCCCGGCGCGCGAAGCGATGTGGAAGGTGATCTCGAGGCTGCGCGACGGCGGCTGCGCGGTCGTGCTGACGACCCACTACCTCGAGGAGGCCGAGGCGCTCGCGGACCGCGTCGTCGTGGTGGCCCGCGGCCGGCTCGTCGCCGAGGGGAGCGTCGCCGAGGTGCGCGCGCTGGTGACGCGCAAGCGGATCCGCTGCGCCTCGAGCGTCGACGTCGGCGAGGTGAGGAGCTGGCCGGGGGTCGTCGAGGCGACCCGCGACGCCGACCTCGTCCACGTCACGGCGTCCGACGCCGAGACGGTCGTGCGTCGGCTGCTCGCGGAGGACCCCGGCCTGCGCCGGCTCGAGGTCCAGCAGGCCAGCCTCGCCGAGGCGTTCGTCGCGATCACCCGGGAGGCCGCGTGAGCCGCGCGACTCTCGCCGCGGCCCGCGAGCCTCTTCCGCTCGCCCGGGTCTTCCGGGCCTACCTCCAGGAGGCGAGGTTCGAGGTCCTCGCCGCGCTGCGCACGCCGGGGTTCGCGCTGCCGTTCCTCGCGATCCCGGTGGCGATCTACCTGCTCTTCGGCGTCGTGATCTCCGGCAACGCGGGCAGCGGGGAGCTCGGCAAGGGGATCCACGACTACCTCTTCGTGGGCTTCGCGGTCCTCGCGGCGGCGATGCCGGGGATCTTCACCGGCGTGACGGTGGCGACCGAGCGCGAGGGGAACCTGCTGAAGCTCAAGCGGGCCCTGCCGTTGCCGCCGGGTGCGACGATCGTCGCGAAGGTCGCCATGGCGATGGGCGTCGCCGGCATCGCCGTGACCCTGGTCGTCGTCGCCGGCCTGCTCGCCGCGAAGGTCACGCTCTCGCCCGCGCAGCTCCTGACCGTCTGGGCCGTGCTCCTCGCCGGCACGATCCCGTTCTGCGCCATGGGGCTCCTGCTGGGGACGTTCGGATCGGCCTCGGCGGCCCCGGCGTGGGGGAACCTCGTCTTCCTGCCGATGATGTGGCTCTCGGGCCTCTTCATCCCGCTGCCCGACTCGCTGAAGCGGTGGGTGATCGTCTGGCCGACGTTCCACCTCGACCAGCTCGCGCTCGGCCTCGCCGGCGTCGAGCAGTTCACCTTCATCCCGCCCGCGCTGGCTGCGGCCGTCCTCACGGGCGTTACGGTGCTCTGCGGCGGCCTCGCCATCCGCCGCCTCGCGCGCGTGGGCTAGCGCGATCGGGCAGCCAGGGCCGCGGTCACATCCCCAGCATCACCCGGGCCATCTTCGACATCATCCCGGGGTTCCAGGGCGGGTCCCAGACGAGGTCGACCTTCGCCTCGGAGACGCCGTCGACGGAGCGGACGACCCGCTCCACCTCGCCGGGGAGCGTTCCCGCCACCGGGCAGGCGGGCGCGGTGAGCGTCATCGTGACGTTCACGGCGCCGCCGTCGCCGACGACGACGGAGTAGACGAGGCCGAGGTCGTAGATGTTGACCGGGATCTCGGGGTCGTAGACCTTCTTCAGCGCGCCGATGACGCTCTGCTCGAGGTCGGGGGGCTGGGCGGCGGGGATCGGGTCGGGCGTCACGGCGGACATCGCGTCACTCCGTGGAGGCGGACGAGCCGCCGGCGAGGGCCGAGTGGAGGGTGTGCCAGGCGAGCGTCGCGCACTTGACGCGGACGGGGAACTCGCGGACGCCCGAGAAGACGGCCAGCTTCCCGAAGCTCTTCGCTTCGGCCGGGACGTCGGAGGGGCCCGTGAGGAGTTCGTGGAAGCGGCCGAAGAGCTCCTCGGCTTCCGCCAGCGTCTTCCCCTGGACGGCCTCGGTCATCAGCGAGGCCGAGGCCTTCGAGATCGCGCATCCCTTTCCCTGGAAGCCGATCTCGCGGATCGTCCCGTCCTCCACCCTCACGTAGAGCGTCAGCTGGTCGCCGCAGAGCGGGTTGTGGCCGATGCCGGAATGGGTCGCCCCCTCGATCGCCCGGAAGTTCCGGGGCGACCGGTTGTGGTCGAGGATGACCTCCTGGTAGAGGTCGGTCAGGGCCGTCATGAGCCGAATACCTCGCGGACCTTCCCGAGGCCCGCCGCGAGAGCGTCGACCTCCTCGATCGTGTTGTAGAGGCCGAAAGACGCGCGCGCCGTGGCCGGGAGGTCGTACCGCGCCATCACGGGCTGCGCGCAGTGGTGGCCGGTCCGGATGCAGATCCCCTCCTGGTCGAGGATCGTGCCGACGTCGTGCGGGTGGACGTCCTCGAGGACGAACGAGACGACGCCCGCCTTCTCCCGGGCGGTCCCGACGATCCGGAGGCCGGGGATCTCCGAGAGGCGTTCGGTGGCGTGCGCGAGGAGGGCGCGCTCGTGAGCGGCGATCCGTTCGAGCCCGATCGCCGTGACGTAGTCGAGCGCCGTGCCGAGGGCGACGCCGCCCGCCAGGTTCCCGGTGCCGGCTTCGAGCCGCGCGGGGAGCTCCGCGTAGGTCGTCTTCTCGAACGAGACGGAGGCGATCATGTCGCCGCCCCCCTGGTACGGAGGGAGCTTCTCGAGCCACTCCTCCTTTCCCCAGAGGACGCCGATCCCGGTCGGGCCGTAGACCTTGTGCCCGGAGAAGGCGAGGAAGTCGCAGCCGAGGTCCGCGACGTCGACGCCGAGGTGGGGGAGCGACTGCGCCGCGTCGACGAGGACGGGGACCCCCTTCGCGTGCGCCCGCGCGACGATCTCCTTCACCGGGTTGACGGTGCCGAGGGCGTTGGAGACGTGGACGACGCCGAGGATCCGCGTCCGCTCGGTGAGCAGGGCGTCGAGCTCCTCGAGGACGAGGTCGCCGCGGTCGTCGATCGGGAGGACGCGCAGGCGCGCCCCCGTCCTCTCGCAGAGGAGCTGCCACGGGACGATGTTCGAGTGGTGCTCCATCCCGGTGATCAGGACCTCGTCTCCGGCCTTCACGAACGCCTGGCCGAAGCTCGAGGCGAGAAGGTTGATCGCCTCCGTCGTCCCCCGCGTGAAGACGACCTCGCGCGTGGAGGCGGCGTTCAGGAAGCGGCGGACCTTCTCCCGCGCCCCCTCGTAGGCGGTCGTGGCCTCCTCGGAGAGGCGGTAGGTGGAGCGGTGGATGTTCGCGTTCGTCTCGCGGTAGAAGCGGTCCGACGCGCGGATGACCGCCTCGGGCTTCTGCGTCGTGTTCGCGCTGTCGAGGTAGACGAGGGGCCGGCCGCGGACCTTCCTCGAGAGGAGCGGGAAGTCGGCGCGGACGGTCTCCACGTCGAAGGAGGCCGGCGTCAGGGTGATGTCGATCATCGAGCCCCCGGGACGTCCTCGGAGAGCCAGCCGAGGACGCGCTCGGTCAGGTGCGCCCGGAGCGGGTCGAGCGGGACGCGGTCGACGATCTCGCTCGCGAACGCGAGCGTCAGGACGCTCCGCGCCTCGCTCTCCGAGAAGCCCCGGGAGCGGAGGTAGAAGAGAGCGTCGGCGTCGAGGCGGCCCGTCGCCGAGCCGTGGGTGCACCTGACGTCGTTGTTGTAGATCTCGAGCTGCGGCTTGGCGTCGACGCGCGCCGTGTCGGAGAGGAGGAGGTTCCGGTTCGACTGGTGGGCGTCGGTGAAGGCCCCGGCAGGGCGGACGACGACCTTCCCGTCGAACGCGCCGCGCGCCGTCCCCGAGAGGATCCCCTTGTAGCGCTGCTGGCTCCCTCCGTGGGGCCGCGCGTGGTCGACGAGCGTGTGGTTGTCGACCTCCTGAGTCCCCCGCGCGAGGAAGAGGCCGTCGAGCGTGGCGCCGGCCCCGTCGCCGTGGAGGCGGACCGTCAGCTCGTTGCGGGCGATCCGCGCCCCGACCGACAGGACCCGTGAGTAGAGCTGGGCCCCGGGCCCGAGGTGCGCCTCGGCGGTTCCGACGTGGATCGCCTCCGGCGACTCCTCCTGGAGGACCGAGTGGTCGAGGCGGGCGTGCGCGAGGAGGTAGGCCTCGGTGAGGGCGTTGACGAACGCCTCCCCGGCGCCGCAGTAGGCTTCGACGACGGAAGCCTGCGCGTTCTGGCCGATCGAGATCACGACGCGCGGGTGGACGGCGAGCGGGCCGGAGGCCGCGTCGGCGACGTGGAGGACGACGAGCGGCTCGGCGAGGACGACGCCGTCCGCGACCTCGACCCAGGCGCCGTCCGAGAGGAACGCCGCGTTCATCGCCGCGAACGGGTGGCTCCTGTGAGTGCCGGCGAGGCCCAGCCGCTGCTCGAGGAGGGCGGGGGGCGCGGCGAAGGCCCGGGAGAGCGAGTCGAAACGGACGCCGGCGGGGAGGCCGTCGACGTGCGAGAGGCCCGGGTCGAGCCGCCCGTTCACGAGGACGAGGACGTGGAGCCCCTTCCTCTCGGCGGCGAGCGGGCCGAAGCAGGAGAGCGCCTCGCGGGCGGCGGCCGAAGCTGACGGCGAGGCGCCGGGCCCTGCGCCGGCGGAGAGGAGGTCCGGCAGGCGCCGGGCGATCGCCGCGACGCTCGTGTACCGCCACTCCTCGTCCGAGGGGCGGGGGAGGCCGAGGCGGGCGAGGGACTCCTGCCCGTCTCGGCGGAGGTTCCGGGCGAAGAGGGGGAGCTCCGCCCCGTCGCGCGCGTCGAGCGCGCGGGACCCGTCGAGGGCCGAGGCCGTCGCCGCGGAGAGCGCCTCGGCGGCCGGCATGGCGAGGGCCGTCGCGCTCAAGACGCCTTCCCGGCTCCGACCGGCGCCTCCTCCTCGAGCCAGCCGTAGCCCTTCTCCTCGAGGAGGAGCGCGAGCGACTTGTCGCCCGTGCGGACGATGCGGCCCTCGGAGAGGACGTGGATGACGTCGGGGGCGATGTAGTTCAGGAGCCTCTGGTAGTGCGTGATGACGAGCATCGAGCGCTCCGGCGAGCGGAGCGAGTTCACGCCGGAGGCGACGACGCGGAGGGCGTCGATGTCGAGGCCGGAGTCGGTCTCGTCGAGGATCGCGAGCGACGGGTCGAGGACCGCCATCTGGAAGATCTCGTTCCGCTTCTTCTCGCCCCCGGAGAATCCCTCGTTCACGTTGCGAGAGAGGAGCGCGTCCTCCATCTCGACGAGCTTCGCCTTCTCCTCGACGAGCGTCAGGAAGTCCATCGCGTCGATCTCGGGGAGGCCGCGATGCTTCCGCTGGGCGTTCAGGGCCATCCGGAGGAAGTACGTGTTCGCCACGCCCGGGATCTCGACCGGGTACTGGAACGAGAGGAAGACCCCCTCGCGGGCGCGCTCCTCGGGGGCCAGGGAGAGGAGGTCCTTCCCCTTGTAGAGGACGGAGCCGTCCGTCACCTCGTAGCCGTCGCGGCCCGCGAGGACGTGGGCCAGGGTGCTCTTGCCCGAGCCGTTCGGTCCCATGATCGCGTGGACCTCGCCCGGCCTCACGTTCAGGTTCACGCCCTTGAGGATCTCGGTGCCGTCCTCGGCGATTCGGGCCTTCAGGTTGCGGATCTCGAGGAGGTTCGTCGTCACGTTCAGCCCACGCTTCCTTCGAGGCTCACGCCGAGGAGCTTCGTCGCCTCGACGGCGAACTCCATCGGGAGCTCCTTGATGACTCTCTTGGCGAAGCCGTTGACGATGAGCGACACGGCGTCCTCGTTCGTCAGGCCCCGCTGGCGGCAGTAGAAGAGCTGGTCCTCCCCGATCTTCGACGTCGAGGCCTCGTGCTCGATCTGGGCGGTCGAGGTCTTCACGTCGAGGTAGGGGAAGGTGTGCGCCCCGCACTGGGACCCGAGGAGGAGCGAGTCGCACTGGGAGTAGTTGCGGGCCCCGATCGCGGACTTCGCGATCGAGACGCCGCCCCGGTAGGTGTTCTGGCCGTGGCCGGCGGAGATCCCCTTCGAGACGATCGTCGACCGGGTGTTCTTCCCGATGTGGATCATCTTCGTGCCGGTGTCGGCCTGCTGGTAGTTGTTCGCGAGGGCGACCGAATAGAACTCGCCGACGGAGTCGTCGCCGAGGAGGACGCAGCTCGGGTACTTCCAGGTGATCGACGAGCCGGTCTCCACCTGCGTCCAGGAGATCTTCGACCTCTTGCCGGCGCACTTGCCGCGCTTCGTGACGAAGTTGTAGATGCCCCCCTTGCCGTCCTTGTCGCCGGGGTACCAGTTCTGGACGGTGGAGTACTTGATGGAGGCGTCGTCGAGGGCGACGAGCTCGACGACGGCGGCGTGGAGCTGGTTCGTGTCGCGCTTCGGGGCGGTGCACCCCTCGAGGTAGGAGACGTGCGCTCCCTCCTCGGCGACGATGAGCGTCCGCTCGAACTGCCCCGTGTCCGGCTGGTTGATCCGGAAGTAGGTCGAGAGCTCCATCGGGCAGCGGACCCCCTTCGGGACGAAGCAGAAGGAGCCGTCCGAGAAGACCGCCGAGTTGAGCGTCGCGAAGAAGTTGTCGGTGTAGGGGACGACCGAGCCGAGGTACTTCTTCACGAGCTCCGGGTGCTCGTGCACCGCTTCGGAGAAGGAGCAGAAGATGACGCCGACCTTCGCGAGGCTCTCGCGGAACGTCGTGGCGACCGACACGCTGTCGAAGACGGCGTCGACGGCGACGCCCGCGAGGATCGCCCGCTCCTCGAGCGGGACGCCCAGCTTCTCGTACGTCCGGAGGAGCTCGGGGTCGACGTCGGCGAGGCTCTGCGGGCCGTCCTTCGTCGACTTCGGCGCGGCGTAGTAGCGGATCGCCTGGTAGTCGATCGCGGGGTAGGAGACCTTCGCCCACTTCGGCTCGGTCATCCCGAGCCAGTGGCGGTAGGCCTTCAGGCGCCAGTCGAGGAGCCACTGAGGCTCCCTCTTCTTCGCCGAGATGGCCGCCACGATCTCTTCGGAGAGACCGGGCGGGAAGACGTCGGACTCGATCTCCGTGACGAAGCCGTGGCGGTATTCCTGGCTCGTCAGCTCGGAGAGGACTTCGTTCGAGCTCATGAAGCGATGCTCCTGGGGGCGGAATCGACCGCCGGAAGCGGGGACCCGGTGCGGGTCGTCGCCGGCGACGCCGGGCGCGTCATGTCGGCGAGCGTCAGGCGCGAGAGCGCGTCCTGGATGACGTCGTTCACGGCTTTCCAGTTCGGGCGGGCGGGGCAGCCCCGCTCGTGGGCGCAGGTCCCGGGCAGGCTGCACTCCGTGATCGCGAGCGGCCCTTCGAGCGCCTCGATGATCGCGGAGACCGGGATCTCCTCCGGCGCCCTCGAGAGCGCGTAGCCCCCCTTCGTCCCGCGCTGGGAGACGAGGAGGCCCGCCTTCAGCAGCGTCTTCAGGAGCTTCACGACCGTCGGCTGCGGGATCTCCGTCCGGACGGAGAGCTCGCGCGCGCTGATCCCCTGCGCCGGCTCGTGCGCGAACGTCGTCAGGAGGACGACGCCGTAGTCGGTGAGCTTGTTCATCCTGATCATGGCCGTCGACCTGCTCCGCTCCTTCCTAATCGAGACGATGGCTCAATTAGGACCACGGAAGTACTGTATTTCCGTATGGCGGAGGTGTCAAGCGCCGCCGGGCCGCGCGGAGGGGGCGAAAGCGGAAGCGCCCCGGCTCCTTTCGGGGCCGGAGCGCGGGTTTCGGGGGAGGCGCTCCGTCAGGACAGCTTGAAGGCGACCGTGACCGTCAGCCGGACCTTCACGGGCTTCCCCTTCTTCGTCGCCGGCTTGTAGGTCCACTGCTTCACCGCCCCGAGCGCGGCCTCCGTCAGCATCGGATCGGGGGACTCGACCGCTTCGACCCTCTGGACGTTTCCCTTCGTGTCGATGACGGCCTGAACGACGACTCGGCCCTGGATCCTGTTCTTCCGCGCCTCCTCGGGGTAGGTCGGCTGAACGCGCTGGATCTCCACCGGTTCCTTCACGTCGCCGCCGACCTTGAGGATCTCGTCGTCGCCGCCGACCCCTTCGGCGACTCCTCCCCGGACGCCCTCCCGGACGGCGTCGGACGGGCTCGCGGGTGCGGCGACGGGCCCCGGATCGGGCGTTCCGCCGTGGCCCCCGAACGGGACGGTGGCGGCCCCCGCGGCGCCGACGAGGAGGAGGAAGGCCGCCGCGGCGGTCGTGGCGAGGACGAGCTTCCTGCGTGACATGGGAGCCTCCTTTACGAGATGGGCCACCCTCCGGAGGAGGTGGCTCCGCGAGAGGAAGGGAAGCGCCCCCGAAGGGGCCTCCTGGGCGAACGCGGCGAGGCGGGCGAGCGCGCGGAGATACGAGCGGCGGTCTCCGGTGGAGCGGACGACGGCCCTGTCGATCGCCTGCTCCCGCGCCAGCGAGATGCCCGAGAGGAGCCCCCACGCCGCCGGCTGCGACCAGAGGAGCGCCCGGGCGAGCTCCTCGAAGAGGACGGCCCAGGAATCTCGTTGCCGGACGTGCAGGAGCTCGTGGAGGGCGACGGCTTCCTGCTCGGGCGGCTCGAGGGCGGCGAAGCGCTCGGGGAAGACGATCGCGGGGCGGCGCCACCCGAGCGCGACGGGCGACACGACCTCGGCGGAGACGAGGAGGTCGGCCCGAGCGCCGGCGCGCGCGACCGCCGAGACGACGGCGGAGGGAACGGGGGAGAGCGGCCGCGCTCGCCGTCGGAGGGCTCTGAGGCGGAGGAGCCCCGCTCCGAGCCAGGCGAGTCGGAGCAGGGCCCCGGCGACGAGAGCGGCGAGGACGAGGGCCTCGGCGGAGAGAGCGCGCGTCGGCGAGTCCGTATCGGCGGCGAGAACGAAGGAGAACGCCGTCCGGACGACGACGCCACCCGTCCCTCCCGAGGGAGCCGGAGGCTGCAGGAGGGGGAGGGCGAGGGCGGCGGCGAGAGCAGCCTGCGCGATCCGGAGCCGCGCCTCCGGGTCGCGCAGCCGGACCGCGGCGGGGGCGACGAGGGCCGCGGCGAGGAGGAGACCGGCCTGGAGCCACCAGGAGACGAGGTCGACGAGGAGGGGCGTCACTTCTCGGCCTCCCTCGCGAGCCTCACGATCTCGTCGAGCTCGCGTTTCGAGATCTTCCGGTCCTCGAGGAGAGCCAGGACGAGCGGCCGCGCGGAGCCCCGAAAGACCTTCTCCACGAAGTCGTCGAGCATCCGCGAGACGACGCGTCCCTTCGGGTGCGCCGGCCTGTAGACGAAGGCCCTTCCCGACTCCTCCCGCTTCAGGTGCCCCTTCTTCGCGAGGAGCCCGAGCATCGTCATGACCGTCGTATAGGCGACGGGGCGGCGGGTCGAGAGGACCTCGTGAACCTGCTTCACCGTCGCGTCGCCGAGCTCCCAGACGACGTGCATGATCTCCAGCTCGACCTCGGTGAGGGGACCCGGTCGGGGTTTCGTCATACTAATAGCTTAGTACTAGAGCCTTCGGATGTCAAGGGCGGCCCCCGCGTCGTCGGGACCGGACATGGTGCCAGGCGTGAAATCGTGTATTGTTGAAAACAATACACGATTTCACGCCTGGCACCGAAGCTGCGATTTCACGCCTGGCAC
>JADHEF010000120.1_pt1 | contig 91123 bp, 84 predicted proteins | sample 8952391 | NCBI WGS metagenome assembly JADHEF01 (sample SAMN16124439, study PRJNA663245) | bioreactor sludge metagenome | isolation source: sludge (nitrite) | place: India:Bengaluru | collected 2019-02-28
ACCTTCGAGGGTCAGGCGCGCGGTCGTCTTGGGCATAGGTTCTTTCACGCTAAAACCGCACGCCCAGCGACAAAGCCGAGAAGCCTTGTCCGGGTTCGCTCGTCCAATGAAAGGAAACCGCACATGAACACAACGCCTTCACCTTGCCTGTTTGCACTCGGCCAAGTGGTGGCCACCCCCGGCGCACTCGATCTGCTCGATCGCGCCGCAACCAATGCCGCTGAGCTCCTGCAGCGCCACCAAGCGGGCGATTGGGGCTCTGTCCCACCGGAGGACGCTGCCTTGAACGACTACTCAGTAACTCACGAGGGCCGGTTGCTGTCGAGCTATCCCATCAACGGCAGCGAACGGCTCTGGATCATCACGGAATGGGATCGCAGCGTGACCACGTTGCTGTTGCCTAGCGAGTACTGATTCCGCGTTGGTCACTGCCCGACAGCCAATAACAACAAGCTCCTTTGGTGGCGTTATGGGAGCGAAATAAACGAAAACGCCACGCCCTTGCACCGGCACGGACCAACGCTCATGCCGGTGCCTTTTTCCCTTTGAAACATCACGCCGCCCAACCGCGATTTCTGATTAGCGTAAATGGACATTCCGGCTAGCTGGACCATATTTCGGCGCGCGGCCAACGCAATGGAGAACAATGATGACAAACTCGAACGACAACACCCCGTTGACCAATGCTGTAGTCAAGCTGATTGGCGAAAACGGCAACGCATTCGCGATTCTCGGGCGCGTGCGGCGCGGCATCCTGCGCAGTGATCACCCGGAACTCGCGGACGAATTCATCATGGAAGCGACGTCGGGTGACTACGATCATCTGCTCGCTACGTGCCTGCGCTACGTCACGGTCGAATAACAGGTGCCGCCCATGAAAACCGATCGGATTGGCACAAAGCGTAAATCGACCGCTCAACGTTACAGTGCCTCGGTACGCCAATATCTAGCGGCGTCGCTGGCGACAAACACCCGACGAGGTTATCAAGCCGACGTGGCACATTTCGTGGCTTGGGGAGGGCGCATCCCGACCACCCCGCGCCGGGTGGCGGCTTACCTTGCATACCATGCGCCGCTGTTAGCCAGTAGTACGTTATCGCGCCGTCTGGTGGCGATTGCTTGGGCACATACCGCGCGGGGATTCGCGTCACCGACGCATTCCCCGCTGGTGAAAGCGACCTTGCAAGGCATCCGCCGCACCTGTGGCCGCACGGTACGGCAAGTGGCGGCGCTACAGAAGGCGCAAGTGCTGCGCATGGTGCACGGATTGCACGGTATGCGCGGGTTACGCGATCGAGCACTGTTACTGGTGGGCTTTGCTGGGGCTCTACGCCGTTCCGAACTGGTGGCGCTCGATGTGACAGACATTCAGGTCAGCGACGAAGGCATGGTACTGCGCATTCGGCGCAGCAAGACAGATCAGGTCGCACATGGTCGGGAGGTGGCCATTCCCCGAGTGCGTCGGCGTCATTGCCCATGTCGTTGCCTATCAACATGGTTAGCCGCAGCAGGCATCGAAGATGGCCCCGTGTTTCGGCCGATCAATCGTTACGAAGAGGTGTTGCCACAACGCTTATCGGCACAGTCAGTGGCCTTGGTGATTAAACGACTGGCGGCGCAGGCCGGGCTCGATCCCGCCGTACTCTCCGGGCACAGCCTGCGCGCGGGATTTGTGACCAATGCCGTGCAACGCGGTGCATCGGCTGCCAGTATTTGCGCGCAAACCGGGCACCGTTCGGATGAGATGATGCAACGGTATGTCCGTGCCGGACGACAATTCAGGGATAACGCGAACTTGAAGATTTGGTGAGCGGCCAAAGCGTGTGGGACGTTACCTTCGCAACGTTCCTTTGATATCAAACAAAGTCAGCTTGCCTATGGGTGCAACGTTGCTGCCGCTCAACGAGAATTGAGCGTTTTTCTGCGCCTGATTGACGAGAATGCTGCCAGAGAATCGACGATTCAGCCCTTTGTACTGACAACCAGTCAGGGTGATATCAAGGTTCAGCAAGGTGGGCGCAAAGCCCGGCGCAGCGATACCTTTCAGCACGCAACCATTCTCCGGGCTGCTGCCTTTGACCTGACCGCGAGGATCGATGTCGATGACCATCGGTACAACGGCCATGGCCTCTTGAACTACGCCACCTGAACTCGTGCCTTGGTATTGAACTTGGCCACGCCATGTCCCCGAAGGTGATCCGTAGGCACTGTTGGCGGCATCCCCGTGTACGGTCGGCTCGCCGATTTGATTTGGCTGGGGCGGCGACGCAGCCGGCTTGTCGCCGGCACACGGCCGATCGGTGAGAATCGTTCGGCCGTTTTCTACGCAACGGTATTGTGCAAGCACCGTTGAGCAGAACAGGGCAAAGCCCAGGGCACAATAACGAACGCGCATCGCTCTAGTTCCGCACCCCTCGGCACGCGGGAAAGCGGCTACACCCCCAAAACGTGTTGCCGGCCATGTTGCCTGTCTTTGCAACCCGTTTAACCATGGCGCTCCCGCACTTGGGACAAGCTGGTTCCACGATTGGCTCGGCTTTTACGGGGGAAGTGCTTTTCGCCGAGCTGCCAATCATGCTCAGCAGTGATTGTGTAGCGACAAGCTTGATCGAACGCCCCTCGGCAAATTTCTGCGCCTCTTCCGAAAACTCCCCTGAAGCAACAACAAACCCGCCTACGGCATGTTCTGCCGTCATCACACCGTACAGTTCGCGAACAGTGGCCACGCCGACCTTTGCCACCTTCCACTGTTTGCACTGCACGAGGTACTTGTCGCTGCCCATGTATAGCTCAAGATCGACACCGCCGTCAGGGCCGTCACCACCCCGCTCGACGACGCGGTACCCTTTGCGCCGAAAGGTTTCGGCAGCCAGTCCCTCAAATTCACGCCAAGACATCTTTTCAAGTGCATCCCGGCTGGGATTGCTCGCCACCTCGCCGTGCAACTCACGCTGTCGCCTCTGGCGAAAGAAGGAGACGGCAGAACCGATGATTAAGGCGAATGGCACAAGGTACTGCAAAAACATGGAGAAGGTCACCATCATCTGCCGGCCGATACTGCCGCCGAGAGATTGGCCGAAGTTCTTCATATCGCCGGTGGCGATAGGGACGGGTGGCAGCGAGGCAAGATAGTGAAAAATCAGATAGGCGATAAGGGCCAAGACAACCCCGACCTTCCAGGGCAGGTGCGCACTGATGTCCATCAAATCTTCAAGAGGGGATTGCCGTTTCCTGGCCATGGTCGTCCCTGTCCATGCTTCGTCTTATTGTTGAAGCAGATATTCTGATGGCAAATCGTTACGTGGGCAATGTGGTCACGTCGAAGTGATCATTCTGCGAAACAGGAAAATCAGCCTGCTTTCATCGGTATCGGAATGACTGCAGCACCCGCTCGCAACTTGTCGAGGTAATCAGCCCATACCTGCATCATTACCTTGCGCTCTTTCAGAAACTTGGTGCGGTTGTATGCCGTACCTAGCGCGTCAGGAACACTGTGTGCCAGCTGATGCTCGATAACGGCCGGCTCGAAATGCAGCTCTTCATGCAAAATTGTGCGTGCCATCGCGCGAAAACCGTGACCAGTAATGTCTTTCTGAGTGTCGTAGCCCAGACGGCGCAGTGCGGCATTAACCGTATTTTCTGACATCGGCTGCTTCGGGTTACGCCCTGCGAAAACGTAGCGACGATGCCCCGTTAGCGGCTGTAGCTCGCGCAATATCGCAACCGCTTGCGAGGCGAGCGGCACAAGATGCGCCGTATCGGTCTTGGTAACGGTGTAACGCCATTCACCTGCGTCAAGATCAATCTGCGCCCACTCGGCTTGGCGCAATTCGCCGGGGCGCACAAACAGCAGCGGCGCCAGCTTTAACGCGCACAGGACAATGAAACTGCCGTTGAAATCGTCAAAGGAACGCAGCAGCTTCGCCACACCGTCAGGATCGACGATGGCAGCGAAATGCCGACCTTTTACAGGAGGCAGCGCGCCTCGCAGATCCCGCGACGGATCACGCTCGCACAGGCCGTGGGCTACTGCGTAGCGAAACACTTGGCCACAGTTCTGCAAAGTACGGTGTGCCGTTTCCAAGATGCCACGGCTTTCGATTCGCTTAATGGTTCGCAGTAGCTCAGGTGCGTTGATTTCAGCGATGGGGCGGCCCCCCAGCCAGGGAAACACTTCGCGCTCAAAGCGACGAATGATCTTGCTGGAGTGACTAGCCGCCCAGTTCGGTGAGAATTTCGCATACCACTCGCGGGCAACGACTTCAAAACTGTTTTCGGCACGCTCAAGTTGAGCGGCCTTCTGAATTTTCCGATTTTCGCCGGGATCAATGCCGTCTGCGACCAACCGTCGTGCTTCGTCGCGCTTGTCACGCGCCGCTTTAAGGCCAACGTCAGGATAGACGCCCATGGAGAGGGTTTTACGCTTCCCCGCAAAGCGGTAATCCCAGCGCCACCACTTCGATCCACTAGGGTTGATGATGAGGTAGAGACTCTTTTCGTCTCTGATTGGATAGGGTTTTTCGCCCGGTTTAGCGTTCCGTATCGCAGTGTCTGTGAGCGGCATGACAGTAACCCCTTTTCAAGGTCGTGCTGTTACTGTCCATCTTACTGTCACCTACTGTCGGATTGCAACGGACCTGCTTGGAACTCTGTAGACGTAAAAAAGGCCAGAACCCTTGTATTTGCTTGGGTTTCCGGCCTTCTTTGGACTTGCTTGGAAGTGTTCTTGGTGGCCAGTCGCGGAATCGAACCACGGACACGCGGATTTTCAATCCGCTGCTCTACCAACTGAGCTAACTGGCCGAAGAGCTGCGCATTATAGCCACATCGTTCGTGTTCGTCAAAACCACTTGCGGAAATATTTCATTCTTCCCGAAACGAGCACCGAGCTGGCATTGTCTTTTTGTAACCTGCTACGGCTCGTTGGAAGGAGCATATCCGGGGAATACGACACGCGCGACGGCACCTGGCTGACGATTTCCTGATTCATCGCTTGCATGCGGTGCCAAGCTCGCCTCGGCGCGGTGCAGTTGAGCGATCTCGCGCACGATGGCCAATCCGAGCCCGCTGCCCTCAACGCCGGTGCCTTCGACGCGGTAGAAGCGATCGAAGACTTTGCGCGCATCATCGGTGGAAATCCCGATTCCGTTGTCCTCGATCTCCAGCACCACCTGGCCGTGCTCGTCAAGCGAGCGGGCGGTCACGCTGCCGTTTTCCGGCGTGTAGCGCAAGGCGTTGTCGAGCAGGTTGTTAATCATTTCGCGCAACAAGAACACGTTGCCCGATATCACCGCGCGACCAGAAGCTTCAAAGCCAATGTCGATCAGGCGTTCTCTCGCCACCATGACCCATTCCCCGACAATCTCGTTGAGCAGACGGTCGAGGTCGATAGGCGCCATAACCTGCGCGCTGACTTCGCTCGCCTCTGCGCGCGCCAGAGAGAGCAACTGATTGACGAGATGCGAGGCGCGGTCGACGCTGGTTGAGATGTTCTGCAAGGCATAGCGCAATTGCTGCGGATCCTCCTCGCGTGCGGCCAGCTGCGCCTGCATTTTCAGGCCGGTGAGCGGGGTGCGCATTTGGTGCGCGGCGTCGGAGATGAAGCGACGCTGCGCGTCCATGTTGCGCTGCATGCGCTTGAGCATGGAGTTGAATGCATCGGTAAGTGGTTGCAGTTCCTCGGGTACGCGAATGGCTGCAATCGGCGAGAGGTCTTCCTCGCGCCGGGTTTCGATCAGGTCACGCAGGCGCGTCAGTGGGCGCAGGCCGCGGGTCAGTCCGAACCAGACGAGTACGACGGCAAGCGGGATGATGACGAATTGCGGCAGGATTACGCTGGCAATGATCTTGTTGGAAAGCTGCGAGCGCTTCTCGAGTGTTTCTCCAACCTCCACCAGAGCCCAGCGTTCGCGTGGAAGATTTACGTCGCCGGCGAGCATGAAAGCGACGCGCAGGTCCTGCCCGCTTGTTTCGTCATCGCGAAAATGGACCTCGCCGGGGTCGATTGTTGCGAGATATCCTGTCTCCTGGCTCAACGGCAACTCGGGGTCGCCAACAACAACCTTGCCGTCCGGGCCGAGCACATGAAAGTAGACGCTGTCGATCTCGTCCGACCTCAAGAACGCTCGGGCCGCACCCGGCAGGGCAATCTGCGGCAGCCCTGCATCAAACTTCACCTGGCGCGCGATGGCCATCACTTGCTCGCGCAGCGCCTGGTCGTACGGGAAGTTCGCCACATTGGTGGCGAAATAGTGGGTGACACCGATACTGAGCGGCCAGACGACGAGCAACGGCGCCAGCATCCAGTCCAGTATCTCGCCGAAAAGCGAGCGCTGGGCGTCAGGATCGGGCGTCTTTTGCTGACTTTTCAAAGCAGTACCCGAGACCGCGCACGGTGGCGATCGTCGCCCCACTGGATTCGAGCTTCTTGCGCAGACGATGCATGTAGACTTCGATGGCGTTGTGGCTGACCTCCTCGCCCCAGCCGCACAGATGTTCGACCAGCTGATCCTTGCTCACCAGACGCCCCGCCCGGAGCATGAGAATTTCCAGCAAGCCGAGTTCGCGCGCCGACAGGTCGAGGATGACGCCATCGACCAAGGCGCAGCGGTCGTTCTGATCGAACACGAGCGAACCGCACTCGATCACCGGTGCGGTTCCGGTCGACCGTCGCGTGAGCGCACGCACGCGCGCCTCGAGTTCTGCCAACTCGAACGGCTTGGCCATGTAGTCATCAGCGCCAAGATCAAGTCCTTTGACGCGATCACTGGTGCCATCGAGCGCAGTAAGCACCAGCACTGGAACTTTCGATTTGCGTGCGCGCAGACGGCGCAGCACGTCGAGCCCCGGCATCCGCGGCAAACCAAGATCAAGGATGACGAGATCGTAGGTCCCGGTCGTCAGGGCGCTGTCGGCGTCGCTCCCGTTGGCAACCCAGTCGACCGCATAACCGGCGTGGCGCAAGGAACGTCCGAGACCATCAGCAATGATTCGGTCGTCTTCGGCTATCAGAATTCGCATGCCACCCTCAACAAGTCCGCGCGTATGTAAGGCGCCTGTAAGCATCGAACGCTATTCTGGCCACGCTGTTCTCCTTTATGGTCTTAGGAGTTATGGTTTTGAACCTAACTCGGGGAGTACCTGAAACTGCACCGGGCGCTCCCCGCCATTTTTTTATCCCGGCCGAACGCAGAGACAACCATTCTGCCACCATCTCTTCGGCATAAATCCAACTTTAGCCCAATAGCGGCCCCTGCTCCGCAAAGCACCGACTCGGCCACCCCTGAAACCCAGGCAGGAAGCGGGCTGCGCAGCTCGTAACACGCCGTTACAGAACACGGACAAACCCCCAACAGACGTTGCTGCACGGCCCGGATACAGTAGCGCCGTAACATCAGTCCCCTCCTCTCGAAGCCAATTTCGAGATTTGATCCCCGCCGTGAGCGGGGATTTTTTTGTGCGTTGCTGCCCGTCGAACTGCAACCGTGCTTATACCACTCCGCCGCGAAGCTCGGTAACGATTTCCTGCAGATACTCCGGCGTCCCATTCTCCGGGGCGACGGGCTCGCCAACGACCAGTTCCACCTTCGCCAACCAGCGCAGCAGAGACGGACGGCTCATCGCCGGACCATGCCGACGGCTGAAGAAACTGCCCCACAGGCCGCGTAGCGCCATCGGTACGACCGGCACAGGCGTTTCGGCAACGATACGTCCAACACCGTAGCGAAAGTGGTTGATTTCGCCGGTGTGCGTTATCCGGCCCTCCGGGAAAAGGCCGATCAGTTCGCCATTTCGCAAAGCCCGCGCCACCTCTTCAAAGGCTGCTTCCTTCATTGCCGGATCCTCCTTCGCCGTCGCAATCGGGATGGTTCGCGAGTGCCTGAAGAGAAAACCGACCACCGGCGTCTGATGAATCCGATGGTCCATGACGAAGCGAATCGGCCGCCGGACCGCCGCCATGATCACGACCGAATCGACAAAGCTGACATGGTTACAGACAAGTACGGCTGGTCCGCTCCGCGGGATGTGTTCGAAGCCTGACTTGCCAACGCGGTAGAAGGAATGGATCAGCAACCAGGTAAGAAAGCGCAGGGTCAGATGCGCTTCGCAGCGATACGCCCAGGCAGCGACGAGCACCGCGCAGATCGTTAGTCCGGCAAACGCCGCGCCAGCGCTGATCGCTGACAGAGCGATAGCTCCCGCCATGAGGAGTAATGCCGAGAGAACGGCGACACCAAGCGAAAGGAAACGTCCTCGCCGCGCTGGATCAACCCTTGCTTGCAATTGAACGTTGAGTGACGGCAGGGACAAGCCACCCAAAGCGCTGAATGCAAACAGGTCGAGCAGCGCACGTACGAACGGCGAGTAGCCAAGCGAGGCATTCGTCGTTTCTCCGGACACTACGAACTCCGCCGACAGGACGGCAAGATCCAGAGCAAAGACCGCCTGCCCCACGACACCGACCGGCACCAGACCGAATTCCACCGAGCCTTCGGACAGCATGGCGCTCGAGAACACGCCGACGACGACGCCGCAACACACGACGACGGAAAGCTGCAATAGAACTGTCTGCGAATCGGATGCCGGGCCAAGCAGACGCCATAGCAACATGAGAAGAAGCATCCCGGAAGCCCAGAACCAGGCGATACCGAACGACGAATAGAGCGGCGTCTGGCCGACGCGATCAGCGTGACCGCCCGGTGCGATCGACGCTAGCGGATTGAAGCGGATTGCCGCCTCGTGATCGGACGGCGGGATATCGGGAATGGAGCGGCTTGCCATATAGCCGGTGAAAGTGATGAACACACAGACCGGAAACACCCAGAGCGCAAAGCCCCCAGCACTCGAACCGGGAAGCGCTCCGAGCAGTACGCCGGCAAGCAGCGCCATGGCGTTGCCGGTGGCGATCAGCACGTTCCCTCCGACGAGTTCATCATCAGCCAAGAGACGAGAAATGGACGCACATCCTGCCAGCGAGACAAAGGTGATGAGCACGGCGAAGAGTCCGAGCGCGCTCAGCACGAGCACGACACTTGGCAAGGCAAGACCAAGACAGACGAGTCCCACGACCGGAAATTCAAGTACTTTGACGACTCGCAACAGACGGGCGTTTTCGTACCTGTCGACGACCTGCCCGGCGACGCCCGCGAGGAGCAGCGGGACGAGAAAGAGGCCGAGAGCCTGAGCGAGCCCCACGTCGGCGCGCAGAGCTAACGCAACAAGAAGACTCGCGTTGAAAGTGACCGACACCTGGAGCACCAAGAGCGGGAGCAATCGGCGATCCCTGAGCAGGGAGAACATGCCGGACAGCCGCCCCCCCGCTTGGCCGGACTTCGTAACTGAAGTGGGAACGGGATCCATAGCCATGAAACGTCTCCCGAGATGAGATGCGGCAATCGATGGACTTTGCACACACCCATCTTAGTCGCTGTATCGGCGCAGTAAACGCTCCTGACCGCGTCAGGCTCTCAGCAGTTCCTCGCGGCTGCCGAGCCAGCGTTTCAGATGGCGCTCGGCGCGTTCGGGGGCCGCGTGCAGCAGATGCTCTGCCATGTCGCGCGCCAGTTCGATCAGATCGGTATCGAGTTCCAGATCGGCGTAGCGCAGGAGCGGTACACCGGACTGGCGGCTGCCGACGAACTCGCCCGGCCCGCGCAGATGCAGATCCTGGCGGGCAATCTCAAAACCGTCAGTATTCTCGAAGATGACCTTCAGGCGCGCGCGTGCCGTCTGCGACAAGGGCTGCTGATAGAGCAGCACGCAGACCGAGTCGTGCACGCCGCGCCCGACGCGGCCGCGCAGCTGGTGCAACTGCGAGAGACCGAAGCGCTCGGCGTGTTCGATGACCATCAGGCTGGCGTTCGGCACATCGACACCGACTTCGATCACCGTCGTCGCGACCAGCACGTCGATCTCGCCGGCGGCGAAGGCGGCCATTGTCGCCGCCTTCTCGTCCGCCTTGAGCCGGCCATGCACGAGACCGATGCGCAAGCCCTCGAGTTCTTCGCTCAAGGCGGCATGGGTATCGAGCGCCGTCTGCAGCTGCAGCTTCTCCGACTCTTCGATCAGCGGGCAAACCCAATAAACCTGCCGTCCGCCTGCCACAGCACCTCGGACGCCCGCCGTCACCTCGTCGCGCCGCGCGTCGGAAACGAGCTTCGTCTTGATCGGGCGACGCCCGGGCGGCAACTCGTCAAGGACGGAGACATCAAGATCGGCGTAGTAGCTCATCGCCAGCGTGCGCGGAATCGGTGTCGCCGACATCATCAACTGGTGCGGCGGGTCGGAGTTCTTCGCCCCCTTCTTGCGCAGCTCCAGGCGCTGCGCGACACCAAAGCGATGCTGCTCGTCGACGATGGCGAGCCCGAGGCGGGCGAAGTCGACGCTTTCCTGAATCAGCGCGTGCGTTCCAACGACGAGCTGCGCCGTCGTCGCCGCCTGCTGCGTCATCGCCTGCTTCGCGGCCTTCTTGAGACTGCCCGAGAGCCACGCGACTTCGACGCCGAGCGGCTCCAGCCAGGCACGCAGCTTGAGGTAATGCTGTTCGGCGAGAATTTCGGTCGGTGCCATGAAAGCAGCCTGATAGCCGGCTTCGATCGCTTGGCACGCGGCGAGTGCGGCGACGATGGTCTTACCACTGCCGACGTCACCTTGCAGCAAACGTTGCATGGGGAAGGGCTGCGCCAGATCAGCCGCGATCTCGGCGACCACTCGCTGCTGCGCGCCGGTCAGGCCGAAGGGCAGCGCCGCGAGCAACTGGCGCGCGAGCGCGCCCGCCGGCCTGAGCAGCGGCGCGCCTTTCTGCCGTCGTGCGAGATAGGCGCGGCGCAGTGAGAGCTGCTGCGCCAGAACTTCGTCGAACTTGATGCGCCGCCACGCCGGGTGCGCGCGCGTCTGCAGCGCGGCTTCCGGGGTGCCCGGCGGCGGCGCATGCAGGAGCTGGACAGCGTCGGCGAAGGCGACCAGCCCTTGCCGGCGGCACCATTCTGCATCGAGCAGCTCATCGAGATTGGCTTGCGTCAGCGCCGGCGCGATGAGCTTGCGCAAGGCGTTCTGCGAGACGCCGGCCGTCGTCGGATAGACCGGCGTCAGCGATTGCGGCAAAGCGTCGTCGCTGGCAACGACACGGTAACGCGGATGCACCATTTCCGCACCGAGAAAGCCGTGCCGGATCTCACCGAAGATACGCAGGCGGCGGCCGTCGTCACGCGCCTTCTCCAACTGCTTGGTCTGGCTACCATAGAAGTTGAGGAAGCGCAGCGTCAGTTCGCCGCTCGCATCGGCAACGGTCGCCACCAGTTGGCGACGCGGCCGGAACTGCACCGAGACATCGAGCACTTCGGCATCGACCTGCACCGGTACGCCGGGCATGGCCTCGCCGATCAGGGTGATGCTGGTTTCGTCCTCGTAGCGTAAGGGGAGGTGGAGGACGAGATCGTCGCGGCGCGTCAGTCCGAGCTTGCGCAGCTTGTCCTGAATCGCCGGTGGCGCCTTGATCCCGTCCTCAGCCGCCATGCCTTACTTCGAAAGCTCCAGCACCGCGTCGGCTTCGACCAGTGCGCCACGCGGCAAGGCCGCGACGCCGACGACGGCACGGGCCGGATACGGCTCGGGCACGTAGCGCGCCATGATTTCATTGAACTTGATGAAGTTCGCCAGATCGGTGAGGTAGACGTTGATCTTGACGATATCCTCCAGCGAACCGCCCGCTTCCTCGGCGACTGCGGCCATGTTCTCGAAGACGCGCTCGATCTGCGCATCGATGCCGTCGACGAGCTTCATGGTCGCCGGATCGAGGCCGATCTGGCCGGCGAGGTAGACCGTATAGCCGACCTTGACGGCCTGCGAGTAAGTTCCGATGGCGGCCGGTGCGTTCGGGGTGGAAATGATCGTTTTGCTCATTTTGTTGTCCTCCTCTCAACGGTTAGAAATCAGCTCAGGAATACTAGATGATGACAGCAATTATCGCCAACCTCGAGAAGATGCTGGGCGGCCCGCGCGATGGCGCGCTGCTTCGTTACTCGCTCGGCAACGAGTGGCTCAAGGCCGGCGATCCGGCCAAGGCGGTTACCCATCTCCGCACCGCGGTCGACATGGACGCCAACTACTCGGCGGCCTGGAAGCTGCTCGGCAAGGCACTGGCCGAGAACGGCGAGCGGCAGGCGGCGATTGATGCCTACGAAGCCGGCATACGCATCGCCCAGGCGCGCGGCGACATTCAGGCCGCGAAGGAGATGACCGTCTTCGCCAAGCGACTACGCAAACAGGATGAAAACAACGATTGACCTGAACGCCACGCGCGAAATCGGCTACCGCTTCGCCCCTTTCGGCGGCAAGAGCACGCTCTCGATGCCAAGCGCGTTCAACTTGGCGCGCGCCGCGTCAGCCTCGGCACGCGTCTTGAACGGCCCCACCTGGACGCGCGCTTCGATCGTTGCCGGGATGCCCGCCTCAACCAGCCGAGCCTGCAACTCCTCGGCGCGACGCGGATCGGCAAACACGCCAGCCTGCAAGGCATAGCCTGAGAACAGCCGTGGCGGCGTCGGCACCGCTGGGGTCGTGGGGCTGACTGCGGACTCGCTCGGAGCCGGAGCCGCTGGCGTTGGCGGCGCGCTCGCTTCCCCTGCTTGAGCGGGCGCAGCGGGCGCCTCCGTGGACACGGGGCTGGCGCTGCGAACCGGCGCTGCAGGCTTGCGCGAAACGCTCGGCTGCGCGGCCACCACGGGCGGCGGTGGCGCATCGACACGCGGCGCGTGCTTGTCGACGGGCGCGCTGGTCGCCTCCGGCTCGACAGGCTTTGTTTCGGCGGGCGCTGCCGCTTCCGGCGTAGCCACCGGCGGCGTTACCGGCTGCGTCACCATTTTCTTGGCGACCGGAACGGGTTCGGTAAACTGCGGCGGCGCGGTCACTTCGGGCTCCGGCTGCGCACTGTAGTAATCGAAGAGCGCCAGCCCACCGAGCAACGCGACGATCATCACGCCGGCGAACAACATGCGCATGGCGAGCTTGTGCTTGATTTCGGCCGTATCGTCCGCCGTGGCCGACCGTTCGTTCTTCTCGTTCTTGTCAGTCTGGCTGCTTGCCATGATCTTCCCTTGCCTGTTTCCGTCGAACAAAGACTCAGAGGTCCCGATTGCGCACCAGCGCCACCACCAGTTCGGCCTCCGCCCGCGAGATCCCGCAACTCTGCGAGATCGCTGCTGCATCCAAGCCCTGCAGAGCGAACTGCATCGCCTCGTTGTAGAGCGGCGACACGCTCGAGGTGACTTCCACCGCCTCTTCCACGACCTCGGCTGCGGGCAACTCGGCCGCAACGTTCATCGCACGCTGCTGCTCCTCACGCAAAATCAGGACTTCGGCGCGCAGTCCACCAACCTCCTTGCGCAGCTGCGCGACCTCGCTTTCCAGCAACGCGACCTGACGCAGCAAGGCGGTTTCGCCGGGCGGTTCGTTCCAGGGGAATGCGGCGTCGGAGGGAGCAGCCAACGGCTCAGGCTCCAGCTTTCTGGAATCAGGTCTGACCGGTTCCGGCTCGGTCTTCAATTCCGGCTCCTGCACGGCGGCATAGGCAGCCACCGCTGATTGCACCGCCACCGGCGAGGGCGCTTCCACGCCGGCCTTGCGGCGCTTCAAGCGACGGATGCGCAAAAAAGCAACGATCAGGTAGAGCAGCAGCAGCGCGACGAGCGCAATCAGCGCGTCACGCAAGCTCAGATTGATCGGAAAAGCGAAGTCCATCGGGCGCCCGGGAGAAGTGTCTGGCCGGTATTATGCCAGACACTTCTCCCGGGCTATTTGCCGGTTTCCCCGGCTTCGTGATGCGGCGGCGAGACGCTCAGAGCATCGCCTCGAACAGGCCGGCGGCCCCCATGCCGGTGCCGATGCACATGGTGACCATGCCGTAGCGCTGCTTAGTGCGCTGCAGGCCATGCACGAGGGTCGCGGTGCGGATCGCACCGGTCGCGCCGAGCGGATGGCCAAGGGCGATGGCGCCGCCCAGTGGGTTGACCTTCGCTGGATCGAGATCCAGCGTCCGCATGACGGCCAACGACTGGGCTGCAAAGGCTTCGTTCAACTCAAACCAGTCAACCTCCTGCTGGCTGATGCCGGCCTGCCTGAGTACGCGCGGGATCGCCTCGATCGGGCCGATGCCCATGATTTCCGGCGGAACACCGGCCACCGAGAACCCGGCAAAGCGCGCCAGCGGCTTCAGGTTGAACTGCTTTAGGATCTTTTCCGAAACGAGCAGCACGGCGGCCGAGCCGTCCGACATCTGCGAGCTGTTGCCCGCCGTGACCGATCCGCGCGCGGCGAAGACGGGCTTGAGTTTGGCCAGCTTCTCCAGCGAGCTGTCAGGGCGCGGCCCTTCGTCAGTGTCGGCGAGATACGCCTTGATCGTCACTTCGCCGGTCTTCAGGTTCGGCACATGCGCCTTGACCGGGTACGGCGAGATCTCGGCCTTGAAATGTCCGGCCTGGATCGCTGCGCACGCTTTCTGATGCGATGCGACGGCGAAGGCGTCCTGCTCCTCGCGCGAGATCTTCCACTGCGCGGCGACCTTCTCGGCGGTCAAGCCCATGCCGAAGGCGATGGCGTAGTTCTCGTCCTTCTCGAAGATCGCCGGATTCATCGCGATCTTGTTGCCCATCATCTGGTTCATCAGCGACATCGTTTCGGTGCCGCCGGCGATCATCACGTCTGCCTCGCCGAGCCGGATGCGCGCCGCGGCGTCGGCCACCGCCTGCACCCCGGAGGAGCAGAAGCGGTTGAGCGTGTAACCCGGCACCGTGTTCGGCAGACCGGCGAGCAGCAGCGCGATGCGGGCAACGTTCATGCCCTGCTCGGCTTCCGGCATCGCGCAGCCGACGATCACATCCTCGACCAGTTTCGGATCGATCTCCGGCACCTGCGCCAGCACCGACTTGATTGCGTGCGCCAGCATGTCGTCCGGACGCACATGGCCGAACATCCCCTTGCGCTTGGCCACCGGCAGACGGGTTGCGGCGACGATATAGGCTTCCTGAATCTGTTTGCTCATATGAGTTTCTCCTGTCGCTCAGTTCCGGAGCGGTTTGCCGTTTTCGAGGGTGTAGGCGATGCGCTGCTGCGTCTTCTCGTTCTTCAGGAGATCGATGAAGAGCTTGCGCTCGACCGTCAGCAGCCATTCCTCGTCGACCAGCGAACCGGTCTCGACGTCGCCGCCGCACAGGGCAATCGCCGCGTACTTGGCGACGAGGTAGTCGTGCGCGGAGATCATGCCGCCTTCCTTCATGTTGGCGAGCATCATTTCGCAGTTGGCGATGCCGGTCCGCCCGGCGACCTTGATATTGCGCGGCGAGAGCTTCGGGTAGTAGCCCGCTTCGGCCATGGCACGCGCCTCGCGCAGGCCGACGTAGAGCAACTCGTGCGCGTTGAAAACGATCTTGTCGGTATCGAGCACGTAACCGAGTTCGCGCGCATTCGCGCCGCTCTTTGAAACCACTGCCATCGCAATGTTGGAGAACACGGGCTGGATGAACTCGAACGGATCGTTTCCGCCGGTCTTCATCGCACTCTGCCAGGCGCGGATGGCGAACTCCTTGCAGCCGCCGCCGGCCGGAATCAGGCCGACGCCCGCTTCGACGAGGCCGATGTAGCTCTCCAGCGCGACGACTCGCTTGGTCGCGTGCATCACGAACTCGCAGCCGCCGCCCAAGGCCAATCCTTGCGCGGCCACCACCACCGGCACCTTGGCGTACTTGAGGCACATCGACGCGTTCTGGAACTCCGCGATATAGCCTTCGAGCATATCGAACTGGCCATCCTTGATCGCCGCCGTCACTTCCTTCAGGTTCGCGCCGAACGCGAAGGGCGCTTCGTGCCAGAAGACGACGCCCTTGAACTCGGCTTCGGCGCGCCGGATGGCCTCCTGCACGCCGATGATCACATCGCGGCCGAGCGTGTGGTTCTTCGATTTGACGCTGAGGATGGCGATCTCGCTATCGAGCTGCGGCAAGGTCCACAACCGTACGCCGTCGTTCTCCCACGCCGTGACGCCTTCGACCGCCTTCTCGCCCAACACGCGCTCGGGAAAGACTTGCCTTTGATAGACCGGCAGCGACGAGCGCGGCCGGAAGGCGTTGGCGCTCGCCGAATACGAACCTGCCGCCGAATGCACGCCATCGTGCGCGAACACCCAGGCCGGCAGCGGCGTCGCGCTCATGGCCTTGCCGGTATCGATGTCGGTCTGCACGGCGTCGGCGATCGCCTTCCAGCCCGCCGACTGCCAGGTCTCGAACGGCCCCTGCGCCCAGCCGAAGCCCCAGCGCATGGCGAAGTCGATGTCGCGCGCATTGTCTGCGATGTCGGCCAGATGCACGGCAATGTAGTGGAACACATCACGGAAGATCGCCCACATGAACTGCGCCTGCGGATGCGTACTCGCGCGCAGTTGAGCGAACTTCTCGGCCGGATTGCGGTTCTTGATAATCTCCAGGACTTCGGGCGCGACCTCCGCGGCCGAGTCGCGGTAGTCCTGCAAGGCGAGATCAAGCACCTTGATCGCTTTGCCGTCCTTCTTGAAGATGCCGCAACGCGTCTTCTGCCCGAGCGCGCCCTGCGCGATCAGTGCCGACAGCCAGGCCGGCGCGGCGTAGTAGCGGTGCCACGGATCGTCGGGCAAGGTGTCCTGCATCGTCTTGATGACGTGCGCCATCGTGTCCAGACCGACGACGTCCGCGGTGCGATAGGTCGCGCTCTTCGGACGCCCGATGATCGGGCCGGTCAAGGCATCGACGACATCAAAGCCGAGGCCGAACTGCTGCGTGTGATGCATCACTGCAAGAATCGAAAAGACGCCGACGCGGTTGGCGACGAAGTTCGGCGTATCGAGCGCACGCACGATACCCTTGCCGAGACGCGAGACGAGCCAGGACTCGAGCCGATCGAGCAAGGCCGGCGCGGTTGATTGCGTGGCAATCAATTCCACGAGATGCATGTAGCGCGGCGGATTGAAGAAGTGGATGCCGCAGAACTGGGCGCGCAAGGATTCGGGCAGCGCTTCCGAGAGGCGATTGATCGACAGGCCGGAAGTATTCGAAGCAACGATCGCCGTCGGCGAGATGTAGGGCGCGATCTTGCGGTAGAGATCGTCCTTCCACTCCATCTTCTCGGCGATGGCCTCGATGATCAGGTCGCAGCCTTTCAGCAGCTCAAGGTTATCCCCGTAATTAGCAGCATCGATGTAGGTGACTCGATCAGCCGTCGCCAAGGGCGAGGGCTCCAGCTTCTTCAGCCCGTCGAGCGCTTTCTTCACGATGCCGTTCGGATCGCCCTCCTTGGCCGGCAAGTCGAACAGCACGACCGGTACTTCAGCATTGGCGAGATGCGCCGCAATCTGCGCCCCCATCACGCCCGCCCCTAAAACCGCCGCTTTACGTACGATAAAGTTGCTCAAGATGACCTCCTGAAGAAGAGAGTTTGTTTCGGAGGGGAGACGGAACGGAAAGTTCCAGGAAAATCAAACGAACGTTTGAAGTATAGGAAGCGTCATTCGAACATCAAGACGAAAAAACGCCCCGACATGCGGGGCGTTTTGGGGTGAAAGCCTTGCGGCGAGCGGCGTCGGTCAGAACGCCATTGAGTACTGGGCGCCGAAGATCCAGATGTTGCCTTCGTATTCGCCGGTAACGACACCACGAGGCAGCAACTCGCCCGTAGTCTGGTCGTTGTCAATCTTGCTGTCCTTGATATAAATATACGTAGCACCAAAGTCCAGCTTTGAGGTCTTGCTTGGCGCCCACTGCGCACCGAGCGAGAACCAAATGCGGTCGTTATCCGGCATCGACGTCAAGCGCGAGTCCGCCCCCTTGACTGGCGTCTGGTCGTAAGCAACCCCGTACTTGAGTTTCCAAGCGTCATTAAGCATGTAGTTCGCCCCAAGAGCAACACGCCAAGCATCTTTGAAATCCGTCTCAAGTGTTTGTGCAGTGAGGCCGTTTTGCACTCCTGATGCCCTGACAATATCAACCTTTGGAATTGAACTCCATCCTGTCCAGGAGATGTCCCCGAGCATTTGCCATTTGTCATTGAGTTTCTGCGAAACACTCAAAATGAACGTGTCAGGCATCGTAATATCCGCCTTCAGGTCACTTGCGCTTCCCGGTGGCAGGAAACCCAACGCTGCGGCTCCAGATGGATCATCACTTGAGAGCTTTACGTCACCGTCCGTGTGATACTTGACTTTGGAGCGATACGACACGCCAACGTTAGTAGACGGGGATAAGGTAAACAACGCGCCGATATTCCAGCCCCATGCGCTATCCTCTAGCTTCATTGTCGATTTCACGTGTGAGAAGTCAACTCCCGGCACAGGCGCTGCGATGCCCGCTAGCCTGACGTATTCAGCCTCGACCATTTGCCAGCTGACACCGGCGCCTAACGACACTTTGTCGTTTACCCGAAACGCAAGAGATGGATTGATATTGTAGGTCTTGAGATCAAACATTACCGAATGCGCCGCACCCAGCCAGCGGTCGTCATACTCAGTCTTAAGGCCAAAGGGAGCACCAAATCCGAGTCCAACGTAAAAGTCTTTGGATAGCGCCCACGAAGCATAGCCATTTGGCAACGCTGCCCAGCCACCGGCATCGCCCCCGTCACCAGTTCCGTCAAGCGCACCAACATCTGACCCATCATCGTTGAACTTGAAACTCGGGCCGATCGCTGCGATACCAACCGAGAACTCCCGATCCTGCAATTGCGTCATGCCGGCGGGGTTGAAGTAGACCGTGCTGGCATTCTCTGCAACGGCGGCCGAACCAGCGTAAGCGTTGCCGAGGCCACTCACGTTCTGTTCGAGCAGTTGGAAGCCCGAAGCGCTGGCGGCACCGGAAAAGGCCACGAGCAGCAGGGCCGGAATCAGTTTCATGGTGGTACGTTGAGTCATAGACCCTCCTTGGTTTTATTACTGCACGCGTTTAAAAAAGCTGCGTATTGTAAATTAGAGTAATTATTCTAGAACCTAAACCCGAAAACTCCTTTTTTATTCGACACTTGGGAGCTCCCGCTTTTCTCCTTGTTGGGTTATTGCGACATAGGTCAGTGTCGCATCCGTCACCTTGACCGTCAGCGGTTGCATCGGGTTCCGCTCGGCATAGACCTCGACGCGTACCTTGACCGACGTGCGCCCGGTTCCGGTCACATCGGCGTAGAAGCTGACGATGTCGCCGACCGAAACCGGCTGCTTGAAGACGAACGAATCGACCGACACCGTGACGACGCGACCGCGCGCCCGGTGCATGGCGGCGATGGCGCCGGCGACGTCGACCTGCGACATGATCCAGCCGCCGAACACGTCGCCGTTGGCGTTGAGGTCAGCCGGCCTCGGCATGACGCGCAGCGTGGGTTGTTTGTCCGGGAGTTGGGCCAGGTGTTCGATCATTCGTCGCTTTCTTTCTGCGCTATTGCGGTTTGTTCTTGAGGTAGTTGAGCGGCCCGCCGGTGAAGGGCGCGAAGCCGGTGCCGAAGATCACGCCGGCGTCGGCCAGATCGGCGTCGGCAACGATTCTCTCATCGACGAGTTGTCGCGTCTTGTTGAGCAGCGGCGCGAGCAAACGTTCCGCCAAACCGGCCGGGATGGTGCCGACCGGCCCCTTGGCCGGTTTGCCGCTCGTATGGTCGTAGAAACCCTTGCCGGTCTTCTTGCCGAGATGACCTTCGTTGAAGCGTTCGACGAGACAGCGCGGCGGCGTCGCTCCCTCGCCGGCCAGCCCCTTGCCAGCGGCCATCGCCACGTCGAGGCCGACCATGTCGACGAGTTCGATCGGGCCCATCGGCATGCCGAAAGCGAGCATGGCTTCATCCACGATCTCCGGCGTCAGTCCTTCATCGACGGCACGCATCGCTTCGAGCATGTAGGGGCCGAGGACGGCGTTGACGAGAAAGCCCGGCGCACTCTTCACCGGCAGCGGCAGGCGGTCGATCTGCTTGACGAAAGCCGCTGCACATTTGGCCATCTCGGGATCACCGCCTTGCGCCGACACCACCTCGACGAGCGGCATCTTCGCCACTGGATTGAAGAAGTGGATGCCGACGAGGCGCGCCGGGTTGGCGAGCACGGTATTGAGGTCTTCGAGACGCAGGCTGGAGGTGTTGGTTGCCAACACTGCATCGGGCTTCATCACCGCCTCAAGATCCTTGAGCAGCGCGTGCTTTGCCTCGAGATTCTCGAAGATCGCCTCGATCACGACATCGGCCTGCGTCGCACCGCGCCCCTCGGGATCGGGAATCAGGCGATCCATTACGTCGCGCAATTGCAGCTTGTCGCGGATGCGCTTGCCCCAAGCGGCATAGGCGCGCTTCAGGGCCGGCGCGATGCGCTCCATGCTCTGGTCCTGCAGCGTCACGGTTAGGCCGCGCAAGGCGCACCATGCGGCGATGTCGCCGCCCATGACGCCGGCGCCAACCACATGCACGCGCTTCGCCGCGAACGTGCTTTCCTTGCCGAAGCCCTTCAGGCGCTCCTGCATGAAGAACACGCGCACGAGATTGCGCGCCGTATCCGAGCCGACGATGCGCTCGATGAGTTGCGGCGCTTCGAGCGCGTTGCCGTTGTGCTTGGCCCAGATGTCGATGATCGCGTATGGCGCGGGATAGTGTTCCGGCCGTGCCTTCTGCGCCATCTGATTGCGCGCACCGCTGGCGACGATGCCCTTGAGCGGGCCGTTCAGCAGACTTTGTAGCAACGGCAGTTTCCTGCGCGGCGGTTTCGTCAGCACGATATTCTTCGCGGCACTCTCCATCACGCGCGGCGGCACGCACTCGTCGGCCAGTCCCATACGCTTCGCACGCTTGGCATCGATCGTCTTGCCGGTCAGCATCATGTCAAGCGCGGCCTGCGGCCCGACACGCTGCGGCAGGCGCAGCATCCCGCCCCAGCCGGGGAATATGCCGAGCATGACTTCCGGAAGCCCCATCTTGGTCCCCGGTTCATCGACGGCGAGCAGGTATCGACACGCGAGTGCCAATTCGAGGCCCCCGCCGAGGCAGTGGCCGCGCACGATGGCGAGCGTTGGATAGCGCGCCGCAGCGAGCCGGTTGAAGAGGTTCCAGCCGCGCGAGATCAGTTCCAGGCCCTTGGCCGGCGTGTCGAGTTGCGTGAATTCCTGGATGTCGGCGCCAGCGATGAAGCCGGACGCCTTGCCCGAGCGGAAGATCAGCGCCTTGGGCGGTGCGCTTTCGAACTGGGAGAGAATTCTCGCCAGCTCGTCCATCACAGCAACCGAGAGCGAGTTGGTCGTCTCGCCGAGCTTGTCGAGCGTCGCCCAGGCGATCCCGTCGGCGTCGGTTTCGATTCGCCAATGCTGGTAGGTCGTTACGTTTGCGATGTCCATTACGTTCATGTTCTTTCTCCCGAATCAGCCGACGGTCTCGACCAGCATCGCTCCGCCGAGGCCGCCGCCGATGCAGATCGACGCGATGCCGCGCTTGGCCTGGCGTTCGCGCAGGACGTGCAGCGTGTGCAGGACGATACGTGCGCCCGATGCGCCGACCGGATGGCCGAGCGCCACAGCACCGCCATCGACGTTGAGCCGATCTTCATCGAGCTTGCCGAGCGCACCCGGCAACCCGAGCTGTTCGCGGCAGTAGTCGTCGGACTCCCAAGCGGCGAGGCAGCCAAGCACCTGGGCGGCGAAGGCCTCGTTGATCTCCCACGCGTCGATGTCGTTCAGCCCCAGGCCATGCCGCTGCAGGATCGGTGTCGAGGCATGCACCGGACCGAGACCCATTTGCGCCGGATCGAGCCCGGCCCATTGGCTGTCGCTGATCTTGCCGAGCGGCTCCAGTCCCCATTTGTCGACCGCCTCTTGCGAGGCCAGAATCAGCCACGCCGCACCATCGGTGATCTGCGAACTGTTGCCCGGCGTGATGCGACCGTACTTTTTGTCGAAGAAGGGTTTCAGCTTGGCGATACCTTCCATGCTCGAATCGGTCCGCACACCGTCGTCCTCGGCATAGACGTTGCCCTTGGCATCGACCAGCGGGACGATTTCGCCGTAGTGTTTGGCAGCTTGCCCGGAAACGACGCGCTGGTGGCTACGAACCGAGAACGCGTCCATCTGCTCGCGCGTGATGCCGAACTTCCACGCCAGATTCTCTGCCGTCTGCCCCATGAGTAGGCCGACCATCGGATCGGTCAGCCCTTTCATAATGCCGATGACCGGCGAGAGCAGCGCCGACGGACTCAGCTTGGCGAAGTGCGCGACCTTCTGCCCGAGCGAACGCGCCTGCATCATGCCGGCAAACCAAAGCACCATCGCCTTGTTGTAGAGCAGCGGCGCGTGCGACAAGGCGTCGGTGCCGCCGGCCATGATCAGATGACCGCGCCCGGCCTGGATGTTGGCGATCGCGGAGTCGATCGCCTGCATGCCGGACGCGCAGTTGCGCATCACCGTCCACGCCGGCACCTTGTTGCCGCAGCCCATGCGCAGTGCGGCGACGCGGCCGATATTGACTTCATCCGGCGACGGGCTGGCGCAGCCGAGGATCACCTCATCGAGTTCGGTTGGCGCGAACGGCTGGCGCACGAGCAATGCGCGACCGGCCTGCACGGCCAGATCGCTGGCCGCAAACGGCCCCGGACCGTTGCGCGCCTTGAGAAATGGCGTCCGTGCGCCATCGACGACATATACGGGTTGAAATGCCATGACATCTTCCTTTATGGAAAGACTGTTCAATATTCGGGCGCCCGGCACACAAACCCCGGAGGCACTGTGCTTGTGCCGCCGGGGCTCGATGGGCGAGTGAGCTACGCGGCCTTCTGTTCGTGCTCTACCGGCCGGCTCTGATGAAATCCGAAATGATCGAACGGGAAGTCATCGACGCGGATCACGATGTCGCGCAGGTGATTGCGTCGCTTGAGCAGTGCGTATTCCTCGGTCGTGATGACGCCGAGCGAGAACGCCGCCTGAGCGATATCGCGCACGTTGGCATCGGGATTGCCGGCGAACTTACCGTCCTTCTCCGCCGCGCGGATCTTGGCATCGGCAGGCTCGGCGGCGATCGTCGCTTGCAGGGCGAGTTCGATCGCGCCGACCGACTCGGCCTCGGTCATAGGCAAGTAGGTTTCTGCGGTCAGCCGATCGCGTGCGGCCGATGGCGCGATCAACACCTTGGCCACCTGGTGGCCGACCTTGTCCGACGGAACATCGTACGGATGGCCGAGCGGGAAGATGGTGCGGTAGAGGAAGCGGCCGATGAACTTGTTCGGGAAATTGGCGATGACGCCATCGAAGGCCATCTGCGCCTTGTACATCGAATCCCAGATCGCCCAGTGCATCAGCGGCGCGTCGTCCTTCTGACGGCCTTCCGACTCGTAGCGCTTGAGCGTCGCCGAGCACAGGTACATCAGTGAGAGGATGTCACCGAGGCGCGCGGACAGCTTTTCGCGCCGCTTGAGTTCGCCGCCCATGACCAGCATCGAAATGTCGGAGAGGAAGGCGAAAGCCGACGAGAAGCGCGTCAGTTGCTGATAGTAACGGCGCGTTTCCGGCGCGACATTGTGCGGCACCTTGACGAAGTTCGAACCGCTGATGCCGATCCAGAAGGCGCGGAAGCAGTGCCGGATCGTGAACAGGATGTGGCCGAACAGCGCCTTGTCGAAATCGACCAGTCCCTGCTTGCCGTCCGGATTGTGTGCGGCCTGCATTTCCTTCAGCACGTACGGGTGGCAACGGATAGCCCCCTGTCCGAAGAGGATCAGGCTTCGCGTCAGGATGTTGGCACCTTCGACCGTAATGCCGACCGGGATCTGCTGGTAGGCACGGCCGAGGAAATTCGACGGCCCAAGGCAGATGCCCTTGCCACCGATGATGTCCATCCCGTCGTTCACCACCTGGCGCCCACGCTCGGTCACGTGATACTTGGCGATCGCCGAGGTCACCGAAGGCTTGGCGCCGAGATCGATCGCGCCGGCCGTCATCGTACGCACGGCGTTCATCATGTAGGTGTTGGCGCCGATGCGGGTCAGCGGCTCCTCGACGCCCTCGAAACGACCGACGGCCATCTTGAACTGGCTGCGCACACGAGCGTATGCACCAACCGCGCGCGCCGTCATCTGCGCCATGCCGGCGTGGGACGACGGCAGCGAGATCGAACGTCCGGCAGCCAGGCACTCCATCAGCATGCGCCAGCCCTTGCCGGCCATCTTCGAACCACCGATGATGAAGTCAAGTGGCATGAAGACGTCCTTGCCGCGCGATGGGCCGTTCATGAACATGGCGTTGAGCGGGAAGTGGCGGCGGCCGAAGTTCGCACCCGGCGTGTCGCGCGGAACGAGCGCGCAGGTGATACCGATATCCTTCTTGTCGCCGAGCAGACCGTCAGGATCGTACAGGCGGAAGGCGAGACCAAGCACGGTGCAGACCGGCGCCAGCGTCGCGTAGCGCTTGTCCCACGTCACGCGCATGCCGAGCACTTCCTTGCCGTTCCAGATGCCCTTGCAGACGGTGCCGTAGTCGGGGATCGACGCGGCATCCGAACCGGCCCACGGGCTGGTGAGCGCGAAAGCCGGGATTTCCAGCCCCTTCGCCAGACGCGGCAGGTAGTAGCTCTTCTGCTCTTCGGTGCCGTAGTGCATCAGCAGTTCTGCCGGCCCGAGCGAGTTCGGCACCATCACCGAAACGGCGAGTGCCGAGCTGCGCGTCGACAGCTTGGTGACGATCTGCGAGTGCGCATAAGCCGAGAAACCAAGGCCACCGTAGGACTTCGGAATGATCATACCGAGGAAGCCGTTGTCCTTGATGTAGTTCCAGGTTTCGCCCGAGAGGTCATGCGTCTCGCTCGTCACCTTCCAGTCATCGACCAGCGCGCAAGCCTTTTCGACCTCATTGTCCATGAAGGACTGCTCTTCCGCGGTGAGCTTGGGCACCGGGTACGCGAGCAGCTTGTCCCAATCCGGCTTGCCCTGGAACAGATCGCCTTCCCACCAGACCGTGCCGGCTTCGAGCGCGTCGCGCTCGGTGTCGGACATCTGCGGCAGGATGCTCTTGTAAGTCTTGAAAATGGCGCGCGACAGCACCGCCCGACGCAGCGGCGGCAAGGCGAGAACCAGCACGGCCCCGACCACCAGCACTGCAACGATCAACAACAGTATCTGCAGGATCATTGTTCAACCTCCTTGATTACGTTTTCACGTTCCGGGCCGTCTCGGCGAGCGGCTCCTGTTTGTTATTAGCTGACTGAGTCGGATGGATGCGGCAACGGCGCCCGCAAGCCACCTAAAAGAAACGGCATCAACCGTTCGGAAAGACGTTTGGCCTCGCTCTTGGTATCGAGCTTCTGGCCGGAAATGTCGCTGATCTCGTGGCCGGTGATGACTTTCAGGATGTCTGTCCCGGCGATGGCGTACGAGACAGCGCCGAGCATGAAGTGCAGACGCCAGACGATCTCGGCCTTGGGCACATCGGGCAGCGCGCGGAACAAGGCCAGCTTGTAGCGATCGATCACATCGGTGTGTTCGGTGGCGAAGAAGGCGCGGATGAACTCCGACGGATCGGTCAGCGTGCGGCCAAGCAGGCGCAGGAAGGTCATCCCGCCGTGCGCCTCGTCCTCGCCGATGCGCAACAACGTGCCGAAAAAGGCCTCGAGGATCTGCGACGGCTTGAGCGGCGCGCCGTTGGCTTGCTCTTCGAGCGCATCAAGCACGGTCAGGCGTTCGCTGTTCAGCCAGTCAAGGCGACGGCGAAACACTTCGCGCAGCAAGCCTTCCTTCGAGCCGAAGTGATAGTTGATCGCCGCAAGATTCACTTCCGCTTTGCTGGTGATCATCCGCATCGACGTTCCCTCGTAGCCGTACGACATGAATTCGTACTCGGCGACGTCGAGGATTCGTTCGCGGGTGTCGGGGTTCTGTGTGTTTTCCTGCATGGCTCGAATGGATCGGGTTGGCGACTCGGCGATGGCGTTGGTGCGCAATCAGACATAGCCGCACGAGAATGGTTCAAACGTTCGTTTAAATAAGAATAGGCCGTGGCCGTGCACTATTGAAAGCAAAGAACCGCCGCAGCGCCGCTTGGTCAATATGCGGCACAATCCGTGACGAACAATTCAGCCGCGAACCCGCCATGCGCCGACCGCCCGCCCGCTCCTACGACTCCCCCCCCGCCACGCATCCGCCCGGCCGGCGCATCGACGGCTGGCAAACGCTCGGCCACCTCGCACCGTATCTGTTGCAGCACCGTTGGCGAGTCGCTCTGGCGCTCTCCTGCCTGATTGCCGCCAAGTGCTCGAACGTCGCCGTGCCAATTGTCTTCAAGTCGCTGATCGACGGCATCGCCCCCGCCTCGCTGCCGATCGCCCTGCCCGTTGGCCTCTTGCTGCTTTACGGCGTGTTGCGCGTATCGAACTCGTTGTTTACCGAGTTGCGCGAAGTCGTCTTCGCGCGTGTAACGCAGCGCGCGGTCAGGAAGGTGGCGCTGGAAGTCTTCCGCCATCTGCACGACCTGTCCTTGCGCTTCCACCTCGAACGCCATACCGGCGGCGTCGCGCGCGACATCGATCGCGGCACGCGCGCCATCACCAGCCTGATCAGCTACACGCTGTACTCGATCCTGCCGACGCTCGTCGAACTCTCTCTCGTGCTCAGCGTCCTCTTCGTCAAGTACGACCTCGGCTTCGTGCTCATCACGCTGACGTCGATCTCCGCCTACGTCGTATTCACCGTCACCGTCAGCAATCGCCGCATCGCCATCCGTCGCGCAGCCAACGAAGCGGACTCCGTCGCCAACACGCAGGCGATCGACAGCCTGATCAACTACGAGACCGTCAAGTACTTCAACAACGAGGACTTCGAGGCCGCGCGTTACGACAAGAACCTGCAAAAGTGGGAAGACGCGACGACGCGAAGCCAGTACTCGCTCTCAGCGCTGAACCTCGGCCAGCAAGCAATCATCGCCGTCGGCGTCACGGCGATGATGTGGCGCGCGGTGGCTGGTGTACTGGCCGGAACGATGACGATCGGCGATCTGGTGCTGGTCAACGCATTCCTGATCCAGCTGTACATGCCACTCAACTTCCTCGGCGTCGTCTATCGCGAGATCCGGCAATCGCTGACCGACATCGAGCGCATGTTCGAGCTGCTGAACACCGCGCGCGAGGTCGTCGATGCGCCGAACGCCCGAGCCTTGCCGCATGGCGAGGTCGAGATCGACTTTGCCGCGGTCGACTTCGCTTACGATGCCAACCGGCAAATTCTCTTCGATGTCAGCTTCGCGATTCCCAAAGGCAAAACGGTGGCCGTCGTCGGCAAGTCCGGCTCCGGAAAATCCACGCTTGCCCGACTGCTCTACCGTTTCTACGACGTCACTAGCGGCGCGATCCGCATCAACGGCCTCGACATCCGCAACTTCACGCAAGCCAGCGTACGTGCGGCGATCGGCATCGTGCCGCAGGACACCGTACTGTTCAACGAGAGCATCTTCTACAACATCCAGTACGGCAAACCCGACGCCACGCGCGACGAAGTGCTTGCGGCCGCACGCGCCGCGCAGCTCGCCGGTTTCGTCGAACACCTGCCGGCCGGCTACGACACGGTCGTCGGCGAACGCGGCCTCAAGCTTTCGGGCGGCGAGAAACAGCGCGTCGCCATCGCGCGCGCCCTGCTGAAGAACCCGGCGCTGCTCATCTTCGACGAAGCCACCTCGGCGCTCGACTCGAAGACCGAGAACGCGATCAAGGCCAGCATCGAGTCAGCCACGCGCGGACGCACCACGCTCGTCATCGCGCACCGCCTGTCGACGATCATGTACGCCGACGAAATCCTGGTCATGGACGCCGGCCGGATCGTCGAACGCGGTACACACCCGCAGCTTCTCCAGCGCGGCGAACGCTACGCGCAGATGTGGGCCTTGCAGCAACGGGATATCAACGCTGGCGAGGAAGCGAGCCCCCGCCTGATCGAAGCACCCGCCTGATTCGCCTTTTCCCGCGCCTTTAACCCACATCAATGTCGGAGTAAATCAGTCGACTAAACTGTGTCCATCAACAGATGGGATGCACTGAATGTCGACTTCCGGAAACGCCGCCAACGATTCAATTGCCCGCGACGCAACGCAAGACCTCCCGTTCTACGACGCCACCGGCAACGAGATCGAGATCTTCGAATACGCGTGGAAGAACCGCCTGCCCCTGCTCATCAAAGGGCCGACCGGCTGCGGCAAGACGCGCTTCGTTTCGCACATGGCCGCCAAACTCGGCCTACCGCTCTATACCGTCGCCTGCCACGACGACCTGACCGCCGCCGATCTCGTCGGCCGCCACCTGATCGGCGATGGCGCAACCTACTGGTCGGACGGACCGCTCACCCGCGCCGTGCGCGAGGGCGGAATCTGCTATCTCGACGAAGTGGTCGAGGCACGCAAGGACACGACGGTCGTGCTGCACCCGCTCGCCGACGACCGCCGCGTGCTGCCGATCGACCGCACCGGCGAACTGATCGAGGCGCCACCGTCGTTCATGCTCATCGTCTCGTACAACCCCGGCTATCAGAACCTGATGAAGGGCTTGAAGCCCTCCACGCGCCAGCGCTTCGTCTCGCTGCGTTTCGATTTCCCGTCGGCCGCGCGCGAAGAGGCGATCCTGATCGGCGAAACGGGCATCGACGCCGACACCTCGAAACGCCTCGTTGCCATCGGCAAGTCGCTGCGTGCGCTCAAGGACCGTGATCTGGAGGAAGTCGCCTCGACGCGCCTGCTCGTCTATGCCGCAACGCTGATCAAGGCCGGCCTCGCGCCAATCGAAGCCTGCCGCGTCACGCTGGTCGAAAGCCTGACCGACGACATCGAGACGACCGAAGCACTGCTCGAGATCGTCAGCGCGACGTTTGGGCACTGAACGGGCGGAACGCTTGCGCGTATGACTCAAGCCACCATCCAACGCAGCCGCCTGCTGGCGCAGATGGGCTTCTTCGTCCTGTTTGCCGTGACGCCCGTTTTCGACCTTCTGCGCTACGACCTCGTCGAAGGTCACGCCTGGTTCCTCACCTATGAGTGGCACGTCGGCATCGACGACTTCATCGCCGGCAAGCTCTCGGCGCTGGCCGTCGCCAGCAATGTTCTCCTTTACCTCTTCCTGCCGCTTTTCGGCGTGGCCGCGCTGCTCATCGGCGTCGCCTGGAAATGGGGACGCCTCTACTGCGGCTGGCTGTGCCCGCATTTCTCGGTCGTCGAAACGATCAACCGCCTGATGCTGCGCGCCACAGGCAAGCACTCGATCTGGGACAAGAACAAGGTCGCACCATGGGAGCCGGACGGAACGCCAACGGTACGCGACGCCCGCTACTGGCTGCTCGTCGTCCCGGTGGCGGTGGCCTTTGCTTTCGCCTGGGCGGTCGTCTTCCTCACCTACCTGATGCCGCCCTTCCAGGTCTATGCCGATCTCGTCACCTTGAGCCTTGGCAAGTACGAAGCGGTCTTCGTCGGCGTCGCAACGAGCATTCTCAGCCTCGAATTTCTCTTCGCGCGTCATCTCTTCTGCCGCTACGCCTGCGCCGTCGGCATGTTCCAGAGCATCGCCTGGATGGGCAACAAGAAGGCCATGGTCGTCGGCTTTGACCGCGAACGCATCAACGACTGCGCCGATTGCGTCGGCGGCAAGGCCAGCGCCTGCGACGACGTGTGCCCCATGCGTTTGAAACCGCGTAACGTCAAGCGCTGGATGTTCGCCTGCACGCAATGCGGCCAGTGCCTCTCGGCCTGCGAAACGAGCAACCGTGACAGGCCGCAAGGCGCCCTGCTGCACTGGGTACGCGGCGAAGCAGCGAAGCAGAACGAAGCGGGGTTCAACGCGATGACGCTGAAACGGCTGCAACGAATCGGCACTAATGAGGAGACCAACACGTAGGGTGCAATAAGCGCAGCGCATTGCACCATCGGACCAAGCCGGTGCAATGCCCTTCGGTTATTGCACCCTACCCACGGACACGCCATGGAAGAATTCGTCGGAAAACTCTGGCACGCGTGGGCGACCAAGGCCGCTGGCGGCAACCACCCCGAAGCCACAGTCACCTTGAGGGAAGTCGAGAAGACCGCCGGCATCCTCTTCCGCGCCTGGGGCGGCGATCCCGGCCTCAAGGTCGCCGCGGCCACCACCGAAACGCACGGCGCCCGCCGTCGATTGATGCAGCGCATCGCCGGCAGCGGCGAACGGGCGACACAAGCCCGACTCGACTTTGAAACCCTGCGCCTGCCGCCCGAAATCTCGACCTTCCCGGAAAAACAACTCAACCGCGACCTCTATCTCTGGCTCGCCGCGCTCGCTGCCTGCGACGACTCGCCCGATCAACCGTGGCACCTGCGCAATCAGCAGGCAACGCTCAACGCGCTGGAGAGGTTTCCCGGCCTGAAAGCGCGCTACGAACGACTGGTCGAGGCGCACCTCGTGACGCGCATCGCGCCGGAAGGGATGCTCGACGACGAGGCTGCGCAGGAACACGCGTTGCGGCAGGCCTTGCGCGATCCCGGCAGCGTCGAACTCTTCCCGCCGCTGTATCGCCGCGAGTCGCACCCGCCACAGCCCATCCCGCTTTGGCTCACAGCCAGTACGACGAGCGCGGCACGCGGCAACATGGGCCATGGCGATTCGGCGCCAGCCGAAGGCTCCAGCACCACGACCGAAAACCCGGCGCACAAGGCCGAAGAAGTCAAAAAGCCCAAGAACGAATCCCCCTTCCTGGTCATGTTCCGCGCCGAAAGCCTGCTCTCGTGGGGCGAGTACGTGCGCGTCAATCGCGCCTTCGACGAAGACGACGACCCGAACGCCGAAGCCGCCAAGGACATGGACCAGCTTTCGATCACCCGCGACGCGCAAACGCGGCTGTCACGCGTCAAGTTCGATCTCGACCTGCCCTCCGCCGCCGTAGACGACACGCCGATCGGCGACGGCCTGCCGCTGCCGGAATGGGACTACCGGACGAACACGCTTCAGCCCGATCACTGCCGCCTGCAGCCGATGATCGCGCGCGATGCGGCGGCGGCGGAATTGCCCGAATCACTCAGAAAGACCGCCCACCGCCTGCGCCAGCAATTCGCCGCGCTCGCCCCTGCACGCCGCTGGCTCAAGGCACAACAGGACGGCCCGGAACTCGATCTCGACAATTGCGTGCGCAATATCGCTGACCGCGCTTGCGGCCAAACGCCCGACCAGGGCGCCTACCTCGCACAGACGCGCTGCGAACGCGACCTCGCCTGCCTGCTGCTCGCCGACCTCTCGCTCTCGACCGACAACTGGGTCAGCGACTCGCACCGTATCATCGATGTCATCCGCGACAGCCTCTTGCTCTTCGCCGAAGCGATGAGCGCCACTGGCGACCGCTTCGGCCTCTACGGCTTCTCCTCGCTCAAGCGCAGCAACATCCGCTTTCACCTGATCAAGGATTTCTCGAAACGCTACGACGCGCACGCCCGCGGCCGCATCCTCGCCCTCAAGCCCGGCTACTACACACGCATGGGCGCGGCGATCCGCCAAGCATCACGCATCCTCATCGAGCAACCGGCGTCGCGCCGCCTGCTCCTGCTCATTTCCGACGGCAAGCCGAACGATCTCGACCACTACGACAGCCGTTACGGCATCGAAGACACACGCATGGCGATCCACGAAGCGCGCCGCATGGGCCTGCACCCCTTCTGCGTCACCATCGACCGCGAAGGCGGCGAATACCTCCCCTACCTCTTCGGCCCGGCCGGATTCACCGTCATCCGCAAGCCCGAGGACCTGCCTTCACGCCTGCCGCTGCTCTATGCACAACTGACACGGCAGTAGAAATGCTATATTTGGCGTCAAATTAAGCATCTTTTTAAGCGCCTTGCGAGGAAGCCCATGGACACCATCTACAGCAACAAAACGGTTAGCGTCACCGAGCTCAAGCGAAACTTCGCGGAGATAATTCAGCAGGCGGACGACAGCCCTGTCGCCATTCTCAATCACAACCGGCCCGAGGCTTATCTCCTGCCGGCCGCTCACTACGAGCGCCTGTTGGCGTACTTGGAGGATCTGGAGGACGCCAAGGTAGTTCAAGAGCGAATTGGCGGCCCCTTCGTCGAGGTCGCGCTCGATGAGCTATAGGCTGCGCTTTCACGAACTCGCGCTCGCGGAATGGCACAAGCTGGACAGGAGCATCCGCGACCCACTCAAGAAGAAGCTCGCCGAACGACTGGAAAACCCGCGAGTTCCGGCCAGCGCACTCTCGGGCATGCCGGATTGCTACAAGATCAAGCTTGCCGCGGTCGGCTACAGGCTCGTGTATCGCGTTGAAGACGAAACCGTCTTCGTCACCGTAATCGCCGCTGGAAAGCGCGATCGGCTCAAGGTTTACGAAGCCGCAAAGAGCCGGCTTTGAGGAAGGCGCGCAAGCTGCTTCATACGCTTGCCTCACCCTCCGACTGATGCGACCATTACCGGCCATCAACGCACTCGCCCTACGGCCGGAAACCGCATGCTCCCCGCCCAGAACGTCAACATCGAAGCCCTCCTCGCACACGTACCACTCTTCAACGGGCTGGAGAACGAAGAGATCGCGCGCATCGCCCGTGGCACGCGCGAGGTCAACGTCATCCGCGGCGACATGCTCTTTCACAAGGGCGACGTATCCACTGGCTTTCACCTGATCGTCTACGGCCAGATCAAACTGGGATTCACTTCCGCGCAGGGCGCCGAAAAGGTCGTCGACATCATCGGCCAGGGGCAGACTTTTGGCGAAGCGGTCATGTTCATGGACAAACCCTACATGGTCTTCGCCCAGGCACTCTCCGACTCGCTGCTGCTGCACATCTCGAAGGCCGTCATCATGGACGAACTGGCGCGCGACCCCAAACTCGGCCGCAAGATGATCGCCAGCCTGTCGATGCGCCTGCACCACCTGATCACCGACGTCGAATCCTACTCGCTGCACTCCGGCCGCCAGCGCATCATCGGCTACCTCCTGCGCGACAACATGGAAAGCGACGCCCAATCACTGACCGTCACCCTGCCGACCAGCAAAGGCGTCATCGCCTCGCGCCTCAACCTCACGCAGGAACACTTCTCGCGCATCCTGCACGAACTTCAGGAAAACGGTCTGATCACCGTGCAAGGACGCAAGATCGGGATTCCCAACGTCGAAAAGTTGCGCGGCTACGATCTGTAGCTGCGAGGCTTCTCGAGTAATCAAGCATCCGGCTTGTAATTCACCCCTGCCGCCGCTAGACTTGAACAACTTAATGAACAAGTCGAGCGGAAAATGAAAGTCGTAACCTACTCACACGCACGCAACTCACTAAAGTCAGTACTCGATGGCGTTGTGCAAGACGCCGACGTCACTGTCATCAGTCGACGCGACGCCGAAGGCGATGCGGTCGTAATGTCCCTCGACAGCTATAACAGCATCATGGAAACCTTGCACCTGACGAGCAATCCAGCGAACGCCACTGCCTTGGCCCGCGCGATCGCACAGGACAAGGCGGGGCAGGCGCAGGTTCGCCCACTGCTCGAAGCCGACTGAAGTGCGCGCAATCCGCTTTGTCCCCGACGCATGGGAGGCCTACCTGTACTGGCAAGACCAGGACAAGAAGACACTCAAGCGGCTGAATCTGTTGATCAACGCCGCAGCTCGCGATCCATTCGTCGGAATAGGGAAACCCGAACCGCTGCGCGGAGACTTGTCCGGCTACTGGTCGCGCCGCATCGACGAAGTGAACCGCCTCGTCTATCGAGCCACAGACAGCGAAATCGTAATCGTCGCCTGTCGCTTTCACTACGACGGATGAAGATCTCTAACATCAACGGGAAACAAACACCCGAAGAATCTAGAGAATCGAGGCCCCGACATGCCCGCGCAACATTCCCCCGCCACCATGCGCGATTTACCTCAAGAGGAGACCTGCATGGACCTGCTGCTCTGGCGCCACGCCGAAGCCGAAGACGGCATCCCCGATCTCAAGCGCAAACTCACCGCGCGCGGCGAAAAGCAGGCTGCGCTGATGGCTGAATGGTTGAAGAGGCACGCGCCGGAGAACTTGCGCATCCTGGTCAGCCCCGCCGTTCGTTGCCAGCAAACGGCGAAGGCGCTTGGTTTGCCTTTCGAGACGGACAAACGCCTCGGTACCGGCAGCAATGCCGCCAACCTGCTCGCTGCGGCCGGATGGCCGGAGGGGAAAGGCGCCCCCGCCGTCCTGATCGTCGGCCACCAGCCGACGCTGGGTCAAACCGCTGCTTTATTGCTTTCTGGAGAAGAGGACGACTGGACGATCAAGAAGGGCGCGGTCTGGTGGTTCAGCAATCGGACACGGGGCGGGGAAACGCAGACGGTCCTTCGTGCAGCCGTTGCGGCCGAGCAAACGTAACCCCACCCGGCCTCATTCCTCGAGAGGAATCCCGGCCATCTGCAGTTTGAAGCGCGCCGGTTCGTATCCCAGCTTGGCGGATCGACGCAAACAGGCGATGGTCTCCTCGCGATCCTCGCGCACCTGCGCAATCGCGCAGCGCTTGGACTCGATGTAACCGAGGAATTTCTTCGGAGGGTTGTGCAGTCCCGCTTCATCAAAAGCCTGCTCTGCAGCATCGACTTGGCGCAGTGCCAACAGACTGGTGCCCTTGGCCAGATAGCCCTGAAACGCCTTCGGATTCTGCTCAACCACCCGCTCGCTCAGACGCAGCGCCTCCGTATAGTCCTTGCGCTTGAACGCCTCGCCGGCCAAGTTGTAGTAGATTCGGTCGGCACCCGGCACGTCCGGCCTCGGTAGTTTTTCCAACGCGTCCTGCCAGATCGCCTCCTCGCTCGAAAAACTGCGCAGCCGATCCTGCGCCAGCGGGAACAAGGACAAGGCCGCCACTGTTGCAACACCCCAGAACGCCCGCCCGGCCAGTACGCCGAAGCGCGACACCCATTCATGTACCCACGCCAGCAACACCGTAAGAAATAGCGCGTAGGCCGGCATCCACAGAAAACTGCGATAAAGCACGAACGGCTCCTGGACGCGTACTGTCGACAGTTCGACGGCAAACGGAATCGCTGCGAACAGCAAGATCGAAGAAAGCACGCCCAGCCGCCCGCCACCTCGGGTTCGCAACCAAGCCCAGCCTGCGCCGAGCAGGACGCCTACGGACACGGCCACCCCGACATAGAAGAACGGGCTTGACCACAGCGCGGCGAAATCAACGCGCATATCAACCGACATCCACGCCGGATTCGGAACTAGCCAGAGGAACAAGTACTTCCACAACAGCAGCAACTGGGTGCCAATGCTCATCAGCCAGACGCCCGACGATGACGCCACAAGATTCGGAGCGGCGACCTGTGACAAGACCTCGCCCGAAAATATCTCGTAGCTCTCACCAAACACGACCTGCCCACGGTGGAAGATGGCCCACAGCGCGCCAGGTAGTGTCAGCAGGAAGTAAGCTCCGGCGCGCAGGACCGAACGCCGATTCCAACTGCTCACTAACGGCGTCAATGCAATCGCTGCAGCAGGCATCAAAACCGCGTGCTCCTTGCTCATTACCGAAAGAAAGGCCAGAAGTGCAGCCGAAAACAGATCGGCGTTCCGCTCCTCCTGCTGCGCCCGCAGATAAAGCGTCGCCGAGATTAGGCCAAAGAGCGTGGCCAAAACAATGGTGCGCTGGATCAGGTATGCCGACGCATACATGCCGACAGGGTTTAGAGCAACAAAAAGACACGCCAAGCCAACCACGCGGAAACGCACAACACCATCCCGAACACTAACGGTGACGGCACGATCGAGAAGAAAGAAGAGTGCCAGAACAACCAATCCATGCAAAGCAAAGCTCAAGCAACGGCTCCAGGCCAGATCGCCATCTGAGACAACTTGCATGAAGCCAATGCTGAAATGCGGGAAGGCTCTCGTGTGGGCTGAAAACGGTTGCAGCGAGAAATCATAGACTCTGGGCAAAAAACCATGATCATCAAAGACCGGCGGGTTGTTGACCGCAGGAGAGAGAAGTAGCGCGATCAAGACCGACAAAGTCGCAAACAGGAAGAGTTTCTTAAGCATGTTTCGATATCGGCCCGAGAACTGCATATTGGAGAAAAAGAAAAGCCTGCACACGGCAGGCTTTTCAGAAACGGCCAATTAACTAGTACCTTATCGCCACTTCCCAACTTCAGCGAGACACGTGCCCGTCAAGGTAGTGTTCGTCATGTAATCCCAGGTAACTGCTGTAGCGCCAACGGTAGGACTAATGTGGAGTTCCAGACCATCAGCACATGCACCGATATTTTGCAGCGTGAGGGTAAGTTCACCCGTTGTGGCAGCCATGGCCAAGGTATCGATCTCGCGGACAGCCGTCGGAGCACCAGCCAAACCAAGACCGCCAGATGTTTGCGCCCCAGTCCAATTATCGTCCGTAAGTGAGGCAAGCGACCCCCCGTTGAACTGTGCAAACTCGGCGATCGCGAGCTTGATCGGCCCCATTGCCGCATGCACTTTGGCAAGGCGGGAACGGATGATGTAGTCCTGATACTGCGGAATCGCGATGGCTGCCAAAATACCGATGATCGCCACGACGATCATGAGTTCGATCAGCGTAAAGCCCTGTTGAATCTTCTTCATGGTAAGCCCTTTCAAAGGAACAACGGAAAACCCGTTGGTTTAGCATAATCAATTTCCATGCCACCTACAAACCCTTGAAAAATCATCCCATCCGCCTTGATGATGAACAAAAACCGTACAGATGATGTCAATCGCTGACAAAAAACGTCACCCTTCCTCACTCATCGCTTCGCTCAGCCCCCACTTTTCGCCTGCAAAGCGCCCACACTTTTTCTCCCAGAACTGACAACCCCATGGCAGAGAGCAAGAAATACCAGATCGCGGTCAAGGCCGTTCCCCAGTTCATCGCCGATCAGTCCAACCCGGAGTCGGAGCGCTACGTTTTCGCTTACACGATCACCATCGAGAATGTGGGAACGGTTGCGGCGCAACTGATTTCCCGGCACTGGATCATCACCGACGGCAACTCGCGTATACAGGAAGTGCGCGGCTTGGGCGTGGTTGGCGACCAACCCCTGCTTCGCCCCGGCGAGCAGTATGAGTACACGAGCGGCTGCCAGTTGGAGACTCCGGTCGGGACAATGCGCGGTACGTACCAGATGGTTGCCGAGGATGGCACCGCGTTCGAGGCGGAGATTCCGGAGTTCACGCTGAGTATTCCGCGTGTTTTGCATTGAGCTGCAGGACCTGCCCCATTCCACCCCCCACCGATTGATACCGGTTTTTGCTACCATATCACCATGAAACGAAAGCACCAGCGAACCTTGGAATTGATTTTCGCTCGACCGGTCTCAGCAAATGTCCGGTGGACGGACGTCGAGGCGCTTCTTGAAGAGTTGGGGGCTGAGATTTCGGAACGCGAAGGTTCCCGGGTGGAAGTGTTTCTCTTTGGGCTGGTGCGAGTATTTCATCGCCCCCACCCATCGCCGGACACCGACAAGGGTGCCGTCGCAGCAATTCGCAAATGGTTGGAAGAGAACGGAGTGAAACCATGAACACCATGACTATCAACGGCTATCAGGCAGTCATCGCGTTTGATCCGGACATTCAACTATTCCGCGGTGAGTTCGTTGGCCTGAATGGTGGCGCTGATTTCTATGCGGCTGACGTGACGGGGTTGAGGCAGGAGGGAGAAACCTCCCTGCGCGTTTTTCTGGAGGCCTGCGAACGTCGCGGCATCGAGCCACGCAAGCACTTCTCAGGTAAGTTTTCCCTTCGGGTCGATCCTGCCACTCATGAAGCCGCGGCCATCGCTGCCGCCGCTCACGGAAAGAGTCTGAATCAGTGGGCATCCGAAGCCATTAGGCAAGCGGCAATCGCTGACGGCTGAAACCTGTTGTTTCAGGTTGAGTTATGGCAGAGACAAAGGCGCACCGTCGAATCAGCCCCGCTGACATTGAACGCCCGGGTCGCGGCGACCGCGCCTCCTTCCTATGTGGGAGCGCAGCTTGCTGCGCGATGACGGCGGCTCTGCGGAGCATTCACGCCTTATCGCCCGATGGAATCGGGCTCCACAAGGAATGGCGGGTTGCTCGCCGCGGCGCCGTCTCGTCAACTCCGATAGTCGGCGTTGATCTTCACGTAGTCGTACGAGAAGTCGCAGGAGTAGACCTTTCCACTCGCTGAGCCGCGACCGAGATCGACGCGCACGGTGATTTCGGCCGACTTCATGATGCGCGCGCCGGCTTCTTCGCGGTAGGAATCGGCGCGGCCGCCGTTTTCGGCGACAAGCACTTCTTCGCCTTCGCTACCGAGCCAGACGCGGACGTTGTCGACGTCGAGCTGGTCGATCTCGGCGTAGCCAATCGCTGCGAGGATGCGGCCGAGGTTGGGGTCGGAGGCGAAGAAGGCGGTTTTTACGAGCGGCGAGTGGCCGATGGCGTAGCCGACGCGTTTGCATTCTTCGCGATCCTTGCCGCCTTCGACGGCGATGGTGATGAACTTGGTCGCGCCTTCGCCGTCGCGGATGATCGCTTGCGCGAGGTCGACGGCGACGCCGGTGATCGCTGCGCACAGCGCGTCAAAACCCGGTTGTGCCGCGTCGTTGAACTGCAATCCCGATTGGCCGGTGGCGATGACGATGAAGGAGTCGTTGGTTGAGGTATCGCCGTCGACGGTGATGCAGTTGAACGATTCGTCAGCCGCGTCCTTCACCAGTTGGCGTAGCAGCGGTTCGGCGATGCCGGCATCCGTCGCGACAAAGCCGAGCATGGTCGCCATGTTCGGCTTGATCATGCCGGCGCCCTTGCTGATGCCAGTGATCGTCACTGTCTTGCCGTTGATCTCGACACGGCGCGAAGCAGCCTTGGCGACCGTGTCGGTGGTCATGATGCCGTGCGCGGCGGCGTACCAGTGCTCCGCGGCGAGGTCGGCCTGGCATTGCGGCAGGCCGGCGATCAAGCGGTCGACAGGCAGCGGTTCGAGGATGACGCCGGTGGAGAACGGTAGCACCTGACCCGCGCCGACGCCGAGCAGCTGCCCGACGGCTTCGCACGTTTGCTGTGCCGCCAGCATTCCAGCTTCGCCGGTGCCGGCGTTGGCGATGCCGGTGTTGATGACGAGCGCACGGATCTCGCTTCCGGAATCGAGATGGCGTCGGCAAAGCTGGACCGGCGCGGCGCAGAAGCGGTTCTGGGTGAAGACGCCGGCGACCGTGCAACCTTGATCCAAAGCCAGCAGCGTGAGATCACGCCGGTTCAGCTTGCGGATGCCGGCTTCGGCGAGGCCGAGGCGGACGCCGGCAACGGGGAACAGGGCTTCGGGGGCGGGCGTGGTGAAATTGACGGTCATCTTCAACCTCTTTCAGAGCGGGAGTAGCGGGAGAAGGGTGCGCTGACGGATTCGGGATAAACGCCATTTCAGCGGCGTTGCCGTTTTTGCAGGAGCCCGGTACTACCGGGCGATTGCGCAGTCTCTTCGTTGAGACGCGGCGATCGCGCAGCAAGCTGCGCTCCTACATGGGCGTTTCACGGGCGGTTCTTAGCTTAGTTAAGCTTGCCGTGGCACTGCTTGTACTTCTTGCCCGACCCACACGGACACGGGTCGTTTCGGCCGATCTTCGGCTGCGCTTGCATCGGCTGGCTGGCTTGCGCTTCGTCGCTGTTGGTGCCGAGCGCTTCGTCGTAGTCGGCGTGATGGTACTGGACGTTGTGCACATCGGACTGCGGCGCCGTCTCTTCCACGTCGGCGGCACGAACCTGTACGGTCATCAGCAAGCGGGTGACGTCGTTGCGAACGCCGTCGAGCAGCAACTCGAAGAGTTCGAAGGCTTCGCGCTTGTACTCCTGCTTCGGGTTCTTCTGCGCATAGCCACGCAGGTGGATGCCTTGCCGCAGATGGTCAAGCGCAGCCAAGTGTTCGCGCCAGTGCGTGTCCAGGCTTTGCAGCATCACGTTGCGCTCAAACTGGTGGAACGGCGTCGCGCCCACTTGTTCGATCTTGGCCTGATACGCCTCGTCGGCGATGGCAATGATGCGCTTGAGGATCTCCGCGTCGTTGATCGTCGGTTCATTCTTGAACCATTCGACGATCGGCGCCGAGACTTGAAGCTCGGAAGCCAGGTCCTTTTCCAGGCCCGGTAGATCCCACTGCTCTTCGACGCTGTCGGCCGGAACGAAGCGGCGGAAGGTGTCGGTCAGCACGCCGTGGCGCATGGCGACGACGGTTTCACTGATGTCGTCGGTTTCCAGCAGTTCATTGCGCTGCGCGTAGATCACCTTGCGCTGGTCGTTGGCGACGTCGTCGTACTCGAGCAGCTGCTTGCGGATATCGAAGTTGCGGCCCTCGACCTTGCGCTGAGCAGACTCCAGCGAACGCGAAACGAGCGGGTGCTCGATCGCTTCGCCTTCCGGCATCTTCAGCTTTTCCATGATCATCTTGAGACGATCGCCGGCGAAGATGCGCAGCAAGGAGTCATCGAGCGCCAGATAGAAGCGCGACGAACCGGGGTCGCCCTGACGACCGGAACGGCCGCGCAGCTGGTTGTCGATCCGGCGCGACTCGTGGCGCTCGGAACCGATGATGTGCAAACCGCCAGCTGCGACGACCTGATCGTGCAGTATCTGCCAGTCGGCCTTCAAGGCGGCCACACGCTCATCCTTGGTCGCCTGATCAAGCGACTCGTCTTCGCGGATGGCATCGAGCTGCTTGGTGATGCTGCCGCCAAGCACGATGTCGGTCCCGCGGCCGGCCATGTTGGTAGCGATGGTGATCACGCCCGGACGACCTGCCTGAACGACGATCTCGGCTTCGCGCGCGTGCTGTTTGGCGTTCAACACCTGGTGCTGCAGCTTTTCCTTGTCGAGCAGGCTGGACAGGAGCTCAGAGTTTTCGATCGACGTCGTACCGACGAGAACCGGCTGACCGCGCTTCTGGCAGTCGCGAATATCCGCGATGATCGCGTTGTACTTTTCCTGCGCCGTGCGGAAGATCTGATCGTTGTTATCCACGCGCAGCATCGGCTTGTTGGTCGGGATGACGACCGTTTCAAGTCCGTAGATCTGCTGGAATTCGTAGGCTTCGGTGTCCGCCGTACCGGTCATGCCGGAGAGCTTGCCGTACATGCGGAAGTAGTTCTGGAAGGTGATCGAGGCGAGCGTCTGGTTTTCGTTCTGGATCGAGACGCCTTCCTTGGCTTCGACGGCTTGGTGCAGACCGTCCGACCAGCGACGGCCGGCCATCAGGCGGCCTGTGAATTCATCGACGATGATGACTTCACCGTTCTGCACCACGTACTGCTGATCCTTGAGGAACAGGTTGTGCGCGCGCAATGCGGCGTAAAGATGGTGGATAAGGACGATGTTGGAGGCGTCGTAGAGGCTGGTGCCCGCCGGCAGCAACCCAACGCGCTCGAGCACTTCTTCGGCGTGTTCGTGCCCTGCTTCGGTCATCAGGACCTGATGGCCTTTTTCGTCGACCCAGTAGTCGCCCGGGCCGTTTTCTTCAACACAGCGCGTCAGCATCGGCGCGACCTGGTTCATGCGCACGTAAAGATCCGTGCGATCCTCGGCCTGGCCGGAAATGATCAGCGGCGTGCGCGCTTCGTCGATCAGGATCGAATCGACCTCGTCGACGATCGCGTAGTTGAGCTTGCGCTGCACCCGCTCGCCCGACGAGTAGACCATGTTGTCGCGCAGGTAGTCGAAGCCGAACTCGTTGTTCGTGCCGTAGGTAATGTCGCAGGCGAACGCCGCCTGCTTGGCCGCGTGGTCCATGCCCGCCATGTTGCAGCCGACGGTAAGACCGAGGAAGCGATGCAGCCGCCCCATCCACTCGGCGTCGCGGCTGGCCAGGTAGTCGTTGACGGTAACGATATGCACGCCCTTGCCGGACAGCGCATTTAGGTAGGCCGGCAGGGTCGCGACCAGCGTCTTGCCTTCGCCAGTGCGCATTTCGGCGATCTTGCCATAGTGCAGCACCATGCCACCGATCAGCTGGACGTCGAAGTGGCGCATGCCAAGCACGCGCTTGCCGGCTTCGCGGACGACCGCGAAGGCTTCCGGCAGCAAGGCGTCGAGCGACTCGCCGTTGGTCACGCGGGTTCTGAACTCATCAGTCTTGGCGCGCAGCGCTTCGTCGGACAAGGCGCTGATCCCTGCTTCCAGCGCGTTGATCTGCCGGACAACCGTGGAATACTGCTTGATCAGCCGATCATTGCGGCTGCCGAAAATCTTTTTGAGTAGGCCGGAAATCATTGTTGGAATATTGGAGCGCAAAAGAAAACGATTCTAGCACGCGCGACAGGGGCGGCGGCGGGCTTGCTGCTCGGAGGAACTCGTGGTTCACACCACGGGCGTACCCAGGATCAAGCGCCGCGCCCGAACAGTTCGGCCAGCGCCGCGCCGGGATGCGCTTGGCGCATGAAGGCTTCGCCGACGAGGAACGAGTTCACATTGCGCTGGCGCATCAGCTCGACATCGCCGGCAGCAAGAATACCGCTTTCGGTAACCACTATCCGCCCGGCGGGGATGCGCGGCAGCAGGCCAAGCGTCGTTTGTAGCGAGACTTCAAACGTGCGCAGGTTGCGGTTGTTGATGCCGATGAGTGGAGTTTCGAGTTGCAGCGCTGCTTCGAGTTCTTCGCCGTCGTGTACTTCGACGAGAACGGCGAGGCCAAGGCTTTGCGCGATAGATTCAAACTCGCGCATCGTCTGCAGATCGAGCGCGGCGGCGATGAGCAGGATGGCGTCGGCGCCCATGGCGCGCGCTTCGTAGACCTGATAGGCATCGACGAGGAAGTCCTTGCGCAAGACCGGCAACGAACACGCGGCGCGGGCCGCCTGCAGGTATTCCGGAGCGCCCTGGAAGAACTGACGGTCGGTCAGCACCGAGAGGCACGCCGCCCCGTGCGCCGCGTAAGCCTCAGCGATTTCGGCTGGCCGGAAGTCGGCGCGGATGACACCTTTCGACGGGCTGGCTTTCTTGACCTCGGCGATCACGGCCGACTGGCCGGCGGCAAGCTTGGCGCGGATCGCGCCGACGAAGTCGCGTGGCTTGGCTTGAGTTTCAGCATCCGCGCGCACCGTCGCCAGCGACTTGACCGCCTGCGCGGCAGCGACTTCCTCGCGCTTGACGGCGAGGATCTTGTTCAGGATGTCACTCATGGCTCTCTGATGCCTTGGTATCTTGCAAATCATCCGGTGGATCGGGCTCGTCCTGGGTATCGTCAAGGACTTCGCTCATCGCTACTTTTAGCGAGAGCGAGGCGATTTCCAGCGTGTCGCCGGCGTCGTAGTCGTACAGCACCCAATGGTTCTCTGGGTTGCGGCGGAAGACCTCGACACGCTGCGCGGCGACATCGACGAGAACGTATTCCTGCAGGCTCTCCAGCTTGCGATAGGCGGCGAACTTGGCGCCGCGATCAAACGCGGCGGTCGAATCGGAGAGCACCTCGACGACCAGCGTCGGATGACTGATGTAATCGGGCGTCTGCCGATCACGCGGATCGCAGGTAACGACGACGTCGGGGTAAAAGAAGCAGTCGGCCGCCTCGACGCGCGTCTTGACCGATTCAACGAAGACACGGCACGGGCTGCCCTTCAACTCCCGCCGCAAAATCGTTGCCAGATTCAAGGTCGCGACGTTGTGCGACTGACGCACACCGACCATGGCAAAGACTTCGCCGGCGATGTATTCGTTTCGCTCGGGCTGAGCCTCCTCCCAGGCGAGGTAGGCAGCTGCGTCGAAACCGCCATTAACTTTTGGCAAACCCATGTCGCGCTCCTTGCGTCGGGTGGTATCCGATTATGCCGAAAAGCCCTGAGTGAAGCGCACGAATTCGTCGAGCTTGGCACGCGCCGCACCGCTCGCGATTGCATCGCGCGCCAGCGTGATGCCCTGCTGGATCGACTCGGCCACATTGGCGACGTAGAGCGCGGTGCCGGCATTGAGCACGACGATTTCGCGCGCAGTGCCTGGCGTATTGGCCAGCGTCGCGTAGATCATCTCCTTCGACTCGGTCGAATTCTCGACGCGCAGGCTGCGGTTCGAGGACATCTGGAGGCCGAAGTCTTCGGGATGGATTTCGTACTCACTAACCTTGCCGTCCTTCAGCTCGCCGACCATCGTCGCCGCGCCGAGCGAGATTTCGTCCATGCCGTCCTTGCCGTAGACGACCATCACGTGCTTCGCCCCCAAGCGCTCCATCACTCGCACGAGAATGCCGACGAGATCGGGATGGAAGACACCGAGCAGCGTGTTCGGCGCGCTCGCCGGGTTCGTGAGCGGACCAAGGATGTTGAAGATGGTACGCACGCCCATTTCGCGGCGGATCGGCGCGACGTTCTTCATCGCCGAGTGGTGATTAGGCGCGAACATGAAGCCGATCCCAGTCTTCTCCAGACACTCGCCGACCTGCAAGGGCGTCAGCATGATGTTGGCGCCGAGCGCTTCGAGCACGTCGGCACTGCCGGAGCTCGACGAGACACTGCGTCCACCATGCTTGGCGACCTTGGCACCGGCTGCGGCCGCGACGAACATGGACGTCGTCGAGATATTGAAGGTGTGCGCGCCGTCGCCGCCGGTGCCGACGATATCGACGAGCTTCGCGCTGTTCGGTATCTCGATGCGCATCGACATCTCGCGCATGACTTGCGCGGCGGCCGTGATCTCGCCGACGGTCTCCTTCTTCACGCGCAGTCCGGTGAGGATTGCGGCAACCATCAGCGGCGACATCTCGCCTTTCATGATCTGGCGCATCAGGTCGAGCATTTCGTCGTGGAAGATCTCGCGGTGTTCGATGACCCGCGTCAGGGCGTCCTGGGCTTTCATTTCGCGTGCTCCTCGAGGAAGTTCTTCAGCATGTCGTGACCGCGCTCGGTCAGTATCGACTCGGGATGGAACTGCACGCCCTCGACGGCCAGCGTCTTGTGGCGCAGCCCCATGATCTCGCCGTCATCGGTCCACGCCGTGATCTCCAGGCAATCCGGCAGCGACTCGCGCTCGACGGCCAGCGAGTGGTAGCGCGTGCAGGTAATCGGATTCGGCAAGCCGCGAAACACGCCCACGTCGTTGTGATGCACCGGCGACACCTTGCCGTGCATCAGCTTCTTGGCATGCACGACCTTGCCGCCAAACGCCTCGCCAATCGATTGGTGGCCGAGACAAACGCCAAGCAGCGGAATCTTGCCGGCGAACTCGCGGATCACGGAAAGTGAAATCCCCGCCTGCGCCGGCGCCGCCGGTCCGGGCGAAATCACCAGATGCTCGGGATTCAAGCGTGCGATCTCGCCCAGCGTGATCGCGTCGTTGCGGAAAACTTTGACGTCCTGCCCCAATTCGCCGAAGTACTGGACGATGTTGTAGGTGAAGGAATCGTAGTTGTCGATCATTAGCAGCATGGCGGCCCCCTCATTCGAACCGTGTATCGAGGCCTTGCTCGGCCAACTCTGCCGCACGCAGGACGGCGCGTGCCTTGTTCTGCGTTTCCTGCCATTCCGACGTCGGGTCGGAGTCGGCGACGATGCCGGCGCCGGCTTGGACGTGCAGCTTGCCGTCCTTGACGACGGCGGTGCGGATGGCAATGGCGAGGTCCATGTCGCCGTGGAAACCGAGGTAGCCGACGGCGCCGGCATAGATGCCGCGTTTGGTCGGCTCGAGTTCGTCGATGATCTCCATCGCACGCACCTTCGGCGCGCCCGAAACGGTACCGGCCGGGAAGGTCGCCTTCAGCACGTCAAGCGCGTTGAGGCCCGGCTGCAGCTTGCCTTCGACGTTGGAGACGATGTGCATCACGTGCGAGTAGCGCTCGATGGTCATGTTCTCGGTGAGCTTCACCGAGCCGACCTTGGCGACGCGGCCGGCGTCGTTGCGGCCGAGGTCTAGCAACTGCACGTGTTCGGCGCGCTCCTTCTCGTCGGCCAGCAGTTCAGCGGCCAGCGCCTGATCTTCTTCGAACGATGTGCCGCGCTTGCGCGTGCCGGCGATCGGCCGCACGGTCACGGTGTCACCTTCAAGCCGCACTAATATCTCGGGCGACGCGCCGACGACGTAGAAGTCTTCCAGGTTGAAATAGAACATGTACGGCGACGGATTCAACGAACGCAGCGAGCGGTAAAGCGCCAGCGGGCTGGCGGTAAACGGCTTGCTCATGCGCTGCGAAAGAACGACCTGCATGAGGTCGCCCTCGGTGATGTAGTGCTTGGCTTTCAACACCGCTTGCTTGAAGTGCGCTTCGCCGAACATGGAGACGGCGGGCTGCGAGGGGCGCGGCGTCTCGGTCGGGATATTGGCCGGCTCGCGCAGCTTGGCGAGCAGCTCCTTCAGCCGCGCTTGTGCCTTCTGATAGGCGCCGGGCACACCCGGCTCGGCATAGACGACGAGCGTCAGTTTGCCGGTCAGGTTATCGACAACGGCGATCTCTTCCGAGAGCAGCAAAACGATGTCGGGCGTACCGATATCGTCGGCGCCCTTGCTCTCCTTGCGGGTCTTCGTGAGCTTGGTTTCAACGTAACGTACCGTGTCGTAGCCAAAGCAGCCAACGAGGCCGCCGCAAAAACGCGGTAGGCCGGTTGATGGTGCGGCACGAAAACGCTTCATGAACTTGCCAATGAACTCCAGCGGGTTGGTGTCGTCCTCGCGCTCGGAAATCCGGTTACCGGTAAGCACCAGCACCTGATGGGCATTAACGACGATGCGTGTCGGACTCGCGAGACCGATGATCGAGTACCGGCCGAAACGCTCGCCGCCCTGCACCGATTCGAGCAGGTAGGTATACGGGCCGTTGGCGAGCTTCAGGTAGATCGAGAGCGGGGTATCGAGATCAGCAAAGGTCTCAAGCGTGACGGGGATGCGGTTGTAACCTTCGGCGGCGAGCCGATTGAAATACGATTCAGTCATGACAACTCCACAAACAATTGCTGCAACAGGAGATACGACACTGCCTTGCGCGGTGCCGGATTAATACACGGGGTTTACTGGCAGGGTCGCCAGGGCCACGCCTCCGCCCAGAATGCGGGCTCAAGCTGCAGATTGTCGGGAGTGTGTTTCATGCGGTTTTGATTTTGCGGATGCGCTGTGCGGCTGAAAGAACGGATGGGACTATAGCATCGCAATCGAGTTCCTGCACATCGCGCCCTTCGTTGTAACCATACGGCAACAGGAAGACGTGGCAACCGGCGGCACGACCGGCGAGGAAGTCGTTGACCGAATCGCCGACGAACAGCGCATCGGCCGGCGAGACGTCGAGCCGTCCGCAGGCCCAGACGAGCGCCATCGGATCGGGCTTGGTCTTGGGCAGCGTGTCGCCGCTGACGACGACGTCGAAATAACCGGCCAAGCCCGTCATTTCAAGCAGCGGAATCGTGAACGCATGCGCCTTGTTGGTGATCACCGCCATCGGGATGCCCTTGGCCTTGAGGTCATCCAGCCCCTCGATCACGCCGGGGAAGCAGCGTACATTGCGGCCGTTCTCGCGCGCGTAATGGTGACGGAAGCTCGCCAGCGCATCGGGCGGCGGCGGCAAGGTATCGTCAACTTCAATCGAGCCGGCCAGCGCCCGCTTGACAAGGTTGGGGATGCCGCGCCCGACGTAGCTACGGATGGCATCGACCTCGGGCACCGGCTTGCCCATGTCACGCAGCATCGCACTGGCTGCCGCATGCAGGTCGGGGATTGTATCAAGCAGCGTGCCGTCGAGATCGAAGAGGACGGCGCGAACGGCGAGTTGTTCAGTCACGGCGCCTACCTTCAAACCTTGGCCAACTCGGCGCGCATCGCACCGATGATCGAATCGTAGCGGTGAGCGTCGTTCGGCCGGCTGGCGCCATAGATGGCCGAGCCGGCAACGAAGGTATCGGCGCCGGCGCGGGCGATCTCGGCGATGTTATCGACCTTGACGCCACCGTCGACCTCCAGGCGAATCTTGCGGCCGCTCTCGCGCTCGTAGGCGTCGATGCGCGCGCGCGCCTGGCGCAGCTTGCCCATCGTCGCCGGGATGAACTTCTGCCCGCCAAAGCCAGGGTTGACGCTCATCAGCAGGATGACGTCGATCTTGTCCATAACGTAGTCGAGGTAGTCGAGCGAGGTCGCCGGATTGAACACCAGGCCAGCCTGGCAGCCGCTTTCGCGGATTAGCGACAGGCTGCGGTCGACGTGCTCCGAGGCTTCCGGGTGGAAGGTGATGACGTTGGCGCCGGCCTTGGCGAAGTCAGGGATCATGCGATCAACCGGCTTGACCATCAGATGCACATCGATCGTCGCCTGGGTGAGCGGACGTATCGCCTCGCAGACGAGCGGGCCGACGGTCAGATTCGGGACGTAATGGTTGTCCATCACGTCGAAGTGAATCCAGTCGGCACCGGAGGCGATGACATCGGTGATTTCGGCGCCAAGCCGGGTGAAGTCGGCGGAGAGGATGCTGGGGGCGATAACGAACATGGCAGAAACCCGAAGGGATGAGAAAGCTGGGGGACGGGCGATTTTACCGTGAAAGCGTCGTACGACTGTAGCCGTGCGGCGGTCAGCAGTTCAGCAGGTCGATCTGCGACGGATCAAGGTACTGTCGGGCATATTGGAGATAGACCTGCCGCTTGACGAAGACGTCGAACAGATCGGGGTCGATATGCCCGTCGCGGCTGAAACGCTCGAGGACACGCAAGGCCTGTGAGAGCTTCATGCCCTGCTTGTAGGGACGGTCGCGCGCAGTCAGCGCCTCGAAGATGTCGGCAATGCCCATGATGCGCGCCTGAATCGACATCTCTCCACGCTTCAAGCCCCTCGGATAGCCGGCGCCATCAACGCGTTCGTGATGGCCACCGGCGTATTCGGGCACGTGCCGGAGGTGCTTCGGCCACGGTAGCGATTCGAGCATCCTGTTCGTCGCCACAATGTGATGGTTGATCGTCTCGCGCTCGGCGTGCGTCAGCGTGCCGGTGCGGATAGTGAGATTCTCGACCTCGTCGGCACTGAGAAAGTCGGCGGCGACGCCTTCCGGCGTAAGCCAGCGATACGCCTTGGCGATGCGCCGCACGCGCTCCTGATCACTATCGCTCATCGCTTCGACGCCGATGTTGACGTGACGCAGGAAGGCGCGGTCGCTGTCGATGGCCGCGCACAGCTCCCGCCAGCGCAACTCGGCCGTTTCGCGCTCGGCTCCGGCCAGGACGGCGCGCAGCATGGCGACTTCGGCGTCCCGGCGGACGACCTCGAAGCGGGTATCGACGAGCCGTATGCGATCGAAGATCGTCTGCAACTTGGTCGCCTTGTCCACGACGTGAACGGGCGTCGTCACCTTGCCGCAGTCGTGCAGCAGACCGGCGATCTTGAGTTCGTAGCGATCCTTGTCGCTCATGGCGAAGCCAGCTAGCGGCCCGTCGCTTGTGATTTCAACCGCTTCCGCCAGCATCATTGTCAGCGCCGGTACGCGCTGGCAATGGCCGCCGGTGTAGGGCGACTTCTCGTCGATCGCCAGGTTGATGAGCTTGATGAAGGACTCGAACAGTTGCTCCAATTGATTGACCAGCAGGCGATTGGTCAACGCCACCGCGGCTTGCGAGGCGAGCGATTCGGCCAGGCGCTGGTCGGCGCTGGAGAAGACGCGCGCCGAGCCATCGTCCGGGTTGATGGCGTTGATCAGCTGCAGAACGCCGATGATCTCGTTCTCGTGATTTTTCATCGGCACCGTCAGGAACGAGCCCGAACGGTAGCCCGTCACTTCGTCGAACTTGCGCGTACCCGAGAAATCGAAGCCGCTCGCCGTGTAGGCATCGGCGATGTTCACTGTTTCCGCCTGGAGAGCCGAGTAGGCGGCGACCAGCGACGTGTTGGGCGAACCATCCTCGCGATACAGCGGCAGATCCTGGAAGCGGCCGGACATGGGTTCGCCGCTGGCGCCGCCCAGTGCCAAGCCGAGCGAATCGTTGCGCACGATCTCGAAGTGCAACGACTTCCGGTCTTCATTGACGCGGTAAAGCGTGCCGCCGTCGGCATGCGTGATCGCCTTCGCGGCGAGCAGGATGTTCTCAAGCAGGCGGTCGATATCACGCTCGTCAGAGAGCGCGGCGCCGATCTGGTTAAGCTGTTCGAGGCGCGGCAACAGGTCGTTGAGGGCATCCATTTCAGACGCCGGTGAGAAAGCAAGGGAGCATGCGCTAGAACTCGAAAAGCTGATTGTTCTGCAACAACTGCGGCTTGAAGCGCCCACCGAGGGCTTCGCACGCATCGATTTCACGCATGATGCGCTCGATCTGGCCCGGTTTGAGGTGGGTGATATAAACCTCCGCGTCGCGGTTGAGCTTGGCGAGTTCGGCGTGCAACAGCGTCGGGCAGAGATGCCGGGACAAGGTGGCGAGGGCCTCCTCCTCGTTTGAGAAGGCCGTCTCGATGATCAGGTAACGCAGGTTGCCCACGGCATTGAGCAGCGGCCAGAGATCGTCGTTGCTCGTCGTATCGCCGGTGAAGACAAGACTGCCGGCGCCGGAATCAAGGTGATAGCCGACGGCCGGCACGGTATGCACCGCCGGGACGGCGGTAATCGTGCGGCCGCCCAGACAGATCTGCTGCCCGACCTCGATCGTGCGGTACTGCATGACGGCGTCGGCGCGAATCGCGATCTCGCTGAAATCCGGCCAGATCGCCCAGTTGAAGACGTGACTCTTCAGAAGTTCAAGGGTTGCCTCGGTCGCATGCACGATCACCGGACCCTCGCGCCGATCGGCCACCGTGTCGATCAGGAGCGGCAGCGCAGCGATATGGTCGAGGTGCGAATGCGTGATGAACACGTGATCGATGCGCTCCAGTTCGTCGAGCGACAGTTCGCCGACACCGGTCCCGGCGTCAATCAGGATGTCGTGGTCGACGAGCATCGACGTGGTGCGCAGATGGCGCCCGCCGATACCACCGCTGCAGCCGAGAACCCGAACTTTCATGCGATCTCCTGACGCTTCGAAGCGTTCAACCGATGCGCGCCGGCGCGTCTAGGCCTTGAGGAAGAATTCCATCTTGGCGCCGGCGATCTCGATGATGTCGTGATCGCTTAATGGATGCGCCTGAGCATCGATCGCCTTGCCGTTGATCACCGGAAACTCCGCGCCTTCGACGTGTGTGATGAAGTAACCGTGCGGCCGACGGGCAATGACGGCAACCTGGACGTGCGGCTTGCCGAGCGTCGTCAGCGTCTTGGTCAGGAGCAATTCACGCCCGGCGTTGGCGCCGTTGAGGATCTGGATCGCTCCGGTACCGGGCGGCGGCGCGGCGGCGGCATTGGCTGAGGCAGCAGCGAGGACGGCGGCCGGTGAAGGTATCTTCGGTGTCGGCTGCGGCGTTGCTTGCGGAGGTCGCTGTTCTACCGGAATCGCGGGTTCGACCCCGTCCGGCGCCCGCTGTTCGCTGTTCGCGCGCAGCACCATCGTCTTCTCGTAGTCAGACGGCTCGGACGGCGCAGCGTGCTCGCTGATGTACTTGAGCTTGTACTTGCCCATCTCGATCACGTCATTGTTCTTCAGGAAGTGCTTCTTGACCGGCTGCCCATTGACCAGCGTGCCGTTGGTGCTGTTGAGGTCTTCGAGAAAAGAATCGTTAAGGATGGTCACCACCGCCGCGTGTTCGCCGCTGATCGCCAGGTTGTCGATCTGGATGTCGTTGCTCGGTCTACGGCCGATCGACGTGCGCTCCTTAACAAGAGGAATCTCCTTGAGAACCAGCCCGTCCATGCTCAGTATCAGTTTTGCCATCGCCTATCCTTTTCGCTTCTTCTCGATTTCCCGAACCCGCCTCAAACGCCTTCTCCTGCCTCAACGCGCCTTGAACCAGGCGAACATGCTCGGCCACCCTTCCCGGACTGCCGGGAACGCGCGCAGCACCTTCACCAGAATGACGGAAACATTATCACGGCCACCGTTGTCGTTGGCCATCTGGATGAGCTGTGTCGCCGCCAGTTCCAGGTTCGCCGCAAGTGCCTGCAGTGTCAGCTGGATTTCGTCATCCTCAACCATGTCGTTGAGGCCATCCGAACACAGGAGATAGATGTCACCCGGGAGCACCGCGTAGTCGTGGATCTCGGCGTCGACCGCCGGATCGACGCCGATGGCGCGCGTCACCAGGTTCTTGTTGAGCGAAAAACGCGCCTCCTCGGCCCTGATCATGCCGCTGTCGATCTGCTCCTGCAACAGCGAGTGGTCGCGCGTGACGACGGTCAGTTCCCCGTCGCGCAACCGGTAGAGGCGGGAATCGCCGACGTGTGCAACGGTCACCTGATCGTTGTGAAACAGCGCCGCGACCAGCGTCGTCCCCATGCCGGCGTACTGTGCCTGATTCTCCGCGGCCTGGTGAATGGCCCGGTTGGTCGCCGCGATCTTCTCGCGCAGGTAGATATTTGCGTACGACTTGCCGCTCGCCCGGTCGATCGAGTACGGCGGCGTTGCGGCAAAGGCGGATTCGAGTTCCGACGCCAGCACGGTGGTCGCCATGCCGCTTGCCACCTCGCCGGCGTTGTAGCCGCCCATGCCATCAGCCAGAATCGCAAGACCGAGATTCGGATTGGCGAACACGGCATCTTCATTGTGTCCGCGCACCATTCCCGGATCGGTCTTGACCACGATTTCGAGTGACTCGCTCACGTTCTTCTGCGTGTTTACCACGTCGTCTCCCTATTGCTTCTCGTACCCGGCACTGCTCGCCGTCGCGCAACACGCGCGCAATGCCCGCGCCATCTCGTCACCCGACTGGAAGCGCTGCGCCGCGTCCTTTCGCGTCGCGCGCTCGATGACCGCGGCCAACGCCTCCGGCGCTTGCGGATTCAGCGCACGCACATCGGGACAGGCTTCGTTGACGATCCGGGACATCAGCTGCCCCATCGATTGTCCGACAAAAGGCAGTTGTCCGCACGTCAACTGAAAGAGCATCACACCCAGCGAGTACAGGTCGCTTCGGCCGTCGACCTTTTTGCCCAGCAACTGCTCGGGCGACATGTAGCTCGGCGTGCCGAGCACCATGCCCGTCCTGGTGTGCGACGAATCGGTAATGCGCGCGACGCCGAAGTCCATGACCCGGAGCTGATGGGTTGCCGGGTCATACATCACGTTGGCCGGTTTCACGTCGCGATGCACGACGTTGTTGGCATGGGCATAAGCAAGCGCTTCGGCGATGCGTGCACCGACGCTGGCGACTTCGGCAAAAGGCAAAAGACTGTCGAGACGGGTGAATGGACGCAGATCGCTGCCCGCGACGAACTCCATGGCGATGAAAGCGAGTTCGCCATCTTCGCCCGCATCGAGGATCGCCACGATATCCGGGTGCTGCAGACGGCCGGCCGTCTCGGCCTCGCGGAAGAAGCGCGCGCGCACGTCGGCGAGTTCATCGGGCGCGAAGGCATGGCTCAGCGCGAGCGTCTTGATCGCCGCAAGAGTTCCTGCTTCGCCATCTCGCCCGAGATAGACCTCGCCCATCGCGCCACGGCCGAGCCTCTTCTCGATACGGTAGTGACTGATCTGCGCCGGCAGCGGCTCGGATGGTTGATCGATCTTCTCATCAGCCGCGGTTCGAAGCGGCGTAGCCGTTTGGGCAACGCTTGATCTCTCGCGCGTCACTGGAGCCTCGCGACGCTTGTTCTGCAGTACCCGACGTGCGAGCAGCAAGGCGCCGACAAGGAAAGCCGCGCCGCCGATCAGCAGCACGGGAAGCCAGCCAGCGTTCCAGAACACCATTTCGCGCATGCTCACCTCGCTTGCGACGCATCATTCAGGCGTCGCTCGGCGCCTCCCGATCAACCGCCGTAAGGCAGTTCGACGCCCAAACCTTGTTCGCGCGCCATCGCCTCGAGACGCACGGCAACGGCGATGTCCTGAATCGCCATGCCTTGGGATTCGAAGATGGTGATCTGCTCGGGCGACGTGCGGCCCGGATGACGGCCGATGATGATGTCGCCAAGCTCGACCATCTGGCGCTCGCTCAGGCGGCCTTTTTCCAGCAGCGGCAAGAGGTCGCCGGCTTCCTTGAGCGCTGTTTCGACGCTATCGACGACGATCGGCTTGCACAGCTTCAGGACGTCCTCGCCGATCTCGCGGCGGATCACCGAGTTCGAACCGGCGCCGTTGATGTGCGTGCCCGGCGACAGCCAGGCGGCATCGAACAAGGGCGTCGTCGCCGTCGTGATGGTGCTGACGATGTCGCTGCCGCGCACGGTCTCTTCCGGCGAAGCGGTCGGCACGACGTCGATCTTCAAGCGCTCGCTCATCTTCGCGCAGAACGCGGCCAGTTTCTCCTGGTTGCGCGCGCAAACCTTGACGCGGCGCAGCGGGCGCACGGCGGCGATCGCCTCGATATGCCCTTCCGCCTGCCATCCGGCACCAAAGACGCCAAGGATCTCGGAATCCGGTCGTGCCAGCCAGCGCGTGGCGACGCCGGAAGCAGCGCCGGTGCGCATCATGCCGAGCAGATCGGCTTCGAGCACAACGCGCAACGTACCGCCCGACGCGCTGAACACATGCACGAGAAAGCGCACACCCGAGCGGTTGCTCGTATAGGCCTTGTAGCCGATGGCGTCACGCCCCGGCAGCGCGCCCTGCAGGATGTGCAACGCTGTTTGCGGCAAGCGCGTGCGCTGGCGCGGAATGTCGATCGCCTTGCCGAAGGACAGCTCGCGATGCGCCTCCTCGACGGCGTCGAGCGCCAGGTCCATGGTCAGCAGCTGGGCTACGACCGACTCATTCAAAAACAGCGACATAAATTCTCCCGGATTCAGATGGATGCAAAACAACAATGGGCTGATTTTAACGGCATTCCCGCGCACACGGGCGGCCAGGCAGAATGGGTGATCCGTCTATAATCGACACGTCCGCGCAAGCGCACACGCCCGGCGCCGCTCCTGGGCGCCAATAAAACCAAGACCCCGGATTCGTCATGCACCGCTCACTGCCCATCGCACTATTGCTTTCGTTGTTTCTGCCGACCAGCGTACACGCCGCCACGTGGTCGCGCATCGCCACCAAGGACAAGGTGCGGCTCGAAGTCGACAGCGCCAGCATCGTCACGGGCGAGGAAGGCAAGCTGAAGCTCTGGCATCGCGAGGTCCATGCCGCGCCGAAGGTGCCGGACTCAGGCGCGTTCACCTTCAGCAGCCGCACCCTGCTGACCGAGTTCAACTGCACCAAGCGCACGACGACGCCGATTCGGCAGATCTACGCGGCACCCGACGGTAGCGAACTGAAAGCCGAGACCTTCGATGGCGCCGAAGCACAGTCCGTGCTGCCCGATTCGGCGATGGAAATCGTCTTCAACCACGTTTGCCGGCAACTGCAGAAAACGGAAACGGCAAAACCCGCCGAGACACCGCCCGCCCCGGCGGCACCGGCTCCGGTCGAAACACCGGCCGCAGCCCCCGCGCCCGAAACATCCGCCAAGAAACCCGCGAAAGGTAAGAAAGGAAAGGAAGAACCTCCGCCACCACACGTCACGCCGCACTGGTCCTACAGCGGCGCGAACGGCGCCGACAAGTGGGGCAGCCTCGATAACGAGTTCGCCACCTGCGGCGTAGGGCAGCGCCAGTCGCCGATCGACATCCGGCGCACAGTCAAGGCCGACCTGCCGCCGATCCAGTTCGCCTACAAACCGGTTCCGCTAGCGATCGTCGATAACGGGCACAGCATCAAGGTCGACACGGCAAACGCCGGCGGCCTCGTCGTGGATGGAGAAAGCTACGAGCTCGTGCAGTTCCACTTTCACAAGCCGAGCGAGGAGAAGATCAACGGCAAGGCGTACGACATGGTGGTGCATCTCGTGCACCAGTCGAAAGGTGGCAAGCTCGCGGTCATCGCCGTGCTGATGGAAGCCGGCAAAGAGCAGAAGCTGATTCGCACGCTCTGGACGCACTTGCCGCTCGAACAGGAGAAGCCGGTCGTGCGCGAAGACGTGAAGATCGACCCAATGCAGCTCATCCCACCGAAGCCGGGCTATTACACCTTCCTCGGCTCACTGACGACACCACCTTGCACCGAAGGCGTGCTCTGGCTGGTGATGAAGACGCCGATTCAAGTATCGAAGGAGCAGCTGGCGAGCTTCGCGACGGTCTACAAGAACAACGCCCGCCCGGTCCAGGCGACCAACGGGCGCGTGATCAAGGAGTCACGGTAAGCAATCTCTGGCGTCGTTGTTTTGTAGGAATCCGATTTATCGGGCGATTGGGCGATTTTTCGTAGAAGTGCCGTCATCGCGCAGCGAAGCTGCGCCCCGCAGGAAGTACCCTTGGGGTGCGCTCCTGCGAAAACCTCAAGCCTCGCCGAGATACGCCTTTCGCACCCGGTCGTCGGCCAGTAGATCCTTGCCATGGCCGGAGAAGCTGATCGCTCCGGTTTCCATCACGTAACCGGTATCGGCCACATCGAGCGCCGCCTTGGCGTTCTGTTCGACCAATAGCACGGTGACACCGGCCGCGTTGATCTGCCGGATGATGTCGAAAATCATGCCGACGATGATCGGCGCAAGACCGAGCGACGGCTCGTCCATCATCAGCACTTTGGGCTTGGACATCAGCGCGCGGCCGACGGCCAGCATCTGCTGCTCGCCGCCCGAGAAGGTGCCCGCCTTCTGCTTGTGGCGCGCTTCCAGGATGGGAAACAGCTTGAAGATCCGCTCGCGGTCGGCTTCGACTTCCTCGCGGTTGTTGCGCGCGTAGGCGCCGAGCGTCAGGTTCTCGTCGACGGTCAGGTTGGGAAACACGCGCCGGCCTTCGGGGACGAGGACGATGCCCGACTCGACGATGTCCTTGGTCCTGGCGCCGGTGATGTCCGCGCCATTCCAGCTGACCGAGCCTTCGCTGGTTTTGACCAGCCCCATGATCGAGTTGAGCGTGGTGCTCTTGCCCGCGCCGTTGGCGCCGATCAGCGTGACGATCTTGCCCGCCGGCACGTCGAGGCTGATGCCGCGCAGCGCGCGGATGCCGCCATATTGAACAGAGAGATTCTTGATAGACAGCATTTATTCCACCCCCAGATAGGCTTCGATCACCTTGGGATTGTTCTGGATTTCCTCCGGCGTGCCGTGCGCGATCGTGACACCGTAGTCGAGCACGTACATACGCTTGCAGACGCCCATGACGACCTGCATGTGGTGCTCGATGAGCACGATGGAGAGGTCGAACTGGTCGCGGATCTTCAGGATGAACTCCATCAGCTCGACCGATTCCTGCGGGTTCATGCCGGCCGCCGGTTCGTCGAGGAACAGCAGCTTCGGGTCGGTCGCCAGCGCGCGGGCAATCTCCAGCCGGCGTTGCGCACCGTAGGGCAATGATGCCGCAGGCGCGTCCTCATGCTGCGCAAGCCCAACCTCGGCGAGCAGCGCGCGGGCGCGCTCGTGGATGCGGCGTTCCTTGGACAGATAGGACGGCAGACGCAGCGTCGCCTCGACAAGATTCGTCCCCATGCGCATGTGCTGGGCAACGAGGATGTTGTCGAGCACGCTCATTTCCTTGAACAGGCGAATGTTCTGGAAGGTACGCGCAACGCCGAGCTTGGTGATCGCGTGCGGTTTCATGCCGGTGATGTTGGTGCCGCAGAATTCGATCCGGCCGCTCGTGGGCTTGTAGACGCCCGTGATCAGGTTGAACGAGGTGGTCTTGCCGGCACCGTTCGGCCCAATCAGGCCGATGATCTCGCCGGGCTGGACGTCGACATTGAGCGCGGTCACTGCGGCGAGGCCGCCGAATTGCTTGTTGACGTCGGTCGTTTTCAGGATGGAAGTCATCACTTGCCCCCCTTGCCCGAAGCGGAGGAGCGTTTGGGCAGCAGACCGATGCGGGCCAGCGAATTCCAACTGAACTCCGACTTGCCCATCAGCCCTTGCTGCCGGTAGATGACGACGACCATCAGAAGCGCCGAGAAGAAGACCATGCGCAGGCCGGGAACGCCGTGGGTGACCATGAAGCCGAGATTGAGCGGCCCGTCGAGGAAACGCAGTGCTTCCATCGCGACGGTGACGACGATGGCGGCGACCACCGAGCCGGTGATCGAACCGACACCGCCGAGCACGACGATGAGCAGAATGTCGAAGGTCTTGAGGAAGATGAACTGTTTCGGGTCGATCGTCGTCAGGTAGTGCGCGAGCAGGCCGCCGGCGATACCGGCGAGGAAGCTGGAAATCGTGAAGGACAGCACCTTCATGCCGAACACATTGACACCCATCGACTCGGCGGCGATCTCGTTGTCGCGGATCGCCTTGAAAGCGCGGCCGTAGCTCGACTTGATCAGCAACACGAGGAACAGCGTCACGACGATTGCCGAGCCCCACGCCCACCACATCGTCGTGAAGCGCGGCAAACCCTTGAGACCGAGCGATCCGTTGGTCACCGTCTGCAGGTTGGTCAGCACGACGCGGATGATCTCCGAGAAGCCGAGCGTCGCGATGGCCAGGTAGTCGTCGCGCAAGCGCAGCGCAACGACGCCGAGCAGCCAGCCAATGAAGCCGGCGATGACACCGCCGAGCAGCAGGGCCGGCACGAACGGAATCTGCACATTCGCCAGCCAGGGAACAATTGGCTGCAGGACGTAGTTGGCTTCCTTCTGGTCCGGCGACATGGTCAAGATGGCGCAGGTGTAGGCACCAACCGCCATGAACCCGGCGTGCCCGAGGCTGAACAGGCCGGTAAAGCCGTTGATCAGGTTGAGCGAGAGGGCGAGGATGACGTTGATCGCGCAGAGCTTGAAGATCTGCATCGTGAACACGTCGAACGTGCCTTCGAAAACGAAGAGCAGCGCGAGTCCGACGATGGCCGCACCGAGCGAGAGCAGCGTGCGCTGCCGCGGGGTGAGTTGGGTATGTGGCGTACTCATTAGACTTTCTCCCCCTGGTTCTTGCCGAGCAAGCCGGTGGGTTTGACGAGCAGGACGACGATCAGCAGCACGAAGGCGAAGGCGTCCTTGTAGCCGGTGAACTCCGGCAGAAAGGCGATAGTCATCAGTTCGATGATGCCGAGCAGCAGCCCGCCGAGCACGGCGCCGGCGATACTGCCGATGCCGCCGATGACCGCCGCGATGAAGCACTTCAAGCCGGGCATGATGCCCATCAGCGGTTCAAGGCGCGGGTACTTGAGCGCCCACATGATGCCGCCGACGGCGGCCAGCGCGCTGCCGATGGCGAAAGTGATCGAGACGATCTTGTTGACGTCGATCGCCATCAGGCGCGCGGCGTCGATGTCGGTCGACACGGCGCGCATCGCCATGCCGGTCTTGGTTCGATGCACGATCCAGAGCAGTACGGCGAGGATGAGCGCGGTGACGAGCGGGATGATCAGGCTGACCGTCGAGACGCGAACGCCACCGAACAGGAGGTTCTGCGAGAAGAACGCCGGCACCGGGAAGGCCTTGGGACGCGCGTCGAAGAGCACGATGGCCAGGTTCTCGATGAGGAACGAGGCGCCGATCGCGCTGATCATGATCGAGATGCGCGGCGAATCACGCAGCGGGCGGTAAGCTGCGCGCTCAAGTCCGACGCCGAAAACCGTGGTCAGCGCAATGGCGACGACGACCGCCAGCCACCAAGGCATGAAGAACGTGCTGACGCCGTAGAAGGCGAGATAGCCGCCGAGCATGAAGACGTCGCCGTGGGCGAAGTTGATCAGGCGGAGAATGCCGTAAACCATGGTGTAGCCAATGGCGATCAGCGCGTAGAGGCTGCCGAGCGAGAGCGCATTGACGAACTGCTGCAGAAAAGTTTGAAAATCCATGACGTTCTTTCAGAAGCGATGGCGCGGTTTCACGCTCTTGTTGTCGGCGTTGAAAACCGTGCGGATGCTTCAAGAAAAATCCGAATGCGCCGGCGAACTCGGCCGCACATTCGGATTCTTGGTGCCTGCGCGGCGATCTGCCGCGCACTCGCTTGATTAAGGCTTGACGGTCGTCAGGAAGACGAACTTGCCATCCTTCACCGTCTTGAACACCGCGGCCTTGTCGGCGTTGCGCTCTGCGTTGATCGTGATGGCACCGGCGGAGCCTTCGAAGTCCTTGGTCTGCGTCAGCGCTTCGCGAATCTTCTGCGGATCGGCGGAATTGGCACGCTTGATCGCATCGAGAACGACGAGGTAAGCGTCGTAACCGAGCGCGGCGACAGCCGGCGGTTCCTTCTTGTACTCGTCGCGGAAGGATTTCAGGAAGGCTTCGGACGTCTTGTTGATCGGCACGTCGTTGGCGAAGAAGGTGGAGACGATTGCGCCTTCGACCGCTGCGCCGCCGACTTCCAGGAAGGCGTTGATGTCCCAGGTGTCGCCGCCGATGAATTTGGCGGTGATACCGAGGTCACGCGCCTGCTTGATGATCAGCGCCGACTCGGTGTAGTTGCCCGGCGCGAAGATGACGTCCGGTTCGAACTGCTTGATGTTGGTCAACTGGGCCGAGAAGTCCTGGTCGCCGGTGTTGTAGTCGGCCGTCGCGACGATCGACTTCTCGTCACCGGAGAGCTTGACGAAATGATCGACGAAGAACTTGGCCAGACCGACCGAGTAGTCGTTCGACACTTCACGGATGATCGCGACCTTCTTCGCCTTGAGTTCGTTGAACGCGTAGGCGGCGCCGACGGTCCCTTGGAACGGATCGAGGAAGCAGACGCGGAAGTAGAAATCGTTGCCCTTGGTCACCGCCGGGTTGGTCGCGGAGACGGCAACGGCGGGAATCTTGGCCTCAGCGAAGATCGGGCCACCGGCCATCGACAGCGAGCTGCCCCACGAGCCGAGCACCGCGTTCACCTTCTCCTTCTGCGCCAGCACGGTCGCGGCGTTGGCAGCCTCAACCTTGTCCGATTTGTTGTCGACGACGACCAGCTGCACCTTCTTGCCGAGCACTTCGGGGAATAGCTTGTTGGCCAGTTTGATCCCATCGTATTCGTCCGCGCCACCCGCGCCGTTCGCGCCGGTCAGCGGTTCGAAGACACCGATCTTGATCACGTCGTCGCTGCTGCTGCTAGAACCCGAACACCCGACGATGGAAACACTGGCAGCCAGCGCGGCCGCGAGCGTCAGGAGAGAAAATTTCATCTTCATGGAAGCCCCCTTGGTGATTGTTTGACGAGCGAATCAATAAACGGGCGGATGCTACAGACCGCCATTTTTGCCGTCAAGACAAAGATTTAGGCGACGACATCCATGTACGCAATCGAAGCCAGCAACATTTCGTTTCGTGCCATTCAGTGGTCATGGGAATTGATCATCTGCTCGGTGCGACGGGGTGTAAAGACAGGCGAGGAAACTGAAACGACTGTACCGTCATTCAGCGCGCGAGAGACCAACAAGTGCGTTGCCGGGTGACGAAGCCGAGCCGTCCCTCCGGCTTTTGTTAAGTAGACGTTCGGACATCCAATGTGAGAACCCCATCCATCGCAACGTCAAGCCTGACCGCTTTTTGCTCGCACAAGCCGAAGACCGAACATCATCATGATGACCGTCCAAATGCAGGCTATTGGCACCAGCAAAGTCTTGGTCGCCACCGCGAAGTCGATACGCAACTGAGGGGCGATCTCGCCGCGGTCGAGTCTGCTTTTCAGGAACCGGGCTCTGGAATTGATTGTGCCGCATGACATAGCCCCCGTTTTACCTTTGAACATGGAGAGCTTTTCACCGGAGTTGGCATCATTCCAGTAGATGATCTCTTGCTGGAACATCGGGTGGAAGGCCGACAATTGACGTTCCAGGGGAGGCACCAATTGATTCAATAGCAGAGGGCATTCTCCCGAGACTGCTTCAGGGAATGGCTTCGCGGCGAAGTATGTGGCGGCGGTCAGCACAAGCAGCAGTAGAGCCCAAAGGGCCGAAGCTATGAATCCGAGAATTATCAGTTTTCTCTGTGGCGCCATGTCCGGATCGACCTATAGGCCTGTAGGGGAGGATATTTTCAGACTCAATAGACGGGGCGGTCTGGCCACCCCGTCTTCGCACACACCCAATGCCTGCACATCAAGCCAACCCGTGCTTCACCTTGCTTTCCTGCTCCTGCACCTTGAATAGCCCGAAGCGCGGCAGGAACTTGTCCCAGTCGATGATGTGGCTGTTGATTTCCGGGCCGTCGATGCAGGCGTGCTTGCGCACCATCTTGCCTTCGATGTTCACCGGCACCATGCACGCGCCGCACATGCCGGTGGCGTCGACCATGATCGAGTTGAGGCTGGCGACGGTCTTCACGCCGTAGGGCTTGGTCAGGTCGCTCACCGCGCGCATCATCATCGGCGGGCCGATGGTGACGACTTCGGCGATGCTGCGGCCCTTGCTCATCTTGCCGTTCTTGAGCATTTCCTCAAGCGGCGTGGTGACGAAGCCTTGCATTCCGAAGCTGCCATCGTTACTGCAATAGATGAGGTCGAGCTGGTCGCCGAACTCGGCCTTGAGCTCGCCGAGGCGTTCGTCCTCGCCGACCCAGAACAGCAGGTTGGAACTACGGAAGCCGGAGATCAGCGTGACATGGTTGCCGAGCTTGAGATGCTCGCGCGCGATCGGGTAGACCGGCGGCAAGCCGACGCCGCCGGCGGTGAAGACGACGGTTTCCTTCTCGGCATCGTAGCGGTGCAGCTCGCTCGCCTGGCCGAGCGGCCCGGCGATGCCGGTGAAGGCTTCGCCGATCTGCATCTTGTTGATGTTGAGACTGGTCGTCCCCATACCCTGCACGACGAGGCAGATGGTGCCGGCCTTCTCGTCCCAGTCGGCGAGCGTCAGCGGAATCAGCTCGCCGTCCGGCCAGGCGAGCACGCGCACGAACTGGCCGGCGCGCGCCGATTTAGCGATCATCGGCGCCTTGACGATGAACTCGACGATGCCGCCGGCGAGTTCGATCTTGTCGACGATGGTCTGTGGCGTCGCACCCATCTCGGTGTATTCGCGTGCCGCTTCGACCATCTCCGCGATCTGCTCGTGCGAAAGGTCGATATCGCCGACGATTTCCCGCGCCGCGGCCTGGCCGTCACCGGCTGCGCGGATCGCCGTCGAACCGCCACGCGCCGCGTCGCCGCCCGAGTAGATGCCGTCGAGCGAGGTTTTCATCGAGCCCTTGTTGGCCAGATCGATGGTGCCCCACTTGGTCGTCTTGAGGCTCGGTTCCGAGTCCTTGATGATCGGGTTCGGGTCGTTGCCGAGCGCCATGATGACGAGATCGGCCTTCATCAGCTCCTTCTCGCCGGTCGCCACCGGGCTGCGCCGGCCGGAAGCATCCGGTTCGCCGAGCGCGATGACTTCAAGGTTCGCCGCCTTGACGAAGTGCGTCTTGTCGTCGCCGATGAACTCGCACGGCGAGCGCAGCACCTTGAGCTTGATGCCCTCTTCCAGCGCGTGGTGCAGCTCTTCCACGCGTGCCGGCATTTCGCTCTGCGTGCGGCGATAGACGATGGTGACGTTGCCTCCGAGACGACGTGCGGTGCGTGCCGCATCCATCGCGGTGTTGCCGCCACCGATGATGATGACTTCCTTGTCCTTCGTCTCGGGCAACGGCGTCTCGTAGTCGGCGCGCAGCCCTTGCATCAGATTCACGCGCGTCAGGAACTCGTTGGCCGACATCACGTTGAGCAGGTGCTCGCCGGGTACGTTCATGAAGCGCGGCAGCCCGGCGCCGGTACCGACGAAAACCTTCCAGAAGCCGGCGGCGCGGAGATCCTGCAGCGTCGCTGTCTTGCCGACGACGAAGTTTTGCACGAACTTGCCACCGAGCAGCTTGATCTTGGCGACGACGTCGTCGATCAACGAATTGGGCAGGCGGAACTCGGGGATGCCGTAGCGCAGCACGCCGCCGAGCGCGTGGAAGGCCTCGAACACCGTCACCGGAAAGCCTTCGGCAGCGAGCAGGTAAGCATTGATCAGGCCGGCCGGCCCGGAACCGACGATGGCGATCGGCGGTTTGACCGCGCGCTCCCACGGATCGGGAACGCCGGCAAAGCGTTCGGCGAGGCCGTCCGGATTGACCACCTTTTCGCGCTGCGGCAGGAACCATTCGAGCTGGCCGATCTCGATCGGCTGCTTGGTGTGCGCGCAGACGCCCTGGCATTGCAGTTCCTGCGGGCAGACGCGGCCGGTGACGTTGGGCAGCGGATTGCAGCTCTCGATCAGCTCCATCGCCTCGCGGAACTTGCCGTTACCCATCAACTCCAGCACCTTCGGGATGTGGATCTTGACCGGGCAGCCGCCCTTGGGATCGGCCTTGCCGGCGACGTGGAGGCCGATTTCGCAGGGACGCTCCTCGCACTGCTTGTCGCGCAGCACTTCGAGCCAGACGATGAGATCGACTTCGCGCGCGCTGTAGCCGAGGCTCATGTAGCCGAGATAGCCCTGGTTCACCAGCTCGAAGTCCACTGATCGCGCTTCGGGCGAACGGATGTACGGCGGGATGAAGCTCTCGGCCGGCCAGCCTTCGGACAGCCCCTTGAACATCGGGTAGCGATCCGAGAGATGCAGGTCGATGGCGCGCACGAACTTGCGCTTCAAACCGAGCGGCACGTTCCAGACAAAACGCATCAGCACCTTGCTCGTGTCGTCGTCGCGCAGCAGCAGACTCCAGAAGGTCTTGATGAAATCGGCGCCGAGCTCGGGCTGCTTGAACTCCCAGACGATCGCGTTGGTGCCGTCGGCGATGAACATGTCGCGGAACGCCTGCGGGTCGGCGAGCAACCGGCGCTGCAGGAGCGCCATCTGGTTGTGGAAGGTCTCGACCGCCTCCGACTCCTCCAGCGCCTCAAGCTGCGCCTGCGTGCTCTCCAGCGACTTGCCGGCGTCGAGGTAGCGGAACAGATCCTCCCGGCCGGAAGAACCGGCGTTGAAGTTACCCGTGGTCATCGAATGATCTCCGCATCGCAGTTGGCCGACACCCGCTTGACGCGAGCGCGCAGTTCAGGCGTCGGCGTTACGCGTTCGAGGATGCCGGGAATCAGGCGCCCGACTTCGCGGCTTTCGCCGTTGACAACGATGCGCGTCTTCTCAAAGAGCTCGGACAGATCCTGGTAGCAGGTCTTGCAGTTCGTGCATTTCACCTGATCAGCCTCGTCGTAGGTGACGAGCGCGTCGGCCGTTGCCGTTGCCGTCGCAGCCGCCGGCGCACTGTCAGAAGGCGCCGCACCGGCAACCGGCACGATCGGGATCGTGACGCTACCGCCGACCTGCGCCTTGCTCGACGCGGCCAGCTCGGACATGGCGCGCGCGAAGCTATCGAGCGACGAGTCGCGCTGCTTCGCGCCCTCCTGCACCTGCGCCTTCAGCGCGGCGATGCCGGCCTGGTATTCGGCGCTCATCTTCGAAACGTGCTGGCCGGCGAGGTACTGCAAGAGGTGCCAGTACTTGCGGCGTTCCTCGACGAGCGCGACGACCGACGGCGAAACGCGTAGACGAATCAGACGCTTCTTGCCGTCGGCCGAGTAGATGAACGGCGTCTTGCCGGCGCGCTGCGACTCCGGCAGATCGATGAACTCGTCGATCGACACCAGCCCCGGCTCGTTGCCGTTGAGCTTGCTGAACTGCTTCTTGAAGCGGATTTCGCCGAGCGCGAAGTGTGCCGGCGTCAGCGCCATCGTCATCAACTGCAGCTCACCTTCGGCGTCGACGTATTCGAGCGAGGTGCTGCTCCAGGTCTGCTCGGGGTCCGGGTTGCCGTCGAGCGAGAACCACTCGTGCAGCGTCTTGCCGCGGCGCGGGTCATGCACGAACACCGGGTTCATGCGGCTCTCGACGGCCAGGCGCGACTGGCGCGCCGAGACGTTGTCGGCGATGCCGTTCTCGCCCTGGCACGGCGTATAGACGTCGAGCACGGCGGGCGAGTCCGTGTAGGAGAGGAACTCCATCGTGTTCTTGAGGAAGTGCCCCTGCAACGCGGTACTCGTCGAGCAGACGAAGACGTTCGAGTGGAAAGAAGCGATCAGGCCGAGTTCCTTGCGCGCCTCGTGCTTGCCGGAGGACGCGGCGCCGATGCGCGCCAGATCGGAATCCTGACCGATGAAGCTCGACGTCGACGCCTGCCCGCCCGTATTCGAGTAGGCGCCGGTGTTGAGCACCAGCACCTTGATCGGCGTGTCGCTGGCCAGGATGCGCGAGAGCGCGCCGAAGCCGATGTCGTAGGTCGCACCATCGCCACCGATCGTCATCACCGTCGGCATGAGCGCGATTTCATCCGTCGTGAAGTCCTTCCACTCGAGCATGCGCAGCGCCTGCTCGTGCTGCTCGGGAACGTAGGCGTCGTCGAGTTCGAGGCGGGCAACGCGCAACGCGCGCACGTCGGCGACCATCTGCGCCGAGATGCCTTCGAAAATGCCCTTGGCGAGCGGCTGGGCATCCTGGAACAGGCTGTTCACCCACGGATCGTTGTAGGCGTTGAACGGGAAGGTCGAGGCGTAGACGCTGCTGCAGCCCGTCGAGTTGGCGATCACGGCGCCGGCCGGACCGTTGCCGGTCGGGCCGCTTTCGTAGAGGTAGAGCCGCTTTTCCAGCGTCGCGACGAGTTCGCCGAGGCGCTGGTTGCGCGCCGCGTCCTTCTTGCCGAGTGTCGCCTGCTTCGCGCCGAGGTCGGCGATCAGTTTCTCGAGTTCGGCGATGTGGTCGTGGCGGCGCTTGTCGGTGATTGCGTGGTTGGTCGCCATCACCAGACGGATGGCGGTCACCTCGCCGCAGCCGCGACAGCCGCCGTGGCCGCCGGTCGTCGAGTAGTAGTTGGCGCGGTCGAGCAGCAGGCGCTTGATCTCGCCGCCGGGTTCGATCGCATCGTCGACGAAGCGTGCCGGGGTGTTCGGCAACTTGCTCATGAAGTCGAAACGCCGTTGCAGGGTCGACAGCAGCGCCGCGTCCTGCTCGTGCGGGACGAGCGCCTTCGGGCCGCAGACATCGACGCATTCCAGGCAGCCGGTGCACTTCCACGGGTCGATACTCGCAGCGAACAGGCCGCCCGTGCCGGCAACGGATTTCTCCATCGCATCGAAGAACGGGCGCGTCTTGGCAACCGGATACGTGGCCAGCACATCGACCAGTTTGGTGAAGTTACCCAGCAGCGTTGCCTGCCGCGTCGTGATCTTTGCGGCTGCCTCGGCGACGAGTTCGTGGAAAGCGCGCGGCGTCTTGCTCTGGCGATACGCCTCACGCACCGCTTCGGTCACGCCGAAGATGTGGCCACGCATCGCTTCGCGCTGCGCTTCGGTGATGTCGAGCGCGTCGATGGCGGTGAGCAGCAGTTCGTGAATGTCGTGCACCGAGTTCGGGATCGCCGCATCCGGGCAGACGAGCGCGCATTCCATGCAGCCCGTACAGACGTCGGGATTGAAGATCGGGACGGCGCGCCGGAACAGGCCCTTGTCCTTTGATCCGGCTGTACCGGCCGGCATGAAGAGGCCGGTACCCGGCAGCACCGGTGCTTCGCCGATCGTCCCTTCGCGGAAGGGCTTGGCGACCATTTCCTCGAAATACTCGCGGTCAAACATGCCGCCGCACGCCGACGACCCGCCCGGCTGGCACATCGCCGCCGACAACGACGCGTTGTGCAACGCAATCGGCGCCGGCCGCGCGTCGATCTTCTTGAACGCGGCGGCGCTGTAGTCGACGCGGGTCGTCGACTGCAAGCCCTCGCGGATCACGGCCATGTTGCCTTCAACGACCGCGGCACCCTTGGCGCCGAATTTCTTGGCGATCTGCTTGCCGATCTTTTCGAGAATCGCGTCGGCCGAAGCGCCGGCGGCGACCTGTTGAACGTGGCCGGCCACAGCGCCGATGAAGGCGATGCCCATCATGCGCGTCGCCAGTTCGGCCGACGGCGCGTTGCGCTTGGCGACACCAAAGGCGTCGATGATGAAGAAGTTGATCTTCTTCTCGCGGATTGTCTTGCGCGCCGCCGGCGGCAGCTCGGTCCACACTTCCTCGGGCGTCGCGTTCGACTGCATGATGAAAGTGCCGCCTTCGGCCAGCCCGCGCAGCGGGTTGGTGTGGCTGAACGCGCGGTGGTCGGGCGAAATCACGACCTCGACGTCCTCCAGTTCGGCGTTGGTGATCTTGATCGGCTCCGGCGACAACGTGATGTAGAAGTTGGTCGGCGCGCCGCTCTTCTCGGAGCCGTACTTCGGCGCCGATTTCGAGTGCATGTCGAGCACGCCGGCGAGGATGTCGGTCAGCAGTTTGCCCGAGGCGATCGTGCCGTAGCCGCCGACGGAGTGGAAGCGCACGCGGAAAGCCGAATCCGGCAGCAGGCGCGGGTTGTCGCCCGTTTCGAGCGCCATCAACTCGGTTGCCGGATACGCTTCACGCAGCCGCTTTTGCAGCTCGGCCATACGCGGCGACGGGCTCTTGGAGAAGAACTGCGAGCCAAGGTAAATCAACGGCGCGCTGCTGCCCTTGCCTTCCATGTTCTTGAACGCGGCGATCAGATGGCGCGGCTGCAGGTCGTGACCGCCGAGCCCGAAGATCGCGGTGGTCAAACGCGGCATCGTCTTGATCGCCGGGATACCCTCGTGACGCATCTGGGCAGCATTCTCGCAGCCTTTGAACAGCGCCTGCGTAACCAAGGTGGTGAGCGCCGTCTGCTCGGAACGTTCGAGCACGGTGACCGCCTTCTTGCCTTTCAGCGCAGCAACGACTTCGGCCTCCGGGAAGGGCTGCAGCAGCTTGATCGAGACGACGCCGACCTTCTTGCCCTGGCTGCGCAGGTGGGTGACAACCGCCTCGACGTCGTCGGTCACCGAGCCGAGGCCAACCATCACCGTCTCCGCGTCGTCGCACATGAAGGTGTGGACCGGCGAATACGTGCGGCCGGTCAGCGCCGAGTATTCATCCATCGCCTGACGCACGAGGCCCGGCACTTCACTGACGAAGTGCGTGCGGTGGTCGGCCGAGCCGGCCTGGAAGTCCGGCTGATTCTGCACAGCACCGGTCAGACCCGGATTGTTGATGTCGACCTGCGCCGGCACCAGCTGCCGCGTCCCCTTCTCGAAAGCATTGAGCCACTGCCGCCGCCACTGGCCGTGCAGTTCTTCGGGCAGCCAGGCGAGCGTCTTAGCAACGAGCTTGCCCTCGTTGTCTTTTTCAATCTTCTCGGCATTGGCGGCTAGGAACTTCTTCAGCGCCGCCAGGTTGGCCGGCGTGATGTCCGAATCGCGCCGCATGAGGTACTGCGACAACTGGAACACACGCCCTTTGGAACCAAACAAAACTTCCTGTGCCAAAGTCGGGGTCTTGATACGTCCGGCCGGGTCGCCGAGGTATTCGCGCAGTAGTTCGGGTTCGGGCATGCGCGCCTCGCTCATCATGTGGCTGGTCGCAAAGCCGTCCATCGCGTTGGCGACCGGGATCAGGGAAAGCGCCGAGACGCGGTACGAAATCGCCGCCAGGTCGGCCGCTTCCTGCGGGTTCGAGCCAAAGAGAATGGTGTAGCCGGAGGAAAGCAGCGCATACACATCGTCGTGGCCGGCCATCACGTTCAAGGAGTGCTTGGAAACGACACGCGCCGCGACCTGCAGCACGAAACCGCCGACCTTCTTGCCGACCGTCACGTAGTGCGATTCGAGCGCGTACAGGATGCCCTGGCTCGACGAGGCGTTCGAGACGAACTGGCCGCCGGTCAGCGTCGCGCCGAGCGCGCCGCTTTGCGCCGAATGCTCGCCCTCGGGCTCGAAGAAGAACGGGTGCTTGCCCCACACATTGACGCCGCCTTCGGCGCGGAACGCTTCGTAGATTTCGGCGATCTCGGTCGATGGCGTGATCGGGTAGCCGATGACACCACCGCAGACGTTGCTCATGACGTGCGCCACCGCGCCGTTGCCGTGGATGACGCTGGGGATGCCGGGATATTTCACTTTTGAGGCTTTCATGGTGACCAATCCAATAAAAGGGAAAGCGCGGCAAAGAACCAGCCGCTAAAAAAACGACCTGACCAAACGATTGAATAACGGATGAGAGGCTGAACGACAGGAGTCCATCACAAGCTATGGCGCAGAAATCATCCGGAGGCACTCACCGGGAGTTCGGGTACCGGCAGGCTGCTGGATGGAGGGCAAGTGACGCGGGCGAAGGCGCGAGCGTTTGCCACACGATCCACAAGGAGGAAAAACGACAATGTTTCGACTGCGACAACAACACCGAGAAACCCAATGACCATGAACAAGCACCTTTAGCAAACCCCGGCGATGAGCGCGCGGGCGTTACCTACAATGTTCTGATACGGATGTTCTGCAAAGCAAATGATGTGCCGTCGATTCGACGTACCGCATCGGGAAAGGCAACTCCGGGCGGGTACTTGCGAATCGGCTGATGTAGCCTCAAGTATGCGGCGACAAGGGGGCGAAAGCCAAGACCTGATATCAAAAATCGGCAATCCCCCAGCGGGAACGCAGGCGACAGCTCAGGCGCGCGCCGGGTCGAAGAAGCGATAGCAGTTCTTGCCGGCGAGCTTGGCGTCGTACATCGCGTGATCGGCCTGGCGCAGCAACTGGTCGCCCGACGGATCCCCGTCCTGCGGGAAGAATGTCACGCCGATGCTGGCCGAACGCTGAAAAACCGCGCCGCCAAACTCGACCGGCCCGGCCGCCGCAGCGAGCAGGCGCTCGAGCGTCGGCACGCTGTTGCGCTCGTCAGGCAGGTCAAGCAGCACTGCGACAAACTCGTCGCCGCCCAACCTGGCGAGGGTATCGCCTTCGCGCAGCATGCCGCGCATCCGGTTTGCCACGCTCACCAGCATGTGGTCGCCGGCGTCGTGGCCATGCTGATCGTTGACGCTCTTGAAACCGTCGATGTCGATGAACACGACCGCCAGCTTCTGACCACGGCGCTGAGACTGCGCCATGCTTTGCTGCATGCGATCAGCGAGCAGGAGGCGATTCGGCAGATTGGTCAGCGTGTCGAAGTGCGCATTGTGCTCAAGCACGCTCTCGTGGTGCTTGTGCGCGGTGATATCCGAGAACAAGCCGAGATACTGGGTCGTTTTGCCCTCATCGTCGCGCACGGCACTGATCGTCAGCAGTTCGGCGAACAGTTCGCCGTCCTTGCGCCGGTTCCACACTTCGCCGCTCCAGTAGCCATCTTCGACCACGCCGCGCCACATGGCGCGGTAGAACGCATCGTCATGCAGACCCGAGTTGAGAAAGCGCGGGTTGGTGCCGATCACTTCCTTGCGCCGGTAGCCGGTGATCGCGCAAAAAGCGTCGTTCACATCGATGATTGTCGCGTCCGTATCCGTGATCAGGATGCCTTCGCGCGCATGGGTGAACACACTGGCCGCAAGGCGCAGTTGCTCCTCTGCACGCTTCCTCTCGGTGATATCGCGCGAAACGCCGAAGGTGCCGATGATCGTTCCTTCCTCATTGCGCAGCGGCACCTTGGTCGTCGACACCCAGGTATCGGGCTGGTGGAACCAGGTTTCACGCTCCTCGATATTAAGCGTCTTGCCGGTACGGATGATCTCGAGTTCGTCGGCGCGCGCCTGTTGCGCATGGGCCGGCGAGAAGAAATCGAAGTCGGTCTTGCCCACCGCCTCGACCGGATCGCTCAGGCCGAACAGCGTCGCCTGCGCGCGACTGATGCGGATGATGGCGCTGCGCCTGTCCTTGAAGTAGACGTGATCTGGGATGTTGTCCATCAAGGCCTGCAGCAGGAAGCGCTCCTGGGCGAGCGTCTCACGCTCGTCGTTGAGTTCCTGGGTTTTCTCGTCAAGCAGCAGCTCGGCCTTGAGCCGCGCCGCACGTTCGCGGCGCACCAACTCCTGCAACTTGGCGATTTCGTCCTGCCTGCTTTCCTCGGCCGCCATTCCACGCCCCATCGATCCCTAGTCGAATTTGGATCGTACCGCTACAAATCTTCACGGTCGAGATCGTTTGGCACAGTGGACAAAAAAAAGCCGGGAGCATCGGCCCCGGCCTTTCAAGCTTGAAGAAGATCTGATTACAACAGCGACTTCAACAGCTTGCCCATTTCCGACGGATTGCGCGTCACCTTGAAACCGCACTCCTCCATGATCGCCAGCTTGGCCGCCGCCGTGTCGGCGCCGCCGGAGATCAGCGCGCCGGCGTGGCCCATGCGCTTGCCGGCCGGGGCGGTGACGCCGGCGATGAAGCCGACGACCGGTTTCTTCATGTTGGCCTTGCACCATTGCGCGGCATCGGCCTCGTCCGGACCGCCGATCTCTCCGATCATGATCACGGCATCGGTATCCGGATCGTCGTTGAACATCTGCATGACGTCCTTGTGCTTCAGGCCGTTGATCGGGTCGCCGCCGATACCGACCGCCGACGACTGGCCGAGGCCGATCTCGGTGAGCTGGGCGACCGACTCGTAGGTCAGTGTGCCGGAGCGCGAGACGACGCCGATGCGGCCTTTCTTGTGAATGTGGCCGGGCATGATGCCGATCTTGATTTCGTCCGGCGTGATCAGGCCGGGGCAGTTCGGGCCGAGCAGCAGCGTCTCCTTGCCGCCGGCGGCGACTTTCGCGCGCATCTTGCTGCGCAGTTCGAGCATGTCGCGCACCGGGATGCCTTCGGTGATACAGATAGCCAGATCGAGATCAGCTTCAACGGCTTCCCAGATCGCGGCGGCAGCGCCGGGGGGCGGCACGTAGATGACGGAGACGGTGGCGCCGGTCTGCTGTGCGGCTTCCTTGACCGTGCCGAAAATCGGGATGCCGAAGATCGCTTCGCCAGCCTTCTTGGGATTGACGCCGGCGACGAAGCAGTTCTTGCCGTTGGCGTACTCCTGGCATTTCTCGGTGTGGAACTGGCCGGTCTTGCCGGTAATGCCCTGGGTGATGACCTTGGTGTCCTTGTTGATCAGAATCGACATGTTCTTTGGCTCCCTTACTTGACGGCCGCAACGATTTTTTCGGCCGCTTCGGCCATCGAATCCGCCGGAATGATCGGCAGACCGGAGTCCCTCAGCAGTTGTTTGCCGAGTTCCTCGTTCGTCCCCTTCATGCGCACGACCAACGGCACGTTCAACTGCGTTTCGCGCACCGCGGTGATGACGCCGTTGGCAATCGTGTCGCACTTCATGATGCCGCCGAAGATGTTCACGAGAATGCCTTCGACATTGCTGTTGCCGATCATGATCTTGAAGGCTTCGGTCACCTTCTCGGTGGTCGCACCGCCGCCGACGTCAAGGAAGTTGGCCGGCTCGCCGCCGAACAGCTTGATCGTATCCATCGTCGCCATGGCCAGGCCGGCGCCGTTGACCAGGCAGCCGATGTTGCCGTCGAGCGAGATGTAGGCGAGACCAAACTTGGAGGCGGCAATCTCGTTCGGGTCTTCCTCGTCGAAGTCGCGCATTTCCATGACTTCGGGCTGACGGTAGAGCGAGTTGTCGTCGATGATGATCTTGGCGTCGAGCGCCTTGATGTCGCCCGTGCCCTCGAGGATCAGCGGATTGACCTCAACGAGTGACGCGTCTGTCTGCATGTAGCAGTTGTACATGCCCTTGAAGACCTTGACCGCGCGTTCGACCGACGCATCCGGGATACCGATGCCGACGGCGAGATCGGCCGCCTGCGTGTCGGTCAGCCCGTCGGCCGGGTCGATGTAGTAGGTGAGAATCTTTTCGGGTGAATGGTGAGCAACTTCCTCGATGTTCATACCGCCTTCGGCCGAGGCAATCATCGTCACCTTTTGCGAGCGACGGTCGGTCAGCACCGAGACGTAGTACTCCTTGCGAATATCGGCGCCTTCCTCGATCAGCAGGCGGCGCACCTTCTGTCCTTCAGGCCCGTTCTGGTAGGTAATCAACTGCATGCCGAGGATCTGGCTGGCGTACTGGCGCACTTCGTCGATTGACTTGGCGATCTTGACACCACCGCCCTGCCCGCGTCCGCCGGCGTGAATCTGTGCCTTGACGACCCACACCTTGCCGCCCAGCGTTTCGGCCGCTCTCACGGCCTCGTCGACGCTCTGGCAGAACACCCCGCGCGGCACGGCCACGCCGAACTTTTTGAAAAGTTCTTTTCCCTGATATTCGTGAATGTTCATTTACCTTCCTTGCCTGAATGTAAGTGAAGAGCTTGGGGCAGTTTGTTTGCATCCTCCTCCTGCCCGTGGTTTTCGCTGCGGTACCAGCGCGGGTAAAAGCGCCTGACCGCTTCCGAATGTGCTACGAGGGCGTGGCAACGCTCGAGCTGATACGGCTTGTGCTTGCTGTCGTCGTTGTCGAGAACTTCACTGGCGAAAGTCTGCAGCGCCACGGTCGGCAATTGCATCAGCAGTTCGCTGACGTGCGCGCAGCCGCGCGTACCGCCGTACAGATCCTTGACCGCCTTGCGAAACCCGTGAAACAGGTTCAGCCCGACGATCCGTGAATAGTCCGGCGGAACGCTGTCGCAGTGCCCCAGGTAGGGCGCCGCGTCGGTACAGGCGGCCGCTTCGAGGATATTCATCTTCGCGTCAATGGTGACGCGCACCGACATGTCATGCACCGCCTCGCCGGGCCGGCGCAAGCCGGAGGAAAGCGGGTAGTCCTGGTCTTTCGTATCGACGATGCGCGCCTCGATATCCCACAAGCCGTCGGAACGCTTGAATCCTTCAAGCGCGACGCTGCGCAGATGCAAGCGCGCGCGTTCCGCAGTCGGAGGAGGAAGAGGCATCGTTAATCCCGAAAATGACAAGTCAGTAGCGCGTTTATTCCGGATTCAACTTTCGACTTTCAATCTAGCACACCACCTGCAAGCGGCAAGCCGAATCCTGTCTCCCGACAGCCACCGGCGCTCCACCCATGGTACCGGCCGGAACCCGCGCACAACCGCGCGAACCCATCGGTCAGACATGGGGCAAAAGCTTCAAGTGACTGATCGCCCTGCTGTTCTCTACGGCCAGCCATCGACCGTGATCGTTGTACTGCTTTTCTTGTAGTTGCATCGGCGCGTACCCGCTCAAGCCATTTTCGGCGAGGCCGAAAACTCCGGAACAGGCGCACGTTGCCGGTTCGAGTGCGGATTAAACGAAATGTTCAATATTATTTAACGATTATTGACCGCTGCGGACGAAGGGCCAAAAGCACGAAGGCGAGCCGGAAGCCCGGCTCGCCTTCGTGCCGTTCTCGCTGTGGGTCAGACCGTGAACTGGTTCACCGACTTGTTCATGCGCTCGACAATCGATGTCAGGCGGTCGACCATCGACTCTGTCTGCGTGACGACGGCAACATTCTGTTCGGTCATCGACGCCACCTGCTCGACGTTCTGCGCGAGCAGTGTCATCGCCTCGCGCTGCTCGTCGGAAGCGTGCGAAATCTCGTTGACTCGCTGGATCGTGTCGCTCATCTCGTCGTTGATTTTCTGCAAGGCGTCCTGCGCCGAATGAACGAGCGAGACACCTGCCTCGACCTGCGACGCGCCGGAGCGCATGCCCTCGACCGCGCGCTGCGTATCCTGCTGGATCAGTTCGATCATGCCGCCGATCTTCTGCGTCGCGCGGGCCGTGCGCTCGGCGAGCTTGCGCACTTCGTCGGCAACCACGGCAAAACCGCGCCCCTGTTCGCCTGCACGCGCGGCTTCGATCGCCGCGTTCAAAGCCAGCAGGTTGGTTTGGTCAGCGATTTCCTTGATTTCGCCGGCGATGTGGCTGATCTCGGCGGAACGCTGACCAAGCGTCTCGACCTTTTCCGCCGATTCCTTGACCGTACCGGCCAGCGCAGTGATCGTTGCGCATGCCTCGCCCGAGCGTTTGGCGCCTTCGCGCGACACGTCGCCGGTGTTCAGCGCGACTTCCTTGGTCGAACGCGCATGTTCGGCCACTTCGCCGATCGACACAGTCACTTCTTCGACAGCCGCGGCGGCGGCCGACGTCGCCTCGCTCTGTTTCTCAGCCGAGCGATGGACGACGTGCATGCCGGCTTCGACCTCAGACGTCGATTCCGCGACATGCTTCGCCGTATCGGCCATTCCCTGGATGGTCGCCTGCACCGAAGAAACAAAGGCATCCATCCGGTTCACGACCGACCCAAGCATGTCGGACCGTCGAATCAGCAGGCGTCGTTTAAGGTTACCGGTCGTCAAAAGACTTTCGGTCCAATCCGCCATCTTGTCGAGATCACGGCTGAGCTTCGGCACGAAAAAGCCCACAAAATAGATCGCATAGGCAATGGAAAGGCCCATCAGCGCTTCATGAACCCATCCAAAATCGAGGCCAAAAACCACTTCGGAAAGATCAATACAGCCCAGTAGCAACACCAGAAATCCGAGAAAGTACGTCTGTCCGCGCAGCGAGGTCATCGCCTTGACCAGCGCCGAATGTCTGAAGACAGCGTGGCCGTGAATGATTACCAACGAGGTGCTGCCACGGTTGATCTTCTCGTACGCCGCCGTCGCCGCCTCAATTTCTTCACGGCTCGGCCGGCTGCGCACCGACTGATAGCCGACGATCTGGCCGTTCTCACGCACCGGTGACGCGTTGGCGACAACCCAGTAGAAGCCGCCATCCTTACGCCTGTTCTTGACGATGCCGCGCCACGGCCGCCCGATCTTGAGATCGGCCCACATGTCCTTGAACGCTGCCTCCGGCATGTCCGGGTGACGCACCATGTTGTGCGGCTGGCCGACCATTTCCTCACGGGTGTAGCCGCTGACGTCGCAGAACGCCTGATTGGCTTCGGTAATCACCCCCTTGAGGTCGGTGCGCGAATAGATGAACTGGTTGTCGGGAAGGATAGTTTCGACGTTGGTCACGGGGAGATTTTTGCGCATGGCTCGCTCGACTCGAATTTGGCGGTTGTGTGGTCGCTGCTCTCTGGAGAAAATCAAAGCGGTTTTGATCTATATCCAAAGCCGAATATTGCGCTTCTATTGTGAAAGTTTGTTGCGCACGAACCACGCGTGCTGCGTCGAACATGAATCTCTGTTGCAAAAACGCCTCACTCGCCTGGATTTCTTGCGCCGCGGACGATGGACATAAAATACGCGGCAAACCACTCCCGGCCGCCGTCCATGAATAAAGCACCGATCCACTACGTCGTTTTCCCCGCCCATCCCGCGGCGCATCGCTTCGAGGTGCGCTGTGTCGTCGAGTCACCCGATCCGACCGGGCAACGTTTCGCGCTGCCGGCCTGGATACCCGGCAGCTACCTGATCCGCGACTTTGCGCGCAACATCGTTTCGATTCGCGCCGAAGCGGGCGGCAAGCCGGTCGCTCTGGAAAAGACCGACAAGCACACCTGGCGGGCGGCGTCACTGAAACAGCCTGCAGCGCTGACGGTCGTCATCGAGGTCTATGCCTGGGATCTCTCGGTGCGCGGCGCGCACTTTGACGAGACGCACGCCTTCTTCAACGGCACCAGCACCTTCCTGCGCGTGATCGGACAAGAGGATGCGCCTTGCCTTGTCGATATCCAGCCGCCGGAAGGCGAGCGCTACAAGGACTGGCGTGTCGCCACAGCGATGACTCCGGTACAGGCTGGCGGCGACCGGCGCGGCAAGGCCAAACGCCATGGCTTCGGCCTTTACTGCGCGGAGAACTACGACGAGTTGATCGACCACCCGGTCGAAATGGGCCACTTCAGCCACGCCACGTTCGAAGCCTGCGGCGTTCCGCACGAAGTCGTCATCACCGGCCGCCACGACTGCGACATGAGCCGCCTGTGCCGCGACCTCAAGCGCATCTGCGAATGGCAGATCCGCTTCTTCGGCGAACCGGCACCGATGTCGCGCTACGTCTTTCTCGTCACCGCCGTCGGCAACGGCTACGGCGGTCTTGAACACCGCGCTTCGACGGCGCTGCTCTGCTCGCGCAACGACCTACCCTTCGCCGGCATGAGCGGCCTGCCCGAAGGCTACCGCACCTTCCTCGGCCTGTGCAGCCACGAGTACTTCCATACCTGGAACGTCAAGCGCATCAAGCCGGCTGCCTTCACGCCCTACGATCTCGAGCGCGAGAACTACACGACGCTGCTCTGGGCCTTCGAGGGATTCACGTCCTACTACGACGATCTGGCCCTTTTGCGCAGCGGGGCCATCGAACTCAAGGACTGGCTGGAGCTGATGGCCAAGACGATCAGCAACGTGTTGCGCACGCCCGGCCGCCTGAAGCAGTCGATGGCCGAATCAAGCTTTGACGCGTGGAGCAAGTTCTACCGCCCGGACGAGAACACGCCGAACGCGGTCGTCAGCTACTACGCCAAGGGCGCGCTCTTCGCGCTGGCGCTCGATCTCACCCTGCGCGCGAAGACCGACGGCCGCGTCGCGCTCGACGATGTCATGCGCGCGCTCTGGGAGCGCCACGGAAAAACCGGCATCGGCGTCGGCGAGGACGATATCCGGCGGATCGCCGAGGAATGCTCCGGACTGAACCTCAAGCGCCTGTTCGCGGACGGCGTCTCCGGAACGCACGACCTCCCGCTCAGGAAGTGGCTCGCACCGTTTGGCGTCGACCTGACACTAGAAGTCACGGCGACGGCGAAGACGCCTTCGCTCGGCGTCAAGATCAACGCAGAAGCCAACGTTGCCAACGAGATCCGCCTGGCGACCGTTTTCGACGGCGGCGCCGCGCAAACGGCGGGACTCGCCGCTGGCGATGTGCTGCTTGCCGTCGACAGCCTGCGTGTAACGCCGACGACGCTGGACAAGTTGCTCGCGCGCCATCAGCCGGGCGACACGGTGCGCATCCACGCTTTCCGCCGCGACGAACTGATGGAATTTACCGTGCGCCTCGACCCGCCGCCGGCTGACAACGCGCGCTTGGCCATCAGGGAAGGCGCCTACCCGCTGCGCAAGCCATGGCTGGGCACCTGACCCGCACCGCGCAAGAGACAATCGGCGCGGCCGGCTTGGGGCGGAATTCAGTACGGACGAGGCGGAAAGGGTTGTTCTGACGTCCAGCGCGACTGGCCGCGACCGGCGAGGTCACACCGGGCTGTCGATATCGACGAATTCACATTGCAGATCGAAGCGCTCGGCGAGGTGCTCCGCCAGCGCCCGTACGCCATAGCGCTCAGTCGCATGGTGCCCGGCGGCAATGTAGATAACGCCGGACTCGCGCGCCAGATGGACGTTCTGTTCCGAGACCTCGCCACTCAAGTAGACATCGACCCCTTGCTCGACGGCCTGCTCGAACAGGCTCTGCGCGCCGCCCGAGCACCAGGCGATACGCACCAGGGGACGATCGCAGTTGTCATCCCCGATCACCTGCGGCGTGCGCCCGAGGTCGACGGCCAACCGCTGCACCAACTCGGCCCGCCGCATTGGCTGATCGAGCCGCCCGAGCCAGCCAAGGTCCTGCTCGCCGAAACGCCCTTCGACAGCCCACCCCATCCGCTGCGCCAGTTGGGCGTTGTTGCCGAACTCGGCATGGCCGTCGAGCGGCAGGTGATAGGCGTATAGATTGATATCGTGCGCCAGTAGCGACTTGAGGCGGTTCTTGCGAAAACCGGCAATTCGCCCATCCTCGCCACGCCAGAACCATCCATGATGAACGAGTATCGCATCCGCTTTGCGGGCGATCGCTGCGTCAAGCAGCGCCTGGCTCGCCGTCACGCCGGCCACGATCCGCCGAATCTCGGCGCATCCTTCCACTTGCAGACCGTTTGGGCAATAATCCTTGAAGCGCGCGGCTTCCAGCAATTCGTCGAGATAGTGCGTCAGCGTTTCACGTTTCATCGAATCTTCCTTTTCCTCTGTTCCCTATGCGCAAACTCTGGCTGATTTTTGCACAAAGCGTCACCGTCGGTCTCGCCGTTGTCTTCGTCGTCAGTACGCTCAGACCCGACTGGTTGCCGCCGCGCAATGAAGGTCAGGCAGTCAGCAGCGCCGGCGAGCCGGCCAACCCGGCCGACCCCGCGACCGGCGGCTCGTACCGCGAAGCGGCAAAAAGAGCGCTGCCTTCGGTCGTACACGTATACACGACCCAGAAACTCGTCGCCCCCAAGCACCCGCTCGTCGACGACCCGATTTTCCGCCATTTCTTCGGCGACTCGCCGGAGTCCGAAGACCAACCGAATAACTCCGGGCTCGGCTCCGGGGTCATCGTCAGCACCAGCGGCTACGTCCTGACCAACTACCATGTGATTGAAGCCGCCGAGCAGATCGAAGTGTCACTCAACGATGGGCGCAATCTGAAGGCACGCCTCGTCGGCAGCGATCCTGAGACCGATCTCGCCGTATTGCAGATCGAGGCCGAACCGTCAGAGGAGCTCAAACTGCCGGCCATCAGCCTCGGCCAGATGGACGATGTCATCGTCGGCGACGTCGTGCTCGCCATCGGCAATCCCTTCGGCGTCGGCCAGACCGTCACCATGGGCATCGTTTCGGCCCTCGGCCGCTCACATCTGGGCATCAACACCTTCGAGAACTTCATCCAGACCGACGCCGCGATCAACCCGGGCAACTCCGGCGGCGCGCTCGTCGACACCCACGGCAAGCTGCTCGGCATCAATACGGCGATCTACTCGCGTTCGGGCGGCTCGCTCGGTATCGGCTTCGCCATCCCGATCTCGACCGCCGGCAGCGTCATGGAGCAGATCATCCAGACTGGCGCCGTGACCCGCGGCTGGATCGGCGTCGAGGCACAGGAAATCACGCCGGAACTGGCCGAATCGTTCGAGTTGAAAGACGCCAGCGGGGCGCTGATCGCCGGCGTCCAGCGCGGTAGCCCGGCCGACGCGAGCGGAATCCGCCCGGGCGACATCCTGCTCTCGGTTGACGGGAAGCCGGTCAAGGATCCTCAGGTAATGCTCGACCTGATCGCTGCGCTCAAGCCGGGAACCGGCGTACCGTTCAAGTTGCTGCGCCAGAAAGGCGAGTTCTCGACAACGATCAAAGTCGGCAAACGCCCGCCGCTGACACGTGAGCGCGACGAGTAATTCCATTTACAAATCGTTTGCGACGCGAACGCGAGCCGCAGACAGGGAATAAGCGGTAACGCCCCGATCAGACGAGGTCAGTGCTTTCGCTTTCCGGCTTGGCCGGCTTGCTGACGAACTTCGCCATCAACATGCCGAGTTCGTAGAGAAGGCAAAGTGGAATCGCCAGCATCAGCTGCGAGATGACGTCCGGCGGCGTGAAGATCGCGGCGATGACGAAGGCCGCAACGATCATGTAGGACCGCCACTCCTTCAGCGTCTCGAGGGCGACGATGTTCATCCTGACGAGCACCACGACGACGACTGGCACTTCGAACGTCACGCCGAAGGCGAGGAAGGTGGACAACACGAACGACAGATACTTCTCGATGTCGGTCATCCAGGCGACACCTTCCGGCGCGATGTTCGCCATGAACTTGAACACCGTCGGAAAGACCAGGAAATAGGCAAAAGACATCCCGACAAAGAACAGGATCACGCTCGCCGCAACCAGCGGCAAAGCCAGCCGCTTCTCGTGCGCGTACAAGCCGGGCGCGACGAAGGCCCAGACCTGATACAGCACATACGGCAGCGCGATCAGGAAGGCAACCATCAAGGCCACTTTCATCGGCACGAGAAAGACACCAACGACATCCGTCGCGATCATCTGCCCGCCCTGCGGAAGCGTCGCGATCAGCGGTTGAGCCAGCAGTGCGTAGAGTTCCTTCGCCCAAGGGAAAAGGCAGACGAAAACGATGCCGATCGAAAGCAGCGCCTTGATCAGGCGGTCGCGCAGCTCGAAGAGATGCGAAAGAAAGGTGTCTTCCTGCTTCTCCATGATCGTCAGGCCTTTTCCACGGGCGGTGTTACGCCCCCAGCCTCTGGCGTGGCGCCAGCGGTGATCGCAGCGGGTGCCGATTCAGTTTTCGCCGCCGCCGAAGACGCGGCCAGATCATCCAGCGCGCTGCGCGCCGACTGCACGTGCTCGCTGACCGCTGTCTCCGCCGCCTGCATTTCCCCGCGAATGCTCGCCTCCAGATTGAGCGCCGTATCCTGCACGTCGCTCTTGAGCTTCCTCAGTTCGTCGAGCTGGATCTCGCGATTGATGTCCGCCTTCACATCGTTGACGTAGCGTTGCATCCGCCCCAGCAGATGCCCGGCCATGCGCGCCACCTTGGGCAGACGCTCCGGCCCGATGACGACAAGCGCCACGATGCCGATTACGACGAGTTCGGAAAAACCGACGTCAAACATGAAGTTAAATTTCCAGGAGGCAAGCAGAAACGAAAAGCGCTGTGAACGAGCACCTCCTCACAGCGCGAGCGGCGATCGACCCTCAGATCGGCTACGACTTCGTCTTCTCCTTGACTTCGCCTTCGATGGTTTGACCACCGGTAACCTGCTGCGGCGGCGCCGCTTCCGCCGCTTTCTCCTCTGCCGATTTCATGCCTTCCTTGAAGCCCCTGACGGCACCGCCCAAGTCCTCACCGATGTTCTTCAGGCGCTTGGTACCGAAAACGAGCAGAACGATGAGCAGAACGATCAACCAGTGCCAGATGCTGAAACCACCCATGATGTTTCTCCTTTATACCCGCTTGAGCATCGGCCCAACCGGTTCCGGGCCACCGACGATGTGCGCGTGCAGATGTTGAACTTCCTGCTGCCCGATGCGCCCCGAGTTGATGATGACACGGAAACCATCCGGGCTTCCGTTCTCCGTCGCCAGCGTGTTGGCCACCGCCAGCATCCGCCCGAGCACCACCGTATCGGCATCGGTTACCGTCGCCAGCGAGGTAATGTGACGCTTGGGAATGACGAGAAGATGAACCGGGCGCGCCGGATTGATATCGTGAAACGCGAAGATTTCGTCGTCTTCGTAGACCTTGCGCGACGGGATATCACCGCGCGCGATCTTGCAGAACAGACAGTTGTCCATGCCGATTCCTACTTGGCCGTGCGCGACTTCTTTTCGTCGATGCCGGAAATCCCCTCGCGCCGACGCATTTCCTGCGACACGTCTTCGATTCCCATACCGTAGAAGGCAAGCAGAACCATGATGTGATAGATAAGATCCGTCGATTCCCAGACGATGTTCAGGCGCTTGCCGTCCTTGGCCGCCATGATCAGTTCCGCGCTCTCCTCGCCGATCTTCTTCAGGATGGAATCGGGACCGTTGGCGAACAGCTTGGCCGTATACGAAGTTTCCGGATCGGCGTGGCGGCGCGAGGCGAGGGTTTCGGAGAGGCGGTGCAGAATATCGTGAGTGCTCATTATGCGTAGATTTCCTTAGGGTCTTTCAGAACCGGGTCGGTGGCGACCCAGCGCTCTCCCTGCAATTCCAGGAAGAAACAACTTTCTCGTCCGGTGTGGCAGGCAATCCCGCCGACCTGATCGATGGACAGCAGCAGAACATCGCCGTCGCAGTCCGCGCGAATCGACCGGACCTTCTGGAAGTGCCCCGACTCTTCGCCCTTGCGCCACAAGCGCTGGCGCGAGCGCGACCAATAGACGGCGTTTCCGCTCTTGACGGTTTCTTCCAGCGAGGTGCGATTCATCCAGGCAAACATTACCACACGGCCGCTCGCCGCATCCTGCGCGATGGCCGGGATCATCCCGTTCTCGTCCCACTTGAGTGCGTCGAGCCAGAACTTGCTCGCGTCAAGGTCGCTCACAGGCGCACCTCAATGCCGCGATCGCGCATGTACTCCTTGGCCTGGCGCACGGTGTATTCACCAAAGTGGAAGATACTCGCCGCCAGTACTGCATCGGCGCGCCCTTCGGTGACGCCGTCGGCGAGATGCTGCAGGTTGCCGACGCCGCCGCTGGCGATCACCGGGATATCGACCGCATCGGACACCGCACGCGTCAACGCAAGATCGAATCCATTCTTCGTGCCATCGCGATCCATGCTGGTCAGCAGGATTTCGCCGGCGCCGAGTTGCTGCACGCGACGCGCCCAGTCGACGGCATTGAGGCCCGTTCGGTTGCGACCGCCGTGCGTAAAGACCTCCCACTTGCCCGGCTCGACCTGCTTGGCGTCGATGGCGACGACGATGCATTGGTTCCCAACCTTGGCCGAAGCTTCGGCGACGAGATCGGGATTATTGACCGCGGCAGTGTTCATGCTCACCTTGTCGGCACCGGCGTTGAGCAGCCGGCGGACGTCGGCGACCGTGCGCACGCCACCACCAACAGTCAGCGGGATGAAGACCTGGGATGCGCACGCTTCTACGATGTGCAGGATGATGTCGCGCTGGTCGGACGACGCGGTGATATCGAGGAAGGTCACTTCGTCGGCGCCCTGCAGGTCGTAACGACGGGCAATTTCCACTGGGTCGCCGGCATCGCGCAGATCGACAAAGTTGGTCCCCTTGACGACCCGCCCGGCGGTGACGTCAAGGCAGGGGATGATGCGTTTCGCGAGACCCAAAGCGTTTACCGTTCTTTCGTTCAGGGAAGAAAATCAATCGCCGTTGAGGCTGTCGGCTTCGGCCTGCGCCGCTGCGAAGTCGAGCGAGCCATCGTAAATGGCGCGGCCAGCGATCGTGGCAACGACGCCTTCGTGCTCGACGCCGCACAGCGCGCGAATATCATCCATGTTCGACAGACCGCCGCTGGCGATCACCGGGATCGTCAGTGCCTGTGCCAGCTTGACCGTCGCTTCGATATTGATGCCGGAAAGCATGCCGTCGCGCCCGATGTCGGTGTAGATAACGCTCTCGACGCCGTAGTCCTCGCACTTCCTGGCGAGATCGATCACGTCGTGACCGGTCAGCTTCGACCAGCCGTCAACGGCGACCTTGCCGTCCTTGGCGTCAAGCCCGACGATGATCTGCCCAGGGAAGGCGCTGCACGCGTCGTGCAGGAAACCCGGGTTCTTCACCGCCGCCGTGCCGATGATGACGTAGCTGACGCCGTTGTCGAGGCAACGCTCGATCGTATCGAGGTCACGAATGCCGCCGCCCAACTGGATCGGAATCTCGTCCCCCAAAGCCGCGACGATTTCCTTGATCGCTCTTTCGTTCTTTTGCTTGCCGGCGAACGCACCGTTGAGATCCACGATATGCAAGCGGCGCGCGCCCTGTTCCAGCCAATGGGCGGCCTGTTCGCCGGGAGAGTTGGAGAATACGGTCGCTTCGTCCATCAAACCTTGCTTCAGACGAACGCACTGCCCGTCCTTCAGGTCAATCGCGGGAATGATCAGCATTTTGGAAAACGAAAGTAGTGGAGGGAAAAAGGAATGGAGAAAAGCAGATCCTGTTTACGGGTTCCAGCGTACAAAGTTGGATAACAGGGCGAGTCCGGCTTGCGCGCTCTTCTCGGGATGACATTGGATAGCGAAGATATTATCCCGCGCCACCGCACTGGTAAAGGGGATGCCGTACTCGGTCGTACCGGCGATACAAGTACGATCGACCGGATCGACAAAGTAGCTGTGTACGAAGTAGAAACGCGCGCCGTCGTCGATCCCGCTCCATAAGGCGTGCGCCTGCGTTTGACCCAGGCAGTTCCAGCCCATGTGCGGCACTTTCAGCTTTTCACCGGACGAGCCGACCATCTTCTCCGCCGGAAAGCGGCGGACTGGCCCGGAGAACACACCAAGACCGGGCACGTTCCCCTCTTCGCTCTGTTCGAAGAGCATCTGCAGGCCGATGCAGATGCCGAGGAAAGGCTTGGTACTGGCCGCTTCGATCACCGCAGCACGCAAACCGCGCGCATCGAGCTCGCGCATGCAATCGGGCATCGCCCCCTGCCCTGGAAAAACGACGCGCTCGGCACCGGCAACCACCTCCGGATCGGCTGTAACGATGATCTCGCGGCCCTCGGCGACATGAACCAGCGCCTGCCAAACCGACCGCAGATTCCCCATGCCGTAGTCGATGACGGCGATTTTCCCTGCGGAGGAAGCCATCACAGCAGTCCTTTGGTCGAGGGAATGCTGCCCGCAGCCCGCTCATCGGCCTCGAGCGCGACACGCAAGGCACGACCGAAGGCCTTGAAGATCGTCTCGGCCTGGTGGTGTGCATTCGCACCGCGCAGGTTGTCGATATGCAGCGTCATCAAGGCGTGATTGACCAGGCCCTGGAAGAATTCGCGAATGAGATCAACGTCAAACGCACCGATCGTCGCACGCGTGAATTCGACGCCGAAGACCAGCCCCGGACGCCCGGACAGATCGATCACCACGCGCGAAAGCGCTTCGTCGAGCGGCACGTAGGCGTGCCCGTAGCGGCGGATGCCCTTCTTGTCACCAACGGCCTTGGCCAGCGCCTGCCCGATCGTGATGCCGATATCTTCGACCGTATGGTGCGCGTCGATGTGCAGGTCGCCGTCGGCCTCGACCTCAAGATCGATCAGGCCATGACGTGCCACCTGGTCGAGCATGTGATCGAGAAAGGGGACGCCGGTCGCCAGGCGACACTGCCCGGTGCCGTCGAGATTGAGACGCACCGTGATCCGGGTTTCCAGGGTGTTTCTGCTGATTTCGGCCTGCCGCATGAAAGCCTCATGACAAAGGATGTGAAACTGGCGAAGGGGCATCGCAAGAACGCTGCTGCGGCCTTGGCCAGTCAGCCCGCCGGCTCAAACCGGCACGGCTGCATGATACCATCTGACGCTCCCGCTGCATCCGACCCTGCGAGCCGTTCATGAGCCAATTCTGGAGCCCCCTCGTTCACAGCCTGACGCCCTACGTTCCGGGCGAACAACCCAAGCTGGCCAACCTGATCAAGCTGAATACCAACGAGAATCCATATCCGCCGTCGCCACACGCCGTTGCCGCGATGCAGGCGGAGATGGGTGCCGACGGAAACACGCTTCGCCTCTACCCCGATCCGAACGCCGATCGCCTGAAGGAAGCCGTCGCACGACATTTCGCCGACTTCGGCATCGGTACGCGCAACATCTTCGTCGGCAACGGTTCGGACGAAGTGCTCGCACATGCCTTCATGGCGCTGCTCAAGCACGACAAGCCGCTCCTTCTGCCGGACATTACCTACAGCTTCTACCCTGTGTATTGCGAGCTGTACGGTATCGACAGCATCGCCATTCCACTCGGCGAGCAGTTCGAGATCCGCGTCGACGACTACGCGCGCGACAATGGCGGCATCATCCTCGCCAACCCGAACGCACCGACCGGGCAACTGCTGTCGCTCGCCGAGATAGAACGGCTGGTCGCCGCACATCCGCAGTCGGTCGTCGTCATCGACGAAGCCTACATCGACTTCGGCGGCGAGACCGCCATTGCACTGGTCACGCGTTACCCGAATCTGCTGGTCATCCGCACCCTGTCGAAGTCGCACTCGCTGGCGGGGCTACGCGTCGGCTACGCGGTCGGCCACACCGACCTGATCGAAGCGCTCGATCGCGTCAAGAACAGCTTCAACTCGTACCCGCTCGACCGCCTGGCGATCGTCGGTGCGGCGGCGGCAATCGACGACAAGGAACACTTGGAGAAAACGCGGCAGGCCGTCATGGCGAGCCGCGCGACGCTGGTCGCAGGCTTGGAGCAACTCGGCTTCGCCGTCCTGCCCTCGGCGGCGAACTTCATCTTCGCGCGCCACCCGCAACACGATGCGGCCAAGCTCGCCGCCCAGCTACGTGAGCGCCAGATCATCGTGCGCCACTTCAAGCAGCCACGCATCAACCAGCACCTGCGCATCTCGATCGGCACCGATCAGGAATGCGCCGCGCTGGTCGATGCCTTGCGGACGATTCTCTCCGTCTAGTCTTCGAGCAGGCTGCGCAGCATCCACGCCGTCTTTTCGTGGATTTCGAGGCGCTGCGTCAGCAGATCGGCGGTCGGTTGGTCGTTGGCCGCTTCAACCACTGGGAAGAGCTTGCGTGCCGTGCGCGCTGTCGTCTCCTGCGCGTCGACGAGATAACGCACCATGTCGTTGGCCTTCGGCACGCCCGCAACCTCCTTGACCGACGTCAGCTTGGCGAACTCCGAGAACGTGCCGGGCGCCGGATGACCGAGGGCGCGGATGCGTTCGGCGATGATGTCGAGCGCGTTCCACTGCTCGGTGTATTGGTCCATGAACATCGCGTGCAGGCTGTTGAACTGCGGCCCGGTGACGTTCCAGTGGAAGTTGTGCGTCATCATGTACAGCGTGAAGCTGTCGGCCAGCAGCGCCGACAGGCCTTCGACGATCTTGGCGCGATCGTTCTCGTTGATGCCGATGTTGATGGAAGCGCTTTTCGATTTCTTGCTCATGGTGCTTTCTCCTTGTTGAAGAATGAGGTTGAGAAAAGTCAGAGACCGGGATTGAGATAGCGGAACGATTCGGCAAACAGCAGAAACGCGCCCGCCGTATTGATGGCGACTCCTGCAAGCAGGCGGAGCTTCCCGGACGCACTCGCGCGGCAAGGTTGCTCGTAGTGACTGGTCTGGGTTTGGCGTCGCATGATAATCTCCGGTTCGAACATTCACGCACTCACTATAGGGAAATGGCCGGAACTTTCCCAATGAATAAAATCGAGACTTATAATCGACCCCGTCGATAACTGGAGTCTTCTGTGAGTGCGCTACCGACCCTCAAGCAGCTGCAGTATCTCGTCGCCTTGTCGGCGCAGCTCAACTTCACGCGCGCGGCCGAAGCCTGCTTCGTCACCCAATCGACCTTGAGCGCCGGGCTCAAGGAGCTGGAGGACATCCTCGGCGTGCAACTGGTCGAGCGCGATCGCCAAAGCGTGCTGATGACGCCGATCGGCCTCGACATCGCCGCACGAGCCCGCAACATCGTCGCCGCAACGCAGGATCTCGTCGACCGCGCGGCGGGGGTCGAGGAACCGATGTGCGGCGCGCTGCGCCTCGGCGTCATCCCGACCATCGCGCCCTTCCTCCTGCCGGCCACGCTGCGCCTCGTGCGCGAGCGTTACCCGCGCCTGCGCCTGACGCTACGCGAGGACCTGACCGTGCACCTGATCGAGCGTCTCAACGCGGGCCAGCTCGATCTGGCGCTGATCGCCCTGCCCTTCGCTACCGACACGCTGCTCGTCGAACCGCTCTTTGACGACCCGTTGTGGCTCGTCGGCCGCATCGACGAGCCACTGCTGAAGAGTGAGTCGCCCGCCCTGACACCGCCAATCGTCGAACGGTTGCTCCTGCTCGAAGAGGGGCATTGCCTGCGCGACCACACGCTACAGGCCTGCGCAAGGCCCGACCAGAAGTCGCCCCGCGCCGTCGAAGCGACGAGCCTGCTGACGCTGCTGCAGATGGTCGAATCAGGGCTGGGCCTGGCGCTCATCCCGGAGATGGCAGTCAACAGCAGACTGGCCGACAGCCCCGGCCTGCGCACCTGCCCGCTCGCCGCCCCGGGACCGCTACGCACGATCGCGCTCGTCGCCCGCCGCTCGACGTCGCGCATCGGCGAGCTGAAGGCCCTCGGCGCTGTGCTGCGGGAAGCTTCCGGGCGAAGCGGCGCGCCGCAATCAGCGCTATAGTGGCGGCCTTCGCCGCCTTGCCGCACGCATAACGCCCCCGCCGATGCCGAACTCTTCGCTGACCCACGCACGCGCCGTCGCCCTGATGGTTCTAGTCACCCTGCTGTGGAGCATCGCCGGCGTCGTCACCCGGCATCTCGACGCGGCGCAGAGCTTTGAAGTGACCTTCTGGCGCAGCTTCTTCAACGCACTGGCGATGACGGTCATCCTCACCGTGCTGCGCGGCGCTTCGGTCTGGCGCAGCATTCTCCGGTCTCCGCGCGCGGTGTGGATTTCCGGTGTTTGCTGGTCGGTCATGTTCACCGCCTTCATGATCGCGCTGACGCTGACCAGCGTCGCCAACGTGCTCGTCATCATGGCGCTCGGCCCGCTGGTCACCGCACTCTTCGCCCGCGCCTTCCTCGGCCACCGGCTGCCGCGCCGGACATGGGCGGCCATTATCGTCGCCGGCATCGGTATCGCCTGGATGTACGCGCGGCAGATCGGCGCCGGCGTGTCGCTCGTCGGCTCGCTCGTCGCACTGGCCATTCCGCTCGCCGGCGCGATCAACTTCACCACGCTGCAGCACACGGCGCAGCGTCGTTCCGCCAACGCGGCCGGACATGCGGATCCCGTCGATATGCTGCCAACCGTCTTCATCGGCGCCGTCATCTCGGCGGCGGCCACCCTGCCGCTCGCCTGGCCGCTGCAGACATCAATGCACGACCTCGGCCTGCTCACCGTGCTCGGAGTGGTGCAACTGGCGACCCCCTGCCTGCTGCTCGTTCGCCTGAGCCGCGTACTGTCGGCCCCCGAGATCGCCCTGCTCGGCCTGCTGGAAGTCGTCTTCGGCGTCACCTGGACCTGGCTGTGGGCCGGTGAACAGCCTTCGACCGCGACGCTCACCGGCGGCGCGCTCGTTCTCGGCGCGCTGGTCGCCAACGAGTTGCTGGCGCTACGCTCACGGCACCGGATCAGGCTACTCGCTGCATCAGGCAAGCAAGACTAAGCTCCGTCGCTCCCCCACGGCGGCAACGGCGCCGGCAAGCGATTTCCAGGATAGCCGCGCACCTCACCAAAGCGGGCCGCACCGGCATTCCATTCGCTGACAGCACGCGCCAGCTCCTCACGGCTGCGCCCGACGAAGTTCCACCACATCAGGACGTCCTCGCCAAACGGCGCGCCGCCGATCAGGAGCAGGCGGAAAGGTGCACCCGCTTCGGCACTACGCACATCCAGCCGATCGCGCCCGCGGCCCAGATAGAGCAACTGGCCGACTTGCAGGCGCTGGCCTTCGACGCTGCCCAGCCCTTCGAGCATCAGCGCGCCGAACTCGTAGTCGGAGGGAATCGCCAGCGTCGTCGCCGCGGCGCCGCCGCACGTCAAGTCGAGCGCCAGCAACGGTGAGAAGACGCGCGTCGGGGCATGCTCACCGAGCGCATCGCCGACCAGCACGGTGACGCGAAAGCCGTCGCGATCGATGACCGGCAACTCCGGGTAGTGTTCAAAAGCCGGCTCACAGTGACGCACGGCTTCCGGCAGTGCGATCCACAATTGCGCACCGTGCAGTCGTGGCGAGCGAACGGGCGGCGACTCTTCGGAGTGGCTGATGCCGCGCCCGGCCGTCATCAGGTTCACCTGACCGGGGCGGATGATCTGTTCGTAGCCGAGACTGTCGCGATGCAGGATTTCTCCGGCCAGCGGCCAGGTAAAGGTCTGCAACGAATTATGCGGGTGCGGGCCGACGCGCAATCCGTCGCCGCGCGTCGCGTCCACCGGCCCGAAGTGATCGAGAAAGCACCACGCGCCGATCATGCGGCATTGCGCAGACGGCAACGCGCGACGGATGGTCATTCCCTCGCCAAGCAGCGCGTCGCGGGTCGGAATGAACTGCATTTCTGGCGAGCGACCAGTGGCCGGCATGATCAGCCTCCAATTACAACAATCGGTGGCGGTCTGAGGCCAGCCCGACCCGCAAGTTCCGCGTAAGCGTTTATCTATCGGCGTTATTGCCGGATGGTTAGCGATGAGATATCGGA
>JADHEF010000121.1_pt1 | contig 90766 bp, 73 predicted proteins | sample 8952391 | NCBI WGS metagenome assembly JADHEF01 (sample SAMN16124439, study PRJNA663245) | bioreactor sludge metagenome | isolation source: sludge (nitrite) | place: India:Bengaluru | collected 2019-02-28
TCGGTCACGACCCGCGCCGGCTCGTGCCGCCAGGCCGCGAACTCCTGTTCCAGCGCTTGCAGACGTTCGTCGGCCTCGGCCAGATAGATGTCGTACAACTGCGCCGAGATCGTGAAATCGCCAATGCGCTTCACATCGTCGAGCGTGATCGTGGGCGCTTCGATCACCGCGTCATGCAAGGCATCGACCTCGGGCGCGAGGTCTTGCTCGGCGAGCGTCGCTTCGACGATCGCCGCTTGTTCGAGTTCTTCGGCCGTCGCCGCTTCAGGGGTTTCGGTTGCGAGCGTCGCCGAGACAGGAAGTGCGTCTCCCCCAGCCTCAGCGCCTAAAAAAAAATCTTCGCCCGCCTTGACCCGTTCGGCCGCGGCGATCAGGGCTTCGGGACGGACCGCGCGATGCTCGCCGGCCTCGATGCGCTCGACCCATTCGGCCATCTGTTCGCGGGCGTTGCCGGCCAGCGCGAACACGGCCGGTGTGCCGGCGCGTTCTTCGGACAGCCAAAGGTTGAACACCTGCTCGACCGCCCAGGCCGCCTCGCCGAACACGCGCAGACCGACCATGCGGCTCGATCCTTTGAGCGTATGGAAAGCGCGCCGCAGCGTGGTGAGGTGTTCCTGGTTCGACGGGCTGGCCATCGCCTTCTCGCGCGCGGCGTCGATGGTGTCGAACACTTCGCGCGCTTCGCCGAGGAAGATCGACAAGAGTTCGGCGTCGATGACCGCGTCGTCGGAGGCCGCGAGCGCGAGCGTCGAAGCATCGGGGGCCGGCGCTTCCTTGACCGGCTTGTCCAGGCGCAGTTCGCCGAGCGTCGTCGCCAGCGCGGCGAGCCCGGCTTCATCGAGCGGGCCCGACAACATCGACAAGGCGCTGCGCGCCGCGCCGACCAGCTTGGCGTTGTCGAGCAGTTCGGCGCCTTGGCGCAATTCGGTCAGCTCGTCACGCAGCTTGTTGCGCGCGGCCTCGTCTTCGGGCGCCGCGCGCAAGGCCTCGAAGGTGGCGAGCACGGTGCGCGTGCGCTCCTGGGTTTCGCGCTCGACGCTCGTGACATCGATCTGTTCGAACGAGACCGGCTCGCCCATGTCGAACTCGATCTCGGGCATGAGCAAGGGCACATCGTCGTCGGGTGGCGGTGCCGAGAGGCGCGCCTCTTCGGCGAAGTCGGCGATCTGGGTCCGCAAATGCTCGCCGCCCTGCTCGGACGGCGCCGCGCCCTCGGGCCGAGGCTGGGTGGCCGCGGGCGGGGTCGGGATGCCGGCCAGGGTGCGCGTGAAAGTGCGCCCGAGTTCGGGCACCGTGGCGCTGACATTTTCTTGCGCGCCGTCGCCGGTCATGCGGGCGACGAACGCGCCTTCATGCTCGTCGAATTCGAGCACCGGCCGCGCCGCGCCGTCGGGCTGGCGCAAGGCATCGACGAAGAAACCGAGCGCGCCGAAGGATTGCGCCACGCGTTCGAACTCGCGCTGGTCGGCCGCATAGCCGGGCTGCTGGAAGCGCAGGATCGCCGCACGCCCGAATTCGAGCGCGGCATTGGCGGTCTGGTGGTCGAGCAGCAGCAAGGCGCCCGCGGTCTGATCGATGAGCGGCAGGGTGGTCGCCAACGCATCGCGCTTGTTCTGGTCGCGGAAGAAGGCATCGAGCGTCTGTTCGATCGCGCGCAGATTGGCCTGGATCTCCGCGACCAAGGTGGACATGGTCGCGCGCTCGTGCGAACGGCGTGAAATCTCGGCCAGCCAATCGACCGATTCATCCACCGCCTCGCCCGCGAGCGCGCGGCGCAGCCGATCGGCGATCAGACGCGCGCGTTCCGGGAATTGCGCGTCGAGGCGGTTGAAGCTTTCAAGGGTGTTTTCGGTGAACAGCACCGCGGTCGCGGCTTCCATGCCGACCGCCGCCGCCGGCAGCGCACGCGCCTGGGCGACGCGGTTGCCGATCTCGGCCAGGGCCAGGGCGATCTCGTCGAGCGCCGGCTCGCCGAGTTGCTTGCTGACTTCGGCGAACAACTGGGTCTGGCGCTGGAAGCTCGCGGCTTCCGTGGTCTGGCCGCCCATCAGGCGGTCCCACGACGACTTGAGGCTGCCGAGCTGGTCTTTGGCGCGCTTGATGAGCTGGGTGTCGACCCGGCCATAGCGCGTGGTTTCGTAATCGCGCGGCACCGCGCCTTCGAGCGCGAAAGCCTCGCGCACCCGGCGCGCCATCGGCGTCGGGGCGTTGCCGACCGCGACATAGAACAAGGCGTCTTTGAGCAGGCGTTCGGCGAGCGCGCCCGAGCCTTCGATCGTGCGGCGCATTTGCAGATTCATGCGCGCGCACAAGCGCTTGAGGTTGAGATCGGTCGCGACCGTACCCGGCACCGCGAGCGTTTCGAGCAGCCCGTCCATCACGGTCCAGAACGAACGGCCGGCGCCGCGCGGCTGGGCCGAACGCACGGCGCGCACCGCGAACGCCATGTCGTTCACGCCGGCATCGCGGTTCACATCGCGCAGGAATTGCAGCAGGCCGCGCTCGAAGCGCACCCGCGCCGCCGCGAGGCGTTCCGCATCGGCCGGTTCGGGCTGGGCGTCGTCGGACACGCGCACCGAAGTATCGACGAACAACAAATCGGCCGGATGGACACGGTCGGCATGCACGGCCTTGAGCAGGTCGCGGTAATGCGGATAAAGCCGGATCGGTTGGTGGGCACTGCCGGCGAGCAGATCGTCGAGATAATCGAGCAGACCGCCGAAGGCGTGTTCGACCAGCGAAACCAGATTGGCGTCGCAAGCGCTCGCATCGCCGTCGAGGCGTTCGAGCAGCCGCTCGGCTTCTTCGGTGATGAGCGCGATGCCGTCGAGATCGACGATCTGCAAGGCGCCATGCGCCTGATGCAGATGGGTCTTGGCGTACTTGAGCTGGGTGGCGTCGTGATTGTTGCTCGCGAACGCCTTGAGCGCGGCGATCGAGTTGCCGAGCGAAGCCCGGACCTCGTCGATGACCCAGGACAACGGGCCGATGTCCAGCGCGGGGGAGGTGCCTTGGCGACTCATATTCGACTCCAGCGACTGGGCTTAATCGAGGTCAGGCAACACGGAAGCGCGAGACCGAATTCTTGAGTTCGACGGCCAGCGCCGAGAGCTCGCGAATCGATTGCGCGGTTTGTTCGGTACCGGCGGTGGTCTGTTCATTGACCGATAGAATCTTTTCGATGCTCTTGGCCACGCCGCCGGCCGACTCGGCCTGCTCGGACGTCGAGGTCGAGATGTTTTCGATCAGGCCCGTGAGCTGGCGCGACACCTGCCCGATCCCGGTCAGCGCGCGACCGGCTTCATCGGACAGCCGCGCCCCTTCGACCACGCCCTGGGTCGATTTTTCCATGGCCGCCACCGCGTCCTGGGTGTCGGTCTGAATCGTGCGGATCAGCGCGCCGATCTGCTTGGCGGCTTCCTGCGAGCGTTCAGCCAGTCGCTGCACTTCTTCGGCCACCACCGAGAAGCCGCGGCCCGCCTCACCGGCCGACGCGGCCTGGATGGCGGCGTTCAGAGCGAGCACGTTGGTCTGTTCGGTAATGTCGGTGATCAGTTCGATGATCTCGCCGATCTCCTGCGAGGACTCGCCCAGCCGCTTGATGCGCTTGGAGGTTTCCTGAATCTGCTCGCGGATTTCGTTCATGCCCGAGATCGCGTTTTGCACCGCGCGCTGACCTTCTTCGGCCGCGACCAGCGATTGCCGGGCCACGCTCGCGGACTCGGCCGCCGAGGCCGACACTTCGTTGATTTGCTGGGCCATGCGCAAGACCGATTCGCCGGTTTCGCGGATTTCGCGCGATTGCGCGGCGGACGCGGCGAGCAGTTGTTGCGAACGATCGGCCGCCTGGCTCGACGCGCCGGCCACCTGTTCGGCGGCCTTGTTGATCCGGCCGACCAGGGAGCGCAGTTCTTCCACGGTGTAGTTCACCGAGTCGGCGATGGCGCCGGTGATGTCTTCCGACACCGTGGCCTGGACCGTCAAGTCGCCGTCGGCCACCTCTTGCAGTTCGTTCATCAAACGCAGAATGGCGGCCTGGTTCTGGTCGTTCATGCGTTTCATTTCCTGCTCTTGGCGTTCCGCGGTGTCGCGCTGGCGGTCGGCTTCCGACGCGCGGCGGCGCGAATCATCGAGGAAGAGCTTGGCGATGCCAGCGGCGGACAAAAGCGCGAGCGCCGCGGCCAGCGCCATCAAGGCGAAGTTGATGCCGCGCATGGTCTGCGCGCTGCCGTAGTTGTCGCGCAGGGCGACCAGGTCGTCCTTGAAGGCTTCGCTCTCGGCGAAGATGCGCTGTTCGGCCTGCTTGGCGCCGACGATCTTCTGCAACGACGCGAGCATGGTGGCGATCGATTGCTGGAAGGAATCGAATTCCTTCTTGAGGTCGTTCAGGCGGGCCTTGGTCTCGCTGTCGGTCGAAGGCGAAAGGCGCAGCACGTCGCTGCCCGAAATCAGGCCGTTGAGCAGGTCGCGGAAAGTGTTGGTGTCCTTGCCGAGCAGGAAGGCGACTTCCGGGCTCACCGCGGTCCCGGCCAGCAATTCGTTGGAGCCTTTGGCGATCCGCTGGGTCAACATGACGAGTTGGCTGGCGGCCGAGATTTCGCGCGAACCAGCCCCGGTCTGCAGCTTGAGCGAAGACACTTGCTCGCTCAGATCGAGCAGCGCCGGATTGGCTTCGTTGATCTTGCGCAGCGTCGCGCCCAGCGACAGCAGCAGTTTTTCGTCATCGACGATGGCGCTGGCCGCCTTGTCGGTGACTTGCCAGCGTTCCTTGACGCGCAGGATCTGATCCGCCGCCGCGCCCGAAGACGAGGATTCGAGTTCCGCGAGGTTCTGCGCGATGCGGTCGCGCGAATCCTTGAGCTGGCCGAAGGCCGCCGCGTTGCCCGACAAGGCGTTCGGCGCCGAACGCGCGAGCCGTTGCGAGTGCATCAGCGTGTCGCCGGCGAGTTCGATGTTGCGCGTCACCCGGCCGGCGGTGCTCACGTCGATCACGACCACCACGAAGCCGAGCAGCAAGGACCCGACGAGCATGCCGGCCAGGATGCGGATCTGCTTGTCGATCGGCAGTTGTCCGATCAGGGGCAGCTTGAGGCCGGTCGCGCGTGTCACGACCCGGGCGACCACCGTGGTGTTGGGGTCGATCGTGGCCGGAGATCCGATCACCGTCACCGGCCCGAGCGTCGTCTTGGGGTTCTTGTTCCCCTTCGAAGTGAGCTTAGGCAGCTTGAAACCCATGATTGCGTTCTCCGAATGACCTGATTGCAGCGATGCGGCCCGGCAGGGCCGAACTCATAGAGGACTGATACGTAAAAAGCGCTCATCGGACGCGAGCGCATCGAAACTCAATTCGCGCCAGACCTGGCCCTGGTCGTCGCGCCAGCGCGCGCCCTGCCAGGCGAAGGAAGTGGCTTCGGGCTCGGCGGTCCAGCCCTTCATGCTGTGCAGGCCGAGCATGCGCGTGACCAGCACGCCGGCATTGAATTCGAGCCCGCGGCCGAACAGCACCACCCGGCTTTCACGTTCGATGCGGGTCGGCGCCTTGCCGGCGAATTGCGCCAGATCGGCCGCCGAGATCAGATTGCCCCGCACATTCACGAGCCCCAGATACCAGGGATAGGTGTGCGGCACCGGCACGATGTCCTGGGCCGGGACGATTTCACCGGCCTCGGACAGGTCGATCAGCCAGCGCTCATCGCCGATCAGGAAGCCCAGCCGCGACGCGGCGACAGGCGCGCTCTTGGCCAGCGCGAGCCGCTCGGCCAACCGTTCCTGGAATTCGCGGAGTCTGTTCCGCCGGTCGATACGCGCCATGGCAACGAGAGGGGCGCCTAAGCCAGCGCCGCGATCTTCCCGAGAAGTTCGTCAGCGTTGATCGGCTTGGTCACGTAATCCCTCGCACCCTGGCGCAAGCCCCAGATGCGATCGGTTTCTTGGGTCTTGCTCGTGCACATGATCACGGGAATGTGCCCGAGCTCCGGATCGCGCGCGATCTGGCGCGTGACCTGGAAGCCGTTGGTGCCGGGCATGACCACGTCCATCAGGATCACGTCCGGCTTCTCGGCGCGAGCCTTGGCGATCGCTTCTTCGCCGGTCTCCGCCGTCAGCACGTGGTAGCCGCCCTTGGTGAGCAGGTCGGCCAGGAAGAATCGCTCGGTCGGCGAATCGTCGACCACGAGGATTTTGCGCAACGCCATGGTTGTCTCCGACGCGATGGTTCAGATCGCGCTCAAGCGGCCTTTCTGGAATGGGCTTGGACCGTCTTGAGCAAGCTGTCTTTGGTGAACGGCTTGGTCAAGTACTCGTCGGACCCGACGAGTCGGCCACGCGCCCGGTCGAACAAACCGTCCTTGGAGGACAGCATGATGACGGGCGTGTCACGAAACTTGGGACTTTTCTTGATCAGCGCGCAAGTCTGATAACCATCCAGACGCGGCATCAAGATGTCGCAAAAGATGAGATCGGGCGCGTGATCGTGGATCTTGGCCAGGGCGTCGAACCCGTCTTCGGCCAGGATCACCTGGCAACCGGCCTGAACCAGAAAAATCTCCGCACTGCGCCTGATGGTGCTCGAATCATCGATCACCATGATCTTGAGGCCGGACAACGGGGAAGTTGGATTCATGTGTGCGGTGCCTGCGCGCAATGAGCGCCCGCTTACCGAGCGGACAACTATTCTATGTTCGGTTCTTGTGGATTCTGAACTTCGGCCGCTATCACTGTGTTTTTTTTCACAATTGAACCATCTCGAAGTCTTCCTTGCGAGCACCGCATTCCGGACAAGTCCAGTTCGGCGGCACGTCTTCCCAGCGTGTCCCCGGCGCGATTCCTTCGTCGGGAGCACCGGCGGCTTCATCGTAAATCCATCCGCAGATGAGGCACATCCAGGTACGCGGGGTCGCGGTCGGCTCGGTCATGAAAGACTGGGGCATGGGCTAGAATCGGCCGATGTTACCTTGAAGGGGAGGCGGCACTCCATACGAAGCACGCCGCGCCGTTGTCAGGTGTGATGCAATTCCGGCCACACCGTCGCGGCGGCGCATCGAATCGCCGCCCCCGACCCAGACCCTCATGACCACGCCTGTTGCTTCCCCGCCGATGGTCCTGACCTTTGCCGCAAGCGACCCGACCTCGGGCGCCGGCATGCAGGCCGACCTCCTGACCGTAGCCAGCATGGGCTGCCACGGCCTGTCGGTGGTCACCGGCCTGACGGTCCAAGACACCACCGGAGTCGAAGACCTCCTCGTCATCGACGCCGAATGGGTCGAGGACCAGGCCCGCGCCCTGCTCGAAGACGTCCCGGTCGCCGCGTTCAAAGTCGGCGTCATCGCTAGCGTCGAAAACCTGCAAGTCATCGCCGAGATCGTCTCCGACTACCCCGACATTCCCCTGATCGTCGATCCGGTACTCAGCTCGGGCCGCGGCGACGCTTTCGCCGACGACGACATGATCGTCGCGATGCGCGAGCTGCTGCTGCCGATCACCACGGTCCTCACGCCCAACAGTATCGAGGCACGCCGGCTGGCCGCCGGCGACGATGACGGCGATACCGAACTCACACTCGCGCAATGCGCCGAGCGTTTCGCCAAGATGGGCGTGGCCTACACCCTGATCACCGGCACCCACGAAAACACGACCGACGTGATCAACACCTTGTACGGCGCCGAAGGCCCGGTGCGCAGCGACCATTGGCAGCGCCTGCCGGGCAGCTACCATGGATCGGGTTGCACGCTGGCCTCGGCGATCGCGGCCCTGCTCGCCAACGGCCTCGATCTGGTTGAGGCCGTGCACGAAGCCCAGGAATACACTTGGCAAGCCCTGGCGGCGGGCTTTCGGCCCGGCATGGGCCAGCACCTGCCCGACCGTTTTTTCTGGGCGCGCGATCTGGCCGAGGCCGACGACGAAGCGCCCGCCGGGCAAGAGCCGGCGCCTGCGGCCGGCGACGCGCGCGGCGCCTTGCTGACCCCCAAGTCGTGAGCGTCCCCGCATGAGCCAGGCCGGCCCGCGCGGCGCCGACAGCCGGTCGTTCGCCGATGATCGCCAGCGTTTGCGTGTCCGGGTGCGGGGCCTGTATGCCGTCACGCCCGAAGGTCTGCCCGATGCGCTGTTGTTGCAGCGTTGCGCACTGGTCTTGGCCCACGGTGCGCGGCTGCTGCAATGGCGCGACAAATCGCAAGACGGGGCGCGCCGGCTGGTCATCGCTCGCAGTCTGGCGCGCTTGTGCCGCAGCCATGATGCGCTGTTCATCGTGAACGACGACCTCGCGCTCGCGCGCGCGGCGCATGCCGACGGCGTGCATCTGGGCGCCGACGATGGCGACCTGGCCGCGGCCCGCGCCGTCTGGCCCGCCGGCCTGATCGGCGCGAGCTGCTATGCCGATCTCGCGCGGGCGGGCCGCGCCGCGGCCGCGGGCGCCGACTACCTCGCTTTCGGCAGCGTCCACGCGTCGCCGACCAAGCCCGCCGCCGCGCGCGCGCCGCTCGCGCTGTTCGAGCAAGCACGCGCGCTCGGCCTGCCCTTGGTGGCGATCGGCGGCATCACCCGCGACAACTGCACCGCCGTCCGCACGGCCGGCGCGAATGCCTGCGCCGTCATCACCGATCTGTTCGGCGACGCCCAGACCACCGTCGACCAGGTCGCGGACCGCGCCCGGTCCTTTCGCGCGCTGCTCGAACCGGCAGCGCAAATCCTTCCCTCCTCGAACTGATCCGTCATGAGCAAGAACGAACAACTTTTCGCCCGCGCCCAACGCTCGATTCCCGGCGGCGTGAATTCGCCGGTGCGCGCTTTCAAGTCGGTCGGCGGCACGCCGCGCTTTTTCACCCGTGGCGCCGGCGCCCATGTCTGGGATGCCGACGGCAAGCGCTATGTCGATTACATCGGCTCATGGGGCCCGATGATCGTCGGCCATGCCCATCCCGAAGTCCTGGCCGCGGTGAAGCAGGCGGTCGACGGTTCGTTGTCGTTCGGCGCACCGACCGAAGCCGAGATCGAGATCGCCGAAGAAGTCATCAAGCTGCTGCCGTCGGTCGAACAAGTGCGTTTCGTGAGCAGCGGCACCGAAGCGACGATGAGCGCGATCCGCCTCGCGCGCGGCGCGACCGGGCGCAGCAAGATCCTCAAGTTCGAAGGCTGCTACCACGGCCATGCCGATTCGCTGCTCGTGAAGGCCGGCTCGGGCCTGCTGACTTTCGGCAACCCGACCAGTGCCGGCGTACCACCCGAGTTCGCGGCCCACACCCTGGTGCTCGAATACAACAACATTGAGCAACTCGACGCCTGTTTCGCGCAATTCGGCGCCGACCTGGCCTGCGTGATCGTCGAGCCGATCGCGGGCAACATGAATCTGGTGCGCGGCACGCCGCAATGGCTGGCCCGCATGCGCGAGTTGTGCACCCGGCACGGCACGGTGCTGATCTGGGACGAGGTGATGAGCGGGTTCCGGGTCGCGCTCGGCTGCGCGCAAGCGCTGTATGGCATCACGCCCGACCTGACCACGCTGGGCAAGGTGATCGGCGGGGGCTTGCCGGTGGCGGCCTTCGGCGGCAAGGCCGACATCATGAAATTCCTCGCGCCGCTCGGGCCGGTCTATCAGGCCGGCACCTTGTCGGGCAATCCGGTCGCGGTCGCGGCCGGCATGGCGACGCTCCGTCTGATCCAGGCGCCCGGCTTCCATGAACGGCTGGGCGCGCAAACCGCCAAGCTCGCGCACGGGCTCGAAGCCGAGGCGCGTGCGGCCGGGGTGGAGTTCATCGCCGATGCGGTGGGCGGCATGTTCGGCCTGTATTTCGCGGCCAAGCTACCGCATGCCCTGGCCGAAGTGAGCCAGGGCAACATCGCGCGCTTCAACCAGTTCTTCCACGCGATGCTCGACGAAGGCGTCTATCTCGCGCCCTCGGCCTACGAGGCCGGTTTCGTCTCGGCCTGCCATGACGACGCGGTCATCGACGAGACCTTGAGCGCCGCGCGCAACGCGTTCAAGCGCGTCGCGCACGGCTGATCAAGCCCGGCTCAATGCGCCCCGCCGCCCGCGCCGCCGCCCGAAGGCGGTGCCGCGGGCTTGGCGAACCAGATCAGCGCCGTCATGGCGATGAACAGCAGCGACGAGATCCAGAACACGTCGGTGGCCGACATCGTCATCGCCTGTTGGTCGATCAAGCGGTTGATCTGCGCCATCGCCTGGTCCTGGCTCAGGCCCTGGGCGCGCAGCCCGGCCACCGCGGCCGTGACCGTGCTGTTGCCGTTGGTGATCGATTCGACCAGGTGCGCATGGTGCATGGCCGCGCGGTCGTCCCAGAGCGTGGTCGAGATCGAAGTGCCGACCGCGCCGGCCGTGATCCGCACGAAATTCGACAGCCCCGAGGCCGCCGCGATCCGGTCGGGTCCGATGCCCGACAACGCGAGCGTGACCAACGGGATGAAGAAGAAAGCCAGCGCGCCGCCTTGCACGACGGTCGGGATCATGATCGTGCCGAAATCCGCCTGGGTATTGAACTGCGCCCGCATCCAGAGCACCAGCGCGAACACCAGGAAGGAAATCGTCGCAAGCCCGCGCAGATCGAACTTGTGCAGGTTGCGCCCGACCAGCGGCGTGAGCAGGATCGCCAGGGCACCGACCGGCGCGAGCGCCATGCCGGCCTGGGTCGCGGTATAGCCCATGGTCTGTTGCAGCCACATCGGCAGCAACACCACATTGCCGAAGAACAGGCCGTAACCCAGCGATAGCGTCAAGGTGCCGAGCGAGAAATTGCGTCCCGCGAACAGCCGGATGTCGACCACCGGATGTTCTTCGGTCAGTTCCCAGACCAGGAAGAAGATGAAGCTCACCACGGCCACGACGCCCAAGCCGAGGATCAGGCCCGACGAGAACCAATCCAGTTCCTTGCCCTTGTCGAGCATGATCTGCATCGCCCCGACCCAGAGCACGAGCAGGGTCAGCCCGACCACGTCGATCGGCGTTTGGCGCGTCGCCGATTCGCGCTTGCGGTAGATCGACCAGACCATCCCGGCGGCGATGATGCCGACCGGCACATTGATGTAGAAGATCCAGGGCCAACTGATGTGGTCGGTGATCCAGCCGCCCAACAAGGGCCCGACCACTGGCGCGACCAGGGTCGTCATCGACCACATGCCCAAAGCGGTGCCGGCCTTGCTCGGCGGATAGCTCGACAACAGCAAGGTCTGCGACAAGGGGATCATCGGCCCGGCGACCAGGCCTTGCAGGACCCGGAAGCCGATCAGCGCCTCGATGCTCGGCGCCAGACCGCACAGCCAAGACGAGAGCACGAACAACAGCACGCTCGCGGTGAACAGGCGAACCTGGCCGATGCGCTGGGTCAGCCAGCCGGTCAGCGGCACCGAGATCGCATTCGCGACCGCGAAACTGGTGATGACCCAGGTGCCCTGGTTCGGACTCACGCCCAGATCGCCCGAGATCGCCGTGAGCGACACGTTCGCGATCGAGGTGTCGAGCACATTCATGAAGGTCGCGAGCGACAAGGCCAGCGTGCCGAGCACGAGTTGCGTGCCCTGCAAAGGCGCCAGGCGCGCCGGTGCGGCCGGCGGCGGCGCGCTCGCCGGCTTGTCGCCGGGGACGGGCCCCGGCGCGACGGGATTGGCGGCGTCGGACATGCCGGCCTCAGTGCAGCTTGGCCAGGTTCACGGCGCGTTCCTGCGCCCCGACCGTGCCGGTGCCGGCCGGCGCATGCGCCGGCACATCGGCCTTGCCATGCAGGTTCCCGGCGATGATGCGATTGACCATCAAGTCGGCGTCATGCGCGACCGCGTCGAAGACCGGCGTTTGCGCCACCGCGCCTTCGCGCGGCAACTCGGCCAGCGCGCGGCCGCTCTTGTCGCTGATGTCGACATCGACTTCCATCGACAGCCCGACACGCAGCGGATGCTCGGCGAGTTGCTTGGGATCGAGCGCGATGCGCACCGGCACGCGTTGCACGACCTTGATCCAGTTGCCGGTCGCGTTCTGAGCCGGCAGCAGCGCGAACGCAGAGCCGGTGCCCGCGCCCAGGCCGGCGACCTTGCCGTCGTACTCGACCTTGTTGCCGTAGACGTCGGCCACCAGTTTGACCGGCTGACCGATGCGCATTTCGCGCAATTGCACTTCCTTGAAATTGGCATCGACCCAGAGCTGGTCGAGCGCGATCACGGCCATCAGCGGCGTGCCGGCCTGGACCCGCTGGCCGACTTGCACGCTGCGCTTGGCCACATACCCGCTGACCGGCGCCGGCAGATCGACGCGCTTGTAGGCCAGATAGGCCTCGCGCAATTGCGCGGCGGCGCGCTGCACGCGCGGGTGCTGTTCGACGCTCGTGCCCTCGGTCAACGCTTCGTTCGCGGTGAGCTGGTCGCGCGCCGCGGTCGCGGCCGCCTCGGCCGCGGCCAGCGCGCTCTTGGCGGTGGCGACGGCGGCCTGCGCATGGCGTTGTTCTTCGGTCGAGACCGCACCGCTGTCGGCCAGGCTCAGGCGGCGCGCGGCATCGTCCTCGACACGCTGCAAGTCGTTGCGCGCCTTGAGCACATCGGCCTCGCGCAGCTTGATGTTGGCCGCGAAGCCCGAATTGTTCGCATACAGCGCACGCACCTCGCGCACCGTCTGGCCGAGCTGGGCCTGTAATTGTTCGAGCGCGACCTTGGCGTCGGCGGCGTCCAGCCGCACCAACGGCTGGCCGGCCTTCACGAAGTCGGTATCGTCGGCATTGATGGCGAGCACCGTGCCCGAGACCAGCGGCGTGATCTGGACCACATTGCCCTGGACATAGGCGTTGTCGGTGGTTTCGTGATGGCGCGCGACCATGGCCCAATAGCCGCCCCAGACCGCGGCGATCAAGGCGACGCCGGCGGTGACGGTCAGAAGCGCGCGGCGGCGCTTGGGCTGCGGGCTCGCAGCGGTATCGGGACTGTTCGGATTCGGGGTGCTCATTGTTGGGCTCCAGTGGGGCTATTCGTATCGTGTGGGGTGTCGCTCAGGGCCAGTTCGGCGGTCGCGGCATCGAAGCCGCCGCCCAAGGCGCGGATGAGGTTGATGTCCAGATCCCAGGCGCGCGCCTTGAGATCGACCGCGGCGCGCCGTTGCGCCAGGACATTGGTCTGCGCCGACAGCACGGTCAGGTAGTTGCCGAGGCCGGCGCGATAACGCTGGACCGACAGGTCGTAGGCGGTTTCGGCCGCTGCCTGGGCCTGGGCTTGTTCCCGGGCCTGGATCTGCAAGGACCGCGACGAGACCAACAAATCGGCGACATCGCGGACCGCGTCGAGCAAGGTCGCGTTGTAGCTCGCGACCGCCGCGTCGGCGTCGGCATTGCGCGCGCGCAGATTGGCGCGCAGGCGGCCGCCTTCGAAGATCGGCAGGCTGATCGCCGGCCCGGCGCCGAATTCGCGGCTGCCGTTCTTGAACAAGCGGTCGAGCCCCAGGCTCGACACGCCCGCGAAGGCGACCAGATCGATGTTCGGATAGAACTGGGTCTTGGCGACCGCGACATCCTGCTGGGCCGCTTCGACGCGCCAGCGCGCCGCCACGATGTCGGCACGCCGCCCGATCAGATCGGCCGGCACGGTGGCGGGCACGGCGAGCGGATGGCTGGCGTCGAGCACCGGCGCGAGCGCGGCCGTGGTTTCGGGGCCGGCGCCGATCAGGGCCGCGATCGCATGCCGCGCGAGCGCGATCTGTTCATTCAGCGCTTCGATCTGCTGCCGCATGTCGGGCACGCCGCCTTCGGCCTGTTGCAATTCGACCCGGGTATCGATGCCGGCCTTCACGCGGTCGCGCACCAGGGCCACGGTCTGGTCGCGCTGGGCCAGCATCGCGGTCGCGACTTCCTGCTGGGCGATCAAGCGCGCCAGTCCGTAATAGGCGCGCGCCACATTCGCGGCCAAGGCCACGCGCGCGGCTTGTTGTTCGGCTTGCGCGGCACGCGCGCCGCCCAGGGCCGCATCGAGCGCGGCCTTGTGCTTGCCGAAGAAATCGATCTCCCAACTCAGGTTGAGATCGACCGAATTCATCGAATCGATGCTGCCGCCGAGCGGCGCGGGATAGATGCTGTTCTCGCTGAAACGCTGGCGCATCAGGCTCGCGTCGGCGCTGATTTGCGGATACCGCGCGGCGCCCGCGATGCCGGCCGCGGCCTGCGCGCGCGCGACGCGCGCCTGGGCCAGTTGCAGCGAAGGATTGTCCGCCAGGGCCTGCGCGATCAGCCCGTTCAAGGTCGGATCGGCGAAGCGCTGCCACCAATCGGCCTGGGGCCAGGCGGCCTGGCCGGCCTGCAATTGCAGATCGGCGGCCGCGATCGCCTTGGGCGCGCTGTGCGCCTCGGGCAATTGCGCGCAGGCGGCCGACAAGGCGGTGGCCAGGACGGCGACGCCGATGCGCAAAAGGGGAAAAGTCGGGGTCATGAAATTCTCAAAGAAATGGAAGCCGGTCCGCGCTCAGGCGTCGGCTTGATCGTGGTCGTAACCGCAGCCGGCCGGGCCGTCGGGGCCGGCACCGTTGGCGAGCATGCGTTTGAGCATCGAGACCAGCACCTCGAGTTCGTGGACGGTGAACCCGGCGAGGTGCCGATTGAAGGAAGAGGTCAGGATTTCCGGGACTTGCGCCGAGACCGCCTCGCCTTCGGGCGTGAGTTCGAGCCGGAACACGCGCCGGTCGTCGGCCGAGGGTTCGCGGCGGATGAAGCCTTTGCCTTCGAGCCGGTCGAGCATCCGGGTCATGGCACCGGTATCGACTTCGAGTTCGCGCGCCAGTTCGGTCGCGGTCCGGCACCGGCAGCGCTGCAACATGATCAGCGGCGCCCATTGCTTGTTGGTTAGATCGAGGTCGGCCATGCGCAGGTCGATGTCACGGCCGATCGAGTTCATGACGCGGCGCAACAAACGGCCCAACGATTGCGCGGGGTCGTAATCCGCAGCCGAGTACAAGGCTTCGCCGCGTACCGGCTGGTCGCCGTCGGCAGCGTTTGGAATCGGGGAGGAATCAGGTGATTGCATAGGCAGCGATTATTTCTTGCCTGTGCAATTACTGTCAATGCACGAATTTGTGAACAGCCGTGATCGCCCCACCCATCATCGGGTCAAGGCGATTCACCTCGAATGTGAATGGCTACTCTTTGCCACGATCGCGCGCCAGCAGACTGTTCAAAGCCGAGCGTGCCGGCAAGCCTTCGAACAGCACCCGGCAGACCGCTTCGGTGATGGGCATGCGCACCCGATGCTGCTCGGCCAGCGCCCGGACCGACAAGGCCGACCGCACCCCTTCGGCCACATGCCCGAGGGCCGCGACGATGGCGTCGAGCGCTTGTCCGCGCCCAAGGCCCAAGCCGACCCGTCGGTTGCGCGACAGGTCGCCGGTGCAGGTCAGGATCAGGTCGCCGACGCCGGCCAGGCCCATGAAGGTATCGGGCCGCGCGCCGAGCGCGACCCCGAGCCGCGAGATTTCGGCCAGACCACGCGTGATGAGCGCGGCGCGGGCATTGAGGCCGAGTTCGAGTCCATCGGCGATGCCGGTGGCGATCGCCATCACATTCTTGACCGCGCCGCCGACTTCGACGCCGACCACATCGGACGACGAATAGACACGCAAGGCCCCGCTATGAAAGGCTTGGGCACCGGCCTCGGCGAAGCCCGGATCGTCGGACGCGAACACGAGGGCGCAAGGCAGGCCGCGCGCGACTTCCTGGGCGAAACTGGGTCCGGACAACACCCCGGCACGCACGCCGGGCAATTCCTGGGCGACGATCTCGTGCGGGAATCGCCGCGAACCTTCCTCGACGCCCTTGCATAGCCAGGCAACCGCGCGCGGCGTATGGACGGCCAGGCGCTGCGCGGTCTCGCGCAGACCCGCAACCGGCGTGGCGATCACACACAAGTCGGCCTGCGCGGCGGCGGCGAAATCGGCGGACAGCGCAAGCGCCGAAGGCAGCTCGATGCCGGGCAGATAGCGCTCGTTGCGCCGGGTTTGCGCCATCGCCTGCACGCTTTGCGCGTCGCGCGCCCAGAGCACGGCCTGCACTTGCGGCTTGCGCGCCAGCGCCGCGGCGACCGCCGTGCCCCAGCTACCGGCTCCCAGCACCGAGATGCGCATCATGGCGCCGCGTGGTCGTGGTTATTGCAGCGGGGTGTCGGCTTGCTGGCCGGCGAGGCGCTGTTGATAGAAGGCCTCGAAATTGATCTCGTTGAGCGTGACCGGCGGCAGGCCGGTGCGGGTCAGCAGATCGGAGACATTGGCGCGCAGATACGGATAGATCACGCCCGGGCAGACCACGCCCAGCACCGGCGCGAGTTGTTCCGACGGAATGCCCGCGACCTGGAAGATGCCGGCCTGTTTGCATTCGACGAGGAACAAGGTCTTGCCCTTGATGTTGGCGGTGACCGTGGCGCTCACGACGACCTCGAAAATGCCTTCGACCAGGGCTTCGTTCTGGACATCGAGCTGGACTTCGACCTGGGGCGCTTCTTGTTCGAGAAAGATCTGCGGCGCGTTGGGCAATTCGAGCGACGCATCCTTCAGATACACGCGCTGAATGTTGAACACGGGGGCTTGTTGTTCTTGCGGCTGTTGTGCGTCGGCCATGATGGATGAGGGGTTCAGCGGTGCGGCGCGGTCTTCATGATCCCTCGCGCCTTGGGATTTGCGCCGGACGGCGCGTGTTCATCGGTATTCGGGTCAGGACTGGAGCAAAGGATCGAGGCCGCCGGCATGGTCGAGCGCCGCCAGATCGTCGAACCCACCCACATGGGTCGTGCCGATGTAAATCTGGGGCACGGTGCGCCGGCCGGTCTTGGCGATCATTTCGTCGCGGCGCTCGGGCGCCAGATCGATGCGGATTTTCTCGATCTCGGTCACGCCCTTGGCTTTGAGCAAGCGCTCGGCGGCGACGCAATAGGGGCACACGCCCGTCGCATACATGACGACCTTGGCCATCGCGCGCTCCTCGTCTCGGCCTTACTTGGTGGTCAGCGGCAGATTCGCCGCGCGCCACGCGTTCAGCCCGCCTTGCAGGTTGAGCACCTGGGTATAGCCGTGCTTGCGCAAGGTCGCGCAGGCCGACGACGAGCGCGCGCCGCTGGCGCAGACCACGACCACCGGATTTTCCTTGTTCTTGGCCAGATCGCCCGCGCGGGCCGCGATCTGGTCAACCGGGATGTGCTTCGACCCGGCGATATGGCCTTGCTTGAATTCATCGGCGCTGCGCACATCGAGCAGGGTGGCGCCGCGGTTGATGAGTTGGGTCGCTTCGAGCGTGCCGACCGCCCCGCCGCCACGCCGGCCTTGCAAGGTCGGCCACAGCAACAGGCCGCCCGAAACCAGGGCGGTGACGATCAAATACCAGTTGTCGAGAATGAACTTCACGGGATGAGGACTTTGCGCAGAGGGCGCCGCTTGATGCGGCACCGGGTTCGGGGATCGGCGGCGATTATAGAATAGGCAGATGTCATCACCGCGCACCCGGGTGCGCATCAAGCCCGACCGCGCGTCCGCACCGGATTTCCCCACTCCCTCGACTCTCACCATCATGTACAAGCTCGTCTTGCTGCGCCACGGCGAATCGCAATGGAATCTTGAAAACCGCTTCACCGGCTGGACCGATGTCGACATCACCGAAAACGGCTGGCAGGAAGCGCGCCGCGCCGGCGAACTGCTGGCGCGCGAAGGCTATGACTTCGACATCGCCTACACCTCGGTGCTCAAGCGCGCGATCCGCACGCTGTACACCGTGCTCGACGTGATGGACCGGATGTGGATCCCGGTGCTCAAGGACTGGCATCTGAACGAGCGCCATTACGGCGCGCTGCAAGGCCTCAACAAGGCCGAAACCGCGGCCCAGTACGGCGAGGAACAAGTCCTGGTCTGGCGCCGCGCCTATGCGATCGCGCCCAACCCGCTCGATGCCGACGATCCACGCCATCCGCGCTTCGACAAGCGTTACGCGGGCCTGGCCCCGAACGAATTGCCGGCGACCGAATGTCTGCAAGACACCGTCGCGCGCGTATTGCCCTACTGGGAAAAGGTCATCGCCCCGACCATCCGTTCGGGCAAGAAGGTGGTCATCGCCGCCCATGGCAATTCGCTGCGCGCGCTGATCAAATCGCTCGACGGCATGTCCGACGACGAGATCGTGCATCTGAACATCCCGACCGCGCGTCCGCTGGTCTACGAGCTCGATGCCGATCTCAAGCCGATCCGCCATTACTACCTCGGCAACCAGGCCGAGATCGAAGCCGCGCTCGCGGCCGTCGCCGCCCAGGGCAAGGCCAAGAAGTGAACCTGCGGCCGCGCGCGTCGGCCGGTTTGCTTGCGATCGCCCTCGGACTCGGGGCGATCGCCGGGTCGGCTGCCGCGCCGGCGGCCGGCAACGCGGCGCGCAAATCCTCGGCCGAGCAGCGCCAGGCCGAATTGCGCGAACGCATCCGCGCGCTCAAGAACGAACTGGCCAAATCCGAGAGCAAACGCAATGAGGCGCGCGACGCGCTGCATGAATCGGAGGCTGCGATCTCCGACACCAACCGGCGCCTGCGCGATCTGGCACGCCAACAGACCGATGCCCAGGCCCGTCTGACCAGCCTGGCCGCCGACCGGGCCCGGATCGAGGCCCAGATCGCGGCCGAGCGCGCGCGCCTGGCCGAACTGGTGCGCGCCCAATACTTGGCCGGGCATCAAAGCCCCTGGCAATTGCTGCTGGCCGGCGAAGACCCCAACGCCGTCGGGCGCAATCTGATGTATCTGGGTTATTTCGCGCGCGCCAACCAAGCCTCGGTCGAACGGCTCGAACAAGACACCGCGCGCTTGAACGCCCTGGCCGAGACCGAACGCGAACGGGTCGACGAGATCGACCAGATCAAGCGCGATCAGGAAGACGAACGCAAGACCTTGCAGCGCGAAAAGCAGCAACGCAGCGCGACCCTGCAACAAGTGTCCGATCAGGTCCGCGCCCAGCGCAAGGAAGTCGGCGCGCTCGAACGCGACGCGGCGCGGCTGAACAGCCTGATCAAGAATCTGAGCAAACTCATCGCCGACGAAGACCGCAAGGCGCGCGAACGCCGCGAAGCGGCCAAACGCGCCGCCCAGCAAGCCGAGCGCGACGCCGCCAAACGCGACGCCGCGGCGGGCAAAGGCGGCAAACCCGCCAAGGGCGGCCATGCCGCGTCACGCCCCGACACAAGTCAGCCGCGCCAGGACGATGCGCAAGACGAAGTCTGGGTCGACAATGGCTCGCGGTTCGCCACCACGCGCGGCAAGCTGAAACTGCCGGTGCGCGGCGAACTGCTCGGGCGGTTCGGCCAGGCGCGCGCCGATTCCAAGATGACCTGGAAAGGCGTGTTCATCGGAGCCCCTCAAGGCAGCGAGGTCAAGGCCATCGCCGCCGGTCGGGTGGTCTTCGCCGACTGGCTGCGCGGTTTCGGCAACCTCTTGATCGTGGACCACGGCGACCAATACCTCTCGATTTACGGCGGCAACGAGACCATGTACAAACAGGCCGGACAGACGGTCGGCGCCGGCGAGGCGATCGCCACGGTCGGCGCGACCGGGGGCGCCGAAAAGCCCGGTCTATACTTTGAAATGCGTCACCGCGGCGAACCCTTCGACCCGTTAGGGTGGGTGCGCTGAAGGCAAATACTCTGGGGATCCAACATGGACGGCAGCAGGATGGGCAACCGCATCAAGAGCATCGGGCTGGTCTCGGCGGGGGTGGTGGCCGGCGTGCTCATCAGCCTGCAATTCGCGGCGGTGGCCCAGAAGGAAGCGCGGCCGACGCTGCCGTATGAAGAGATCCGCCAGTTCACCGATGTCTATGGCGCGATCAAGAACAATTACGTCGAGCCGGTCGAAGACAAGAAGCTCATCACCGAGGCCATCAGCGGCATGCTGGCCGGGCTCGATCCGCACAGCACCTATCTCGATGCCGAAGCGTTCAAGGAGTTGCAGGTCGGCACCCAGGGCGAATTCGGCGGCCTGGGCATGGAGATCGGCAGCGAAGACGGCTTCCCGCGCGTGATCGCGCCGATCGAAGACACGCCGGCGGCGCGCGCGGGTGTGCGTGCCGGCGACCTCATCATCCGCGTCGACGACAAATCGACCAAGGGCATGAACACTTCCGAAGCCGTGAAGCTCATGCGCGGCAAGCCCAAAACCTCGGTGACCCTGACCCTGATGCGCAAAGGCGAGACCGCGCCGATCGTGCTCACGCTCGAACGCGCGGTCATCAAGGTGCAGTCGGTGCGCGCCAAGATGCTCGAACCCGGCTATGGCTACATCCGCATCACCCAGTTCCAGGAAGCCACCGCCGACAACCTCGTCACGCAACTGAACAAGCTGTACGCGCAAGGCCAGCTCAAAGGCCTGGTGCTCGATCTGCGCAATGATCCGGGCGGCCTGTTGCATGCGGCGATCGGCGTGTCGGCCGCCTTCTTGCCGAACAAGGCGCTGGTGGTCTCGACCGACGGGCGCAACGAGGAATCGCACCGCAAGTATCTGGCCTCGCCCGAGGACTACCTGCTCAAGCGCGGCGCCGATGATTTCATCGCCAAGGTGCCGGCCGATGCGCGCAAGCTGCCGATCGTGGTGCTGGTCAACGGCGCCTCGGCCTCGGCGTCCGAGATCGTCGCGGGCGCGCTGCAAGACCACAAGCGCGCCCAGGTGCTCGGCACGCAAAGCTTCGGCAAGGGCTCGGTGCAGACCATCCTGCCCTTGTCGCAGACCACCGCGATCAAGCTGACCACCGCACGCTATTTCACGCCCTCGGGCCGCAGCATCCAGGCCAAAGGCATCGAACCCGATTACGTGGTCTGGGAGCGTCCCGAAGGCGATCCGTTCGCCGATGTGCGCATGCGCGAATCCGACCTCGAGCACCATCTGACCAACGCCCAGGGTGAAGAAACGCGCGACAAAAAGTCGCCCGAGGAACTCGCGGCCGAAGCCAAGCGCGTGCAGGACATGCTCAAGGATTACAAGCCGGTGGAATTCGGCGCGGCCGACGACTGGCAACTCAAGCAGGCGCTGAATCTGCTGCAAGGACACAAGGTCGAGACCGCGCCGGTCAAGACCGAAACCGCGGCGGCCAAGCCGGCCCCGGCCGCCGCCAAACCCGCGGCCAACTGAGCATCGGGCCGCGGGCGCTCGCGCAACAGGGCACGGTGCCGATGCACCGTGCCCTTTGTTCATGAGCGCCCCGCCTTGCAGACCCCGTGTCATGGACGACCAGCAACTGACCCGCTATTCGCGCCACCTTCTGCTCGAAGAACTGGGCATCGAAGGCCAGGCGCGCATCGGCGCCGCCACCGCGCTCGTGATCGGTGCGGGCGGCCTCGGCTCGCCGGCCGCCTTGTATTTGGCGTCGGCCGGGATCGGGCGCCTGATCATCGCCGACCATGACACCGTCGATCTGACCAATCTGCAACGCCAGATACTGCACACCACCGCGCGCATCGGCCGGCCCAAGGTCGAGTCGGCGCGCGAGGCCCTGGCGGCGATCAATCCCGAAGTGCGGGTCGAAGCGCTGCACGAACGTCTGGACGACGCGCGGCTCGACGCATGGGTCGCGCAAAGCACGGTGGTGCTCGATTGCTCCGACAATTTCGCGACCCGCCATGCGGTCAACCGCGCCTGTGTGCGCCACCGGGTGCCGCTGGTCTCGGGGGCCGCGATCCGCTTCGACGGCCAGTTCAGCGTCTTCGATCTGCGCGACGCGGCCGCGCCCTGCTACCACTGCCTGTTCCCCGAAGGCGAAGAGGTGGAGCCGGTGAATTGCGCGACCATGGGCGTGTTCGCGCCGCTGACCGGCATCATCGGCTGCATGCAAGCCGCCGAAGCGCTCAAACTCGCGGCCGGCATCGGACACTCGCTCAGCGGACGGCTGCTGCTGCTCGACGCGCTGACCATGCGATGGACCGACCTTCGGGTCGGCCGCGATCCCGGTTGCGCGGTCTGCGGTCCGCAGCCGATATAAGCACATCACCCAAGGATCTTTGGCGCGTCGAGGCGCGCTTTGCACAATCTGCTTCGCCCTTTCCAACCACGTACTCGGATAACGACATGACAACCCGCAAGCTCGAGACGATCGCCGTGCACGGCGGCTACACGCCCGACCCGACCACCAAGGCGGTCGCGGTGCCGATCTATCAAACCACCGCCTACGCCTTCGACAGCGCCCAGCATGGTGCCGACCTGTTCGACCTCAAGGTCCAGGGCAACATCTATACGCGGATCATGAATCCGACCAACGCGGTGCTCGAAGCGCGCGTGGCCGAGATGGAAGGCGGCATCGCCGGCCTTGCGCTGGCCTCGGGCATGGCGGCCATCACCTATGCGATCCAGACCATCGCCGAAGCGGGCGACAACATCGTGAGTTCGGCCACGCTGTACGGTGGCACTTACAACCTGTTTGCGCACACCCTGCCGCAACTGGGCATCGAAACCCGCTTCGCCGATGCGCGCGATCCGGAAAGCTTCGGCAAGCTCATCGACGCGCGCACCAAGGCGATCTTTTGCGAATCGATCGGCAACCCGCTCGGCAACGTCACCGATTTCGGCGCGCTGGCCGAGGTCGCGCACCGCCATGGCGTACCGCTCATCGTCGACAACACCGTGCCTTCGCCGTATCTGTGCCGGCCGATCGAACACGGCGCCGACATCATCGTGCATTCGCTGACCAAGTACATCAACGGCCACGGCAACAGCGTGGGCGGCATCATCGTCGATTCGGGCAAGTTCCCGTGGGCCGAGCACAAGGCGCGCTTCAAGCGCCTGAACGAGCCCGATGTGAGTTACCACGGCGTGGTCTATACCGAAGCCCTCGGGCCGGCCGCCTACATCGGCCGCGCGCGCGTCGTGCCCTTGCGCAACACCGGCGCGGCGCTGTCGCCGTTCAATGCCTTCTTGATGCTCCAAGGCATCGAGACCTTGCCGCTGCGCATGGACCGCATCTGCGCGAACGCGCAAGCGATCGCCGAATACCTGAGCGGCCATCCGAAGGTGTCGTGGGTCAAGTACGCGGGCCTGCCCACGCACCCCGACCATGCGCTGGTGAACAAGTATCTGGGCGGGCGCGCGAGCGGCATCCTGAGCTTTGGCCTCAAGAGCAATGCGCCGCGCGAAGCCGGCGCGCGTTTCCTCGATGCGCTGCAATTGGTCACGCGCCTGGTCAACATCGGCGATGCGAAGTCGCTCGCGACCCATCCGGCCTCGACCACCCACCGCCAATTGGGCGCCGAGGAACTCGCCAAGGCCGGTGTCAGCGAAGACATGGTGCGGCTGTCGATCGGCATCGAGCACATCGACGATCTGCGCGCCGACATCGACCGCGCGCTCGCGGCGGTCTGAGCCCGCGCGGCAGGCGCACGCCGTCCCCGGGCGGCGTGCGCGTTCTGTTCACGCCGGCCTGCTAGCATTGCCGACATGAACACACTCTTTTCCTTGCTCACCCCGCGCCGCGCCCTCGCGCTCGCCTTCCTGCTCGCCGCGTCGGCCATGGCCACCGGCTATTACATCCAGCATGTGGACGGCATCGAACCCTGCCCCTTGTGCATCGTGCAACGCCTGGCGTTCGTCGTCAGCGGACTGATCGCCCTGCTCGGCGCCTTGTTCGGTGCGCGCGCGCTGGTCGCGCTGGCGTTCGCGTCGCTGGCCCAGTTGGCCGCCGCCGCTGGGCTGGGCGTGGCCGCCTGGCATAGCTGGCTGGTCGCGAATCCGCCCGAATGGGCGCAATGCGGCCGCGGCTTCGGCTGGATGCTCGAAAACAATTCGCTGGTCGCGCTGGTGCCCAAGTTGTTCAAGGGTGAAGGCGATTGCCTGACCGTCGACTGGACCCTGTTGGGACTCAACATTCCGCAATGGGCGGTGCTCGTCTTCGTGGGCATGCTGGTCCTGACCGGGCTGGCCGTGGTCGGTGCCGTCCGCCAACGGCGCCGTTCGCGCTGAACCCGCCGTGGGGCCCGCCGCGATGATGCGCCGCGCCCGCCTGATCGGCTGGCTTTGGGTGGTGGTGCAGGTCGGCCTGTTGTTCGGCCTGGCCATTGCGCCCACGACCCCGCTGGCGCATGCGCCCTTCGCCCTGGGCTGGTTGCCGGTCGCCCTCGGCGCGGTGCTGGCCTGGCGGGCCTGGAACGATCTGGGCGTCGCGCTCACGCCCAATCCGGTGCCGCGCGAAGGCGCCTCGTTGCGCATGCAGGGCATCTATCGCCATCTGCGCCATCCGATGTACGCCGCGGTGCTGTGCGCGGCCCTGGGCTGGGCCGGTGTGCGTGGCGGCTGGTGGCATTGGGGCTTCGTCGTCGCACTGTCGGTGTTCTTCGTGGCCAAGATCCGTTACGAAGAAACCTGGTTGTGTCTACGCTACCCGGGCTATGCGGAGTATCGCGCACAGACCGGCATGCTCTGGCCGCGCCTGCGTAACCGCGATCGCTGACGCTCGCAGCCGCGCTGGGCATGCTCGCCGCTCCCTTTCCGAACCGGAGCACGCATGAGCGGCAGCAAATCCTTCACCCAGATCACGACCGACTTGTCCAAGGCGCTGGCGGTCTTGCGCAAAGACCTGCCCGAGACGACCGCGGCCTTTTCGGGCCTTGCGCGCGAATCGATGAAGGCCGGCGCGCTCGATGAATTGCACAAGGAATTGATCGCACTGGCGATCGGCGTCGCGGCGCGCTGCGACGGCTGCATCGGCTACCACGTCAAAGCCTTGGTGAAGCTTGGTGTGACCCGTGAACAGTTCATGGAGACTCTGGGCGTGGCGGTCTATATGGGCGGCGGCCCCTCGTTGATGTACGCGGCCGAGAGCGTGCGCGCCTACGAGGAATTCAATGGCGCCGCGCGCGCGGCGGCCTGAGAACGGCCAGGGCGGACACCGGCGCGGCACGCCACCGCCTGCGCCGCCCCCCCGTCCGGCCTGCGCATCGGTCTTCACAGTTGTTGCACAATGTTCGCAGTCGGCCTGCCGCCCATCGCAGTTTGCTGACCGTCCACCGGACGGCGGTCTCATTTTCCGCGGGCCGGTCACCGCATTTTCCTAGCCACTCCTCGGCGTCGTTCCCAGAATTGATCGCGCCCCAGGCCTAGCGCCAACGACGCATTGCGCGTATCGGCCATGAGGACGCGGGCGTGACATTTCTCACGCATTTGCAAAGCCCCGATCTGGGGCATGACGCCTTTTCCCCTACGTAGCGGCGTCGGCGCCGGTTTCACCCCGGTCCGACAGGCGATTGGGGGTTTGTCACGCTCGCCGCCCGCGGTGCGCCGCCCTTAGCGGGGTCCGAGGAGGCTTCCGATTGGCGCAGCCCTAGCGCGATGTTGTACTGCGCCGCGCACTGACACCTCCCACCCGCGCGACACAAAGGACGATCCATGAACCGCACCTTGCTCGCCCTGGCGATCGGCCTGGCTTGGCTGCCGAACGCCGCGATGGCCTTCGGCTTCGGCGAATCCGACGCTTTGCATGGCAATTTCGACACCACCGTTTCGTATGGCGCCAGTTGGCGCGTGCAAGGACGCGACGCGACCTTGGTCGGCAACGGCAATGGCGGCGTCGGCAGCCTGAATGGTGACGACGGCAACCTGAACTACAACACCGGCGACATCACCGCGTCCTTGCTCAAGGTGAGCCACGAACTCGATCTGCGCTACGACCGGTTCGCCTTTTTCGCGCGCGGCTATTACTTCCACGATTTCGAGAACGCGAGCCGCACCGGCCCCGGCCCGGTGGTCGGCAGCGCGACCGGCACCGGCTACACCTTCGGCGACCAGGCCCATGACCGCATCGGCACCGGCTACAAGATGCTCGATGCCTATGTGAAGGCCGGCTTCTCGATCGGCGAGCGCAGCACCCAGGTGCGCTTGGGCAATCAGGTGCTCAGTTGGGGTGAAAGCATGTACATCACCAACGGCATCAATGTCATCAACTCGGCCGATGTGTCGAAACTGCGCGCGCCGGGCTCGGAACTCAAGGAGGCCCTACTGCCCACGCCCATGCTCTGGGTCTCGCAGGAACTGAGCGACAACATGAGCGTCGAGGCGTTCGCGATCGCCAAATTCCACAAAATCGAAATCGATCCGCGCGGCAGCTTCTTCAGCACCAACGATTTCATCTCCGACGACGGCAGCGTGTTCTATCTGCGCGGGCCCGACCAGCATTTCGCGGCTCAACCCGGCGTGACCCAGACCATCGCCCGTGGCGCCGATCGCGAGGCGCGCGACAGCGGCGAGTTCGGCGTGGCCTTCCATGTGCTGGTGCCCGCGCTCGACAACACCGAATTCGGCCTGTATTACGTGAACTACCACCAGCGCGCGCCCATCATCTCGACCCGGCGCGGCGGCTTGAATGTGGCCGGGGTGCCGGTCCCGATCAATGCGCCGACCAGTTCGCCGACCACGGCCGCGGCGCAATACTTCGTCGAATATCCCGAGAACATCCATTTGTACGGCCTGAGCTTCAACACCAGCGGCCCGGCCGGGATCGCGCTCGCGGGCGAGTATTCGTACCGGCCCAACCTGCCGCTGCAGATCTCGGGCGGCGAACTCTTCCTCGCGGCGATGGGCCTGCAAAACAGCGTGAGCGGCGGCCCGATCGCCGCGGCCACCTTGCCGATCGGCACCGAGATCTCGGGCTATCGGCGCGTCAAGGCGCATCAACTCCAGATGTCCGCGACCAAGGCGTTCTCGAACACGCTCGGCTTCGACCAGGTGCTGTTCACGGGCGAAGTCGGCTACACCCATCTGCAACTGCCCGACGGCGTCCACTTCGGCGGCTACGGCGAAACCACGCCGACCGGCTCGTACGGCGCCCCCGCCAGCGGCGCCGGCCAAGGCTTCGCGACGACCAACTCGTGGGGCTATCAACTCGCGGTCTCGGCCGATTACAACAACGCGATCGGCGCCTGGCGTTTGTCGCCCCGACTCGCCTATTCGCAAGCCGTGCGCGGCGTGAGCCCGACCTGGAACCAGGGCGTGCAATCGTTGACGGTCGGCCTGACCGGCTCCCTCGGCGACCAATGGCGTGCCGATCTCGGCTACACCGCCTTCATCGGCGGCCGGGTCTTCAACGGCACGGTCAACACCAATACGTCGAAAGACCGTGATTTCGTGGCGGCCAGTCTGAGCTACGCGTTCTGACGCCGCACCGCCCGCACTTGCCAAGGAATACGTCATGCACGCCAAACACCCCCTGAGCGCCGCGGTCTTCGCGGCCCTGCTTGCCGGCGCCAGCCTCGCGCACGCCGAACTCTCACCGGCCGACCTAGCCAAACTCGGCAGCACCCTCACGCCGCTCGGCGCCGAAGCCGGCGGCAATGCGGCCGGCACGATCCCGGCCTGGACCGGCGGACTCAAGACGCCGCCGGTGACAGGCTACAAGGCCGGCGTGAACTACCCCGATCCGTATGCGGGCGAAAAGCCTTTGTTCACGATCACCCCCGCGAACGCCGAGCAATACAAAGACCATCTGACCCCGGGCCAATGGGCCATGCTGCACAAGTACGCCGATTACAAGCTCGTGGTGTATCCGAGCCATCGTTCGGCGGCCTTTCCCAAGGGTCATTACGACGAGACGCTGGCCGCCGCGGCCAAGGCCAAGCTCGCCGAAGGCGGCAACGGTGTGGTGGGCGCCAATGGCGGCATTCCGTTCCCGATTCCGAAGAACGGCCAGGAAGCGATCTGGAACCATTTGCTGCGCTATCACGGCAACGCGTTCGCGACCACCTGGACCGGCGGCGCGGTGCTGCAAAACGGCGGCTTCACGCCCACGCGCACCACGTTCGAGCTCGATTATTCCTACGGCAATCTGGATAAATCGGCGGCGCAGCGCACGCCGAACCGGGTGTTCAATTTCATGCAATCGTTCAGTTCGCCGCCGCGGCTCGCGGGCACGATCATGCTGGTCTATGAACCGCTCGATCAGGTCAAGGAACCGCGCACGACCTGGATCTATTCGCCGGGCCAGCGCCGGGTGCGCCTCGCGCCCGAGGTCGGTTACGACAACCCGGCCAATTCGACCGACGGCCTGAACACCAACGACGACTTCAACATGTTCAATGGTGCGATCGACCGGTACGACTGGAAGCTCACCGGCAAGCAGGAAATCTATGTGCCCTACAACTCGTACGGGCTGATGTCGCGCAGTCTCAAGCATGCCGACATCGTCAAACCCGGCCACATCAACCAGGACCTCGCACGCTATGAGTTGCACCGGGTCTGGGTGGTGGAAGCGACGGTCAAGCCCGGCATGCGGCATCTGTACGCCAAGCGCACCTTCTACATCGACGAAGACACCTGGGCGATCGTGCTGACCGACCGTTACGACGCGCGCGGCCAACTCTGGCGCGTGGGCGAAGCGCATTCGATCATGCTCTACGACATGCCCTTGTACCTGCAGACGACCGAAGCGCATTACGACCTGCTGTCGGGCCGCTACATGATCAAAGGCCTGTACAACCAGGAAGCGACGATCCTCGATCCGATCAAGCGCAGCCCGGCCGATTTCACTCCCGCGCGCTTGCGCGATCTGGGCACTCGCTAGCAGGAGGCGCGCAGTGACGACGCGCTTCGTGCCCCACCGCGCGAAGCGGTGGGTGCAAGGACTGGCGGCCGCGGGCGCGATGCTCGCGGCTTTCTCGTCCTGGGCCGGCGATGCGGCGCTCGACGATCTGGTCGCACGCACCGATTGGACCCGGCCGGCGCCGGGCGCCGAACCCCGGGCGCTCGATGTCCGGACCCTGGCGCGCCTGCGTCTGACCGCGATCACACGCGTCGGCGACCGCCTGATCGCGGTCGGCGAACAAGGCCGGGTGGTCTTCAGCGACGACCGCGGCGCGCATTGGACCCCGGCCTCGAACGCCTTCGACGCGATGCTGACCGCCGTCGATTTCGTCGGCCCCGAACAAGGCTATGCGGTCGGCCATGACGCGCTGATACTCGCCAGCCGCAACCATGGCCGCACCTGGCTCAGCCAGCGGACCGACCCGCAAGACCCGAGTCCTTTGCTCCAGGTGCGCATGCGCGACGCCAAGCTGGGCCTGGCGGTCGGCGCCTACGGCCGCGTGCTGCGCACCGAAGACGGTCTGAACTGGACCCGCATCGCCCATGGCGACGACGACCGCCATCTGTACGGCATCGCCTGGCTCGACGCCCGGCGCGTGCTGCTGGTCGGCGAGCGCGGCCTCGTCCTCGCCAGCGAGGATGCCGGCCTGCATTGGCGCGCGGTCCCGGCGCCTTATGAAGGCAGCCTGTTCGGCGTACTCGCCCTGCCCGACGGCGTGGTGCTCGCCTACGGCATGCGCGGACGCGTCCTGCGTTCGACCGACGGCGGCGCGCATTGGCAGCGGGTCGAGACACCCACCACCGCCTTTTTGTTCGGCGCCGACCGCGCGCCCGACGGCCGAGTCTGGATCGCCGGTGGCAACGGCAGCCTGCTCACGAGCACCGATCAGGGCGCGCATTTCACGATGGTCGAGACCGGCCGCAAAGACGATTTCGCGGCCGTGCTCGCCCTCGATGCGCAGACCGTGGTGTTGGTCGGCGACCATGGCCCGGCCGTGTTGAACCCCGCGGTCCGGCGCGAAGGCCCTTGAGATGCGCGCGCGTCCGACCATCGAAGCCCTGGCCCGCGTGATCTTCGCGCATCGGCGCGGCCTGCTCGCGGTGTTCGCGGTCTTGACCGTGCTGTTGGGCGCGAGCGCGACCCGGCTGCGCGTGGACGCGGGCTTCGACAAGCTGGTCCCGCTCGCCCACCCGTACATGCAGACCTTCACGCAGTACCGCGCCACCTTCGGCGGCGCGAACCGCGTGCTGGTGGCCTTGGTCAAGCGCGACGGCGAAGTGTTCGACGCGCGCTTCCTGGCCAAACTGCGCGACGCGACCGATGCGGTGTTCTTCATGCCCGGCATCGACCGGCCGACCGTGCGCTCCTTGTTCACGCCGAACGCGCGCTACATCGAGATCGTCGAGACCGGGTTTTCGGGCGGCAACATCGTGCCCGCCAATTACGCCGGCACGCCCGAAGACGTGGCCCGGGTGCGCGCCAATGTGCTGCGTTCGAGCGAGGTCGGGCGGCTGGTCTCGAACGACCTGCGCGGCGCCCTGATCGTGGGCGAGTTGCTCGAAACCGATCCGAACACCGGCCGCCGGCTCGATTACTTCCAGGTCGCGCAGCAACTCGAAGCGATCCGCGCGCAATACGCCGACGCCGGGGTCGACGTGCACATCATCGGCTTTGCCAAGGCGGTCGGCGACATCGGCGCGGGCGCGCGCAGCGTGCTCGCCTTCTTCGCGCTGGCCTTCGCGATCACCGCCGCGCTGCTGTTCGCGTACACGCGCTCGCTGCGCATCAGCGCGCTGGCCTTGTTCGCCGCGCTGCTGCCGGTGGTCTGGCTGCTCGGCCTGCTGCCCGTGCTCGGCTACGGCATCGACCCGATGTCGGTGCTGGTGCCGTTCCTGATCTTCGCGATCGGCGTGAGCCACGCGGTGCAGATGTGCAATGCCTGGAGCCTCGAAGCGCGCGCCGGGGCCGCCAGCGTGCAAGCGGCGCACGGCGCGTTCATGAAGCTGTTCGCGCCCGGCGCGCTGGCGCTGCTCGCGAATGCGCTCGGCTTCCTGGTCATCATGCTGATCCGCATCGACATCGTGCGCGAACTCGGCATCACCGCGAGCCTGGGCGTCGCCTTGATGGTGGTCACGAACAAGGTGCTGCTGCCGGTGCTGCTGTCATGGCTGCCCGCGCCGCGCGCCGCGCACGCCTTGCCGCATGCGCCGCGCAGCGAACGGCTCTGGTCGGCCCTGGCCGCGCTCGCGACCCGTCGCCGGGCGGCGCTGGTGTTGCTGGCGGCGGCCGCGATGGGCGGCGCCGCGGCCTGGAAGGCGCGCGAACTGCAAGCCGGTGACCTCGGCCAAGGGCTACCCGAACTGCGCGCCGATTCGCGCTACAACCGCGACAACGCGGTCATCACCGAGCGCTTCGCGATCGGTGTCGATGTGCTGTCGGTGATCGCGCAATCGCACGGGCTCGATTCGGCCTGCCTCGATCACGAGGTGATGTCGGCGATCGACCGCTTCGAGCGCGGCATGCGCGCGGTGCCCGGCGTGCATTCGGTGATCGCCCTGCCCGATGTCGCCAAGCATGTGGCGCAAGCGGTGCACGAAGGCAACCCCAAATGGCATGCCTTGCCGCGCGATCCGCAAGCGCTCGGCGAAGCGCTCGGCGTGGTCGATACCAGCAGCGGCCTCATGGATGCGCAATGCAATGCGATGCAGATCTTCGTGTTCACCGAAGATCATCAAGGCCGCACCCTCAAGCGCCTGGTCGCGGCGGCCAAGACGCTGGCCGAAGAACAAGGTTCGCCCAAGCTCGACTTCCTGCTCGCAAGCGGCAATGTCGGCGTGATGGCGGCGACCAACGAGGCCGTCGATGCCGCCGAATACGAAATGCTCGGCGCGCTGTTCGGCGCGATCGCCCTGCTTTGCCTCGCGGTGTTCCGCTCGGTGCGCGCGACGCTGTGCCTGTTGCTGCCGCTCGCGCTGGTGTCGGTGCTGTGCAACGCCCTGATGGCCTTGCTCGGGATCGGACTCAAGGTCTCGACCCTGCCGGTGATCGCGCTTGGCGTCGGGGTCGGGGTCGATTACGGCATTTACCTTTACGGCGCCTTGCGCGCCAGCCTGGCCTTGGGCAGCACACTGCCCACCGCCTTCGCCCACGCGTTCCGGGTCCGCGGCGGCGCGATCGCCTTCACCGCCCTGACCATGAGCGTGGGCGTGGCGACCTGGACATTCTCCGCGCTCAAATTCCAGGCCGACATGGGCGTGCTGCTCGCGTTCATGTTCCTCGTGAACATGGTCGCGGCCATGCTCTTGCTGCCGGCGCTCGCGGCCTGGCTGCTGCCGGCGGCGCCGCACAAGGAGTCGCCATGATCGACCGTCTGCGCCGCTGGACGCTACAGGTGTTCCTGGCCCGCCTGCGCACCCCGCGCGACGTGCTGCGCCTGGCCTGCAAACGCTACGCCGAACGGCCGGCCCTCGCGGCCGGCGACCGCACGCTCAGCTACGCCGAACTCGGCGACCGGGTCATGCGCATGGCCACCCTCTGGCGCCAATGGGGCATCGGCCATGGCGCGCCGGTCTTCTGCCTGCTGCCCGACGGCATCGAACAACTGGTGGTGCGCCATGCCGCCGCCGAAGCCGGCGCGATGCTGACCCAGCTCCCACATGACATCGATGCCGCCGCCTTGCGCCAGGCGCTCGACGAACTCGGACCGCAATTGCTCGTCCATGCGCGCGACGAGGCCCTGCCCGACACCGGCGCCCGGCTGTGGCGGCTCGACGCCGCGGCCGAACATGCGCTCGCCACCATCGTTCCCGAAGCCGATCCGCGTCCGCTCGATCCGGCGACCCTCGCGGGACTGGGCTATACCTCGGGAACGACCGGTGCGCCCAAGGTGCTCGCGATCAGCCATGGCGCGCACCTGACCAGCCTGCGCCAGGTGGTGACCAACATCGCGATCCAGCAGCGCGACGCCGAACCCGACCGGGTGCTGGTCGGCATTCCGCTCGGCGGCGCCGGCAGCGGACTGGTGCTGCCCACGGTCCTCGGCGGCGGCTGCCTGATCGTGCCCGCGCGCTATGACGCCGACGCCTTGCTCGACGCCCTGGTCACGCGCCGTGCGACGCGCCTGTTCACCACGCCCAGTCTGCTCATCGATCTGCTCGATCATCCGGACATCGACCGCGCCGACCTCACGTCCTTGCGGCATCTGATCTACGGCACCGAGTTGATGCCGGCGGCCAAGCTCGAAGAAGCGCTCGCGCGCTTCGGCACCATCCTGCAACAAGGGTATGGCAGCGCCGAGGTGTTGCCGCCGGTCAGCCTGTTGTCGCCACGCGATCATTGGCAACCCGGCGGACCGGCGGGCGGCGTCCAGACCGCTTCGCGCACGGTGTTGATGTCGGCCGGGCGCGTGGTGCCGGGCGTGTCGGTACGCATCGTCGACGAACAAGGCCATGTCCTCGCGCCGGGCGGCATCGGCGAAGTCTGGGTCAAGAGCCCGACCGTCTTCACCGGCTATTGGAAGCGCCCCGATCTGACCGCCACCACGCTACGCGCAGGCTATCTGGTCACCGGCGACACCGGCGCCTTGAGCGCCGACGGCTTCCTGACCTTGCTCGGGCGCAAGACCGACCTGATCCGGCGCGGCCCCCATGTGTTCGCGCCGCGCTTCGTCGAAGAAGCCGTGCACGACCATGCCGCCATCAAGGAAGCGAGCCTGGTCCAGGTCGGCGAGCGCGCCGTGCTCGCGGTGTCGTTGCGGCGCGCCTGGCGCGATCGCCAGAGCGCCGAGCAATGGCGCTGGCAATTGCTCGGCCATCTGGTCGACCGGGTGCCTGAATGGCAATGGCCCGACGACATCGTCGTGCTCGAAGAACTGCCGCGCAGCCGTCTGTGCAAGGTGCTGCGCCGTGAAGTGCGCGCGCTGCTCACGGCGCGCGCGGCCGCCGCTTGTCCTGCTTGAAGGAGCGCAGCATGCCTTCGCCACGTACCTGGTTCACCCGCTTCTTGCTCGAACGTCTGCGCACCGCGCGCAGCGTCTCGCACCTGGCGTTCGCGCTCTATGGCGCGCGCACCGCCCTGATCGACCGGCGCGGCAGCCTCAGCTACCGCGAGTTGCGCGACCGGGTCTGGCGCCTGAACGGCTGGATGCAGGCGCAAGGGTTCGAACGCGGCGACATCGTGTTCACCTGGCTGCCTGAAACCGGCGAGCAATACGAGGCGCGCCTGGCCACCTACGAGAACGGCGGCATCTTCGCGAGCTTTCATCAGCATCTGGCGCCGGCGGCGGCGCTCGCGATGATCGAACGCATCAAGCCGGCGCTATTCCTCCACGATCCGGCCTTGAGTCTCGCGCTGCTGCCGACGCTGCGCGAGCGCATGCCGGACTTGAAACTGCTCGCCCTCGGCCCCGATTACGAAGCCGCGCTCGCCAGCGCCGCCCCGCTGCGTGGCCGCACTCCGATCAGCGAAGACGATGTGTTCTCGCTGCACATGACCTCGGGCACCACCGGCGAACCCAAGGCGCTTGGCTATACGCACCGCAAATACCTCGACAGCGTGCGCCTGATCTCGCGCGCGATCGATTTCCGCCCGCCCAAGGGCCGCGCCGATGTGAACATGATCGGCTTGCCCTTGACCGGCCCCGGCTCGGGCATGGTGTTGCCCACGTTGTTGTCGGGCGCGGCCTTGGTCATGCCCGAGGATTTCCGCGCCCGCACCCTGGCCGAATTGATCGCGCGGCATCGGGTCTCGCGCGCCTACCTGTCGCCCTCGGCGATCATCGACCTGCTCGACGAGCCGGAACTCGACAGCCTCGATCTGTCGAGCCTGACCCATGTGCCTTATGGCTCGGAAATGATGCCGGCGGCCAAGATCGCCGAGGCGGTGCGCCGCTTCGGCCCGATTTTCCAGCAAGGCTATGGTTGCTTCGAGGCGCTGCCGCCGATCACCTGGCTGTTGCCCGAAGAACATGTGGATGCGCGCGGCGAGCCGGTCAGCCTCGACACCTTGTCATCGGTCGGCCGGGTGATCCCGGGGGTCGAAGTCGTGATCCGCGATGAAGCCTTCGCGCCGGTCGCCGACGGGGCGGTGGGCCTCATCACCGTGCGCACGCCGGTACGCTTCGACGGCTATTGGCTCGACCCCGACAAGACGCGCGAGACCTTGCGCGACGGCTGGGTGGTGATGGGCGATGTCGGCTATTTCGACGCCGGGCGCCATCTGCATGTGCTCGGCCGCACCGCCGACCGGGTGCGCCAAGGCGAAGCGCTGCTCAATCCGCGCGAGATCGAGGAACTCGCGCATCGCCATGCCGCGGTCAAGGAAGCCTGCCTGGTCCAGCATGGCGCGCAGGCGGTGCTGGTGGTCAGCCTGCGCCGCGCCTGGCGTCGCGGCCACGACCGCGCGGCGCTCGAACGCGAACTCGAAGGTTTCTTGCGGCCCTTGATTCCCGCCGAATTCCGGCCGGCTCGGATCTGTGTCGTCGACGAGATCCCGCGCAGCTTCCTCAACAAGATGCTCAGACGCGAAGTCCGTGCGATGCTCGAAGCGCGCGACCAGACGCTGGCCACGTCGCCCCTGCGCGATCCGCAGCCCGCGCCGATGTTGCCGACCCAGTAGCCCGCGCCCCGATTGCCGACCACCCCTCACCGCCGAACCGACGCCACGACGCCTCCGGGAAAACGCCGCATGAACGCTCACCCCACTCCGGCGCCGCTCACGCTGGGCACCAAGCTCAGTTATGCGGTGGGCAATGTCGGCCTGCAGATGCTGGTCGCGGGGATGAGCTTCTTCCTCATGATCTTCTATACCGACGTGGCCCTGGTGCCGCCCGCGGTCGCCGGCGCCGCGCTCTTGGTCGGGAAGATCTGGGACACGATCAACGATCCATTGTTCGGCTGGCTCACCGATCGCACCGATTCGCGCTTCGGACGGCGCCGGGTGTTCCTGATCTTCGGCGCGCTGCCGCTCGCTTTGCTCGCCGCCGCGGTCTGGATGATGCCGCCCGGCCTGCCCCTGGTGGCGGCCTTCGTCTGGATCGCGCTCAGCTATACCGCGTTCGACACCGTGCTGACCCTGGTGCAATTGCCGTATTCGTCACTCGCGGCCGAAATGACCCGCGATTACGACGAGCGCACCAGCCTGACCGCGATCTCGTCTTTCGGCGCCTTGCTCGGCTATGTGCTGGGCAGCGTGCTGTTGCCGGTCATCGTGCGCGCCGCACCCGATGCGCGCACCGGCTATGCCTTGGCCGGCGCGGTGTTCGGCCTGGCGGCCGGCGCGGCGATCGCCTGGGTCGCCTGGCGGGTGCGCGAACCGGCGCCGGGTTCGGTGCGCAAACACGCCAACCCGCCCTGGCGCGAGGTGCTGGCCACACTGTCCAACCGGCCGTTCGTCCAACTCGTCGCGGCGGCGGCTTCGGTGCGGCTCGGACTCACACTCGTGCAAGGCGCGCTCGCCTATTACGTGGTCTATGTGCTCCATGGCGGCAAGGACGATCTGCCACGGCTCATGATGGTGCTGCTTGGCGTGGTCGGCGCGTCCTTGTACGTCTGGAAGCGCATCGTCGATCATTGGGAAAAGAATTACGCCTACATCGCCGGCCTGGTGTGCAGCGCGGCGGGCCTGCTCGCCTTGTATTGGCTGCAACCGGGCCAGGACCTCGCGCTGATGGCGGTGCTCGCGGTGGTCGGCATCGGCATGGGCGCGCATTGGGTGGTGCCGTTCGCGATGGTGCCCGACACGGTGGACCACGGCCATGCCCAAGCCGGCGAGCGCCGCACCGGCATGTACATGGGCTTGTACGGCCTGGCCGACAAGCTCGCGCGCACCCTCGCGACCGCGCTGGTCGCGATCGTGCTCGAACTCAGCGGCTATGTGCCCAATGTGGCGCAATCGGCCGCCGCCGTGCGGGGCATCCGCTGGATGGCCGGTCCGCTGCCCGCGTTGTGCCTCGCCCTCGCGGTGCCTTTGCTGCTTTTGTATCCGATCACGCGTGCGCGCCATGCGGCCATCACGCGCCAATTCGAATGGCCCGCCCCATGAAGACCCTGCCTACCCCCTTTGGCCCGACCCCGGATCACCCACCGCGCGGCCGCGGCACGCCCGCCGGCGTGCTGGCGCTGACTTGCGCGCTCGGCTTGCTGGCCGGTTGCGGCAAGGAAGAAGCCAAGGTCGAGGCCGCGGTGCCCGTGCATGCGGTGCGCGTTTCGACACAAGCCGATGCGGCGCGCGTGACCTGGTCGGGCGAGGTGCGGGCGCGCTTCGAAACCACGCTCGCGTTCCGGGTCGGCGGCAAGATCATCGAGCGCTCGGCCCAGATCGGCCAGACCGTCAAGCGCGGCGAAGTGCTGGCGCGGCTCGACCCGCAGGACCTCAACTTGCAGACTCAGGCGGTCGGGGCCCAGATCGCGGCGGCCCAGACCGAACTCGCGCAACAGACGGACGACCTCGCGCGCTATCAGACCTTGCTCAAGCAAGGCTTCATCAGCCAGGCCGAATACGACCGGCGCCGCAACACCGTGGACATCGCGCGTTCGCGCGTCGATGAGCTGCGCTCGTATCAACGCAGCACCCGCAACCAGGCCGCCTATGCCGCGCTCGCCAGCGATGAAAACGGCGTGGTGACCTCGATCGATGCCGAACGCGGCCAGGTGGTCGCGGCCGGCCAGCCGGTGCTGCGCGTGGCCCAGCTCGGCTACAAGGATGTGGTCATCACCGTGCCCGAAAACCGGCTCGCCGATCTGCGCCAGGCGCGCGATCTGCAAGTGCTGCTTTGGGCGCGGCCCGAGCATCCTTATCGCGGCGAGTTGCGCGAGGTCTCGCCGGTCGCCGATCCGGGCACGCGCACTTACACGGCCAAGATCGCGGTGCTTGATGCCGACGAGGAAATGCGCCTGGGGATGACCGCGCGCGTCGAAGCCCAGACCCGGAACGCGCAAGGTCTGGTGCTGCCCTTGTCGGCGCTGTACCGCAGCGGCGACCAGACCGCGGTCTGGGTCGTCGATGCCAAGACCCAGACCGTACATCTGGCGAATGTGAAAGCGACCGCGTTGCAAGGCGAGCAGGTCGGCGTGACCGAAGGCTTGCAAGGCGGCGAAACCGTGGTGACCGCGGGCGTGCACAAGCTGCATCCGGGCCAGAAGGTGCGTGTGGTCGAGGCGGCGCCATGAAACGCCTGAACCTTTCGACCTGGAGCCTGATGCACCACCAGATGGTGCGCTATCTGCTCGTGGTCGTGGTCCTGATCGGCGCCTGGGCCTACTTGCGGCTCGGCCAGGCCGAAGACCCGGCCTTCACCTGGCGCTCGGTGATCGTGCGCGCCTATTGGCCGGGCGCGAGCGCGCGCGATGTCGAGCAGCAAGTCACCAAGGTGCTCGAAAAGAAGTTGCAAGAGACCGAGCACCTGGACTTCGTCGACAGCGAATCGCGCCCCGGCGAAACGCTGATCTTCGTCACGCTGGCCGAAAACACGCCGCACAAGGACATCGCCGAAATCTTCTATCAGGTGCGCAAGAAGATCGGCGACATCAAGACCCAATTGCCCGAGGGCGTGATCGGCCCGTTCTTCGACGACGAATGGGGCGATACCTACGGCTCGGTCTATGCGCTGACCGGCGAGGGCTACACCTACGCGCAATTGCGCGACTACGCCGATCGTTTGCGCGTCGAGCTGTTGCGGCAGTCGCAAGTCGGCAAGGTGAATGTGGTCGGCGCCCAGGCCGAGCGCGTGACGATCGAATTCGACAACGAAAAGCTCTACACCGCAGGCGTCGATCCGCTGGTCATCATCGACACCCTGCAAAAGCAGAACGCGATCCCGGCGCCGGCGAGCGTCGATTCGTCGGGCGACAATGTGATCGCGCGCGTGACCGGCGACTTCCGTTCGGTCGAGGCGATCCGCGATCTGACCATCACCGCCGCCGGGCGCAGTTTCCGCCTCGGCGACGTGACGCGCGTGGTGCGCGGCTACCAAGACCCGGCCGTCTATCGCATGCGCGCGCTCGGCCAGCAGGCGGTCGGGCTCGAAGTCGCGATGCGCGCCCAGGGCGACATCCTCCAGCTCGGCCGCGAACTCGACGGCGCGATCGCGCAAGCGCGCGCCAATCTGCCGGTGGGCATGGAACTGCATCAGATCGCCGATCAGCCGAGCGTGGTGCGCGACGCGGTGCGCATCTTCATGCGCTCGCTGGTCGAGGCGCTGGTCATCGTGCTCGCGGTCAGCTTCGTGAGCCTGGGCAAACGCGCGGGCCTGGTGGTGGCCTTGTGCATCCCGCTCGTGCTCGCGATCACCTTCGCGGGCATGGTCGGGTTCAACATCGATCTGCAACGCATTTCGCTGGGCGCGCTGATCATCGCGCTCGGGCTGCTGGTGGACGACGCGATGATCGTCGTCGAATCGATGTCGGTGCGTCTCGATCGCGGCTGGCACGGCCTCAAGGCCGCGGCCCATGCCTATGGCGCGACCGCCGCGCCGATGCTGACCGGCACGCTCATCACCGCGGCGGGCTTCATGCCGGTCGGGCTCGCGCGTTCGGATGCCGGCGAATACACCTTCTCGTTGTTCGCGGTGGTCACGCTCGCCTTGGTCGCGTCATGGATCGTCGCGGTGTTCTTCACGCCCTACCTGGGCTTCTTGTTGCTGCGCGCGCGCCCCAAGGAGCAGCAACACGACCTGTATCGCAAGCCCGTGTACCGCGCGTTCCGGCGCCTGGTGGCCTGGTGCGTCGATCATCGCTACAAGGTCATCGTCGGCACTTTCGTGATTTTCGTCGCCTCGCTCGGCGGCCTCGCTTTCGTCAAACAGCAATTCTTTCCGCTGTCGGAACGCACCGAGATCATCGTCGATGTCTGGCTGCCGGCTGGATCGAGCTTCGCCGCGACCGAACAGGAAGTGCTGCGCCTCGAAGCCAAGCTCGCCCACGACGCGCGGGTGCGCACCTATTCGTCGTATGTCGGTGGCGGGCCGCCGCATTTCTTCCTCGCGATGCTGCCCGAGCAGAATTTCAAGAATTACGCGGCGGTGGTCATCAGCGCGCAAGACGTCGATGCGCGCGACGCGCTCTACGAAGACGTCAAGCGCTGGTTGGCCGAGGACTTCCCGCTGGTGCGCGGGCGCGCCTACCGTTTCGAAAGCGGACCGCCGGTCGGCTACCCGGTGCAATTCCGTCTGCTCGGCGACGACCCGGCCGTGATGCGCGGCATCGCCGATCGCATGGCCGAGGTGGTGCGCGCGCATCCCGACACCCGCGATGTCTACAACGACTGGAACGAGATCGTGAAGACCGTGCGCCTGGAGGTGGACCAGGACAAGGCGCGCGCGCTCGGCGTCTCGACCCAGGACATCGGCCAGGCGGTGAGCGCGATGCTGGTCGGCCTGCCGGTCACCCAATACCGTGAGCGCGACCGTCTGATCGAGGTGATGGTGCGCGCGTCGGGCGGCGGCAATTGGTCGCTCGCCGCGCTCGGCGATCTGCCGATCCGCACCGCGAGCGGCAAGCCGGTGCCGCTTGGGCAACTCGTGACCGCGCGCTACGGTTTCGAAGACGGCCGCATCGGCCGGCGCAATGGCCGCAACATGATCAATGTGCGCGCCGACATCCGCGACGGCGTGCAAGCGCCCGAGGTCAGCCAGCAGATCGCGCCGCAATTGCGCGAGATCATCGCCAGCCTGCCGCCCGGCTACCGCATCGAGACCGGCGGCGTGCTCGAAGCCGTGCAGCGCTCGCAACAATCCTTGGTCACGGTCGTGCCCTTGATGGTGCTGGTGATCGTCACCTTGCTCATGCTCCAATTGCGCAGCCTCAAGAGCGCGGCGCGGGTGCTGATCAGCGCGCCGCTCGGCGTGGTCGGGGTGGTGGTCTCGTTGCTGGTGTTCCAGCAGCCGTTCGGCTTCGTCGCCATGCTCGGCGCGATCGCGCTGGCCGGCATCATCATGCGCAACTCGGTCATCCTGGTCGAACAGATCGAGCGCTTCATCGTGCAGGCGCGCGACCCGCGCCGCGCGATCATCGAAGCTGCGGTGCGCCGCCTGCGCCCGATCGTGCTGACCGCCGCCGCAACCATCCTCGCCATGATCCCGCTGACCCAGGCCGCGTTCTGGAAGCCGATGGCGGTCTCGATGATGGGCGGGGTGCTGATCGCGACCTTGCTGACCCTGGTGTTCGAGCCCGCGATGTATGCGGCCTGGTTCGGCGTGGCGCGCGGCGCGGCGAATGCGCCGCCAGCCCCGCGCGCGAGCCCCCCGTCATCGGCGCCATTGCCCGCGCGCAGCCGCGACGATCTCGGCCATCGGCTCCTGGCCAGCGCCGCGCGCGGCGACCTGCCCGGTGTCCAAACCGCATTGCAAGAAGGCGCGGAGCCCGATTTTCTCGGGCCACACCAAGAGACCGCCTTGATGTTCGCGGCCCGCTTCGGGCATTTCGCGGTGTGCCGCGCTTTGCTGGCGGCCGGGGCGCACACCGGCCGCCGCAATGCCTCGGGCGCCACCGCGGCCGATCAGGCCCGCGCGCGCGGTCATGAGGATCTGGCGCGGGTGTTGATGGCGGGTTGAACCGGCCCGGCCGGCGTCAGTGGAACAAGGCGACGCCTTGTTGTTCCCAGGCTTCGGTCGGCAGCTTCTTCCAGCCGCTTTTGGCGAACCGCGCCCATTTCCCGGCCACGAAACTCAGGATCAGGTTGGCGCGCGCGCCGGTGTCGAAATCGGCCGGGTAGGCGCCCTGGGTCACGGCGATGCGCAGCGCCTGTTTGAGCGCGAGTTCGATGCGGTCGTACAGGCTGTTGATGCGCTCTTGCAGACGTTCATGCTCGCCGACCAGGGCATCGCCGATCAGGACCCGGGTCATGCCCCGGTTCTGCTCGGCGAATTTGAGCAGCATCGCGGTGATGGCGTACGCCTGCTTGAGGCCGCTGCCTTCCTTCTCGAGCGGCTGTTCGGCGCTGATCTGGTTCACCAGGCCGAAGATCGTGCTTTCGATGAACTCGATGAGGCCCTCGAACATCTGGGCCTTGCTCGCGAAATGGCGGTAGAGGGCGGCCTCGGAAACGTCGATCTTCGCAGCCAGGGCGGCGGTGGTGATGCGCTCGCCCTTCGGATGTTCGAGCATCTCGGCCAGGGCCTGCAGGATCTGGATGCGTCGTTCGCCCGGTTTGCTGTAGGCGCGTTTACGTTCGGTGGGGGCCTCGGCGGCGGCCTCGGCGTTCAGTTCGGGTTCGGTCGTCATCGCAGGTGAGCCAGGGCTCGCGGCAAAGATGTAACTGATTTTACTTTCAGATCGACGCCCGTGGGCAGCTTTGCGTAGATCTGCCTGCGCCAGGTCATGCCGGTGACCAACACCGTGCGCAAACCCAGGGCTTTGGCCCGCTTCAGATTGACGACCGTGTCTTCGACGAACACGCATTGGCGCGCACTGACCCGTTCGCGCGCGATCACATGGGCCAGCATGGTGCGCGACGGTTTGGGCCGGAACCGTCCGCGCACACGCATCTGCTCGACCGCGTAACGCCCGTGGAAATGGGTGTCGAGCCCGAGGTGATACAACACCTGCCGGGCGTAATGGGTGGGCGCATTGGTCAACAACACCTTGCGTCCGGGCAGCCGCTTGAGCGCATGGATCAACCCGCGCTCGGCGCGGATCATGGATTCCAGATCCTCGAAGGCATGGGCCTCGCGCAGGAATTCATGGGCATCGACGCCATGGCGCTCGACCAGCCCGAGCAAGGTCGCGCCGTAGCGCTGCCAAAGCTCGACCCGCAAGCGCGAGGCCTCGGCTTCGCCGAGCCCCAGCTTGCGCATGATGTAGGCATTCATCAGCCGGTTGATCTGCGGAAAGATCTCGGCCGAGGTGTCATGCAAGGTGTTGTCGAGGTCGAACAACCAGACCAGACGGCGACGCGATTCGAAGGCAGCGGACATCGGACAGGACACGGCGGGAAGACGCGGCGCGGAGGAATCTTCCGCCCCTGGGGCGCAGCTTACACGGCCGCGCCGAGCTGCCGGGCAGCGGCGGGCGCGCGGCCGCCGAACCGAAAATCCCGTGCCGCCCCCGATTCACAGATAGCGCGTGGCCGACAACAGATCGCCATGGGTATGCGCGCCATGCAAGGCGCGCACGAACTTGTTCCAGGCCAGATCCGCCGCCTCGATGCGAAACACATGCACGCCGCCCTGCCGGCTCGATACGCGCAACACCCGCACCCGCAGCTCGCTGTGTTCGGACGCGCCGAGGTCGATGCTTGCGACGCCTTCGATCGCGAGCGGCAATTCGGCATCGACCCTGGCCCGAAAACCGGCTGCCGAACATTCGACGATGCGCATCGAGCGGCTGCCCCCGTCGTCGAGCCGCAATTGCGCCGGACAAATGACCGAGAACCGCGGATGCCGGCGCAGACGGATCTGGCGCAGCCGCGCCTCGGGCGGCAAGGGCGGCAGCACGCGCGCGTACTCGGGGGTGTCGTAGATCGTGTGCAGCAGCGCCTTTTGTCGATCGTCGAGCCGCGCGAACACCTGGGTGCGTCGATTGAAGAAATGATCGATCAACTCGGGCGTCATCACCGGATCGTTGGTGGTGAAGAAGCGCTTGTCGGGAAAGACGATGTTGGGCAGTCGGATCTGGGTGAAATAGCGATACAGATTCTTCTCGGGCGGCTTGTGGTCGTAGCAGCGCCGATAGCGCTCGGGCGCGGCCTTGAGGTCCAGATGCGCGCCGATCGCGGCCTTGCCGTTGACGAAGTCGTAACTGACCGCCGGTCCCTGGCGCAGTCGCTCGAAGAACAACAAGGATTCGTACATCGGAATGTGGCGCGGATTCACGGCGATCACGAGATGACGGGTGTCGAAACAACGCGTCGCGTACTCGTACATGAACTTCATGAGCGGGAACAGGATGATGCCGCCGCGCGCCTGGAAACTGCGCTTGACCGCCAGCGACGAGACCTCGGCGATGCTGCCGCCGGCCGCGCGCACCGCATCGATCTCGAAGATCTTCTGCAATGGAAAGCCGAGCCCGCTCTCGCGCACCAGCGACAGGGTGCCGACCACTTCGTCGCCGTACTTGGCGAGCAAGGTCGAGGTGGTGGGCAAGGCGTGATAGACCGTCACCCGCAAGCCCGACGGATCGGGATGCATGAGGCCGGCCTGGACATAGGCGTCGTGCAGGATGCGGAAACAGGCTTCGAGTTCCTCGCGCGTTTCCGCGAGTTTGAGCACGAGTTTGGGCGAAGGCGCGGCGTCGCACCGGATCATCTGCCGGTAGCTCGCAAAGCGCACCGGCTTGGGCAATGCCTGGGTGGCGATGCGCACCGCTTGGCGCATCAGCCATTTGAGATTCTTGGCCATGGAACTCGCTCGAATGTCGCAGCGCCGGCGCTTGCGCGCCACGCCGATCCGGCGTCTGCCGGGCGCGGTCATGCCGACCACTTGGCGATGTTCGATCGAAGCGAAACCGGCGGCGGCGGCGAATCGACGAAAGGCGGCCTTCTCGGCGCCGAACGGAAGCGGCACCGATGCGTCCACAACACAGGGAAAAATCCCGAGTCCCGATCCGGGACCGGCGGCGCATCGACCGCAGTCAAACCGACCGCGTTCAGTGCGAGCGGATCATCGTGCCCACGCCCTTTTCGGTCAGGATTTCGAGCAGCAGGCAATGCGGCACCCGGCCGTCGACGATGTGCACGCTGTTGACGCCGGCCTTGGCCGCGTCGAGCGCGCCCGCAATCTTGGGCAGCATGCCGCCCGAGATCGTGCCGTCGGCGAACAATTCGTCGATGCGCTTGGCGGTCAGCTTGGTCAGCAGCTTGCCGTCCTTGTCCAGCACGCCGGGGGTGTTGGTCAAGAGCACGAGCTTTTCGGCCTTGAGCACTTCGGCCAGTTTGCTCGCCACCAGGTCCGCGTTGATGTTGTAGCTCTCGTTGTTGTCGCCGAAGCCGATCGGACTCACCACCGGAATGAATTGATCGTCCTGCAACGCCTTGACCACCGCCGGATCGATCGAGACGATCTCGCCGACCTGGCCGATGTCATGGAACTTGGTCGGATCGGCGCGATCGGCCATCTTCATCTTGCGCGCGCGGATCATGCCGCCATCGCGCCCCGTGAGGCCCACCGCCTTGCCACCGGCATGGTTGATGAAGCCGACGATGTCTTGCTGGACTTCGCCACCGAGCACCCATTCGACGACTTCCATGGTTTCTTCGTCGGTCACGCGCATGCCCTGGATGAAGGTGCCCTTCTTGCCGATCTTGGCCAGCGCGTCGTCGATTTGAGGCCCGCCGCCGTGCACCACCACCGGGTTGAGGCCGACCAGCTTGAGCAGCACCACGTCCTCGGCGAAGTCGGCCTGCAAGGACGGATCGATCATCGCATTGCCGCCGAACTTCACGACGATGGTCTTGCCGTGGAACTTGCGGATGAAAGGCAGCGCCTCGGCCAGGATTTCGGATTTGAGGCGCGGCGAAATGTCGGCCAGGGCGGATTGGACGTCGGCGGATTCGGTCATGGTGGAACCAAATGGAGAAGTAGGCGGCGCGTGCAACGACCGCAGTTGGCGGATCACCCGCGTGCGGCACACGCCCCAACGCCGACGACGGGCGCGTAAGTTTATCAGCGGCCACGCGACCAACCGGAACAAGCTGTTAGAGTGCCGGGCGACCCATCGCCGCCGAACCGCATGAGCGCCCAGCCCCCCGACCCGCAGGCCCAGATCGCCGCATTGCGTCCGGCGCTGCTGCGCTTCGCGCGTCTGCAATTGCGCAATGACTCGGTGGCCGAAGACGTGGTGTCCGAAACCCTGCTCGCGTTGCTCGAACGTCCCGACGCCTTCGCCGGGCGCAGTTCCTTGCGCACCTTCGCGACCGGCGTGCTCAAGCACAAGATCATCGACCATCTGCGCCGCGCCGGCCGCGAAGCGCCACTCGCGCTCGACGCGTCGCGGGCCGATGCCGACTTGCTCGACAGCCTGTTCCATGCCGACGGCCATTGGATCGACCCGCCGCCGGCCTGGGGCGATCCCGATGCGAGTTTCGCCCAGCGCGAATTCTTCGACGTGCTCCAGGCTTGCGTCGACCATCTGCCCGAGACCGCCGCGCGCCTGTTCATGCTGCGCGAGTGGCTGGAATTCGACACCGACGAGTGCGCGCGCGAACTCGGGGTCACGGCCAACAATGTCTTCGTGATGCTGCACCGGGCGCGCCTGCGTCTGCGCGAATGCCTGCAACTGCGCTGGTTCGGCGACGAGGTGCGCGCATGAAGCTCTTGCCCGATTGCCGCGAAGTCAGCCGCCTGGTCAGCGACGGCCTCGACCGCGACCTCGGCACGCTCGACCGGGTGCGCTTGCGCGTGCACCTGAGCATGTGCGCCGGCTGCACGCATTTCAATCAGCAGATGCGTCTGATCCGCGGCGCCATGCAACGCCTGGGCCGCGACGACACCGACTGATCCGGCCGGCGCGCGGGCTTGGGTATAGTCGCGCGATGCCCACGCAGTTCCTCAGTTCCGCCCGCGCCGCGCCGCGGCGCACGCTCGCGCTGGCCGCCCTGGTGTTGGCGGGCCTCATGATCGCGGGCATCGCCGCCGGTGGCAGCCGTCTCGATTGGTCGGCCTGGTGGGCCGGCGATGCCGCGACCCGCACCATCGTCTTCGACCTGCGCGCGCCGCGGGTCGTGCTCGCGGCCCTGGCCGGCGCCGGCCTCGCGGTCTCCGGCGCGATGATGCAGGCCTTGTTCCGCAATCCCCTGGCCGACCCGGCGCTGATCGGCGTGTCGAGTGGCGCCGCGCTCGGCGCGCTGGGCGCCATCGTGCTCGGTGCCGGGGCGCTGGCGGTGCCGGGCGTGATCCCGGTGTTGCCGCTGGCGGCCTTCGGCGGCGCGCTCGCCGCGACCGGTCTGCTGCTCGCCTTCGCGCATCGCGACACGGTCTCGACCCTGCTGCTCGCGGGCATCGCCTTCAACGCGCTGGCGGGCGCGGCGGTCGGCGCCCTGACTTGGCTCGCAAGCGATGCGCATTTGCGCAGCCTCACCTTCTGGCTGCTCGGCAGTTTCGGCAGCGCCGATTGGCCGCTGGTGCTGGGCACGGCGCCTTTGCTGTTGTTGCCGGTGCTGGCGGCGCCGCGCCTGGCGCCGGCGCTCAACGCCTTGCTGCTCGGCGAAATCGAAGCCGGCTATCTGGGCTTCGCGACGCGCCGGCTCAAATTCATGCTCGTGGTCCTGGCCGCGCTCGCGGTCGGCGCCGCGGTCGCGGCGGCCGGCATCGTCGGCTTCATCGGGCTCATGGTGCCGCACATCGTGCGCGCCCTGACCGGGCCCGACCACCGGCATGTGCTGCTGGGCAGCGCCCTGATCGGCGCCGCGCTCGCGGTCGGCGCCGATCTGGTCGCCCGGACCGTGGTCGCGCCGGCCGAATTGCCGATCGGCGTGCTGCTCGCGGCCTTGGGCGCGCCCTTCTTCCTATGGCTGCTCAAGCGCCAAGGGCGGGGCTGAACATGCTCGAAACCCTCGGCTTGCGGGTGGCGTTCGACGGCATGGTCCTCGTCGATGGCGTCTCGTTGGTCGCGCGGGCCGGCGCGGTGACCGCGATCCTGGGCGCGAACGGCGCGGGCAAATCGACACTCTTTCATGCGATTGCGGGCGGCATCATTCCGACCGCGGGCGAAGTCCGCATGTTCGGGCGCCCGGTGCGCGACTGGCCGGCGCGCGAAGCGGCTCGCCAACGCGCGGTGCTGGCGCAAAACCCGGCGCTGGGTTTCGATTTCCTGGTGCGCGAAGCGGTCGCGCTCGGGCGCATCCCGCACGAGACCGACGAGGCGAGCGACCGCCGCATCGCCGACGCGACCCTGGCCGCGGTCGGGCTCGCCGCGTTCGCCGACCGCCGGTATCTGAGCCTGTCGGGCGGCGAAAAACAGCGCGTGCATCTGGCCCGCGCCCTGGCCCAGGTCTGGGACCAGCCGGGCGGGCAGCGCTGCCTGTTGCTCGACGAACCGACCGTCAATCTCGATTTCACGCAAAAGCGCTCGATCCTCGACACCGCGCGCCGCTTCGCCCGCGACGGCGCGACCGTGCTGGTGGTGTTGCACGAACTCAATCTCGCGGCGCAATTCGCCGACCATCTGGTGCTGCTCAAGCACGGCCGGGTCGTGGCCCAGGGCGATGCGCACGCGGTGCTCACGCAAGCCCATATCGAACATGCCTACGAAGGCAGCGCGCGCCTGCTCACCGACCCCGACACCGGCTTGCCGATCGTGCTTTGAATGCCGCGCCACCCCCGGCCGGCGCAGGGCCGGCGCGCGGGCTGACATCATCGTGTCGAAAACATGACAGATCATCGCGGGTTGCCGCGCGCTGGCTTCGGCCGGCCAAGCGGGTACCATCGGGATCGCCGTCACGGATACGTCATGCGCCTGCCACTACGCATCGGTTTCAAGTTCGTGCTGTACGCCGCCTTCGTCGGCGGATTGATGCGCTTCGTCAGTCCGCTGGTCGGCGCGGTCGTCGGCATGGTGCTGGCCTTGGTCGCCTGGACCTATGGCAACACCCGGCTGCTCGCGATGTACCGTTGGCTCGAAGGCGAACGCAATGCGCGGGTGCCCGAAGGTCTGGGCCTCTGGGACGACATGTTTTCGCTGCTCTACCGGCAACAGCGCGCGCAAAAACACCAGATTGCCCTGCTCACCGATGCGATGGCCTCGTTCCGGCGCGCGGCCCAGGCCTTGCCCGACGGCGTGATCACTCTGACCCATGGTTTTCGCATCGTCTGGTGCAACCACACCGCGGCCGATCTGTTCGGCCTCGACCCCGATGGCGATGCCGGCCGCCCGATCGCGAACCTGGTGCGCCACCCCGACTTTCTCGCCTACCTCGAATCGCAGGAATGGGGGCGCGCGATCATGTTCAAGACCGCGCGCGAAGAGCCGCGCCTGGTGTCGGCCCAACTCATCGATTACGGCGAAGGACAGATGCTGTTGCTGGTGCGCGATGTGACCCAGGTCGAGCGCCTGGAGACCATGCGCCGGGATTTCGTCGCGAACGTCTCGCATGAACTGAAAACGCCGCTGACCGTGCTGGCCGGCTTCATGGAAACCTTGCATGAACACAGCGAAATGCCGGATTCGCAAAAAGCGCATTTCCTGAAGCTCATGGAAGAGCAGACCACCCGGATGCGGCGCATCGTCGAGGATCTGCTGACCTTGTCGGCGCTCGAAACCGGCCCGATCGCGGCGCGCGACATCGTGGTGCCGATGGACCCGTTGCTCGCGCGCGTGGTCAACGCCGCCCGTTCGCTCAGCGACGGGCGCCATGCGCTGGAGGTCGACATCGAACCCGGCATCGCCTTGTACGGCCATGAGACCGAACTCGCGAGCGCCTTCGAGAATCTGTTGTCGAACGCGGTGCGCTATACGCCGGAGGGCGGGCGCATCGTGATGCGGTTTCGCATCGAACAGCCCGGTGCCCAACCGATCGCGGTGTTCTCGGTGCGCGATACCGGCATCGGGATTCCGGCCCAGCACATCCCGCGCCTGACCGAGCGTTTTTACCGGGTGGACCGCGGAAGGTCGCGCGAAGTCGGCGGCACCGGCCTGGGCATGGCGATCGTCAAGCACGCGCTGGCGCGCCATGAAGGCCAGTTGCGGATCGAAAGCGAAGTCGGCAAAGGCACGTTGATGGTCGCCGAGTTTCCGGCCGCGCGCATCGCGCGCCTGCCCGAAATGCCGGCTACAGCAGCTTGAACGACACCTGATCGAAGTCCTGGCCGCGAAACACCAGCTTGCCCAGTCGCAAACGCTGGGTGCTGCCCTCGGCGATCATTTCGGTCACCGACTCTTCACGCCAGCGCGCCAGGGGCAGGATGAGGGTCGAGGTCTCGTCGAGTTCCTGCAACGACATGCCCGAGACCGTCCCGGACGGGCCGGCCGAGCGCAACAAGAAGGCATCTTCAAAAACGCCGGCGTCGAGCCGAATCCCGACCAACAGCGGCACGCCAAGCAGCAAGCGCACGCTCACTTCCTGGAGCACGGGCACGCCGCCGCGCGGCTGCGGCTCCTGGCGCAAGCTGTCGATGCAGCCCAGGAACACGGCGGTGCGCTGGAAACCGACCCCGGTGGACAGGATCACGAGTTGATCGAGATTGACGCGCGGAGCGGCCTTCTCGCGCCGGAACAGGAAGCCTTGCGGGTTCTCGCCTTCGATGCCCCAGGTCTCGGCCTCGCGGAACAGATTGCGCATCTTGAGGACGGTCGGGTCCTCGCGGTTGATGATGGATTCGTCGTCGCGGCGCCGGTATTGGTAGACGCTTTGGGTCTGGGTGACCGTGGGATCGAATTCCCCCTTGGTGAAACTGGCCACGATCGCGTGCCAGGACGGCATCGCGAGCGCTTGCTGGCCGAGCGCGCGGCGCCAGCTTTGGGCATGGGTGGCCGGCATGCGCCAGGCCGCCAGCAGCTTGGCGATGACTTCGCGCGCGCTGGTCGGCGACAAGCGTTTGTCGAGCGACAAGGAATCGGGCGTATACCCGGCATCGAGTTCGGCGTTCAGGCGCTTGAGTTCGTCGGTGATCGGCCGGGTGTCCAGGCGCAGCGTCGCGAATGGGGTCGAGAACGACGGCCACGGACCTGGCTTGGCGGCTTCATCGCCTTCGTCGATGCGGTATTTGACCTTGGCACCATGGCGGCGGGCGAGATCGCGCATGGTGGCGAATTCGAGCGCCGACATGCTGCCCGGCCGCGCCAGCATCATGAGCACCGCGGTGGCCGCGCAGGCCCGCGCGTTCGCAAGCACCTCGGGCATGGTCGGATCGAAGACCGGGGCCTCGGCCACGCCCAGGGTGCGCGCGGCCTTGGCATAGCGCATCAGGCATTCCCAATCCTGCTGTTCGATGGTCGAACGCGCGCGATAACACCAGGAAATGATCTGCGACTGGGTCGCGAGCACGCGCTGGACCGCGATCGCGCGCGCCGAGACCGTGCGCTGCTGGGCGCCGAAGATCGCGAGCAGATCGCGCGACGCCTGGCGCTCCTGGGGATCGGGCGCGCGCATCGGATCGTCGGGACAGGCTTCGACCAGCCGCGCGTAGGCATCGCGCAGGCATCGCGCGACATGCAAAGCGTCGAGGAAATTGGCGGCTTCCGACGGCGCCATCGGCACGGTGCGGAATTCGTGCTCGGCGAACTGGACGCGCAAAGTCTCGACAAGCCGGGTGCGCACGGTTTCGAGGACCGCCAATTGCGGCACCGCCACCCGGGGGCGGGTGACGAATTCGGCCAGCATGGTGCCGGCCTGGACCACGAACAAGCCGGCATCCAGACCGCCGAAGCGCACCATCCATTGTTGGGCGCCTGCGGCGTCGGCCGGGACAAACACATCGGTAGCAGCAGTCATCGTCGGGGCGCGATCCGTAAGAAGGAACGGCGAAGCCGAATCGCAAGACGCGCCCGGCCAGCGCGCGCGTGCATCACGATTCCCGGAATTAAGTCGATTCTACGAAGCGCGGCGCCGATCGGCACGCAGATTGCGCAAGCGGATGTGAACGCAACGCCGAAACTCAGCGATTGACGGACGCAAAAGCGTCAGTCAGATGGTCGGCGAACTGTCGGACCCGCACCGCCGAGGGCCGTTGCTCGAACCGCCCGAGGCCATGCGGCGGCGCCCAGATCGGATGCGGAAAACGGCTGTCGTCGCTCCAGCGCGGGATCACATGCCAATGCAGATGGGCCACGACATTGCCCAGGCTGGCGAGATTGATCTTGGTCGGCCGCAGGATTTCGCGCATCAGCGCCTCGACCCGCCAGACCGCCTGCATCAACGCGGCGCGGTCGGGCCCGTCGAGATCGGTCATCTCGCGCACATGGTCATTCCAGATCACCCGGGTGAAGCCCGGAAAATCGGGGTCGTCGACCAGCACCACCCGGTATTGGGCGGTGCGCGCCAGCACTTCGCCGCCGGGCAGATCGCACAGTTCGCAGCCGGTCATGCCAGTGCCCCCGAGACCGCGCGGCGCACCCCTGCGCCCAACATCTGCCGCCAGGCGAGCTCGATCGAATCGCCCATACCGATGCCGCGGCAGGCATCTTCGACCACGGTGACCGCGTAACCGGCGGCGCGCGCATCGAGGGCGGTCCAGGCCACGCAAAAATCGGTCGCCAGCCCGCAGACGAACACCTCGCCGATGCCGCGCGCCTTCAGATAGCCATCGAGGCCGGTGGTGGTCCGCCGATCGGCCTCGGCGAAGGCGGAGTAGCTGTCGATGCCGGGCCGAAAGCCCTTGCGCAACACGAGTTGGGCATGGTCGACGCGCAGATCGGCGTGCAAGGCCGCGCCCTTGCTGCCCTGCACACAATGCTCGGGCCACAGCACCTGGGGCCCATAGGCGAGCGCGACCGTCTCGAAGGGCTGACGGCCCGGATGGCTGGCCGCGAACGACGCATGGCCGCGCGGATGCCAATCCTGGGTCAGCACGACATTGTCGAAGCGGGCCGCGAGCGCATTGACGACCGGCACCACGGCGTCGCCTTCTGGCACCGCCAAAGCGCCGCCGGGACAGAAATCGTTTTGCACATCGACGACGACGAGCACGCTGCGAGCATCCATGGAGCCATCCGCACAGGTTGAGGCCGCGCGGGCCGCGCGGGCCGCCATTGTGGCCCCATCGGGGGTTTCATGCGCGCCCGGCGTCAGAACCGGAACAAGGCGAGCCCGAGGCCGAGGCTGGTGCTTTTGAAGTTGTAGTCCTGCAAGGTCTCGCCGTAGCCGGTGAACAATTGCAGGTACCAGCGCAGCCCTTGCGGATTGTCGGTATGCACCGGGTAGGTCCAGTCGAGTTGCAAGGCGCCGCGGTCGACGCGATCGAAGCCGGTTCGCCATTGCAGCGCGGCGACGCTCAGGCCGGGCGTCCAGGTCAGCATGAACTCGCCGCGGCCGCGCCAGCCGATCAGGTCGGGGTTGTCGTCGTCGCTTTCGCCCAGCCGCTGCCACAGGCGCGCGCTCACGGTCATGTCGGCCGGCGCATTCTCGAACGCGAGACCGACCGAGACCCGGTTCCAACTGCGCGACAAAGGCAGTGATTGCCCGTTCGATTGATGGGTCACGCGCGCATCGACCATGCGCAGGCGCCAGCCGTAATCGCGCAGCACCGGCGGCCGCCACGACACCGGCAGCACATAGATCAGTTCGGGCTCGTGGTCGGTGCTGCGAAACGGCGCCGAGTCGCTGCGATTCCAGAGTTGCCAGAGCGAAGTCTGGGTATAGGCGAACCAAAGATCGGCATTGGGCAGGCCGGCGCCTTCGATGAGCTTGGCGCGCATCGACAATTGCAGCTTGGTTTCGAGGCGCCGGTAATCGCCGAGCTGCCCGGTGTGCCCGGGCGCCGGCGTGGTCGGCCGGGTATTCATGCGGTCGCTGAAATGCACCGGCAGGAAGAAACTCGATTTGTAATCGGTGACGCGGAAAGTGCCGCGCTTGTCGGCCGGGCGCAATTCCCACCAGCGTCCGAGCCAAGTGTCGTCGAGGTCGCCCACATCGAGCGTCGGGCCGAGCGCCGAGTCGCCCGCGGCTTTGGCGGCCTTGAGCGCCTCGGACGCCGACACCGCTGGCGCGGCGGGCGCGGCGCCGCGGCCCGCAAGGTCTTCGGCCAGCCGGTCGTAGCAGGCCAGCCGCGCCGCCGCGTCATCGAGCGCCCGGCATTGCGCCAGCGCCGCGTCGGTCGCGGCCTGGGCGACGCCCACCAGCGCGAATGCGCCGAATGCGACCGCGCCGCGCACGCGCATCGACCGACGAGAGCAGGCGAAGGACAGGAACATTCCGGCGCTCAGGCCATGAGGGTGATGGTCTTGCGAAACCGCGCCAGCGCGATCGCGAAAAACACCGCGCCGATGGCGACGATGGCCAGGTATTGCGGCCAGACCACGTCGAGTCCGGCGCCGCGATAAAGCACCGCTTGCGCCGCCGAAACGAAATGCGTGGTCGGCGCGGCGAGCATGAGGTCTTGCACCGCGGCCGGCATGCTTTCGCGCGGGGTCACGCCGCCCGAGAGCATTTGCAGCGGAATCAACACCAGGATCAGCAGCATGCCGAATTGCGGCATCGAGCGCGCGAGCGTGGCGAGATAAATGCCGAGCGCGGTGGTCGCGAACAGATGCAGCGCGGCGCCGAACAGGAAGACCGCGACCGAGCCCTCGATCGGCACTTGCAGCGCGCCCTGGACGATGAACACGATCGAGAAGGTCGCCGCGCCCAGCACCACCAGCGCCATCGACCAGACCTTGGCGAGCATGATCTCGGCCGGCGTCACCGGCATCACGAGCAAATGCTCGACCGTGCCGTGCTCGCGTTCGCGGATCAGCGCCGCGCCGGTCAGGATGATGGACAGCATCGTCACGTTGTTGATGAGTTCCATCAAGGCGCCGAACCAGGCCTGCATCAAGTTCGGATTGAAGCGCATGCGCGGCGCCAGATCGACCGGCAGCACGGTCTCGGCGCGGTAGCGCTTGACGAACTCGGTCACCTCGGCCGCGACGATTTCCTGGATGTAGGTGCTGCCGGTGAAGGCCTGGCTCATGCGGGTCGCATCGACATTGAGCTGGGCGACCGGCTGTTTGCCGGCGAGCACATCGCGCTGGAAGTCGGGTGGGATGTCGAGCACGAAGGTGTAATCGCCCGCGTCCATGCCGTGGTCCATTTCCGACAGGCTCACCAATTGCGGCGTACGAAAACGCGGCGGCTCGAACGCCGAGACGATGCGCGCCGAAAGTTGCGAGCCGTCTTCGTCCACGATCGCGATCGCCGCGTTGTGCAAGGTGTCGGGCATCGCGGTGGCCGCGACATAGATCGAATAGGTGAAGGTGTAGGCGATGAGCACCAGCATCATCGGGTCGCGCGCCAGGCTCCAGAGTTCCTTGATGCCCAAGCGATAGATGTTGGCGAACCGGTGCATGGTTTCAGCGATCCTGTTTGCGCAACAGCGCGGCGGTCAGCGCGAACACGATCGGCCCGGCGATGGCCATCGCGAAGAAGGCGGCGTGCAGATCGGCGAAGCCGAGCGCCTTGCTGTAGACGCCGCGGCTGATGGTGAGGAAGTACGAGGCCGGATAGACCGTGCCGATGACCGCGCCCGCGCCTTCGAGCGAACTGACCGGATTGATGAGTCCGGCGAATTGCACGGTCGGGATCAGGGTGCCGATCAAGGTGACGAACAAGGCCGCGATCTGGGTCCGCGTGAAGGTCGAGGCGAACAGCCCGAACCCGGTCGCGAACAACGAGAACACGAAGGCCGCCAGCGCCAGCGTGGCGAAACTGCCCTTGAGCGGCACCCCGAACACCGCCACCGCGAGCACCGTGAGCAAAACGAAATTGAACATCGACAAGGCCACATAAGGCAGCATCTTGCCGAGCAGGAATTCGGCGCGCGTCACCGGCGTGACGTACAGATTGATGATCGAGCCGAGTTCCTTTTCGCGAACCACCGACAGCGCCGCGAGCATGGCCGGGATCAATAGCAGCAGCATCGGCACGACCGCCGGCACGATGGCCGGCAGGCTGCGCACATCGGGGTTGTAGCGATAGCGCAATTCGATGCTCGACGCGCCGAGGCTCATGGTCTGCCCGAGGCGGCGCCGGGCCATGTCGGACAACCAGCCCAGGTGCATCGCGCGCAGATAGCCTTGCGAGGTCTCGCCACGCAAGGGCATCGCGCCGTCGATCCAGGCGCCGATCTGCACCGGGTGGCCGCGCATCACGTCGCGCGCGAAATCGGGCGGAATTTCGATCGCGACCGCCAGTTCGCCGTTGCGCATGCGCCGGTCGAGGTCGGCGTAATCGGCGATCGGCGGACGTTCGATGAAATACCGCGAGCCGGCGAGATTCAGCGCGTAACCATGGCTGAGTTCGGTCTGGTCGCGATCGAGGACCGCGAAATTCAGTTTCTCGACATCGAGGCTGATGCCGTAGCCGATGATGAACATCAGCAAGGCGGTGCCGAGCAAGGCCAGCGTGGCGCGCACCGGATCGCGGCGCAGTTCGAGCGCTTCGCGCAGCATGTAGCTGCTGGCGCGGCCGAAATCGAACACCCGCCGGCGCGGCGGCGTGGCGGCCGACGGCGCGGCCTCGGCCGCGACCTTGGCCGCGCTGGCCTCGGCCGTACCGACTTCGGCCGTACCGACTTCGGCCTTGCCGGCTTCGGCCGCGCCGGCGGCTTCGACCAGGTAATCGATGAAGGCGGCTTCGAGCGTCTGGGCGCCGCGCTTGCGCACCAGCGCGTCGGGCGCGTCGCTGACCAGCACCCGGCCCGCATGCATGAGCGAGATACGGTCGCAGCGCGCGGCTTCGTTCATGAAATGGGTCGAGATGAAAATCGTGACCTGGTCTTCGCGCGCGAGGCTGATCATCAGGCGCCAGAAGTTGTCGCGCGCGATCGGGTCCACGCCCGAGGTCGGTTCGTCGAGGATCAGCAACTCGGGCCGATGCACCATCGCGACCGCGAGCGACAACCGCTGGCGTACGCCCAGCGGCAGGCTTTCGGGCAGTTCACGGCGCGCCGCATGCAGATCGAAACGCGTCATCATTTCTTCGACGCGCGCCGCGCGCGCTTGCTCGGGCACCTGGAACAGGCGCGCGTGCAGCACCAGGTTCTGCTCGACCGTGAGTTCGCTGTACAACGAGAACGCCTGCGACATGTAGCCCACGCGCCGGCGCGTGGCCATGTCGCGTCCATCGACCGTATGGCCGAACAACCAGGCCTCGCCTTCGCTGGCCGAGAGCAGCCCGGTCAGCATCTTCATCGTGGTGGTCTTGCCACAGCCGTTGGAGCCGAGGAAGCCGAAGATCTCGCCGCGCCGGATGCGGAAATCGACATGATCGACCGCGACGAAATCGCCGAAGCGCATGGTCAGCCCGCGCGCTTCGATCGCGATCTCGGCCTGCTCATCGGCCGCGAGGGGCGTGATCTCGACCGGCGCATGATCGCGCCGGCGTTCCTCGGGCAGCAATTCGATGAAGGCGGCTTCGAGAGTCGCGGCGCCGGTGCGCGCACGCAATTGCACCGGGGTGCCGGTGGCCAACACGCGCCCGGCGTCCATCGCGATCAGCCAGTCGAAGCGCTCGGCCTCTTCCATATAAGCGGTCGCGACGATCACGCTCATGCCCGGGCGCTGGGCGCGGATACGGTCGATCAGGTCCCAGAACTGGCTGCGCGACAAGGGATCGACCCCGGTCGTGGGTTCGTCGAGGATCAGCAAGTCGGGGTCGTGGATCAGGGCGCAACACAGCCCGAGCTTTTGTTTCATGCCTCCCGACAGCTTGCCGGCCGGCCGCGCCAGGAACGGCAGCAGCCCGGTGCTGCGCGTGAGGTCTTGGATGCGGCGCGCGCGCTCGGCGGCGCCATGGCCGAACAGGCGGCCGAAGAAATCGAGATTCTCTTGTACCGACAACGTCGGGTAGAGATTCTTGCCCAGGCCTTGCGGCATGTAGGCGATGCGCGGGCACACGCGGTTGCGCGCCCGCGCGCTCGACAAATCGGTGCCGAGCGCTTCGACCCGCCCGGTCTGCACCGCGCGCGCGCCCGCCACCAGCGACAACAGGCTCGATTTGCCAACCCCGTCGGGCCCGATCAGGCCGACCATGCGGCCGGCCGGAATCGCGAGATCGATGGCGTCGAGCGCCTGGGCCTTGCCATAAGCGAGGCTCACCCCGGTGAGCCGTGCCACCGGCGCGTCTTCCGCGTTGGCAGGAAGCCGGGGATCGTTCACTGATCGACCTTGGTCGCGAGCTTGGCCGGCCACGGCGTCTGTTCATCGAGGCGCAAGGTCGCAACGCCGGGCAGGCCGGTCTTCACCTGCGTCATGTGGCGGGCGAGCAGCGCCGGATCGATCTGGGCCTTGACCCGGAACATCAGCTTTTGCCGTTCGCTCGCGGTCTCGACGGTCTTGGGCGTGAATTGCGCCGTGGCCGCCACATACGAGACCTTGGCCGGGATCACGTACTGGGGCGCGGCGTCGAGCACGATGCGCACTTCGCGCCCGAGCGCGACCCGGCCGACCACGGTCTCGGGCAGGAAGAAGGTCATATACACGTCTGACAGGTCGATCAGGTTCAGCACTTTGCCGCCGGCCCCGAGCACTTCGCCGGGCTGGGCCACGCGGTATTGCACCCGGCCGTCGCGCGGGGCCTTGAGCACCGCGTCGTCGATGTCGACCGAGATCCGCGCGACGGTCGCTTCCAGCGCCTTGACCGCCGATTGCGCGCCCGTCACCTGGGCCCGCGCGGCTTCGACGCCGGCCTGGGCCGCCGCGACCTGGGCCCGGGCGGCGGTCGCCGCGGCTTCGATGTTGCGCACCCGTGCGCGATCGTCGTCGACCTCCTGCGCCGACGCCGCGCCTTCGGCCGAGAGCGTCTGCGACCGCGCCAGCCGGCGCCGCGCCGCGTCGAGTTCGCTGTCGCGCTGGACCACCAAGGCTTCGGCCGCGAGCTTGTCGCTTTCACGCACGGCCACTTGCGCCTGCGCGCTCGCGACCGACGTCAACGCCTGCTGGCGCTGGGCCTGGGCTTCGTTGCGCTGGGCTTCGAGCGATTGCACCTGCATGCGCGCGAGCGGCTGGCCCGCCGTCACGAAATCGCCTTCATTGACCAGGATCTCGATGACCCGGCCTGGCAGCTTGGTCGCGACATCGATTTCGGTGGCCTCGATCCGCCCGTTGCCGCTCACGAGGCCCGGCGTCTCGGGCGCGGCCATCAGGCGCCAGCCGGCCCAGGCGCCGGCCACCACCAGCGCCGCGATCAATCCCGGCACCAGCCATTGTTTGGGGAGTCGTTTCATATCGGTTCTCTTGGGTAGGCGTCGGAGAAGGCGGGCATGCCGCTCAGCGGCCGGGCGTCGATTCTGATCGTGCGGCCGCCGGGTCGGGGGCGGTGTCGGCGACCGTATCGCCGCCCAGCGCGGCATACAGGCTCACATTGCTCGACCAATAGGCGCGCCGCACCTGCACCAGCGCCTGTTCGGCGTTGAGCAATTCGCGTTGCGCGTCGAGTACTTCGAGATACGTCGTTGCGCCGTTGTCGTAACGCAATTGCGCCAGCCGCGCGCGTTCGGTCTGGGTCTGCAACGCATGCCGTGCGACCTCGACCTGGCGTGCGAGCCAGGTGCGCGCGCTGAGCGCATCCATCACGTCGCGAAACGCGGACTGGATCGCCTTTTCATACTCGGCCACCGCGCCATCGCGCCGGACTTGCGCCAGATCGAGATTGGCGCGGTTGCGCCCGCCATCGAAGATCGGCAGCGACATCGCCGGGGCGACCGTCCAGGCCGAACTGCCGGCATCGAACAGGCCGCTGAGCTCGGCGCTGGCGCTGCCGTAACCGGCGGTGAGCCCGATGCGCGGGAAGAAGGCCGCGCGCGCCGCGCCGATGTTGGCCTGCGCGGCCTTGAGCCGATGCTCGGCCGCCATGATGTCGGGCCGGTGCGCCAACAGATCGGAAGGCAAGCCGGGCGCCAGCGCCGCGAAGCCGCCCTGCTCGATCGTTTCGCCGGTGGCCGGCACCGCGACCGGCGCACCGACCAGCAAGGCCAGCGCATGCGCATTCGCGGCGCGCGCCTGTTCGAGTTGCGCGCTCAATGATTCCGCCTGGGTCAGCAAGGCCTCGACCTGGGTCAGATCGAGACGCGAAGTCGAGCCGACTTCGACCCGACGTTTGAAAATGCGGAACGATTCCTGGCGGCTCGCGAGGGTCTTGTGCGCGAGCGCGAGACGCTGTTCGAGTTCGCATTGCGCGAGGTAGGTGTTCGCCACCTGGGCGATCAGGGCGAGCCGCGTGGCGCGATGCGCGGATTCGCTGGCGAGGTAGTTCTCGAGCGCGGCGTCCTTGAGGCTGCGCACCCGGCCCCAGAAATCGAGTTCCCAAGTCGCCAGGCCGACTTCCACCTGGTATTGGCTGCCGATCAGAGGACGGCCGGTCAGGTTGAGATCGGCCGGCGTGCGCGAACGGCCGGCCCCGGCCTCGACGTTGAGGGTGGGAAATTGCGCCGAACGCTGGATGCCGTAAGCCGCGCGCGCTTCGTCGACCCGCGTCGCCGCCAGGCGCAGATCGCGGTTGTTGGCCAGCGCGGTCTCGATGGCGTCGCGCAGGCCGGGGTCGGTGAAATAGTCGCGCCAGGCCGGCATGGCCGCCGACGCGCCGGCTTCGGCCGCAACGCCGTCGCCCGCGTATTGGGCGGGCACCGGCAATGCGGGCCGTTCGACTTCGGGCGCCAGCGAAACACAAGCGCCGAGCGTGCCGACACCGACCATCAGCGCGCACCCGGTCAGCGCATGCCGACGCACGGCCACGCCCACACTGCCGCGCGCGATGCAAAGGAGGAGCGATCTCACGTATGGACCTCTTGGAATGCCACGACCCTGATGCGACGCCCCGGTGGGTGGCGTTCGCGCTCGCCGCCGCCGGCCCGCCATCGTTACCGACTCTTCGGTCGGTAATTGCCATTATGCTATCGTCGCGGCGTCGCCACAAGGACGCCGCCATCATCATGGTCGCTCACGCTGCTACACCGGCGCGCAAGCCGCGCGTCCGCCTGCCGGCCGAAGTGCGCATCGGGCAGATTCTCGATGCCGCGCTCGCCGAGTTCGCCACCCATGGCTTCGCCGCGACGCGCATGGACGACATCGCCACCCGCGCGGGTTTGTCCAAAGGCGGGTTGTACGCGCATTTCGCGAGCAAGGAAGAAGTGTTCGAGGCCTTGCTCACGCATCGGCTGTCGCCGACGCCCGCGGACACCCCCTTCGATGACACGACGCCGATCACGGTGGACAGCGTCATCGACTCGATCATCGGCGACATCTATGAACAATTCCTGCTCGATCCCGATGTCGAACTGATGGTGCGCCTGTTGGTGGCCGAAGGCGCGCGCGTCACGCAATTGGTGGTCTTGTGGCAGAACGCCTTCGTCGAGCCGCATCTGGCGCGCATCGGCGCCTTGATCGCCCGCGGCGTGGCCCAAGGCCGGCTCAAGGCCGGGATCGCGGCCGACGAATCTTGGTTGCTGATCGCCCCGGTGTGGTGCAGGTGTTGATAGGCCGCATCGTGGCGGGCGACGCCTATCCGCGTGCCCTCGCGCATTGCAAACACGCGCACACGCGCTTGTTGCGCGAACTGCTCACACCCTGAACCGCCGCGCGTCGGCGCGCGGCGGACTCAAAGCAGCACGCGCTCGATGCCGCCCGCGTTGGCGCGCGCGACATACTCGGCCAGCCAGTTCTCGCCAAGCAGATGGCGCGCCATCTCGATCACGATGTAATCGGCCTCGGTCCCGGCATCGTCGTTATAGCGCGTGAGGCCTTGCAGGCAAGACGGGCAACTGGTGAGGATCTTGACCTCGCCCGCGAAGCCGTCCGCGCGCAGCTTGTCGGCCCCGGCGCGCATTTCTTCTTCCTTGCGAAAACGCACCTGGGTCGCGACATCGGGCCGCGTCGTGCCGAAAGTGCCCGATTCGCCGCAGCAACGCTCGTTCTTCGCGATCTTGCCGCCATCGGCCGTGGTGATGAGCGCATTGACCGTCTTGAGCGGGTCTTGTTGCTTCATCGGGCTGTGGCAAGGGTCGTGATACAGGTAGCGCGTGCCGGTCACGCCTTCGAGCTTCAGGCCTTTTTCGAGCAGGAATTCGTGGATGTCGATGATGCGGCAGCCGGGGAAGATCTTCTCGAATTCATAGGTCGCGAGCTGGTCGTAGCAAGTGCCGCAACTGACCACCACGGTCTTGAGGTCGAGGTAGTTGAGGGTGTTGGCCACGCGGTGGAACAGCACGCGGTTGTCGGTCTGGATCTTCTCGGCCTTGTCGAATTGCCCCGCGCCGCGTTGCGGATAGCCGCAGCAGAGGTAGCCGGGCGGCAGCACCGTCTGCACGCCCACATGCCAGAGCATGGCCTGGGTCGCGAGCCCGACCTGCGAGAACAGGCGCTCCGAGCCGCAACCCGGGAAATAGAACACCGCTTCGCTGTCGACCGTGGTCGCCTGCGGATCGCGGATGATGGGCACGACGGTGTTGTCTTCTATGTCGAGCAAGGCGCGCGCGGTCTTCTTGGGCAGACCACCGGGCAGCTTCTTGTTGACGAAATGGATGACCTGTTCCTTGAGCGGCGCACGTCCGACCGTGGCCGGCGGCAGCCGGGTCTGGGTCTTGGCGAGCTTGGCGAACAGATCGTGCGCGAAACGCTGGGCGCGAAAACCGAGGCCCACCATGGCCGCGCGCGTCGCGCGGATGGTCTGCGGATCGGTCGCGTTGAGGAAGAACATCGCGGCGGCCGCGCCCGCGTTGAACTTCTTCTTGCCCATCTTGCGCAACAGATTGCGCATGTTCATCGAGACATCGCCGAAGTCGATCTTGACCGGGCACGGCGTCACGCATTTGTGGCAGACCGTGCAATGGTCGGCCACATCGGAGAACTCGTCCCAATGCGCGAGGCTCACGCCGCGCCGGGTCTGTTCTTCATACAAAAACGCTTCGACCAGCAGCGAGGTCGCGAGGATTTTGTTGCGCGGGCTGTAAAGCAGATTGGCGCGCGGCACATGGGTCGCGCAGACCGGCTTGCATTTGCCGCAGCGCAGGCAATCCTTGATCGAGGTCGCGATCGCGCCGATGTCGGACTGCTGCATGATCAGCGATTCATGCCCCATCAGGCCGAAGCTCGGCGTATAGGCATTGCTCAAGTCCGACGCCGCCGCACCTTCCGTCGAAGCGCGCAACAACTTGCCCTTGTTGAACCGGCCTTGCGGGTCCACGCGCTGTTTGTAGGCCGCGAACGGCGCGAGTTCTTCGTCGGTCAAGTATTCGAGCTTGGTGATGCCGATGCCGTGCTCGCCCGAGATCACACCGTCGAGCGAACGCGCAAGCGCCATGATGCGGGCCACCGCTTCATTGGCCTCTTGCAGCATCGCGTAATTGTCGCTGTTGACGGGGATGTTGGTATGCACATTGCCGTCACCGGCATGCATGTGCAGCGCGACGAAGACCCGGCCGCGCAACACGCGCTTGTGGGTGTCTTCGCACAATTTCAGGATTTGCGCGAAGGCCGCGCCGCCGAACAATTGACGCAGTGTCGCGCGCACCTCGGCCTTCCACGAAATGCGAATCGTGCGGTCTTGCACCAGGTCGAACACGCGCACCGTCGGCTGCATCGCGATGCGTGGGCCGAATTGGTCGAGCAATTTTTCATAGCCCAGGCGCACCAGCTCGGCCTGCGCTTCGGCCAGCCGCGCATCGAGATTGCCGAGCACGAAGCTCCAGCGCTCGTGCGCGCTTTCGAGCAGTTCGCGCGCTTGCGCGATGCGCTCGTCGAGCAATTCGCGCGTGGGCAATTCGCCGTCTTCGTCCTTGGCCAGCAAGCGCGTGAGGTCGTGCTGTTCACCGGTCAACGCGCGGTCGAGTTCGGCCAGGATCTGGAGCTTGTTGCGCGTTGAAAGCTCGATGTTGATGCGCTCGATGCCGTCGGTGTATTCGCCCATGCGCGGCAGCGGAATCACCACGTCTTCATTGACCTTGAAGGCGTTGGTATGGCGCGCGATCGCGGCGGTGCGGCCACGGTCGGCCCAGAATTTCTTGCGCGCGTCGGCGCTCGCGGCGACGAAGCCTTCGCCCACGCGCGCATTGGCCATGCGCACCACTTCGCTCGCGGCGGCGGCCACGCGGTCTTCGTCGTCGCCGACGATGTCGCCGATCAAGACCATCTTGGGCAGCACGCCGCGCTTGGACTTGGTCGCATAGCCGACCGCGCGCAAATAGCGCTCGTCGAGATGTTCGAGCCCGGCCAGGATCGCGCCGCCTTGCTTGGTCTGCCCGTCGAGGTAGTTCTTGATTTCGACGATGCTCGGGATCGCTTCGCGCGCCTGGCCGAAGAATTCGAGGCAGACGGTGCGGATGTGCCTCGGCATGCGGTGCACGACCCAGCGCGCGGCGGTGATGAGACCGTCGCAGCCTTCTTTTTGCACACCGGGCAGGCCGGCCAAAAACTTGTCGGTCACATCCTTGCCAAGGCCGGTCTTGCGGAAGGTGCCGCCGGCAATGCGCAAGGTTTCGCGGCGCAGTTCGCGCGCGCGGTCGGGCGCATCGCTGCCGTCTTTCCAGACCACCTCGAACACCGCTTCGTGCACATCATGGATCTTGCCCAGGTTGTGGCCGATGCGCGTGACTTCGAGCCAATCGCCTTGCGGGTCCACCATGCGCCACCAGGCCAGGTTGTCGAGCGCGGTGCCCCAGAGCACGGCCTTCTTGCCGCCGGCATTCATTGCGATGTTGCCGCCGATGCAACTGGCTTCGATCGAGGTCGGATCGACCGCGAACACATACCCGGCGCGCTCGGCCGCATCGGCCACCCGCTTGGTGACCACGCCGGCTTCCGAATAGACGGTGGGCACATCGCGCTCGGGTTCGCCGGGCGCGGGCGGCAGACGCACCGGTTCGACCTCGCTGCAGCGTTCGAGCTTCTCGGTGTTGATGACGGCCGACCAGGCCGTGAGCGGCACCGCGCCGCCGGTGTAGCCGGTGCCGCCGCCACGCGCGATGATGGTCAGCCCGCAAGCGATGCAACCACGCACCAGGGCCGCGATCTCGCCTTCGGTATCGGGGGTCAGCACGACGAACGGATATTCGACCCGCCAATCGGTCGCGTCGGTCACATGGGCGACACGCGACAAGCCGTCGAACTTGATGTTGTCCTTGGCCGTGACGCGGCCAAGCACGCGCTGCACCTGCTTGCGCTTTTCGGCCACGCGGTCGAAATCGCCGGCAAAGGCCTCGACCGCGCGGCGCGCGGCCTCGACCAGCATCGCGACCTTTTCGTCGCGCGATTGGGCATGGGCGTCGAGGGTTTCGCTCGACATGCGGCGGCGTTCGATTTCATGCAGCCGGTGCCAAAGCGCTTCGACCAGCGCCCGGCGCCGCTTGGGATGATCGAGCAGATCGTCCTGCAGATACGGATTGCGCTGCACGACCCAGATGTCGCCCAGTACTTCGTAAAGCATGCGCGCGCTGCGGCCGGTGCGGCGCTCGGCGCGCAATTCGTCGAGCGCGCGCCAGGCGTCGTCGCCGAGCAGACGGATCACGATCTCGCGATCCGAGAACGAGGTGTAGTTGTACGGAATCTCGCGCAGACGCGGCGCCGCTTCGTCGGCGGGCAGCACAGCGCGCAAGGTCTGGGGAGCGTTCATCGGCACGATCGGTAACCGCAAAAGGTGATTCTAGCCTGCTGCATCGCACCAGCCGGCCACGCCCGCTCCGCCAGTCCGGGATTGATACGCAATAGACCGAACTGCACAACGATGCGCCCCCTATTTCCCGGATCGACGGGCGCCGCGCTGGAGTTTCATACCAGCATCGGGCCGTGGGCCCTTTTGTCTTTCCCCCTGCTGCGACCATGGGCGCACCTGAACAGACTTTGGCACTCGTTCCGCTCGGCGGCACCGAGGCGCTCGATTGGGCGGCCCTGCCCGTGGCCGGCTACATGACGGATCCGGCGACCGCCGACCCGATGGGCTGCCGGATCGAGTTGCTGCATGGATCGCCCTTATCGGGCCCGATCGCGCGCTTCGACCCCGACGCCCGTCTGATTTCGCTGACGATTTCGGGCATGCGCAAACCGATGAGCGTCGCGTTCTCGGCGATCCGATCGATCGAATTGACGACGCCGCTGGTGATCGCCCATGCCGACGCCAAACCGACCCTGCCCGGCCTGCACCGATATACGGTCATCTATCGCGACGGCGCCAAGGCCGAAGGCGAGGCCAATCTGATCGTCGAACAATCGCGCGGGGTGTTCCTGTTTCGCGCCGACGAGGACGCGCGCGTGCATCGCAGCTTCATCCCGAGCGTCGCGTATTCGGAGTTCAAGACCCATGAACTGGGCTCGGGCCAGGCGGAAGCCGCTCCGGAAGCGGCCTTCATCGATGACGATTTCGTCTTCGAGACCCAGGTCAAGACGCCGGAAGCGCTCTGGAAGGCGCTCGACGAGGCCGCCAACCGCCCCCAGATGCGCCTGGGCGAGTACCTGCGCGGCAACGGCATGATCAACGAAGAACAGTTGACCAAAGCGCTCAAGGCGCAGAAGTCGTCGCGCCTGCCCTTGGGCAAGATCCTGCTCGAACAAGGCGTGATCGACGAGATGACGCTGCAAATGTCGCTCGCGAGCACTTTGGGCATGCCGACCGTCGAGATCGAGCATTTCCAGATCGAGGCCGGCGCCTTGTTGCTGGTGCCGCAACCAATGGCCGACCGGCTCAAGGTCGTGCCTTTGTGCGAACGCGACGGCACGCTCGCGGTCGCGCTCGAAGACCCGTGGCGCACACCGGCGCTCGATGAACTCAAATTCATCACCCAGCGCAAGATCCGGCCGGTGCTCGCGCCCATGCATTCGATCGAGCCTGCGTTGCGCCGGCTGTACCGCACGCCCGGCGATTCCGATGCGCCGATCGAATTCGAGCACACCGATGTCAATGACCTCGCCGAGCAATTGGCCGCCGAAGAATCGGGCAGCGCCGAAGTCGAAGGCAAGTCCATCAGCGAGTCCGACACCGCGCTCACCCGGCTCGTGAACACCATGATCCTCGACGCGTATTCGCAAGGCGCGTCGGACATCCACATCGAGAATTATCCCGGCAACCAGAAGACCCGCATCCGTTTTCGCAAGGACGGCGAACTGCATGCCTACCTCGAACTGCCGTCGAACTACCGGCGCGCCCTGGTCGCGCGCTTGAAGATCATGGCGACGCTCGACATTTCCGAGCGCCGCAAGCCGCAGGACGGCAAGATCGATTTTTCGCGCTTCGGTCCGGCCAAGATCGAATTGCGCGTGGCGACCATCCCGACCAACAACGGCCTCGAAGATGTGGTGATGCGCATCCTGGCCTCGGCCAAACCGGTGCCGCTCGAAAAACTCGGCCTCGGCGAAGAAGTGCGCCACGACATCGAACGCATCGCGAACCGGCCTTACGGCTTGTTCCTGGTCTGCGGGCCGACCGGCTCGGGCAAGACCACGACGCTGCATTCGTGTCTGGCCTACATCAACACGCCGTCGCGCAAAATCTGGACCGCCGAAGACCCGGTCGAAATCACCCAGGCCGGCCTGCGCCAGGTACAGGTCAATCCGAAGATCGGCTGGAATTTCTCGGATGCGCTGCGCGCCTTCCTGCGCGCCGACCCCGATGTGATCATGATCGGCGAAATGCGCGACCTCGAAACTTCGCGCATCGCGATCGAAGCCTCATTGACCGGCCACCTCGTGATGTCGACCCTGCATACCAACAGCGCGCCGGAATCGATCGTGCGCCTGCTCGACATGGGGCTCGACCCGTTCAATTTCGCCGACGCCTTGCTCGGCGTGCTGGCCCAGCGCCTGGTGCGCCGCCTGTGCAGCGAATGTCGCGCGCCGGTCCCCGCGACCGATGAACAGATCGACAATCTGCTGACCGATTATTGCCGCAATGCTGAAGACCCCGCGCAATTCCGCACCGAAACCCTCGCGCGTTGGAAATCGCGCTTCGCCGACGAGAACGGCCGGCTGCGCCATTGGAAAACACCGGGCTGCCCGAAGTGCAACGGCACCGGCTACAAAGGCCGCGCCGGCATCCACGAATTGCTGACCGGCACGCCTGAAATCCGCCATCTGTTGCAGACCGGCGCGCGCGTGGACGAACTCGCCAAGATGGCGATGAAACAAGGCATGCGCACCCTGCGCCAGGACGGCATCGAGAAGGTGCTGCAAGGCATTTCCGACATCGCCGAAGTCCGCTCGGCGAGCAACTAGCTTCGGAGTGATAATCGGCGCGTTCTGCAGATCTTCGTTCTGCAGGTTCCTGAGCGCGCCATGAACGACAACCTTTACGCGGTCCTCGAACAGAACTTCCCCGCCGAACGCACGGCCTGCGCCATCGAGGCCTATCCGCCGACAGGCGGCCCCTGGTATTACACCTGGGCCGACCTCGACCGCGGCAGCGCGATGATCGCCAATCTGTTCGCCGGGCTGGGCCTGGCGCCCGGCGCGCGCATCGCCTGCCAGACCGAGAAATCGGTCGAAGCATTGATGCTCTATCTGGCCTGCCTGCGCGCGGGGTTTGTCTATCTGCCGCTCAACACCGCCTACCAGCAGGCTGAAGTCGCCTATTTCATCGGCGACGCCGAACCGGCGATCTTCGTCTGCTCGCCCGACCATTTTCCGTGGTTATCCAAGCTCGCGTTCAAGCATGGCGTCGGGCACGTTTTTACCCTGGGCGACGACCGCACCGGCTCCTTGCTCGAACGCGCATCGCATCAGTCCGACCGGTTCGGTTGCGTCGAACGCCGTGGCGACGACCTCGCCGCCATCCTCTACACCTCGGGCACCACCGGCCGCAGCAAGGGGGCGATGCTGACCCACGGCAATCTGAGCAGCAATGCGCTGGTGCTGCGCGATTATTGGGGCTGGCGTTATGCGGGTTGGAGCGAACAGGCCGAAGCCGGCGGGCGCGATGTGCTCTTGCATGCGCTGCCCTTGTTCCATGTGCACGGCCTGTTCGTCGGCTGCCATGGCGCCTTGATCGCCGGGGCCAAGCAGATCTTCCTGCCCAAGCTCGATCCCAAGCGCATGGTCGAATTGCTGCCGCGTTGCACGGTCATGATGGGCGTGCCGACCTATTACGTGCGCTTGCTGCAGGAAGCCGGCCTCACCGAACAAGCCTGCGCCAACCTTCGCGTCTTCATCTCGGGCTCGGCGCCTTTGCTGACCGAAACCTTCGAACTCTGGCGCGAGCGCACCGGCCATACCATCCTCGAACGCTATGGCATGAGCGAGACCATCATGCTCACGAGCAACCCTTACCACGGCGATCCGGCCTTGCGGCATGCGGGCACCGTCGGCCTGCCTTTGCCCGAGGTGGGCGTGCGCGTGATGAAAGACGTGAAGACCGGCGGCGCCGGCACGCCTTGCGCCACCGGCGAGATCGGCGACATCCAGGTGCGCGGCCCCAATGTGTTCGCCGGCTATTGGCGCATGCCCGAAAAGACGCGCGAAGAATTCACGCCCGACGGCTGGTTCAAGACCGGCGATGTCGGCCGTTTCGATGCCGATGGGTATCTGTCCATCGTCGGGCGCAGCAAGGACCTCATCATCACCGGCGGCTACAACGTCTATCCGAAGGAGATCGAGAGCTATCTCGACGACATGGACGGCGTGGCCGAATCGGCGGTGATCGGTGTGCCGCATGCGGACTTCGGCGAAGCCGTGACCGCGGTCGTGGTGCCGCGCGCGGGCGCCAAGCTCGACGGCGACGCGCTGATCGCGGCGCTCAAAGCCAGGATCGCCAACTTCAAGGTGCCCAAGCGCGTGTTCATCGTCTCAGAATTGCCGCGCAACACCATGGGCAAGGTGCAGAAGAACGTCTTGCGCGAGCGCTACGGCGCGGTCTGAACCGGTCGAACACGGCGCGCTCGCCCATGGCGGCGCGCCGCAGCGGATCTACAGCCTCAAGCGCGCGACAACAGGTATTTGCGCGCGAACAGCGGATCGGCGCGCTGTTCTTCAAGCTCGTGGTGCTTGATCATCGAATACAACTGCACCAGCGGCGCGCCGAGCACTTCGCGCACGATGGGGTCGGCCTCGAAGGCGGCCAGCGCGGTCTCGGGCGTGCGCGGCAGCACCCGGTCGCTCGCTTGCGAAGGCATGCCGACGATTTCCGGCCCCGGCGCGAGCTTGCGTTCGATGCCGACAAGGCCGGTGCCCAGCATCAAGGCCATGGTCAGGTAGGGATTCGAATCCGCGCCCGGCAGCCGATGCTCGACGCGCCGGTTCTTGGCATTGGACGGCGGCACCCGGAACGAGACCATGCGGTTGTCGCGGCCCCAATCGGCGCTGACCGGCGAAGCCTCGGGCCGCGCGAGGCGCACATAGCTTTGCGCGTAGGGCGCCAGCACCGCGATCGTGCCGGCAGCCGCGGCTTGCCAGCCGCCGATGAAATGCGCGAGCCGTTCATGGTCGCTGCCATCGGCGTTCGAGAATGCGTTGCGACCATCGAGGTCGGCCAGGCTCACATGCCAATGCATGCCCGAGCCACATTCGGGCAAGAACGGCTTGGGCAGAAAGGTCGCGTGAAAGCCATGCCGGCGGCCGAGTTCGCGCGCCAGACGCTTGAAGCGGAACACCGCATCGGCTTGCGAGAGCGGATCGCCAGGCGCGAAATTCATTTCGTACTGGCCCACCGCCGACTCATGGCCGTAACCGATGATCTGGATGCGCTGGGCTTCGCACGCGGCCCAAAGGTCGTCGAAGAAAGGCGCGAAGGTTTGCGCGGTATCGAGCGAGGCGAGGTCGTGCGAGTTCTCTTCGTGCGGCACGCGGCCGGTGATGCCATGCGCGGGCAGGATCTCGTCGCCTTCGGTGCGCACCAGAAAAAACTCCAGCTCGGGCGCCACCGTCGCGCGGTAGCCGGCCTGTTCGAGGCGCGCGATCACGGCCTTGAGCACCGAGCGCGGCGCGAGTTGCGACAAATCGATCGGAGCGCCGCCATCGGGCGCATCGAAGACCGCGACACCGTCGCAGATCACGGTGGCAGTGGGCACGCCCGCCAGCGGATCCTCGACCAGGGTCGACCAATCGGGCACCAGACTCATGTCGGGATAGGTCGGGCTGAACACATGCTCGTACACCGCCTTGGGTTCGCCGCCGGTGACGGTGAAGCCCAGCATCACCGCGGCCATCTTGGCGCCCAGCGATTGCGTGAACAGATCGGTGGCGACGAGTTTGCCGCGCGCGACGCTGGTGTAGTCGGGGAACGCCAGCTCGACGCGGCGGATGTGGTGTTCGTGCAGCCAGGCCACGGCCTGTTCGGCGTTGGCGAGGGGCAGGGAAATCGGGGCGGCTTCGATCGGTCGGGCGGTCATGGGCCGTGACTCTACCCCAGTGGCGGGCAGGCTCAAGGGCCACTTGGCGCCGAACGCGCCGGGCCGCTTGCCCCGGCGCCCGCGCGGCGCTAGCGCGGGATCTGGCGCAGCCAGATCGTGAACACCGACCCGCTGCAATGGGTGCTGCGCACGCCGATCTCGCCGCCCATCAGGCCCAGCAATTGTTTGGCGAGCGCAAGCCCGATGCCCGTGCCCTCCACCGGCGAGCGTTCGCGCCCGAGCCGGTTGAACACCTCGAACAAATGCGCGACCTGCTCTTCGGTCATGCCAATGCCGTTGTCGGCGACTTCGATGCCGATCTTGCCGCGCGACGCTTCGAGCACGCGCAAACGCACCCAGCCGCCGTCATGGTTGTACTTGATCGCATTGCTGAGCAGATTCACGAGCACCTGGGTCACACGCACGCCGTCGCCGGCCACCGCAAGCCCGGTCGGCGGCGCGGCCTCGCACTGCACCTGGATGCCGCGTTCGCGCGCCAGCGCATCGACCAATTGCAGGCTGCGCTGAACCACCGGGCCGACCTCGACCGCTTCGTTGGCGATGTGCATCTGCCCGGCCTCGATGCGGGTCAGATCGAGCAGTTCGTTGATCATCGACAGCAGATGCTCGCCGGCGCCGATGATGTGCCCGAGGTGCTCGCGCTGATTGACCGTGAGCGGCTCGTCGGCGTCCATGGTCATCAATTGCGCGAACCCGAGCACGGCATTGAGAGGCGTGCGCAATTCATGGCTGATGCGCGACAGGAACACGGTCTTGGCGCGGCTGGCCGCCTCTGCGCTCGCCTGGGCCTGACGCGCGCTGCCGAGTTCGCGCAATTTGCTCACGTCGCGCACGATGACGGTCAGCAGCAGGCGGCCGCCGACCCGGCTGCGCGAAATCGAAGCCTCGATCGGAAACTCGCGCCCGCTCGCATGCAAGGCGCTCAGTTCGCGCGCGGCGCCCATTTCGGCGCTGCGTTCGCCCGCGGTCTTGAACACTTCGACATGCGAGCGATGCACCGCGCGGTAACGCTCGGGCATCAACAGATCGAGCGGCTGGCCGATCACTTGCTGGGCGCGGTAGCCGAACATGCGTTCGGCCGCGGCGTTGAAGACGCAGATCTGCTGGCGCTCGTCGATCGAGATGATCGCGTCCATCGCGGTCTCGATGACGCCCGAAAGCTGGGCCTTGCTTTCCGACAAGGCGGTCTCGATCGCCTTGATGTCGGTGACGTCCGAACAGGCGCCGATGTACCCGGCGAAGCGTCCGCCATCGTCCAGCCGCGGCACGCCGCGGTCGAGCAACCAACGGTATTCGCCGTCATGGCGCAGCAACCGGTATTCGACCGAGAACGGCGACCGGGTGTCGATCGCGGCCTCATAGACCGACCGGCAGCGCTGGCGGTCGTGCGGATGCACGCCGTCGAGCCAGCCGTCGCCGATTTCTTCGTCGAGCGTCCGGCCGCGAAACCGCAGCCAACCTTCGTTGAAGAACACGCTCCGGCTCTGGGCATCCGACATCCACAACAGCATCGGCGCCGCGTCGGCCATCATGCGAAAGCGCGCTTCGCTTTCGCGCAGTTCGGCTTCGACTTCCTGGCGCCGCGCGCCTTCGCGGTAGGCGATGATCAGATGCGCGCACGTCGCGCAATAGATTTCGAGATGCCGGCCCAAGGCCTGTTGATAGCCGCCCGGCCGACCGGCCGCGATCGCGACCCCGACCAGCGTGTCGCCGAAATTCAATGGCAGGCCGATCAATGCCTGGGCCAGCCCTTCATCGCAGCGCGCGTTCACGCGCGCATCGGCCATCGGATCGTTGACGACCACCACCGCGCGCGTCCGCACGACCTCGTCGAACACCGCTTGCAGCCCGAGCGCTTCCGCATCCTTGGGCAGACGGCCTTCGTACAAGGCGCGGGTCTGCGGCTCCCAATCGAGGTTATCGACCGCGTGCACGCGCATCACCGGCGCGCCGCCTGCCTCGACCGCTTCGGCGATCAGGCCGAACCGGCTCGCCGATTGTTGCAGCAGGGTCTGCAGCAGTTTGTCGAAAGCGTCGCGTGTATCGGCATTGGCGATGAATTGCAGGTGGGTGCGCTGGATCGCTTCCAGCATCGCGCGTGCGCCTTCGGTGGTAAATGCATTCATCGCCCCATCCCTCCAGCGCTCGCTCTTCTTGTCGCGCGTATTCAAAAGTTCGACCTCACCCCACGGCGTTTTGTCCGGCAGTGGCGACGAGTGTGCCAAAGAGAGCGATTACATTTGGTGAAGACTATGCGCGCGCCATGGGCATACGGCCGGCCGCGCGGGCCTCCGTAAGCTCAGCGCAAGGCCAGGTAGCCCTGGGCGAGGACGAGGTAACGCACACCTTTGCCCAGGGCGATCCAGGCCGCGGCGTGCCAGGCGTTGAGCTTGAGCCAGCCCGCGATCAACACCAGCACATCGCCGATCCAGGGCACCCAGGCCAGGAACAAGACCGGCGCGCCATGGCGCTCGAACCAGCGCACATGCCGATCGAGCGCGGGCGGATGCGGGATTTCCCGCCCCACCCGTCCGAGCCAATACGTGGTGATGCTGCCGAGGGTATTGGCGGCGGTCGCGACCGCGATCGCGAGCCAGAATTGATCGGGGCGCGCGGTCAGTATCGCCAGCAGCGCCGCCTCGCTCGACAAAGGCACCAGACTCGCCGCGACGAAGGCGACGATGGCCAGCGCCAGCAAGCCTTGTTCGGGCACCGCGAGCCAGCCGAGCACCGCTTGCATGGCCGAGTCGAAAACCGCGGTGAAGGGCACGAAACGCTCGCTCCGATAGAATCTTGCGTTGCACAACGCAAAGGCGCGCAGTGTAGCGCGCCGCGTTTACTACAGGCCTCCGGCACCCCTTGCGAGCGCACGAAGGCCCCATGGGAGTCCACCGTGCCCGCTGACTATCTGCGCAAAATCCTGACCGCGCGCGTCTACGACGTCGCCATCGAATCTCCGCTCGACCCCGCCCCCAATCTTTCGCGCCGCATCGGCAACCGCGTCCTGCTCAAGCGCGAAGACCTGCAACCCGTGTTCAGCTTCAAGCTGCGCGGCGCCTACAACAAGATGGCCCATCTCACGCCCGAGCAACTCGCGCGCGGCGTGATCGCGGCCAGCGCCGGCAACCATGCGCAAGGCGTGGCGCTCGGCGCGGCCAAGCTCGGCTGCCGCGCGGTCATCGTGATGCCGACCACCACGCCGCAGGTGAAGGTCGATGCGGTCAAGGCGCGCGGCGGCTCGCATGTGCAGATCGTGTTGCAAGGCGATTCGTATTCCGACGCGGCCTTGCATGCGGCCGAACTCGAAAAGGCCGAAGGCCTGACCTTCGTGCATCCGTTCGACGATCCGCTCGTCATCGCGGGCCAAGGCACGGTCGCGATGGAAATCCTGCGCCAGCATCCGGGGCCCATCCATGCGGTCTTCGTCGCGATCGGCGGCGGCGGGTTGATTTCCGGCGTCGCGGCCTACATCAAGCAAGTGCGCCCCGAGATCAAGGTGATCGGCGTGCAGACCGTCGATTCCGACGCGATGGCGCGCAGCGTCAAGGCTGGCCGGCGCGTGCAATTGCACGATGTGGGCCTGTTCTCGGACGGCACCGCGGTCAAGCTCGTCGGCCAGGAGACCTTCCGCCTGTGCAAAAAGTTGGTGGACGATTACGTGCTCGTCGACACCGACGCGGCCTGCGCGGCGATCAAGGATGTCTTCCTCGACACCCGTTCGGTCACCGAGCCCGCGGGCGCTTTGGCGGTGGCGGGGCTCAAGGCCTATGCCAAGCAGAACAATCTCAAGGGCGAGACCCTGGTCGCGATCGCCTGCGGCGCGAACATGAATTTCGACCGGCTGCGCTTCATCGCCGAGCGCACCGAAGTCGGCGAGGCGCGCGAAGCCTTGTTCGCGGTCACCATCCCCGAAGAACGCGGCAGCTTCAAGCGGTTTTGCGAACTGGTCGGCAAGCGCAGCGTCACCGAATTCAATTACCGGATCAGCGATGCGCGCGAAGCCCAGGTCTTCGTCGGCATCGCGACCGCCAACCGCGGCGACAACGAGAAGATCGCGGCCGCATTCACCAAACACGGCTACCCGACCGTCGATCTGACCCACGACGAACTCGCGGCCGAACATGTGCGCTACATGGTCGGCGGCAAAAGCGCGCTGGCCACAGGCGAACTCATCTACCGGCTCGAATTCCCCGAGCGGCCGGGCGCCCTCATGCAATTCCTGACCAGCATGGCGCCGGGCTGGAACATCTCGATGTTCCATTACCGCAACCAGGGCAGCGATTATTCGCGGGTGCTGGTCGGCCTGCAGGTGCCGAAATCGGAACGCAAGGCCTTCAAGACCTTCCTCGACGAACTCGGCTACGCCTACAAGGACGAGACCGACAACCCGGCCTACCGGCTGTTTTTGGGCTGAACGCGGCCGACGCCCGCGCGGAAATCGTGGGCGCCGATCGAATTTCGGGCAACAGATCACGGCCGTGCCGCGCGCCAGCGGTTAAGCTTGCGAGCCCTCCTTACGCGAAGCAGTGCCGATGATCGTCCCCGCTCGACTTGCCCGCTCATTCTTGACGGCACTGCCGATCGTGGCGGCCTTGGTGTGCACCGCCTTGCTCGCCGTGGCGGTCACGCGCGAGTTGCGCGTGCAGCGCGCGGCCGAATTGACCGAGGCCCGGCATCAAGCCCGGACCCTGGCGGTCGCCCTGACCGAACATGTGCAGCGCGCCTTCGAACAAGCCGACGTGGTCGCCAAACTGCTCGCCGAGCGCGTCATGGACCACAGCCCCGACGTGAAGCTGCCGGAGTTGGCGCGCGAAGGCACGCTGCCCATGGATCTGTTCGTGCAGATCGGCATCACCGACGAAAGGGGCGTGCTGCGCGCCTCGACGGTCGACAACTTCAAGCCGATCGACCTGTCCGACCGGGCGCACATCCGCGTCCATCTGGCCGACCCGGCCCATGGTCCTTACATCAGCAAACCGCTGCTCGGGCGCGCCTCGGGCAAATGGTCCTTGCAATACTCGCGCGCCATCCTGGCCGGCAACGGTCGCCTGCTCGGCGTCGTCGTGATTTCGCTCGACCCGACCTATTTCTCGAATTTCCATCAACGCATCGACCTCGGCGAACACGGCACGATCAGCCTGATCGGCACCGAAGACCGCGTCGTGCGCACCCAGCGCGCCGGCACCGTGTTCAGCGCCGGCCATGAACTCGCGGCCGACGACGACCTGTTCCGCGCCCTGCGCAATGCGCGCAACGGCGCGTATGAACATGCCGATGCGCAAGGCGCCCTCCAGTTGGTCGGCTACGACAGCCTCTCGAAATACCCGCTGGTGCTGTCGGTCGGCCTCGATGGCGAAGAGTTTCTCGCCCACACCCGGCGCCAACGCGATCAACTCGCGATCGGCGCGAGCCTGATCGGGCTCGCCTTCATGCTGGCCGGAATCGCCGGCAGCGCGACCCTCGCGCGCCAGGCCCTGTGGGTCCGGCGCACCCAACGGGCACATTTGCGCGCGACCCAGCAGGCCGACCAACTCGACGCCACCGTGACCGCGATGCCGGTCGGCGTGCTGATCGTCGACCAACGCCAGCGCATCGTGCGTTGTAACGCCGCGTTCCTGGCCCTGACCGGGCTCGACGAATCCCATGTGCGCCAGGCCTATCTGCAAGCGCTGCTCGACCGCTGGTGCGAAGCGCGCCAGTTCGAGCCGCGCGTGGTCGCCGCGCAGTTGTGCGCGCCCAAGGCCAACGCCGCCGACCAGCGCGTCATGATGCTGCGCGCCCAGCCGCCCGAACAGCGCATCGAAATCCGCGCCCATGCGTTCGCCTCGGGCGAAGGGCATGTGCTCGTGGTGCGCGACCTCACCCATGGCCATGCGGCCGATACCGACCAGACCTTGTTGATCGCCGCGGCCGCGCATGAATTGCGCGGGCCGATCGCGCGCATCGAAGGCTTTGCCGATCTGTTGTCGACCAGCACCGCGCCGCCCAGCAAACGCATCGAAATCACCGAACTGCTGCGCCTGCAATCGCACCAGTTGCGCCGGGTGTTCGACGATCTGATCGACGTGACCGAAATCGAACTCAACGGCGACCGCAAATTCCATTACGAAGACTTCGACTTGCGCGACCTCGCGGCCCTGGTCGCCGACGCCTGCGCGGCCCACGGCGGCCCGAAGATCGAGACGACGCTCGCCAGCGAACCGGTGCCGGTGCACGGCGACCGGGTGCAACTGGGCAAGGCGGTCCAGCGCCTGGTCGAACAGGCCGCCAAGCTGGCCGCGGCGGGCACGCCGATCCACCTCGACATCGCGATCGACGCCCAGTCGCGCGCCAATGTCATGGTGAGCGAGCACAGCGCGGGCCTGGCGCCGGTCGATGCCGCGTCGATGCAACGTCTGCTGCGCAACGCGCCTGCGGGCCCAACCGGCCAAGGGGGCATGAGCCTGAGCCTGGTGGTCGCCATCATCGACCTGCATGACGGGCAGGTCTTCCATCATGGGGCGCCCGGCGGTTCGGCGGCGCGCATCGAACTGCCGCTGGCGGCCCCGGCCGCAACGGCGGAACCCGGCTCCACCTGACGACAATCCCGGCTTGGCACCCACATTCGCCGCGGGGTCTTCAGACCCAGGTTTGGTGCAGCCGCCGCCGGGTGTGAACAAATCCGCTTTCGGCGCTATTCGGGCCTTCTTTTGCAAGGGCGGGTGTCGACAATTCGGATGAGGCTGTGCTTGTACCCCAGCGGTATGCGCATGGCGCCCTGTTTCGGAACACCCCGCCCACATGATTGCCGCTCGACAACGCCGCCTGCGACTGCTCTGGACCACATTGCCGCTCCTGCTTGGCGTGGCGATCTCGGTCACGCTGCTCGTCTATTCGTCGCTGTGGCTCAAGGAAAGCGAACGCCATGACGAAGAGGATGCGCACCACAATGCGCGGGTGCTCGCCGGGGTGCTGACCGAACATGTGCAACGCTCGTTCGAACAGGCCGATGTGCTCGCCAAGCTGATCGGCGAACGGGTCGCGCGCGATGGCTTCGGCATCGACCTGAACGCGATGGCGCGCGCCGGCATCATCCCGCTCGACGTCTTCGTCCAGGTCGCGGCGGTCGATGACAAAGGCATGCTGCGCGCCTCGACCGTGCGCGATTTCAAACCGATCGACCTGTCGGACCGCGCCCACATCCGGATCCATATGCGCGATCCGAACCACGGCCCGTATGTCAGCAAACCGCTGATCGGCCGCACCTCGGGCAAATGGTCGATCCAGTACACGCGCGCGATCCTCGACCAGAACGCGCGGTTCATGGGCGTCGTGGTGATCTCGGTCGATCCGACCTATTTTTCGAATTTCTACGGCCAGGTCGACATCGGCGACCGCGGCGCGATTTCGGTCGTGGGTACCGAAGACCGTGTGGTCCGCACCCGCCATTCGGGCACCGATTTCTCGGCCGGCCAGGAGATTCCGTCCGACGACCCGCTGTTCCGCAACCTGCGTACCGCCAGCCAAGGCGCCTATACCGCCGAAAGCCCGATCGATCATCGCGTGCGCTATTACGGCTATGCGAGCTTGCGCAAGTATCCGTTCGTGGTCGTGGTGGGCCTGGACCGCGAAGAATGCGCGGCCGAGCTCGTAGCCCAGCGCAGCAGCTTCTCGGTGTGGGTCTATCTGGTCGCGGGCCTGCTGATCTTGCTCGGCGGCATCGGCTCGGTCGGTTTCCGCAAGGTGTTCCGCGAGGCCGACGCGAAAAGCGTCGCGCGCGACGAAGCGACCTCGTTGGCCGAACAACTGGCGACCGTCATCGAGGCGGCGCCCGACGGTTTCGTGATCGTCGATGCGCGGATGGCGGTCTCGGGCTGCAACCGCGCCTATCTGAAGATGTCGGGCCAGCCACTCGACGCCATGGTCGGGCGGCCCTTGCAGGAAGTCTTCGATCGCTGGATGCGCGAGCGCAGTTTCGATGCGGCGCTCGATGTCGGCCAGATCCTCGACGCGGTGCCGATCAATCCGGAACCCGACCACGAGCCGCAACGCATCGTGATCGCGCGCCGCCAGCCGCCGCAACAAGTGATCGAGCTGCGCGCACGCCGGCTCGCGGCGGGCACGCCCGGTTTCGTCGTGGTCGCACGCGACATCACCGATGAAACCGAAATCGACCGCATGAAGTCGGAATTCATCGCGACCGCCGCGCATGAATTGCGCACCCCAATGGCGAGCATCAAAGGCTTCACCGAAATGCTCGCCAGCGGCAAGGTGCCCGAAGAACGGCGCCCCGAAATGCTCGCGATCGTGCTGCGCCAGTCGAACCGCATGGTCGAACTCTTGAACGATCTGCTCGACCTCGCGCGCATCGAAGCGCGCAGCGACCTCGATTTCCGTTACGAGCAGATCGATCTGCGCGGTCTGGTGAACGCGGTCGCCGACGAATTCGGTTATCTGGCCGGCCGCAGCCTGGTGCGCGACATCCCGGTCGTGCCGGTCTTGGTCAAAGCCGACCGTTCCAAACTGTCGCAAGCGGTGCGCAATCTGCTCAGCAACGCCTTCAAGTTTTCGGAAGCCCCGACTTCGGTCACCTTGCGCATCGAAGCGTCGAGCGTCGCGCAGCGCGCCGCGATCGTGGTCGGCGACCAAGGCATCGGCATCGCCAACGATCAGCAGCAGCACCTGTTCCAGCGCTTTTACCGCGCCGACAAATCGGGCCGCATCCAAGGCAGCGGGCTCGGGCTGTCGCTGGTCAAGCTCATCGTCGAATTGCATGGCGGCAATGTCCAGATCGACAGCAAATTCGGCGCCGGCACCACGGCCTACATCCATCTGCCTCTCATCACCAATACAGCGGCGCCCGAAAAAGCGACCGCGGCCCTCCAGGAGACTTGAACCATGGCCAATACCCCCGCGCGCATTCTGGTCGTCGAAGACGATTTCGATCTGCGCACGCTCGAACGCGTGGCCCTGGAGATCGAGGGCTATGAAGTGCACGAGACCGATCGCGGCGATTACGGCGTGCGCATGGTCGAAGCCTTGAACCCCGACCTGGTGCTGATGGACGTGATGATGCCGGGCAACACCGACGGCTTCGAAGCCTGTCGCGCGATCAAATCCAATCCGCTGACCCAGCACACCAAGGTCATGATGGTCACCGCGCGCACCCAGTTCGCCGATTCGCAACGCGCGACCGAAGTCGGTGCCGACGCCTTCGTCGCCAAACCGTTCTCGCCGCAGATGCTGGTCGAGATGATCAAGCTCTTGCTGGTCCCCGAGTCCGCTTGAGCCAGGCGCGAACCTGGGCGACACTGCCGCCCATGCCACGCCTGCTCACCCGCTTCGCCCCGCTCCTCGCGCTCATCGCCCTGGTGGCCGGCTGTAGCAGCACGCCGACCAAACGCGGCGGCTATTACCAAGACGACGGGCCGCTGCCGAATCCGCCGTCCGATCTGCAAAACACGCCCGACCCGATCCCGAGCGTCGAGCCGTTGCGCCCGGCCAATGCCCGGCCCTACACCGTGCTCGGCCGCGACTACACGCCCATGACCAAGTTCGCGCCCTACAAGGAACGCGGGCTGGCGAGCTGGTATGGGCGCAAGTTCCACGGCAGCCCGACCGCTTCGGGCGAGACCTACGACATGTACCAGATGACTGCCGCGCACAAGACGCTGCCGATCCCATCGTACGCGCGGGTCACCAATCTGCGCAACGGCCGCAGCGTGATCGTGCGCGTCAATGATCGCGGGCCCTTCCATGACGGGCGCGTCATCGACTTGTCGTATGCCGCCGCCGTGCGCCTGGACAAATTGCAGGCCGGCACGGTCGAGGTCGAAGTCGAATTGCTGCTGCCCGACGAGATCGCGCAATTGCAGCGTTCGATGCGCGCCAACCCCACCCCCGTGGCCGCGCGCGACACCGACACGGCCCGCGCGACCCCGATCCCGCCCGCCGCGATGCCGCCGCTAGGCCCGGTGCGCAGCGACGGCCCCGACCTCGACAACGGCTTGTACATCCAGGTCGGCGCGTTCGCGCAACGCATGAATGCCGAAGCCTTGCGCGCGCGCGTCGAACGCGAAGTGACGGAGTTTTCGGGGCGCGGCGAAATCGTCTTGCGCGGCGCCATCTATCGGGTGCTGGTCGGCCCGTTCGACGACCCCGGCGCCGCCGCGATGGCGCGCGACCGGCTGGCCGACCTGCTCGACAGCGAAGCCTTGATCGTCGATCGCCGCTGAAGCGGCGGCCCGCGCCCTCAGCCCTTGCGCGACGCGGCGGCCGCGCATTCGCGCCATTCGGCGCCCGGGAATTCCTTGGCCAATTGCGCGAGCGTGGTCCGCGCGGGCGCCGCGACCTGGCGCAGCTCGACGCGCGAACGCGCCACGGCGCTGGTCCGCGCCGACACCTTGGCCCCCTTGAAGCCGCGTGCGGCCAAGGCATCGACCCGGCCTTGCGCCGCGTCCGCGCTGCTGAAGATGCCCAGCGAGATCGCGTTGCGCATCGACGAGTTGTCTTGGATGACGAAGAAGTCTTGCAGCCCCTTCTTGCGCAACTCGCCCGCGATGCGCTCGGCCTCGTTGCGCGAGGCGTAGGCGGGCAGGTAGACCATCCAGGTCGGCGTCTCGGCCGCGGGTTTGACCGCGACCAGGCTCGCCAGTTTGTCGGTGCGCACCCGCTCGGCGATGCGCTTCGCGTCGTCTTCGACCAGGCCCGACAATTCCAGGCAAGCGGCGGGCGTGTTGGCCGCGGCCACCGCCCCAGGCGCCACCGCACCTGCCGGCGCCGCGGACGTTGCGGGCGGGGCCGACCCCGGCGCGGACGCTGAAGGCGTGGCTTGCGCGGGCGCGGGCGCGGCCGCCGGCGCGGCGCCCGGTCCGGCGGCACCCGGCGCCGCTACGCCGGCCGCACCATTGGCACCATTGGCACCATTGGCACCATTGGCGCCGTTTGCGCCGGCCGCGCCAGGCGCCTCGGCGCCGGGCTGGGCCGGGTTCACCCCGTCGGGGGCGGCTTCATCGAGTGTGACGGGGGCGCCGGCGGCCTGGGCCTTGGGCAGCAGCAGTTCGAGATGCGAGGCCGCCATCTGCTGGGCCATGCGCGCGGGCTCGCGCTGTTCGGGTACCACGGCCAGACGCACCGACTCGCCCAACCAGCCGCTGACGGCGCCGTAGAACAGCAGATTCGCCAGCAGCAGGACCAGCAGCAAAGCTCTCATTTCTGCATCCCGTCGATACGCAACAGACCGTCGAAGACCAGATTATCGGCGAGTTGCACATCCATGGTCAGCCGCCAGACCACGACCTGGGCCGCGCCCCCCGACGCCACCAGCGCGACCTTGCCGAACCGGTGTTGGGCCAGGTCGTAGGTTTCGCGGACCGCGCCGATCTGGGCCCGCATCACGCCTTCGGCGATCGCGTCCTGGGTCGAATTCGGCACATCATGGATCACCGGCTGGGTCGCGCCATGCGGCAGCCGCGCGGTGTTGTGCGCGAGCGAGCGCAGCATGAGGGCCAGGCCCGGCACGATCACGCCGCCCAGAAAGACATTGTCGGGCGAGACCGTGTCGATGGTGGTCGCGGTCCCGAACGACGCGACCACGATCGCGCCCTCGGGCACCAGCACCCGCGCGCCGACGGCGGCGGCCAGCCGGTCGGCGCCGAGTGTGGTCGGTTGGTCGTAGCCGTTGCGCAAACCGGCGACCGTGAGCGCGGAACGGAACTGGGTCACATGCGCGCGCGGCCAGATCGCCGCGACCGCATGTTCGACCTGTTCGCTGAGCACCGGCGCCGCGACATTGCACAGGATCACGCGCTCGGGCGCATGGCCGCGCGGCGCGCTGCCCGGCAACTGGGCCAGAAAGCTCACATGGTCGGCCACATGGCGCTCGACCCAGCCCCGGCCGTTGTCGTGCCAGCCCCATTTCACACGCGAATTGCCGATGTCGATCGCGAGCAGCATTCAGTTCTCCAGCGCGGCCATCGAAACATCGCCGCTCAACACTTGCACCAGACGGCCGTCGGCACGCCTGACCAATACTTCACCGCGCGCGTCCACGCCTTCGCAAACGCCGCTCCAGGCTTGCGCGCCATCGCCATCGATGGTCACACGCCGCCGATGGAAGGCATGCGCGATGTCGAAGTCGGCGACGAAAGGCGCGAAGCCCGCCCCCACGAAAGCGTCGATCCGCGCTTCGAGCGCGGCGGCGAGCGCGGCCGCGAGCGCGAACCGGTCGATCGCGCCCAAGCCCAGACTCTCGAGATCGGCGATGGCGCGGCCCCATTGCGCCGACAAGGCCGCCCCGGCGCGCAGATTGAGCCCGATGCCGACCACGACCCAGGTCCGGCCCGCGTCGAGTTGCACGATCTCGACCAAGATGCCGCCGAGCTTGGCCCGGCCATCGGGCCCGAGCACATCGTTGGGCCATTTGAGCCGCACCGGCGCCCCGAGCGCCTGCAAGACCGTATGCACGGCCAGCCCGCAAACCAGCGCGAAGCCCGACAAGGCCGCCGGCGCGAGCGGCAGCGCGAACCCGAGCGACACCGCGAACCCGGCCTCGGGCGGCGTGCTCCAGCCGCGCGCCAGACGTCCGCGCCCGCCGGTCTGGCGATGGGCCATGCGCAGCATGCGGGCGGCGATGGGCGCGGGTTCGGCGCGCGCGCGCTGGCCCACCGCCACCAGATCGGCATTGGTCGATCCGGTGCTCTCGACCCAGCTCACCGCGCCGGGCGCGGCCCAATGCGCGTCGCCGGCCAAGGCGCGCGCAACGGCGGCCCGCAAGGCCGCCTCGGGGCCGGCCGGAGCCGCCGAGGGCGATGCCGCGGCCGGCGCCGCATCTTGTAAGTGGTCTCGCAATTCGTCTCGATCGGGTCTCGATCGCCAGGCGCGAAGGCTAGAATGCCCCGCAAAGGCCGCCATGGTAGCCGAGCCTCCTCTTGGCGCCGTCGCCTTCGCGCCCACATACCAAGCATGTCTTCCGATTTCGGCCCGCGCACCCAAGCCTCGCCCCTGGCCCGGCTCGCCTTCGCCTGCATGGCGGCGGTGATCGTCTATGCGAGCCTCTACCCGTTCGAAGGCTGGACCGACACCGGCATCGAACCCTGGGCTTTCGTCAGCGCGCCGTGGCCGCGCTACCAGACCGATTTCGACCTCATCACCAATGTGCTGGCCTATGTGCCGCTCGGCCTGCTGGGTGTGTTCGCGCTCCACCCGAAGCTGCGCGCGCATTGGGCCGCGCTCGTCTCGACCCTGCTTTGCGCCGCCTTGTCGTTCTCGATGGAAGCCTTGCAAACCTATCTGCCGTTCCGGGTTTCGTCGAATGTGGACTGGATGCTCAATACCGCGGGCAGCCTGGCCGGCGCGCTCGTGGCCGCGCCGCTGGCCGCGCCGGTGCTCGACCGCGGCCCCTTGCGCGATCTGCGCATGCGCTTGTTCGAGCCGCGCGCCAGTTGGGGCCTGTTGATCGTGCTCGCCTGGTTCGCGGCCCAGTTGTATCCGCAAGCGCTGTTGTTCGGCACCGGCGAAGTGGTGTTCGCCTTGCGCGAGATCGCCGACGCGATCGCGGGCGAGCCGGTCAATTGGACGCTGCTGCCGCATGTGGGCCCCGAAGACATGGTGGTGGCCGAAGCGATCTGCGCGGCGAGCGCCCTTTCCGGCGCGATGCTGTTGCTGCTGCAACTGACCCGGCCCGATCCGCCGCGCGCCGTCCTGATCGCACTGTTCGTCGCGTTCGCGGTCGCGGCCCGCTGTTTCGCCTCGGCGGTCGCGTTCGGCATCGATGACGCCTTCGTCTGGGCCGCGCCCGGCGCGCGCCTGGGCCTGGCCGCCGGCACCGTGCTCGCGCTCGCCTGTTCGTACACGCCCCCGGCGGTCCAGCGCAGTTTTGCGATCGGGCTGCTCGCGGCCGCGGTCGCGGTCGTGAACCTGCTGCCCGAGAATCCGTATTTCGCCGAGACCCTCGCGAACTGGCATCAAGGGCAATGGATCAATTTCAACGGCCTGCTGCGCGTGCTCGCGATGGGCTGGCCGTTCCTCGCGCTGGGCTATCTGCTCGTTCATCGGTCCCAACCGCGCCACCTATAATCCGCGCCTGACCACAAGAGACGACCACCGCCATGAGCTATTACCAACGCCACATGTTCATCTGCACCAACCAGCGCGAAGACGGCCAGCCCTGCTGCGCGACCGCGAATCCGCAGGCCATGATCGACCACGCCAAGAAACGCCTGAAGGCCGAAGGCCTGGCGGGCGAAGGCAAGCTGCGTGTGCAAAAGTCCGGCTGCCTCGACCGTTGCGCGCTCGGGCCGGTCGCGGTGGTCTACCCCGAAGGCGTCTGGTACACCTTCGTCGACACCACCGACATCGACGAGATCATCGACAGCCATCTGGTCGGCGGCACGCCGGTCGAGCGGCTGCGCGTCTGACCCCCGCACCGGCCGCACCCACCCGCGCCTGCCCACATGAATCCAGCCACCCAGCGCGAACGGATCGCCGGCCCGGCGGGCGCGATCGAGATCGCGATCGACCTGCCGCCCGAAGGCGTGCCGATGCGCGGCCTGGCCATCGTCGCCCATCCGCATCCGCTGTTCGGCGGCACGATGGACAACAAGGTCGTCATCACGCTCGCGCGCGCCTTCGTCAGCCTGGGCTATGCGAGCGTGCGCGCCAATTTCCGCGGCGTGGGCAAGACCGAAGGCGTGCATGACGAAGGCCGCGGCGAAACCGATGATCTGATCGCGGTCACCTCGGCCATGCGCGCGCGTTTCGCGCCCGAGCGCCTGGTGCTGGCCGGCTTTTCCTTCGGCGCCTTCGTGCAGACCCATGTGGCCCAAGGTCTGCGCGAACGCGGTCTGCACATCGAGCGCATGGTGCTCGTGGGCACCGCGACCAGCCGTTGGCCGGTGCTGACGGTGCCCGCCGACACCCTGGTGATCCATGGCGAGCAGGACGACACCGTGCCCTTGGCGTCGCTACTCGATTGGGCGCGCCCGCAAGCCTTGCCGGTGGTCGTGATTCCGGGCGCGGACCATTTCTTCCACCGCAAGCTGCCCATCATCAAACGGTTGGTGCAGACCGCGTTCGGCGCCGCGCCCGGCACTGGCGACGACCCGGCCGAGGCCGGCTAGGCCTTCACCGGCCGTGCGCGCAGTGGCTGGGCGCACCGCGCCGACCCGACATTCAAGCAGTGTGCGGGCTGCCGATCAATGATCGGCCAGCCGCGGCCAGACAAGGCGCAGCAGTCGGCCGGCCGCGAACCAGGCCAGGACCGCTTGCCCGATGCGCCCCAGATCGCGCGCATGGCGCAAAGGGTCGGGCTGGCAGTTGAACTGATAGCGCCCGCAATTCCAAAACGGCAATGCGAATCCGTTGGCCTGCCAACGCGCCTCGACCCACATCGACCAGCCCATGACCGTCGCGGCGGCGATGAGTACGCAGACCGCAACGCCGATGATGATCGCCAGCCAACGGACCGCCGCCGGCATGCGCCAGCGTGGATCGCCACTGGCAACCAGCACGCCCAGCGCCACCAGCAGTCCGGCGACCATGCCTTGCAAGGCGCCCAGATGAATCAGATCGCCGCGTGCCCAGGGCAGGTCGGGAAACCAGACCAAGGGCCAGCCGATCACGGCGGCCCAGAACACTCCCCAGCCGAGTCGCGCGGCGCGTGCCTTGGTCGGACGCGGCGATGCCGGCGCCCCGTGATCGGCGGTTGGTGTGCTCAAGTGCGAAGTCCTCCACGACAACCCGTTACATCCCCTGCGGGCACCGGCGCCGGAAAGCGCCTGTGCGATGCGTATCATGCATGCCGTTCGCTCGAAGAACGTGCGCCACGCCGTGCGGCGCGCACGATAGCGCAACGACGCATGCAGACCCGGCCTCGCATCGGCATCCGCGCCTGTTCCTTAGTCCTTTTCAGTCCGTTTCACTCAGTGTTCACCATGCTCCCTCTTCGTATGTTCGCCGCGCGCGCCGCCGCCGCGGCCTTCGCCGGTCTTGCCGCCTTCGTTCCCGTTGCCCAGGCCCAACTCGCCCCGCCGCCGATCGCGGCCAAATCGTGGTTGTTGGTCGATGTGACGAGCGGCCAGACCCTTGCCGCCCAGGACGCCGATGCGCGCGTGGACCCGGCCTCGCTGACCAAGTTGATGACGGCCTACCTGAGCTTCGCCGCGATCAAGAGCGGCGCGATCAAGACCACCGACACGCTCACGATTTCCGAACACGCCTGGCGCGCCGAAGGCTCGCGCATGTTCGCGGACCCCAAGGTGCCGGTCTCGATCGACGAACTGCTGCACGGGATGATCATTCAATCGGGCAACGACGCGACCATCGCGCTGGCCGAGCGCGTGGGCGGCAGCGAGCCGCAATTCGTCGAACTCATGAACCGCAAGGCGGCCGAGTTCGGCATGAAGAACACCCAATTCCGCAACGCGAGCGGCCTGCCCGACCCCAACCATTATTCGACCGCGCGCGATCTCGCGACGCTGGCCCAACGCATCGTCACCGACTTCCCCGACTTTCTGCCGCTGTATTCGATCAAGGAGTACGCGTACAACAAGATCCGCCAGCCCAACCGCAACCGCCTGCTGTGGCTGGACCCGAGCGTGGACGGCCTCAAGACCGGGCATACCGAAGCGGCGGGCTTTTGCCTGATCGCGACCGCCAAGCGCGATCTGCCGGCGCCGCTCAAGACCCAGCGCCGGGTGCTGTCGGTCGTGCTCGGTACCGCGAGCGATGCGGCGCGCGCCCAGGAATCGCAAAAGCTCCTGAACTACGCCTACCAGAACTACGACGATGTGCGCCTGTTCGAAGCCAATGCCGCGGTGCAGACGATTCCGGTCTACAAGGGCAAGGGCAACAGCCTGACCGCGGGCGTGGCACGCGACTTGTTCGTGAGCGTGCCGCGCGGCCAGGGCGAAAAGCTCAAGGCCAGCGTGGAGCGCAACGAACGCCTGGTGGCGCCGGTGCGCGCCGGCCAGCAGGTCGGCGTCATCAAGGTTACGCTCGACGGCCAGCCCTACCGCGAAGTGCCCTTGATCGCCTTGGCCGACGTGCCCGAGGCTGGCGTCTTCGGACGCGCCTTGGATACCATCCGCCTATGGTTCAAGTGATCGCGGGCATCGACCCCCATGCCATTTGCTTTCTGAGCGCCGACGGCGACGCCGATCGGTGGACGCCGCTTGCGCAAGCGCGCGTGCCGGTGCTCGACCGCGGCTTCATCTTCGGCGACGGCGTGTATGAAGTCGTGCCCGTCTACGAAGGGCGGGCGTTCCGGCTGGTGCATCATCTGCAGCGCTTCGCGCGCTCGATGCGCGAAGTGGGCATCGCGAACCCGCTCGACGATGCCGCCTGGACGGTGCTGGTTGCCGAGTTGTTCCATGCCAACGCCGCGTTGGGACCGAACCAGCTCGTGTACCTGCAAGTCACGCGCGGCATCGCCAAACGCGACCACGCCTTTCCGCCCGAAGCGCGGCCGACCATCTTCGGCATGACCAGCCCCTGGTCGGCGCCGCGCGCCGCGCAACTCAACGATGGCGTCGCGGTCGTGACCATGGACGACCAGCGTTGGCAGCGCTGCGACATCAAGAGCATTTCCTTGATCGGCAATGTGCTCGCGCGCCAATACGCGGTCGAGCAAGGCGCGGCCGAGACCATTCTGCTGCGCGGCGATCAGGTCACCGAAGGCGCGGCCGCGAATGTCTGGGTGGTGCACGACGGCGAGTTGCGCACCCCGCCGACCGATCCGACCATGCTCGAAGGCATCCGCCTCGCGCTGATCGCGGAACTGGCGCTGGCCGAAGGCATCCGCTGCGTGCGCGGCAGCATCACGCGCGACGCGCTCCAGAACGCCGACGAAGTGCTGTTGTCGTCGGCCGGGCGCGAAGTGCTGCCGGTCACGCGCGTCGATGGCTGGCCGGTGGGCGATGGCAAGCCCGGCCCGGTGTTCCAGCGCCTGTACACGGCCTACCAGCGCGCCAAGGCCGACCCGGCGCATTCGAGCCTGTTGCAGGCCTCGGGCGTGGCCCTGGGCTGAGCCGCCCAGGCTTGGGAAACCGCAGCCCCGCCCCCACAATAGCGGGATGAGCCAACTCGATTCCCTCATCGACTATCCGGTCGATTTCCCGATCAAAGTGATGGGCCGCCGCGTGGACGGCTTTGCCCAGACCGTGGTCCTGCTCGTGAAGCGCCACGCGCCCGATTTTGACGAAACCACACTCGAAATGCGGCCTTCGCGCGAAGGCACCTACCTGAGCCTGACGGTCACCGTCCGCGCCACCAGCCGCCAGCAGCTCGACGCGCTGTACACCGATCTTTCGGGCCATCCGCTGGTCTCGGTGGTGCTGTAAGCCGCCATGACCGGCGACTTCGTCGTGCGCTGGCTGGGCCGCGTGGAGTACGCGCCCACCGTCGAGGCCATGCAGGCCTTGACGGCCGCGCGCACCGAAGCCACGCCCGATGAACTCTGGGTGCTCGAACACCCGCCGGTGCTCACGCTGGGCCAGGCCGGCAAGCCCGAGCATCTGATCGCCCCCACCGACATTCCGCTCGTGCAGACCGACCGCGGCGGGCAGATCACCTACCACGGCCCCGGCCAGGTGGTGATTTATGTGCTGGTGGACCTGCGCCGGCGCGGCTATTTCGTGCGCGAGGCGGTGCAACGCATCGAGCAGGCCGCCATCGATGTGCTGGCCGAGCACGGCATTGCCAGCGAACGCCATGCAGGCGCGCCGGGCATCTACTTAAGCCACGCGGTGCCGGCCGGCGCCGGCCACCCGGGCGCGCCCCAGGGCGCGAAGATCAGCGCGCTCGGCCTCAAGGTGCGCCATGGCTGCACCTACCATGGGGTCTCGCTCAATGTGGCGATGGACCTCGCGCCGTTCGCGCTCATCAACCCATGCGGCTACGCAGGGATGCCGGTGACCGATATGGCATCATGCCTGCCCGATCCGCAGGCCCGCACGCCGGAATTCTTCCGCCGCATCGGCGACGCCTTTGCGCAAACCCTGGTGCGCACCCTCGCACCCCGCACGCCCACACCATGAGCAACGCCGCCAAGCCCACGGGCCTTACCGAAAACGTCGTGCGCACCGCGCAAGACCAGGCCAATTACGACGCCACCGCCAAGCAAAAGGCCCAGGCCAAGACCGCGCGCATCCCGATCAAGATCGAACCGCACGAAATCTTGCGCAAGCCGGAATGGATTCGCGTGAAGACCGGCTCGCCGAGCACGCGGTTTTACGAGATCAAAGACATCCTGCGCTCGAACAAGCTGGTGACGGTCTGTGAAGAAGCCTCGTGCCCCAACATCGGCGAATGCTTTGGCCATGGCACGGCCACCTTCATGATCATGGGCGACAAATGCACGCGCCGCTGCCCGTTTTGCGACGTGGGCCACGGCCGCCCCGACCCGCTGGACACCGAAGAACCCGCGCGCCTGGCCAAGACCATTGCCGACCTCAAGCTGCGCTATGTGGTCGTGACCAGCGTCGACCGCGACGACCTGCGCGACGGCGGCGCCCAGCACTTCGTCGATTGCATCGTGCAGACGCGCGCGCTTTCGCCCAACACCCAGATTGAAGTGCTGGTGCCCGATTTTCGCGGGCGGCTCGACCGCGCGCTCGACGTGTTTGGCGCCGACGCCGGACGCGGCCTGCCCGATGTGATGAACCACAACCTCGAGACCGTGCCGCGCCTGTACAAGGAAGCGCGCCCGGGCGCCGATTACGCGCATTCGCTCAATCTGCTCAAGGACTTCAAGGCGCGCCACCCCAAGGTGCCGACCAAGAGCGGCCTGATGGTGGGCCTGGGCGAGACCGATGAAGAAATCCTCGCCGTGATGCGCGACCTGCGCGCCCACGATGTGGACATGCTGACCATCGGCCAATACCTCGCGCCCTCGGGCCACCACCTGCCCGTGCGCCGCTATGTGCACCCCGACACCTTCGCGATGTTTGAACGCGAAGCCAAAGCCATGGGCTTTTCGCATGCGGCGGTGGGAGCGATGGTTCGCTCCAGCTATCACGCTGATGCGCAGGCCAAGCAAGCGGGTGTGGGCGAGTAGCAAGCCACCTGCCTGAGCGCAGGCCAGCAGCGCACGCGATTGCGGTACGCGGCGGGTGCGCTGGATCAGGTTTCCATCTTTTCGCCAGAACCGGCAGAGCGCAATAATCGTGCTCTGTCGGTCGTCGACTTTGGGGAATCTGTTAATGCTGTGGATTTACACAGTCAATGGGCGCGAAGGTAAGGCTGGGCGCGGATTTCCGGGCGACGGATTGGCCATGTTATTGCGCAAGCGGCCATGTTATTCCGCGGTTTTGCGGTCTAAATCACGTTAGGGCAACTCTGATCAACCGGCCCGAAGTTTGCATGAAGAAGCGTCTCACCT
>JADHEF010000122.1_pt1 | contig 90670 bp, 81 predicted proteins | sample 8952391 | NCBI WGS metagenome assembly JADHEF01 (sample SAMN16124439, study PRJNA663245) | bioreactor sludge metagenome | isolation source: sludge (nitrite) | place: India:Bengaluru | collected 2019-02-28
TTTTATTAAATCTTTTATAAAATGATTTTTTATAAATTTTAGTATTATATTCTTTTATTTATTATCATATCCTACTATTTTATTTAAAATTTAATTATTTAAGTTATTAATTATTAGATTGGTTAATTAGTAAATTTTTATCTTATTAAAGGGTATTAATGAATATTTATCTTACTAGGGGGTATTAATAAATTTTTATCTTACTAGGGGGTATTAATAAATTTTTATCTTACTAGGAGTGTATTAATAAATTTTTATCTCATTAAAATTGTATTATTAAATTTATGTATTATTAAATTATTTTTCATGTCTATAAAATAATCTAAAATATTAGGGAGTAAAATATGAGTATTATAAATAATAATATTCCTGTTGATGTAATTGGTTTTGGTGCTTTAAATCTTGACAAAATGTATTATGTTAATGAAATTGCTTGTCAAGACCAAGAAAGTTATATTAAAGATTTAGATTCCAATCCTGGAGGATCAGCAGCTAATACTATTATGGGTCTTTCTCGTTTAGGATTAAACACATCTTACATTGGTAAAATAGCTGATGATGAGGAAGGGGAATGTATTGAATTAAAACTAATCTCTGAGGGAGTATTTGTTAATAATTTAATCATGTCTGAAAAAGGTAATTCTGGGAAAGTTCTTGGATTTATTGATGAGAATGGTGAACGTGCATTATATGTTGATTCAGGAGTTAATGATGAAATATCTATTGATGAAATTAATCTTAAAAATATCCAAAATACAAAAATAATTCATTATTCTTCTTTTTTAGGAGATTCATTTAATACTCAATTGGAACTATTGGATTATATTCCAGATTCTGTTATATTGAGTTTAGATCCAGGAATGTTCTATGCCAAAAAAGAGATTAAAGATATAAAAAAACTTTTAGATAGGACAAATATTCTCCTTATTAATGAAAATGAGCTTAAATTACTATTTGAAAATTATTATTCTGAAGTTGATGGTTTAATAGATTCTGATGAAGGTTTATCATTTAGGGATATTGCTATTCATGTCCTTGACGATGGAATTGACACAGTTGTTATTAAAAGAGGATCAAAAAGTGTTTATGCCATTAATAATAAAGATGAGGAGGTTAAAGTTCCAGTTTTCAATGTTGATGTTGTAGATACAACTGCTGCTGGGGACTCATTTAATGTAGGATTTTTATATTCTTATTTAAAAGGATATTCTCTTGAAAAATCTTGTTTAATTGGAAATTGGGTTGCTTCAAAATGTGTTGAAAATATTTGTACTATTGGTCTTCCAAATAAAACTCAATTAGAAAATTTTGAAAATAATATAGATGATACTAATCATTAAATAATTTTCTATTATTATTTTTTATTCCATGAATTTTTCATGTTTTTTGTATAATTTCTTGTTTTAGGGTTTACAATTTATACGAATCCTAATTATTAATGTAAAAGTAATTATTTTTATTATTACTGGCTTATTTATCATTATTTTTTCAAAATGTTTATATTATAAAAAGTGTAATATAAAAAAAGTAGATTAAAATAATAAAAATTATATTTAGCATATTAAGTTTTATATTAATATCTTCTTAATATTTCTTGAAATTTTGATTAATATTTGAATATTTTAAGTTTAATATTTGAATGAAATTTTATTATATAATAAATTTAATAATTATATTACTTTTAATTTAATAATATTTTTAATTTAATAAGTGTATTATTTTTAATTTAATAATATTTCTTAATTTAATAATATTTCTTAATTTAATAATTATTATTTTTAAATTATTTTTATGTTTTAATCCATTTTTTCGCATGCTATAATTAAAATATTATTGATGTTTTATTTTAGCTATTCGGATGTTTTAATATTTTAATTAATATTTTATTTAATTAATATTTCATTTAATTAATATTTATTTAATTACAATCTAATTATTGATTAAATTTATATTTTAGTGTTTGAGTTTGTTTAGTTTTTATATGTATGTTCATTCCTAACTTTAAATAATAAATTAAAATATTGTATATTAAATTAATTAAAGATTATTCGATTGATAAATTTATGTTGTATCTATATTAGAGGTTTTAATTAGATTTTTTATCTATATCGAAGATTAATCTGTAGTTTAAAAGTACAAGGTGATAGAATGCATGGAATATTTAATGCTAAATCAATTGCAGTAATAGGTGCAACAGATAAAAAAGGTAAAATTGGTAATGATATAATAAAATCACTATTAAAGTGTTATGAAGGTAAAATAATTCCTGTAAATGTTAAGGGTGGAGAAATTTTAGGACTAACAGTATATAAATCATTAGAAGAATATGGTCCTGTTGATTTAGTTGTAATTGCTATACCTGCTGTACATATAATTAATGCTGTTGAAAATTGTGGTGAACTTGGAATAAAAAATATAATAGTTATATCTGCAGGATTTAAAGAAATTAGCGAAGATGGAGCTAAACTAGAAAATGAACTTATAGGAATATGTAATAAATATGACATTAAATTAGTAGGTCCAAATTGTTTAGGAGTTATAGATACTTATAATGATATGAATGCATCATTCTCTGCTGACATGGCTCTTAAGGGTAAAATTTCCTTCATGTCTCAATCTGGAGCTATAATGTCTGCTATTTTGGATTATGCAGATAAAAAAAATATCGGATTTTCTAGAATTGTAAGTCTTGGAAATAAAGCAATTATTAATGAAAAGGATTGTATTGAAAATTTTGTTGAGGATGTTAATACTGAGGTTATAATAGGATATCTTGAGGGAATTGTGGATGGTCCAAATTTTATAACTGCATGTAGGGAAGCTAGTAAAAAGAAACCTATTCTTATTATCAAATCAGGAAGAACCTCTAAAGGTTCAGAAGCGGTTTCATCTCACACAGGTACAATAGCAGGGTCAGATTCAGCTTATGAAGCTGCATTTTCCCAAGCAGGAGTTTTAAGAATTGATTCTCTTGCTGAAATGATGGATTATAGTACTGCTTTTGCTTTATCACCATTACCTAAAGGTAATAAAATAGTTATAATCACAAATGCTGGTGGTCCAGGTATTATGGTTACTGATGAAATAATAAGGCAGGGAATGGAACTTGCTGAAATTTCAGAAGATACTAAAAATAGGTTAAAAGAAGGTTTAGCCCCTACTGCGAGTGTTAAAAATCCTGTTGATATTTTAGGCGATGCAAGCCCTGAAACATATAACTTTGCTCTTGATGTGGTTTTAGATGATCCTAATGTTGATGGTGTGATCTTTTTAGTGACTCCTCAATCTGTAACTGATGGTGAAGGTACAGCTAGAGTAGCTATTGATGCTGTTAAGAAAACAGACAAACCAATTTTATGTAGTTTCTTTGGAGGAACTGAGTTTGAAAAAGCTGAGAAAATACTTTCAAAGGAAGGTATTCCTAATTATTTATATCCTAGGATGGCTGTTAATAGTATGAAAGCATTATATAGATATAGTAAAATAAAAGATATGGAATATCAGGAACCTCCTAAATTTGATGTTGATAAAAAATTAGTTGAAGAGATTATTAAAAATGCCTATGATAATGGTGATTTATCTTTAGGATTGGAATCTTTTGATATCTTAAAAGCTTATGGAATACCTGCTGTAGGTACAGCTATTACAACTAAACTTGAGGATACTGTGGCTGCTGCTGAAGAAATTGGATATCCTCTTGTTATGAAAATCATTTCTCCTCAGATTTCTCATAAATCAGATGTTGGTGGAATAAAGCTTAATTTAAATAATAAAGAGGAAGTTGAAGAAGCTTATAATGATATGATGGAAAATATTCCATTAATAGAACCTGATGCTGATTTAGAAGGGGTTCAATTACAAAAAATGTTATCTGGTGGTAAGGAAGTTATTGTCGGAATGGTTAAAGATCCAACATTTGGTCCAATGATCATGTTTGGGCTTGGTGGTATATATGTTGAAATATTAAAAGATGTTAAATTTGCAATTGCACCAGTAAATCATGAAGAAGCTTATTCTATGGTAAAAAATATTAAAACACATAAACTTTTAGAGGGAGCTCGTGGTGAAAATCCAGCGGATATTGATTCAATTACTGAAGTAATCTTAAGGATTTCTCAACTTGTAACTGATTTCCCTGAAATTAATGAATTTGAGATTAATCCTCTAATTGTTTTTGATGAAGGTGAAGGTGCATTAGCTGTTGATATGAGGTTAGTATTAAAAGAAAATAATTAGGTTTATAATATTTTATAAATTTTATATATTTCATTTAATTTTATTTTTTTAGATTTAATAGGATTATATTGATTTCATTATACTCCTATTATTCTATTTTCAACAGGATTTTATAGATTATATGAATTTTATATTTAATTTTATTTTTTAGATCTAATAATGGCTATTTATCTTTAATTAATTTGGTTTTAGACTTTTTAAAATCAAATTATATTTTCAATTATTTTTTTTAAAGTTTATTGAACTAATATTATATTTTTTAATTAGTATTTAGTTTTAAGTTTGTTAATATTTATTTTATTTCTCTTTATAATCTTTTATTAAATTTTATAATATTTTATTAAATAAATACTATTAATTTGCCTTAAATAAATAAATTGTAAAAAATTTAAAGTTCTATGGTAAAAATATGGATAGGAAAGTAATTTTAATAATTAAATGTAAAAATAATAAATGAAAAATTCAATCTCTTCTGAATTAAGAAGATAATAATATATATTAGAATTAATAAAAATATTTTTATCTTTTATAATATAATCCTATGATTTTTACATTTATCATAAAGATTAATTATTATGTATTTTGTGATTTAATTTGTAATTTATTATATAATTTCTGATTTATTTATATTCAATAATTTATTACATAATTTGGGTTATTATAAAAATTAATATTGATATGCTCATATTATAGAGGAAGATTTATGGAAATAAAACTTAAAAAACAGATTGAGAATCTTCAAAGAGAAGTTGTTCTTAAATCAGTAGATTTAGATGATGATATCGATGATTTTGAAGTTGATATTGGTGCTTATGATGGGTATGATAAGCTTATAACTATTTCTCCGCGTTGTGTTAGATGTGATCTTTGTGTTGAAGAGTGTCCTGTTGATGCAATTTCTCCTTCTAGTGTGGTCAAAAAATCTAGAGTTGAAAATAATTGTGTTAAATGTGAAATTTGTGCACAAACCTGTCCCGTTTCTTGTATTTATGTAATGGATACTAAATCGACAATTAATAAAGAAGATAATAATGTTGAATATTCTTTGAAAGAAGTAAAAGTTCCTCATCGTGTTCTTCGGATGGAAAATATTAGTATTGATAGAACTAAATGTAATAATTGTGGGAATTGTATTAAGTTCTGTCCTACAAAAGCTATTACTATTAAAGAAAAATCAATAATCGAAGCTGCTGATGATACTTCTTATCCTTATTTAGAGGATAAAGAATATCCTTATATTGATAAAAAACTTTGTGTTGGTTGTGGGTCATGTGTTAATCTGTGTGATACTAATGCAATAACTTTGGATAGAATTTTAGGTCCTGTGATTGTAACTAAATCTCTTTGTATAGATCAAGATGCATGTGTACAATGTTATCTTTGTGAAGAATCTTGTCCTGTTGATGCTATTAAATTAGATGGCGAAAAAGTTGTATTAGATAATGACAAGTGTATTAGATGTAATGTATGCTCAAGTAAATGTCCAGTAAATGCTCTAAGCTTGAAAAATTTAACAAATAATGAGGAAATTGATTAATTTAAAAGTAAATATATCTACTATTATTATTTATATTATTTATCTTAAAATTTATTTATAATTATCTATCTGTTATGATTTATATTAAAAAATCAATTGTTTTATAATTGTATATTCAATTTTAAGGAAAAATTATAAAAACACTAAAATTACAATGATTAAAAAATTACTTAACTAAAATTATATTTTGAAGGGATTTTATGAAAGCAAAAGAAATGATGGATAAAGATTTTATCTATGTATCACCAGAAGATACTGTAACTGATGTTTCTATAAAGATGGAAGAATCAAGAAGATTCACTACTCCGGTTGTTAGTCCTGATATAAAATTAATCGGTTGGATAACCTCATTAGATGTTACTAAGGGATTAAGAGAAGGAAAAAAAACTGCTTCTGAAATTATGCATCCAAAAGAAGAAATTCTATATATCCATGAGAATGATCCTTCTAGATTGGCAGTTATTGAAACTTCAAATCATAAATTAATAAGTATGCCTGTTATCAATCAGGAAGAGGTTGTTATAGGAGTAATCAGATCTTTTGATATTATTGATACATTATCTTCTCTTTATGATGTTAAAGTGTATAAACTTTATGAAGCTATGCAACAAGAGCTTAAAGGAGTTACATGGGAAGAACTAATGGAAGCTTCAGCTATCATTACTCGTAGGGCAACTGGAAAACGTGTTAAAGCAGAAGATTATGAAAGAAATATTCGGAATGCTACCTTTGGGGAGGCAATATGGGCTACTGGAGGACTTGAAAAGTTTTTTGTTGGTTTAATTGCTGTTGGAGAACTTGTTATTGCAAGAAAAATAGGCAAAGCAAGAAAATAATGTATTTTAGTTAATTATTGAGGATTACAATGAGTAAAAATAATTTTAATGAATATCAGGGAAAAACAGTTCTTGTGACCGGTGGAGCAGGATGTGTTGGTAGTAATTTATCTAAAAAAATATCAGAATTAGGTGCAGAAAAAGTCATTATTTTAGATAATTTATCATCTGCTTATGAATGGAATATACCAAAAAATGATAATATTGAGTTTGTTAAAGGAGATATTCTTGATGAATCGGTTCTAAAAAGAGTTTTTAAAGAAAGACCATCTCATGTTTTTCATCTAGCAGCTCACTTTGCGAATCAAAATAGTGTTGATAATCCTGAGAAAGATTTAATGGTTAATGGGATTGGTATTCTTAAAGTACTTCAGCATGCTCAGTTGATTGGTGTAGAACGTTTTGTTTATTCCTCTTCTGGTTGTGGTGTTTATGGTCTTGATTCTAAGATGCCTTTTGAAGAACACGATATATCTATTTCATTACATACTCCTTATCAAGTAACTAAACTTCTTGGAGAGCTTTATACTAATTATTTTAATAATCTTTATGAAATGCCAATTGTAAATGCAAGATTTTTCAATGTTTTTGGTCCTGGTGAAGTTCCAGGTAAATATAGGAATGTAATTCCTAATTTTTTCTATTGGTCTATGACAAATCAAGCACTTCCGATTACTGGAGATGGGAGTGAAACTAGGGATTGGACATTTGTTGGAGATATTGTTAATGGTCTTTTAGCTATGGGGATTGAAGAAAAAGCTATTGGTGAAGCTATTAATTTAGGCTCTAGTAAGGATCATCAAGTTATTGATATGGCTAATAAAGTAAATAGTTTGACTGGAAATAAAGAAGGTATTTCTTATAGGGCTAGAAGAAATTGGGATGCTAAAAATAAACTTTTATCTTCCATCGATAAAGCTAAAGATATCTTAAATTATAAACCATCAGTTTCATTTGATGAAGGACTTGAATATACATACAACTGGTTTAAAGATAATTGGGATGATATTGAAGAAAGCGCAGAATTTGATTATTAAATTAAATAATTTTTAATATTGAGTTTTTTAATATTACTTTTTTAATATTAATTTTTTTAATATTACTTTTTCAATATTACTTTTTTAATATTAAATTTTTTAATATTACTTTTTCAATATTAATTTTTTTAATATTGAATATTTAATTTTATTTTTATTTTTTTTAATTATTTTTTAATAATGGTTTATAAATTGGAGGTTTAAAGATGGATTTTAATGATTGTGTTGATTTTGCAAATGAAAACCCTGTAGCATGGTTAGCTACTTCTGAAGATAATCAACCTCATGTTAGAGCTATGGGTATGTGGTATGCTGATGAGACTGGTTTTTATTTTCAATCATCTTCTATGAAAGAATTAGTTAATCAAATTAAAAATAATAATAAAATTGAAATAGCATTTTTCAAACCTGATGAAGGTACTGGAACAATGCTTCGTGTTGAAGGGAAAGCAGAGATTATTGATGACTTTGAAATGAAAAAACTTTGTTTAGAAGATAGGCCATTTTTAAAAGATTTTGGTTTAACTGCTGAAAGTGATGAACTTTTTATATTCCGAATTTCTTCTGGAAAAGCTTATTTTTGGACAATGGCTACTAATCTTAATCCGAAAGATATTATTGAATTTTAGATTTTTATAATTTTTGTTTGTTTTCATTATTTATTAAATATTAATTAATAATTTGTTAAATATTGACTAAAAATTTATTAAATATTAATTAATAATTTGTTAAATATTGACTAAAAAGTTATTAAATATTGATTAACAATTAAAATTTCATTAATTTTGTATTTTGATATTTTATTATTGATTATTTTAGGAAATTTAGAGAATATTTTTTATTTTACATCTATTAGAGTGAATATTATGAAAATTTTAGTTATTCAGGAGTCTGACTGGTTAGAAAGAAACCCACATCAGCAACATCATCTTATGGATAGAATGGCTGTAAAGGGGCATGAAATTCGTGTTATCGATTATCCTATTGATTGGCCAAAGGACAAATCAGATAATAGTTTAGTTTATCCTAAAAAAACTTTTCATAATGTTTCTAAAGTTGATGAAAGGGCCAATATACAGGTTATTCGTCCAAGTTTTATTAAACTTCCAGTTATTAGTTATTTATCATTAGCTAATTCTCATAAAAAGGAAATAAAAAAACAGATTAAAGATTTCAAACCTGATGTTATTATGGCACTTGGTCTTATGAATGCTTATATAGCTTCTAAAATTGCTAAAAAAGAGAATATACCTTTTGTTTATTACCTTATCGATGTTTTATACACTTTAATTCCGGAAAAAGCTTTTCAATCATTTGGTAAAATGATTAACAAAAAAACAGTTTCTAACTCTGATCTTGTTATTACAATTAATGAACAGCTAAAAAGCTTAGCTATTGATTTAGGTTCAAATAAAAATGAAACTATTGTAATTGATGCAGGAATTGATTTTGATTCTTATAATCCAGATTTAGATGATTTTAAAATAAGAAATGAATTAAATATTGCTGAAAATGATATTGTTCTTTTTTTTATGGGATGGATTTATGATTTTGCAGGTATGAAAGAATTAGCTATTGAACTAGGTAAAAGAAAAAATGAATATCCAAACATCAAAATTGTCATAGTTGGTGATGGTGATGCTTATGAGGATATACTAAAAATTAAAGAGGATTATAATTTATCTGGTCAATTAATATTAACAGGTAAACAACCTTATACTAAAATCCCCGAATTTTTAAGTTTAGCTGATTTTTGTCTTCTTCCAGCTTATATTGATGAAGAAATTATGCAGGATATTGTTCCAATTAAATTATATGAATATTTAGCTATGAAGAAAGTTGTTATTGCAACTAAACTTCCAGGAATATTCAAAGAATTTGGAGAGTCTAATGGGATTATTTATGTTAATGAGGCTAAAGATGTTTTAGAAAGTGTTAAATCTATTATAAAAAATGGAAATTATGAAGATATGGCTAATTCTGGTCGTGATTTTGTTAAAGATAATGATTGGAATGTTATTACAGATAATTTTGAAAAGGTCTTATATGACTTAATTAAAAAAGAAAATTAAATTTCATCAGTTTATATTATTTTTATTAAAAAATATATTATTTTAATACTTAATATCTTTTTTATTAAAAATTTTCATTGTTTTATTACATACTATCTTTTTTATTAAAAAATATATTATTTTAATACTTACTATCTTTTTAATTAATTTTTGTTTCGGTCTATTTTTTCATTTTTAATTATTAAAATGATAGAATGTTTCAATCTCTATTAACAATGTTTAATTACATTTATTTTTAGTTTCACTTAAATTTAGTAATCTTTATATTATACTTTATATCTATTATAATTAGAATGAAATATTTTGATTATATTATTAAATTTAAAAATTATTGTATTTTATTTCGATAAGATATTTTTTTATTTGGGGGGTTAAAATATTATATTAGGGGATTAATTTACTTCTTATTGCTCTTTTTCTATTGCTATATTTGAATTGTAATATAATCCTTTAATTTAGTTATAACTGATTTTTGATTGTATAATATATTGATTGGAATAAAATTTTATAGTTATTAAATTATTCAATAATTAAGGCATTTTTATAGGTTTTTATTTGTATTATTGGTTTATTATTTACCTTTTTATATTATTTATCTATAATTTTATTATATATTTTTTAGATTATGATATTCTATTTTTTAGATTAGGATATTCTATTTTTTAGATTATTTATAATAATAAAAATTTTTTGCCTATAGTATAATAACCTTAAATTATTAAATTTTCTTTAGAATTAATATTTAGTCTTTTTAAAATTCTATTTTTAAATTACTTATATTATATCTTATTGATTTTTTTAAATAAATTTAATATAAAAATTTTTTCAGTTTTACTGATTTAATAATCTTTGTTTATTAATTTAAACATTTTTAATTCTAATTTTAATAATATAAGCATTCTTAACTTGAATTTAAATGACAATTAAATTAATTATTATCACTATTATTAAGATTAATTTTACTGGTTAAATTTAATTATTAAAAATATTGTTAATTTAATTTTCAATTTTTTAGAAAAAATTTAATTAATCTAATTTTAAATTTTTTAGATTATTATTTTTTTATTTATATAAATATTGGGGGGATTTATAAATGATTAAAAAAAATTCTAGGCATTTTAGTTATATTACTATTTTATTATTATTATTTTTAGCTTTTGTTTCATTTACATCTGTTAATGGAGCAAATCCTATTCATATTAATAATTCTACTGATGGTGGAATAAAAAATGCAGTTGATAGTTTAAATAATAATGATACATTACTTTTAGATAATGGTGTCTATTTTGGTGAAAATAATACTAATATACAAGTAAATAAAAATATTACTATAATTGGTAAAGATAAACAAAACACTATTATTGATGGTAAAGGTATTTCAGGTATTTTCAACATTTCTAGTGGGAATTCTATAACATTAATAAATATTACAATTAAAAATGGTCATTCTAATAGGGGTGGTGCAATTTATTCTGAGGGCACTATAACTCTAGAAAATTGTATTTTTATGAATAATACTGTGGATTATGATCCTTATGGTAATAATTATGGCGGTGCTATTGCTGTTTTTAGTGATGTTAATGATGTAAATATTATCAATTCTACATTTGATTCTAATAATGCAATTGGGCCTGGCGGAGCTATATATTTTGATGGAAAAGTTAATGGGATTAATATAATCAATTCTAGCTTTTATAATAATACCTGTTATGTAGGTGGGGCTATATTTTTTAATAATTCTGTAAGTGGTAATACTCGTATTTCAAATTCTAAATTTGAAAATAACAATGCTAATGGGCCTGGTGGAGCTATTTGTTTTTACAATAATGTAAGTGGTTTTATAAGTATTGTTGATTCTTATTTTATTGAAAATCATGCTTTTGGTGTTGGTGGTGCTATTTATTTTTTAGCTAGTGTCAATTCTAGCATCGATATATTTAATTCTATTTTTAATAAAAATAATGTTAGTGGACCTGGTGGAGCTATTCAATTTGATAGTAATGTTAATGGTAATTTAACTATTTTCAATTCATCATTTGAGAATAATAGTGTTTCAAGTGGAATTGGGGGCGCTATTGGTTTTAATAGTTATTTATTAGGCAATTTAATTATTATTAAATCTAATTTTAACAGTAATAATATCAATGGTCCTGGCGGAGCTATCTATTTTGGAAATGATCTTTTAGGAAACGTTATTATTATCAATAGCACTTTTAACAAAAACAATGCTTCTGGTATGGGTGGAGCTATTAATTTTTGTAATATATTTGGTAATTTGACTATATTTAATTCTTCTTTTAGTTCAAATAAATTGAATGGTCCTGGTGGTGCTATTTTTGTTAATAATATTTATGGTAATGTAGATATTATTAAATCTAATTTTAATAATAATTCTGCTGTAGGTATTGGTGGGGCAATTTCTTTTGGTCTTATTGATGGTAATTTGACTATATGTGATTCTTCTTTTAATTTCAATAATGTTAGTGGTCCTGGTGGTGCTTTATACTTTGGTAATTATATTGGAGGTAATTTATTTATCATAAATTCAAGCTTTAATAATAATTCTGCAGGAGGTGTTGGTGCAGCTATTAGTTTTAGTAGTATTTTGGGCAATATGTCTATTATTAGTTCTTCTTTTGATTGTAATAATCTTTTAGGAGGTACTGGTGGTGCTATTAATTTTTTAGATGTTAAGGGTAATTTTTTAATAAAAAATTCTACTTTTATCTCTAATTATGCTAAATATGGTCCTGGTGGTGCTATAAATACAGGAGTTATTTATAATAATGTAACTATTACTGATTCTAAATTTGATAATAATGGTGCTGATGGTCCTGGTGGGGCTATTTCGTTTAATGATATTTATGGTAATTTAATTGTATCTAATTCTACATTTAACTATAATAATGGTAGTGGAACTGCTGGTGCTATTTATTTTTGTACTATTGGGGGTAATTTTACTCTAAAAAATTCTAACTTTAATTTCAACAATGTTAATGGTCCTGGTGGGGCTATTGCTTCTAGTATTATATATGGTGATGTAAATATAATAAATTGTTTATTAAATGATAATAATGCAGGTTCTCCTGGAGGGGCTATATACTTTGCAGATATAATTGGTAATGTGAATTTTACTAATTCTAGCTTTAATAATAACAATGCTAATTATCCTGGTGGTGCTATTTACTTCACTAGTATCTCAGGAAATTTTTCAATTATCAAATCTAATTTTGATAGTAATAGTATTTTGTTTAATGGCCCTGGAGGGGCTATTTATGTTGACAATGATATTTTAGGTAATTTATTTATCATAAACTCTTCTTTCGCCAATAATAAAGCTTTTGGTCCTGGTGGAGCGATTTACATTAATGGAATTATAAATAATCTTAATATTGATTATTCAACATTTATTAATAATAGTGCTGATATTGGGGGTGGTGCTATTTATATTGTTGGTGAGATTATTAATGGTACTAAAATTAACCATTCTACTTTTATAAATAATTTTGTCAGTGGTTTTGGTGGTGCTATTTATATTAAAGGTAATCAAATTGAAATATCTAACTCTAAATTTAATAATAATTTTGCAACAGAAAAAGGAGGAGCTATATATAATGAAGAAACAATTAATTTAACAATTGAAGATTCAAACTTTACAAATAATACTGCAATAATGGGAGGAGCAATTTATATTTATGGATCTCAGAATATAACTGTTATGTCCTGTAATATTATAAATAACACTCATAGTATTGATATTGATAATAGTGAAAATGTGTTTATTGTTTACAATAGATTGTTTAACAATAATTTTTATGATTTAAATGTTACAAATAGTGAAGTCATAGCAGATTATAATTGGTGGGGAAACAATACTCCGTCTGCATATTATGGGATTTTATTAAATAACTATTTTATTGTAAATATTACCAATACTACTCCTGTGGCTTATGAAGGTTTAGCATTATTTAAATATGTTTTTAGATTAAATGATAATAGTAATTTTGATTCTTCAAAATTGCCTTATTTTGAGTGTTTAGTCGATTTAAACACCTCATGTGTTGTTAATTCTTTTGATGCTAGATTTAATGATAATTTAACTTTATATTCTGGAATTCTAAATTGTTTCACTAGCTACAACTTTTTAATTGATAATGAAAATGTTACTTTAAGCTTATTTTCAACTAAAAAGAATACTAAAATTAGTATATATGCACCTACTATAAATCAAGGTAAAAAAACTTATATTAAAATTATATTGACTGATTCTCAGGGTAATCCTTTGGCTTATCAATCTGTTAATATTATTATTAATAAAAAAACATATTTCAAAAAAACTAATAATCAAGGAGTTGCGATTTTTAATATTCCTTCTTTAAAAGGTGGAAAGTATAAGATTAGTGCAATGTATGATGGAGATATTATTTATTCATCTATTAATACTTCAAAATATCAAATTGTAAACCCTAAAGTTGATTTAGCTATTTTAAAAATTAAAAAAATTAGAAATACTCATAATCGGCAAGTAAGTAAATATATTGTTACAATTGAGAATAAAGGTAGTTTGAAATCTAAGAAAACACAATTAAAGTTATGGCATATTCGTAAAGGAATTAAAATTCGAGCTAAATATATAAATATAAAACCTATATCTGGAAATAAGAAGATAAATATTGTTGTTACTTATTATCCAGATAAAGCTCACCATAAATATTGTAAAAAACAGTATTTTATTTTAAATCCTAAAAAAACAATGAATGAAATAACTTACAATAATAATAAAAAGGTTTTATTAATATAAAACTTTTATTTTATTTTTTATGATTATTTATTTTATAAAAAATTATTTATATCATCTAAAACATAATTAATAAATATATAAAGAAGCTATAAAAGGTGATTTTGTGAAAGAAAATGTATTTTATGGAAAAGGTATGGGTCCAATAAAAAAAGATTATCCTGAAATATATGAATCAATTGTAACTTTAAATGATGCTGTTTATACAGGTAAAGCACTTGACTATAAAACACAAAAATTCATTGCACTCGCTATTGCTGCATCAAATTCTGATGATAGAGCTGTTCAAAAACAAATACAAAGTGCAGTTAATGAGTTTAATGCTACAAAAGACGAAATAATGGATGTTTTAAGAATTGTTCTTCTTACTTCTGGAATGCCTCCATTTGTAAAAGCAGTTAAGATATTATATGATGTAATTGATTAGTTTATTTATACTAATTGATTTATTTTAAATATTTATTAATTAATAATAATTTATTAATTAATTTTTTATTTTTATATATTTCATTTTATATATTTTTCATTTTTATATCTTTCATTTTATATATTTTTCATTTTTATATTTCCCATTTTTTGTACTTTTCATTTTTTATATTTTTCATTTTTTATATTAAATTTTGTCAAGTTTTTCTACTTGGTTTTATAGTTTTTTATTTTATTAATCTACAATCTTTTAGTTATGAGGTTTTATTTTTTTCATGATTATTTTTTTATTTTAACAGAAAGCTTTTTATATGGCTTTTGTTGAATATTATAATATCATCTAAAATTTTCAATGTAAATTATAATTTTTATAATTCTTTTAATTGTTTTAGGTGTGTTTTTTATTAAATAAAAAACTCTTTTTGGGATAGTTCTCATGAATTTTCCCTGGATGTGGCTTAATTGCTGAACAAGAGGTGTATAAATGTATAAATATATTAGAGATGCATGGAAAAATCCTGATAAGTCTTATGTAAGAGAACTTATGTGGGAAAGAGCTCCAGTTTGGAGACGAGAAAAAGTAATACAAAGAATTGATAGGCCTACAAGAATCGATCGTGCTAGATCCCTTGGATATAAAGCTAAAAAAGGTTATGTTGTTGTTAGAACAAGAGTACGTCGTGGTGGAAGGAGAAAAAGCCGTTTTACTGCAGGTCGTAGACCAAAACGTATGGGTGTAAATAAGATAACTCCTTCAAAATCTATCCAAAGAATAGCTGAAGAACGTGTAAGTAAAAAATATCCAAATATGGAAGTTTTAAACTCATACTGGGTATGGTCTGATGGTAAATTCAAATTCTTTGAAGTTATTTTAGTAGATCCACAAAGTCCTTCTATTATTAACGATCCTAAAATTAATTGGATTTGTGAAAAACAGCACAGAAGTAGAGCTCTTAGAGGTTTAACCAGTGCTGGTAAGAAAGGTCGAGGACGAAAAACAAGAGGAAAAGGTTCTGAAAAGAGAAATTAATAAAACAAGTTTATTCTTGTTTTCCCTTTCCTTTTCTTTTTTCCTTTTTTTATTTTTATTTATTATTTTAGTTACAAACTATTTCTAGTTAAAATATCTTATTTTTACAATTCTGTAATTTATTGTAATTTATTTTTACTTTTAGATTTTATTTTTATTATTAGATTTTATTTTTATTTTTACTTTTAGATTTTACTTTTAGCTTATATTTTTATTATTAGATTTTACTTTTAGCTTATATTTTTATTTTTTTTTTTATTATTATAGATTAATTTTGCTTTTTAATTTTTATTTTATTAGTTATTCATTTAATCTTTTTAAATCAAAATTAGGATATGAATTAAATATTTAAACCTGGTTAAAATAAATATATAATAAATATTACACTATTAACTTGATTAATTTAATAGATTATTAGATAATTATTAAACATATAAATTAAATATATAATTAAAAAATGTAATTAAATATATAACTAAAAATATAATCAAATATATAACTAGGGATATAGTCAAATAATATTTATAAAAAGACTATTTTATTATTGTATAGAAATCCATATTCTAGACTAAAAAATATATTCTAAACTAAAATATATTCTAAATTAAAAATATATTCTAAACTAAAATATATTCTAAATTAAAAATATATTATTTGATTAAATAATTATTTAATCTATTATAATTAAATTATTATAATTAAGATATTTAATTAAATTAATTTTGCACTGATTAAAATGATTCACAATATAAGATACAGAATTTTTGTTTATGAAGATGAAAATGAAGAAGATCTAATTAAAGGGTTAAAAAATCTTCTTCCAACAGCTAAACCAAATCGTGAAGTAGCCGAAGGTATGCTTGAAGATGAAATTATCATTATTTCTGGAAAAATTGATAGGAAAAAAGAGACAAAAGAATTTTTAAATAATCTTTTAAAGATGGATAATGATTCTTTATCTAAATTATCTGCTGATTTAGAAAGTAAAACTGATAAAAATGGAAATTTATTCCTTCGTTTCTCTAAAACTTCCGCTTGTGAAGAAAAATGGGAAATTTGCGATACTGGAGATTCAATTCATCTTAAAATAAAAATTGCTGCTTTTCCTGCTAAAAAAAATGTGGCAATATCTATTTTAAATGAGGTTTTAGAAGATTACCTTTAATTTTAAGATTATATATTATTAGTACTATTAATATTATTGGTACCATTATTGGTACTATTATTGGTACTATTATTATTTATTAGTTGATTAACAGGAGATTCTTATAATTTCATTAACTTTAACAATATTTTAATTATATTAATATGTTAAATAATAATATGAAACTTTAAGATTAAACATTAAAAATTATATTTTAAAAGCAGTATCAAAGAATAATCTTTTAAAAGTATTATATAAACATGAATGAGTTTAAAAGTAATTATCTATGAGGTATTTAATGAATTTTCATGATTTAAATTTAAAGGGAAAAAATTATAAATTAGATAAAGATTTGATCTTAAATGCGTATAATTTAGGATGGAAGTATATTAATCTTAATTATTCTCCTGAAAATTTTAAAAAAGCTATTGATTATAAAAATGAATTAATTGAAGATATAAATGAAATAATGAAAATTCATAATATTGGGAATAAAGATGGAATAAAATTTGACTTTGGGGTTGAAATTAATCCTAAAAATCAAAATGAACTTTATAAAATTTCTAAAAAATATAGGAATAAGTCTAAATATGTCACTGTTTTAGGGGGAGATTTAGCTGTAAATAGGGCTGCTTGTGAAAATAGGTTAATAGATGTTCTTTCAAGACCTTATTTTAGAAATAGGTCTTCTTGTGGTATTAATCATGTTTTAGCTAAAGAAGCAGTTAGGAATAATGTAGCTATTGAACTTTGTTTCAATGATATTTTGTCTAGTTATTTAAGTTATAGGGCGAAAACATTAGCTTATTTTAGAGAAATAATTAAATTGTATAACAAATTCAAATTTCCATTGATAATAACTTCGGGTGCATCTTCTATATGGGAAATGAAATCTCCTAGGGATATTTTAGCTATTTTTAATCAGTTGGGGCTTTCTCAAGAAGATTTAGAATTATTTCTGGTTGATTATCCTTCTAATTTAGTTGAATTTAACAATGATAGAGAAAATATGATTGTTATTGGTGTTAAAAAAATTGATAAAAAAATATTTGATGATTTGTGAAGATATTATGAAATTAAAAATATTACCTCCTACTCTACGTCCTAATAATCGTTATTTGGTATTAGATATAAAGTCCGAAGTAAAAATCTCAAAAGAAGAATTAGTTTCAGCTATTTGGTATGGATGTTTAAGGTTATATGGGGAATTAGAAACTAGTAGTTTTAACCTTTGGTTGATGAGATTTTATGATTTAAACAACTATTCTTCTAAAAATAGTAATTCAATTATGGATAATAATTTTAATAATGAAATTTCATATTATCATTTTAAGGCAGTTCTTCGTTGTCAAAGAGGTTTTGAAGATAATGTTCGTGGAAGCTTAGCTTTATTATCTAATTATAATAATAAAAAAATAGCCATAACAACTATAGGTATATCCGGGACTATAGCATCATCGATAGAAAAGTTTATTAACTAAGTTGTATATAAATATGAAAGGATAAAACATAAAAAAATATCTATCACTAAATCATGGAGGTTTAGTTTAGTTTTTGATTTGGATTTTTAATTTAAAATTTTTACATATATTATAAATATGCTTTTATAAATGTTATTATGAATTATATTAAAAATAATATGAAAGATTAATATTATAAAAAATTATTATGCCTAACATAAACAATATAAATAAAATAATAAAAAAATTCGTAATAATGTGTTTATAAATATTAATGTATATATAATATTTTAATTGCTAATATTATGTTTATCAAATTGTGTAATATATTATGTAATTATTAACTTATCCTCTATATTATTAAAGTAACTATTTAAATTATAATTTAAAATAGTAATTAAAGAAATCTTTTTTATATAAATAAACTTATATAATTATTTTTCATGGTTATTATTTATTTTTTATAAAAAATATATGAAATTGAAAATATATGAAGTTAATATATGAAATTTAAATTTATTTTAATAATTGATAGTTGACTATAACCATTAATATATATAAAAATAATTTACACTAATATATTATAAAAATAATTTAATTTTAATTAATATTTAATTTAATATTTATTAATTAATAAATCAAAATAACAATTAAAAATAACATTGCTAAAAAAATGAGAGGTATCAAAATATGCAACCTTTACAAAATGCTGGATATGATAGGGCAATCACTGTCTTCAGCCCTGATGGAAGACTATTTCAAGTAGAATATGCAAGAGAGGCAGTAAAAAGAGGTACTACATCTTTAGGTGTAAAATCAAAAGAAGGTATCGTACTTTTAGTAGATAAAAGAACTACAAGCAAACTTGTAGAATCAAAATCCATTGAAAAAATTTTTCAAATTGATGACCACATAGGTGCAGCTACATCTGGATTAGTAGCTGATGCAAGGGCATTAATTGAAAGAGCAAGAATGGAATCTCAAATTAATAAAATCACTTATAATGAACCTATAAGAGTCGAATCTTTAGCTAAAAAGATTTGTGATATGAAACAAATGTATACTCAAAATGGAGGAGTACGTCCATTTGGTTCTGCTCTTATTATTGGTGGAGTAAATAATAGTGGATGTAAATTGTTTGAAACTGATCCCAGTGGTGCTTTAATTGAGTATAAGGCAACAGCTATTGGTTCTGGAAGATCTGCTGCTATGGAAGTATTTGAAGAAAACTATAAGGAAGACATGACTATTAATGAAGCTATTGATTTAGCTCTTGATGCAGTTTATGATGCTACTGAAGGCAAAACTACTGCTGAAAGTGTTGAAATTGCGGTCATTGATAAAGAAACAAAAAAATATAGAAAAATTTCTGATGAAGAAGTATCAAAGCATGTTGATTTCCTTTTAGAAAGAAAAAATATTAATGATGAAGATGAAGAAATTGATGATGAAGAATAATTAAATTTTTAGTTAAATTCTAATTAAATATTATTAATATTAATTAATTTTAAATTAGTTTTAATTTAATTTTAGATTAATTTTTGTTTAATTTTAATTTAATTTTAATTTAATCTTTATCAATCTTTTTTAATTTGAGTTTTTAACTTATTAAAATATTAAATCGACTTATTTATTTAAATTATTTATTGTCATTAAATTTTTTATGTATTGTTATATTTTAAAGGATATTTAATTTTTTTATAATTATGTAGTCTTTAAAATTATTCGATATTTTAAAAAATTAGTTTTGATTAATCTGCTTAATAAATAGAGTTATATATTAATTAAGGAATAATTTAATATTAATTTATCTTTAAACCGATTATTAATTTATTATTTTAATAAGTTGATGACTTATTTATTAGTTTGATTTACTTTAGTAATTTAAAAGGTTATTATTTGGATATTTAAATTAGTATTTTTTATATTTGTAAAAATATTTTTTATATTTATTTAAAATCTATTAATATTACAAAAGTATTAGTTAAATTAATGTTGTTAAAATATAGTTAAATTAGTATTATTAAAATATTAGCTAACTTAATATTATTAAAGTATTTTTATCTTTTAATATATAATACTAATTAGATTTCTTTCATTTATTATAATACTATTATCTTAAGAACTTTTATTAATATTCTTATATTAAACAATTTATAATTAGAAATTAGATAAAGGATAATGAATATAGAGGAAAAATAATGGTAAATATTGATGAAGCTATTATAGCTAGGCTAGAATCTCATGGAGAGAAATTTGAAATTTTAGTTGATCCTGATTTAGCTGCAGACTTTAAAAATCCTGAAAAAGATAATGTTATTATTGAAGATGTTTTAGCTGTTGAAGAAATATTTAAAGATGCTAAAAAAGGAGATAAGTCTTCTGATGATGCAATGATTAAAGTATTTGATAATACTGACATTTTAGAAGTTGCAAAAGAAATAATTAACAAAGGCCATATTCAACTTACTGCACAGCAAAAAAGAGATATGCAGGAAGAAAAAAGATTAATGGTAATAAATAAAATAGCTAAAGAATCTATAAATCCTCAAAATGGACTTCCACATCCTGTAAACAGGATAGAAAATGCTATGGAAGAAACTAAGGTTAAAATAGACCCTTTCAAATCAGTTGATGAACAAGTACAAATTGTTCTGAAAGCTATAAAAGTTAAGATACCAATTAGATTTGAGCATGTCAAAGTTGCGGTAAGATTACCTGGCTCAGTTGCTGGAAATGCTTTTTCTGTAATATCTAAATTTGGCAAAATTCTTAATGAAGAATGGCAACAGGATGGTTCTTGGATAGCTATAGTTGAAATTCCTGGAGGATTGCAAGAGGATTTTAATCTTAAAATGGGTGAACTCTCTGGTGGGGATGCTGAAACTAAAGTTATTTAATAATTATTTAAAATCTAATAAGAATTTTTCATTTTCTTATTTGAAAATTAAATTTTTTATCATTAATAATAATTATTAAATAATTTTATAATATTTATTAATGACATATTAATGATATCATTGTTAATATTTGAAATTACATTATTAATATTTAAAATTATATTATTAATATTTAAAATTATAATATGATTTAATAATCAAAATAAATTATATTGCATGATGTTCATAAATTTTATTACCCTATGGGGGCATATTGTACATGATACACGTAGAAGACAAAGAATTAGTTGTTCCAGGACAAATATTAGCTGAAGAGGGCTTTTATTCTGGAAGAGGAACTTTCAAAGATGGAAATGCGGTCTGTTCATCTTTAATGGGTTTAGTTTCCCTCAGGAACAAAAAGATTAGTGTGATTCCTCTTAAAAGTAAATATGTTCCAAAAAAAGGTGATGTAGTAATTGGAGAAATTGATGACGTTCGTTTTTCAATGTGGGGAGTAGATATTAACTCACCTTACTCTGGAATATTACCAGCATCTGAAGTTTTTGGAAGAGAAAAAAAAGAACTTAGTAAAGTATTTAATGTGGGAGATGTTCTATTTTTAAGAGTTGTTGATGTAGATGAAGTTAAAAAAGTTAAGCTAGGTTTAAAGGGCCGAGGAATGGGCAAATTTAAAGGAGGAATTTTGGTTGATATTACTCCTACTAAGGTTCCACGATTAATCGGTAAAAAAGGGTCTATGATCAACATGATTAAGGATAAAACTAAATGTAAGATTGTTGTTGGTCAAAATGGGCTTGTTTGGGTTAAAGGTGAAAAAGGAATGGAACAGATCACTAAAACCATTATAAATTTAATTGAAGCCCAAGCTCATACATCTGGACTTACAAACAGAGTCAGAGATAAACTTTATCTTTTAGTTGATGGAAAATTACCTCAAGATGAAGAGTTTGAAATTACTTCTGATGATTTTGAACCATTAAATGATGATGATAATAATAATTCAAGAAATGGAAACAATCATTCTAATAATAAAGAAAAAAAATATGATGATGAAGAATTTGATGTATTAGAAAAACCAAAACTTGAAAATATTAAAGAAGAGATTGAAGCAGATTTAGAAGATGAAATAAAAAAGGGAGATACTGAAAATAAAAAAAGTACTTACTTAGATACTTTTAATCAATTTAAAGCTCAAAATTCATCTGATGCTAATAGCTTAGGTGAAATTGATAAAAATGATGTTGGTTCTCCTACTTTGAATATAAAAAATTCTTCTAAAAATGAAACTAATAATAGGATAAAACCAGTTACTACTTGGAGAAAAAGAAGTTAGATTTATCTTTAAAACATATTTTCGATTTAAAATAGTTAATATTTATATTATTCAGTTATTGTCTAATAGTATAGTTATTGATTCATTTTAATTACTATTTACTATTTAGTCTTTATTGAAAATTCAAAAATAAATGATTTTAATTAAGAGGTGATTATTATCACTAAGAATGACAAAAGGGATGACGGACGAGCATATGATGAAATTCGTCCTTTAAAAATTGAAGCAGGAGTATTAGAAAGAGCAGATGGATCTGCTTATTTGGAAGTTGGTGGAAATAAGGTTTTAGTTGCTGTTTATGGTCCACGTGAGTCTTATATTAGGAGATTACTAAAACCTAATACTGGGGTTATTAGGTGTAGATATAATATGGCACCCTTTTCAGTGGATGATAGAAAAAGACCCGGCCCGGACAGACGATCAACAGAAATATCAAAAATAACAGCTGAAGCACTTAGGCCTTCATTAATGTTAGAAGGATTTCCAAGGTCTATGGTTGATGTTTTCATAGAAATTATTGAAGCTGAAGGAGGAACTAGGTGTGCAGGTATTACTGCTGCTTCTGTTGCTTTAGCTGATGCAGGAATTCCTATGAAAGATCTTGTGGTTGGTTGTGCTGCAGGTAAAGTCAATGATGAAATTGTTTTAGACTTATCTGAAAAAGAAGATAAAGAAGGTCAAGCTGATGTTCCTATAGCTATGATGCCGAGGACTGAAGAAATTACTTTATTACAAAGTGATGGTGACTTATCTGAGAAAGAGTTTGAAAAAGCACTTGATTTAGCAATGGAAGGTTGCAGACAAGTTAATAAAGTTCAAATTGAAGCTCTTAAAACAAGATATGCTCAAGATGTTGAATCTGAAAGCTAATTTTATGTGAGTGATTTATATGAATATTATACCTGAAATTACAAGAGAATGCATTACTGATCTTATTAATAATGATAAAAGAGAAGATGGTAGAAATCTTGATGAATATAGGGACATTATTGTTGAAACTGGGGTTATATCTAAAGCTGAAGGTTCTGCAAGAGTTAAAATTGGTAATAGTCAAGTTATTGTAGGTATAAAACCTCAAATTGGCGAACCATTCCCCGATACTCCTGATGTAGGAGTTTTAATGACAAATGGAGAAATGTTACCTATGGCAGATCCAACTTTTGAACCAGGACCTCCAAGTGAAACATCAGTTGAACTTGCACGTGTTGTAGATAGGGGTATACGTGAAAGTGGAATGGTTGATCTTGAAAAATTATGTATTGAACCAGGTAAGAAAGTTTGGATGCTATTTATTGATTTACATATAATTGATTTTGATGGAAATCTTTTTGATACAGCTACATTAGCTGTAATGAGTGCGCTTCTAAATACCAAACTGCCTGAAGCTAAAATGGTTGATGGTGAAATTGTCGTTGATAATGAATCTACATCTGGTTTACCTTTGAAAGACAAAGAAGCTATGTGTACTTTTGTTAAAATAGGAGAAAAAATGGTTTTAGATCCTGCCCTAGATGAGGAAGCAATATTGGATGCTAGACTTTCAATTGGAATAACTGAATCTGGTAGTATATGTGCTATGCAAAAAGGTGGAGACCATACATTGACAAAAGAAGATATTTTAGGAGCTGTTAAAACAGCATATTCCAAGGTACCTGATTTATTAGAAAAAGTTAAAAATGCTTAAATAGCATTTTAACAATCTAATTTTTCTTTTTGATTAAATTATAAAATCTTCATTAGCTTATCATAATTTTTAATTAATTATTTAATTTTATTAATATCATAAATTAAATAATATCTATTAAATTCTAGATCAAATATTCATTATTATCTATTAAATTTTAGATTAAATATTAATTATAAATTTTAGATTAAATATTAATTATTATTTATTAAATTTTTGATTGAATATTAAATAATATTTATAAATTTTAAAATATATATTAATTCTTTATTTTATTTTAACAAATATTTAATTAAATTTTATTAATCTTTAATCTAAAATAAAATCTTAGTGGCCTTAATAATAATATTTAGAAAAATTATACTTAAAAACATTAACTTTATATACTATTTAAGACCAATTTATTATATCATATGAATTTTAATAATTAAGGAAATAGTTATAACTAATAAATAAATTTCCTTGGATATTTTTAGTTTTATACATATTCATAATGGTTATTTTAAAAAATAATTTATTTTAAGTTTACAAAAGTGATATTATGGCAAGAACAAAAAAAGTGGGAATTACAGGAAGATTTGGAGCAAGATACGGAAGAAAAGCTAAAAGAACTGTAAAATCCATTGAAGAAAACATGAAAAAGAAGCATGTTTGTCCTAAATGTGATAGACCAGCTGTTAAAAGACAAGCTGTAGGTATTTGGAAATGTAGTAAATGTGGTACTGTATTTACTGGTGGAGCTTATGTTCCTCAAACTCCAATGCTCAAAACAGCCACTAGAAACATTAAGAGGGTAGTCGGAGGGGACTAATTGTATAAATGTTCTGAATGTGGAACTGAAATTGATCCAAAAAGCTACATGGAAAACAAATGTCCAAAATGTAGATATAGGATTCTCTTCAAAAAAGTTCCAGCTGTTAAAAGGAATATTAAAGCAAGATAATTACTTAAATATTAAGCTCAAAATAATTATTTAAATATTAGCTATACATTTATTTATCTAAAAATAATATAATAGCTTTATATAATTAATTATTAAATTTTTTATTTATTAATAGCTTGTTTTAATGATATTATTTATTCAACTATTTATTTTAGATTGATTAGTAGATATCGATTAATATTTAGTTTATAAAATATTAATTTCATATTTATCTATATCTTAAATATTAATATCTATTTTTAATTACTAATTTTTTAAAATTAATCTATGATTTAACAGATTTATTTAATACTATCATTTTAGTTTTTAAAATTTTTAAGACAAATTTTTAAGATTAATTTTTAAGATTAATTTTTAAGATTAATTTTTTAATTATTTTTCTTCTTATAAAATTTTTAGATATTCATTTTTCATTATAATGTATTTTAAAGGATTTTTATGTTAATTTCAACTTCAAGAAAACCATCATCAAAAACTCGTGCTTTTTGTAAAAATTTATCACATGCTCTTGATACAGATTATGTAAATCGTGGTAAAATGAGTATGAGAGAATTACAATTGAAATCTGCTACTTCGGGTCTAAGGAATATAGCTTTAGTTTATGAAATGAAAGGTAATCCAAGTAAAATAACTTTTTTTTCTAATGATGGTGAGGAATTATTAGTTATTCTAGGATCAGTAAATACAACTAACAGACGTTTACATATAAAAACCTCTGAATTATCTTTTAAGTCAGAAATTCCAGAATTAGAGATCCTCAGTGAAATTTTACCTATTGATGAATCTAATAAGGATTATAATAAAAATCATATTCATGTTGAAAAATTAGATTATGAATATGATGATGAAGTTGAAGATTTTAATAAAAGAATAGCTACTATTCATTTCTATAATAGAGATGGTGAAGATACAGGACTTAAAATCAATGTAAGAAAAATTATTATATTGTAATATGTTTATAAATCAGGTGCATATTTAATATTTTTATTTAATTTAATTCTTTTATTCTTAATATTAATTTTATAATATTAATTTTATATATCAATTTATTGTATATTAAATATTATATTAATTATTAAATTATTAATTAATTTATTAGCTATTAATTTATTATTTATTAGCTATTAATATATTATTTATTAGCTATTAATTTATTATTTATTAGCTATTAATATATTATTTATTAGCTATTAATTTATTATTTATTTATGGAGGAGTTATTATTTCAGAAAGTTCTTTCAACACTTTAAATTCAGTTAAAGGCAATATCATCATAGATTTAGAAAGTGAAAAAGTTGCTAAAATTGTTTTTGACTCTGTTTTATTAGAATTTGATTCTTCTCCAGATTATAGGTCTAAAATGAATATTACTTTAAATAATACTGAACTTATTATAAATATTAAATCTGAAGATGCAACTTCTTTTAGAGCTTCTATAAACTCTGCTATTAAATGGATTAGTTTAGCAATAGATATTAATGATTTAGTTGAAGAATAATAAAATTTATATTTATATTAGATAATAATAAATACTATAATAAATATACTTTTTTATACTTTTTTACAAGTTTTTTATTTATTATAAAATTAAAACATTGAATTGTAAATTAAGTATATTTTATTAGAATAATCATTAAATTTATATAGGTATTTATTATAATTAAGTAAATAGCTATAGAAATAAATAAATTAATAGCTAAATTAAGCTTTCAATTGATTAATATATTATAATATATTAATATCATGGGCTAAATTTGTTATTATATTTAGTTTTTTTATCATAAAATAATAAAGGTGAAAATATGGAAGTACCTCAAAATATACAACATCAATTAACTCAATTTCAACAATTACAACAGCAAGCTCAAGCTGTAACTGTACAAAAACAAAATTTAGACATTCAAATTCAGGAAACTGAAAGTGCTCTTGAAGAATTAAAGAAAACCGATGAGAATGCTGATGTTTTTAAAACTGCTGGAAATTTATTAATTAAAGTAGATAGAAATGAAATTAATGAAGAACTTGAAGAAAAAATAGAAACTCTTAAATTAAGAGAAAAAACAATGACTAGACAAGAAGAAAGAGTCATGAAAAAACTTCAAGAGATGCAATCTTCAATTCAAGAAGCTATGCAAAATCAAGCACAATAAATAGTTTTAATAATTATAATAGTTTTAATAATTATAAAATTTATTCAGTTATAATAAAATTATTGTAATTTATATAAATTTTTTATTTTTATAAATCTGAAAATGAAGATTTTAATTTAATGAAAGTTTTTTATTTTTATAGGTTTTAAAAACGAATTTTTTATTATTTATTAGCTATTTTTATTAGCTATTTTTATTAGCTATTTTTATTAGCTATTTTTATTTATTATTTTATTTACAAATTTTATCCCTTAAATTATTAATTGGGGATATAATTAGGATGTTTTAATTTGAACAAACTTAAAAAATTATCTCAAGAGGATTTAGACACTATATCACAATATTTTTCGGATAAAGCTAATGAAATTATTTTGTCCAAAATTCCATCAAAAGAAGTTTTAGATTTAGATCTTGATATTGATGCAACTTACGATGGTGAGGAATTAGATATTAATATTGATGTTGATATTGCTCTTGATGAGCTTTCTAAGATTAAAAATGATGATATTGAAATTGCTATTGAAGAATCTTATAAGCAATTGGATATATTTATTGACGAAAATTACCGAGAATAATATTTTATATTATTTATTTAACTTGAAGATTCTAATCTACTAATAATATAATTTTTTTTATTTTTGAGATTTTAGTTTTATTTTAATCAGTTTTAATTATTTTTATCCACTTTAAACTATTTTCTAATTTTAAACTATTTTCCAATTTTAAAATATTTTCCTATTTTAAAATATTTTTTAATAACTTTTTACTAAATCTTGATTTATATTAATTCTTTTGTCTTTAATGAAAATTTATGATTAACTTAATTTTATTTTAATTTTATCAACTTCATTTTATAAAATCTCAAGTAAACTTTAAATACTATAAAGTTTATATTATAAGTATGGGTCCAACTCCTTAGTTTATCATAACATGAACTATAATATATTAGATTTGGGGTGTTTCCCCAATCTATTATAAATGGGGTTTTTTATTTTTTTATTTATAAAATTAGATTTTTTATAGATTTTTTACTTTTTCTATTCAATTAGCTATTCTCTTTTTTAAATTATTATATCAATTAGTTTTTATGTTTAATATAAAAGTTTCTATTGGCTATTTTTATATTTAATTTATATCTAAAAATCTAAAATTTTTTATACTAGAAATTACAAAATTTCTATATTAATATTCTATATCATCATATACAATTTTCTAATTCTACTTTTGTGATAAAATGAAAAGATCAACTTTGATTACAATAATATTGGCTCTTATATTAATTTTTGGAGCATATTTATGGGGAATGACTCAAATTAGTCTTGTAGAGCCAGTTGGACGCCTTACAATAACAAAAATAGGTAATCCTGACATGTTTCCAGATCATGGTAATGCAGAAGTACTTGGTGATTATGCTGCTAAAACTGGTTCAAAGTGTGTTCTAGTAGTTCATTATGGTGGAGATTCTAATTATCGTCAATTCGTTCAAGAAAGTCCACTTTCTTCATCTGGCGAAGTTAAGATTATAGAATTAGCATTTGTGGATCCTTCGACATATAAAACCTATGTTGATTGGGGAGAAGTTTTTTATACTTTTATGTTTGGGATTCCTGAGGATAGGTATACTTATCGTGCAGATGGAATATCCTTCCAAACTCTTGATGAAGCTTTAGCGTATGTTGATCAAGAAGCTAAAAATTATGGGCAAGAAGGACCTATTCCGATGTTTTATCATGGAACTGTAAGGCAAGGAGGCCCATACCTTAATCCTGGTTGTGGTTTTCCACTTTATACTCAAATATCTTGGAAACAGTATGGTCGTTTTGGTGCATATTATTATGTTGCAAAAGGTTTAATTTGGCCTTATTTATCTAATAGGTATTATCCTTATGAGATTAGCCATTTATCTGATTTGCAAAAGTTATACAATGAAGGTAACCTTGATTATACAGCTATTTGATTATTTAATCTCTTCTTTGATTTATTTTTTTTATATTATATTTTAACTATTTTTTAGGCCTCTTTTATTTTTTATACCTCTTTTATTTTTTATATTATTTTTTAATTTTATTCATTTTTCTTCTATTCTATATTTTTTTATAAATAATTATAATTCAACTATGAAAAATTTTTAGGTAAACCTAAACATTTATATAGGATGAAGATATTATATTAATCTAGTTTAGGTATACCTAAATTAAATAATTTTTAAAATAATTTTTGTTCACCTAATTTTATCTAAACATTTATATACTAATTAATAGAAATATAAAATTGTCTTTAGGTATTCCTAAATAAAAAATATTATTTAGGTATGCCTAAATTTAAAATAATATTTGGTTTTAACTAAATATATTTGTTCTAAATATAATAAAATCGATTTAAATAGGATTTAATAATATTATTTATCTATTTATTTCATATAAGCCATTATTTAGGCATTACTAAATTTTATTATATTTAGGATTTTTAAAAATTTTTATAAATTTCTAATTAATTTAAATTAAAAGGTGTGAGAAGGTGAAAAGATGGAGGAAAAAAAGATTAATTCAATAAAAACATTAAATGAACTTAAAAACGGTGAAAAAGGGACTATTGTTTCTTTTTCTGATAGAGGGGATGTTGAATTAAAGAGACATCTTTTAGGCATGGGATTTGTTAAAGGTTCTGAAATCACTTTAGAAAAAATAGCTCCTTTAGGAGATCCTATTAAATTTAGATTAAAAGGATATTCTATATGTCTTCGTAAAAATGAAGCAGAAAATATCAAAGTTGAAGTATTGAACTAATATATATTTTTAATATTCTAAATTATTATAAATTATTACTAAATAATGAAATAATTATTAATGGATTCCATATTTATTATATTTAATATTTATTTATAAAATATATCTATATTTTAATTAAATAAGTTTGTATTTTAATGAAATTGGTTTATATTATAATTAAATAGAGTTATATTTTAATGGAATAGTTCTATAATTTAATGAAATATTTTTTATATTTTCATTAATCTTTTTATATTTTTTATAAAATTTTTGTATTTTTTAGAAAGGTAGTCATAACAATAAATTTTTATAATTATTTTACAATTTTCAGTTAGTTATAATTTATTAAAATATTAAAAATTATATATTTCGTACTTGATTTTTCCATAAATTTATCATTTTTAGTAAGGTGGAAAATTAATGAATAATATAAAAGTAGGGTTAGCTGGAAATCCTAATGTGGGTAAAACAACTTTATTCAATCAATTGACTGGTCTTCGGCAACATGTTGGAAATTGGCCAGGTAAAACTGTAGAAAAAGCAGAGGGGCATCTAAATTTTAATGATTCTAGAATCGATGTAATTGATCTTCCAGGAAATTATGCACTTAGTGCTCATTCTATTGAAGAAATAGTTTCTAGAGATTTTATTGTTGATGAAAGCTCTGATGTTATTGTCAATGTTATTGATGCAACCAATATTGAGAGAAATTTATATTTAACTACTCAAATGATGGAATTGGGCGCAAATTTAGTCATTGCTCTTAATATGAATAAATTTGCTAGAAAAAGGGATTATAATATTGATATAACTGAATTATCTGAATTATTAGGAATTCCGGTAGTTGAAATTGAAGCTAGAGATAATACTGGTAAAGATGAACTGTTAAAAGCAGTTCAAGAAGCTGTTAAAAATCCTATAGATAGTAGCAAAAAATTAGTATATGGTAAGGAATTAAATGAACATTTAGATGATCTTAAAGCATTAATTGAAAAAAATAAAGAATTAATGGATGTTCCTTCTTCTTGGACAGCTATAAAACTATTAGAAAATGATGATATAATAATTGAAAAAGTTAAATCTTCTTCAAATTTCATTGAAATATTTAATGAAGTAGAAAAAGTTAAAAAACATTTTCAAGATGTTTTTAATGAAACTACTGAAGAAGTAATAGCTAATTATAGGTATTCTTTCATTGATGGTCTAGTTAAAGAATCAATAACAAAACCAGAAATAGAAAAACAATCACTCACAGAAAAAATTGATAGGGTTGTTACTAATAGATTTTTGGGTCTTCCAATATTTTTAATTATAATGTGGGCCATATTTCAGATTACTTTCACTGTTGGAGCACCATTCCAAGATCTTATTGATGCGGGATTTGTAATGCTTGGAGATGGTATAATTGCGGTTCTTGGTGAAACTTGGCTTTCATCACTACTTGTTAATGGTATAATTGGTGGTGTTGGTGGAGTACTTGTATTTTTACCAGTAATATTTCTGATGTTTCTAATGATTAGTATTCTTGAAGATTCTGGATATCTTGCAAGAGCTGCTTTTGTTATGGATAAACTTATGCATAAATTAGTAGGTCTTCATGGAAAAGCATTTATTCCAATGATATTAGGATTTGGTTGCGGAGTTCCAGGAATTATGGCTACTAGGACAATGGAACATGAACGAGATAGAATTTTGACTATGATGATAATTCCATTCATGTCATGTACTGCTAGACTGCCAGTTTACGCATTATTCGTAGCTGCTTTTTTTACAGCTTTTCAAGGAGAGGTTATATTTTCTTTATATCTTTTAGGAATAGCTGTGGCTATTATTGTAGCAGCAATACTTAAACGTACAACTTTTAAAGGAATTACTAGTCCTTTTGTTATGGAATTGCCTTCATATAAATTACCTTCTGTAAAAGGAGTTCTTATTCATACTTGGGAAAAAGGCTATGGATTCATTAAAAAAGCAGGTACAATAATCCTTGCAGCATCTATAATTGTATGGATATTAAGTAGTCTGCCTATGGGAGTTGATTATGGATCACAAGAAAGTGTAATTGGTCAAATTGGTACTGCAATATCTCCAATTTTCGGACCAATTGGATTTGGTGAATGGCAACCTGCAGTAGCACTATTATTTGGAGTAGTTGCTAAGGAGGTGGTTGTAGGAACTTTCAGTTCCCTGTTCGGAGTAGCTGAGGAAGGATCGGGAATTGAATCAGCTATGCATGAAATATTCACACCACTTTCAGCATATTCTTTCTTGGTGTTTGTGTTGTTATATGTGCCGTGTTTTGCAGCTTTAGGTACTATAAAACAAGAAACAAACTCTTGGAAATGGCCAATTTTCATGGTAGTTGTTACAACAGTAACTGCATATATCGTATCGTTTATTATTTATCAGGGCGGTACACTTTTGGGCTTTGCCTAAATTTCAAATATTGAAAATTAGGATTAATAAATTTAAATTTTTTTATTAAAATTTTTATTTATTAATTTTTTTATTTTATTATAATTCTTATAATTTTTTATAATTTTTTTATTATAATTTTAATTTTATTATAATTTTTTAACAAAATTTGTTTTTATATTAAAAACTGAATCTTTAACATTAAAATTATTATTGATTGTATAATTTATTTTTAAAAAGATTATAAAAAATTATAAGAATTCAATTAAAAATTCAATTGAAAAATTTACATATTAAAAATTTATTATTTAATATAGAAAATTGTATATTATATATTTAATTACAGAAATTTATAATGGTGAAAAAATGCAATGTAGAATGTGTGGCTATGAATTTGATGAAAAAATTGTAGGTAAAAGTTGTCAAGGTTGTGGAAAAAAGGAGTGCCAAACAGTACATTGTCCTAATTGTGGTTACGGTAATTCACCTGAATATGAAGAAGAATTTAAATTTATAGGTTCTTTAAAAGATAAATTAAATTTTAAAAGAAAAAAAGAATAATTTAATTATTACTTAATTAATAATATCCTAATACATACTAATTTTAATAAGTATATTCTACTAATTATATCCTAATAATTATATCTTACTAATTGGATTTTAATAATTATATTCTAATAATCATATTTTGATTATAAAAATTTTAATTATAAAATTTTAATTATAGAATTTTAATAATAGGAGTTAATATTACTGGTATTTATTTACTTTATTTATCATTTGATAATATGAATTTTCTAGAAAAATCTCAATCTGTAATTATACTTTTTGCCATAATATGTGGTCTATTATTTGGTCAAATTGCTATTATTGGTAATAATGTATCTTATTTTATAATACCTTTTTTATTTTTAATGTTATTTGGAACATTTGGGTCTATATCGCTCACTGATTTCAAAAAGAGTTTTTCTAATTTCAAGTTTACAAAAATTAGTCTTTTAATGAATTTTGTTTGGACTCCTTTGTTTGCTTATATTCTTGGAGCTATCTTTTTAAATCAACATATTGATATTTGGATTGGATTTATCATGTTAATGGTAACTCCTTGTACTGATTGGTATCTCATATTTACTGGAATAGCAAAAGGCAATATCTCACTTTCTACTTCAATTCTTCCTTTAAATTTAGTATTGCAAATAATACTTCTTCCAGTATATTTACTTTTATTTTTAGGAGTTTTAGGATCTTTTGACTATGGAATTTTATTTGAAAGTATATTATTAATGGTTGTTCTACCATTTTTATTAGCTCAGATTGCTAGATATATTTTTAAAAATATTAAAAAATTAGAAGTTTATAAAACTAATTTCTTTAGTTTTTTTGAATCTTCTCAAATAATTTTTTTAAGTTTAGCTATTTTTTGTATGTTTGCTGCTAATGGGTATGTATTAGTCAATAATTTATGGGTTCTTTTTATTTTAATTATACCTATGTTTTTGTTTTTTATTATGAACTTTTTAATTGGTAGAATTATAAGTAAAAAATTGAATTTTTGCTATGAGGATTCTGTTAGTTTGGCAATGACTACTCTTGCAAGAAACTCTCCTATTGCTCTAGCTATTGCTGTAATAGCTTTTCCAAATCAGCCATTAGTTGCTTTATCATTAGTAATTGGACCTTTAATTGAGTTACCTGTTTTAGCCATTACTTCTCAAATTTTATTATATTCCATTAGGAATGAGATTTAATTTTTTACATTTTTTAATATTTCATGTTTTTTCACTTATTTTTAATTTTTTCTTTAATTTTGTTAATTTTCTGCTTTTATTTTGGCTTTTTTATTATCTGCTATTATAGATATTAATTTAATTTTAGAAATATTCATATATAATAGTTATAATAATCATATATAGTTATAATAAAAATATTAAAGCAAAACTTTTGATTAACTATATTATAATATATTAAATAATATTAGAATAATAATTTATATTTAGATATTTATTAATAGGTTATAGCTATAAATTTAGATATAATCATATTATATATAATTATAAATTTTTATTTGTGATAATAAAATAATAGGATTATCTTATAATATAATTGGTGGGTGTTTATAATTAATTATCAACTTAAAAATACTATAGGAAACATTTTTCAAGCATTATTGACGGTCTTTTTGTTTTTGATTATAGCAGATATAATGTTCTTAATTTTGGAGTCATTATTCCCATTTCAGCAAAATAATCAAAATATTGTTGCTAAATTTGATTTGATTATTTGTATAATTTTAATATTCTTTTTAGCTGTTAATTTTTTCTTTTTTAAAAATATTAAGAAATATTCATCAAATTTGCTGGTAATTATACCTGCAGTTATTCCATTTGAGTTTATATTTTTAATTATTTTTGGGCATAATATGGACCCATTAATATTTGGTATATTATATGTTTTAAGAATTATCCATTTAATTGCCTTGGTTTACACATTAAAATTTTTAGGATCTAAATTTATTTCATTTTCAAAGCAAAATGGGCTTGGTTATGGAATAATTGCAATTACCACGATTTTTATAGTTGGTTCTGTATTATTTTACATATTCGAATTTAATTTTAATCCTAATATTGTAGTATTTGAAGATGCAATTTGGTTTTCATTAGTTTCAATAACTACTACGGGTTATGGAGATATTGTTCCATTTACTTTAGCTGGAAGGGTCATAGCTGCTTTTTTAATTGTTAGTGGTGTTTCATTTGCTACATTTGCTACTGCATCATTAGCAAGTTCAATTTTCCAAAAATTCCGTGAAGAAAAAATTAGTAGGGACAAAGAAATTGATGAACAGAACAGACTTTTAATAGAAAAATTTGAAAAAAATCAGAAAGAGCTAATTGAGATAAAAGAAATGATTAAAAAATTAGAAAAATAGAATTTTTTCATTACTACCTTCTTTTTAATTGAATATGGGTATATTTGATTTAATTATTATTATATATCTCTTTATATACCTTTTATTTAATTATTTTGTATATTAGTTATGTAATTTTTTATCTGTATATTGATTGTGTAATTTATATTTGTATATTGATTGTGTAATTTATATTTGTATATTGATTATGTAGCTTTTTATTAGTTTAGCTTATGTTATTTTTTTTATCTATAATTATGTTATTTGCTTGTTTATATGTTTTTATTTTATTTTTCTTATTAATTTATTAAAATATTTACTTAATTATAATTGGAGTGTTTAAAATGATAGAAATAATTCCTGTTTTAGATTTGATGAGTTTCACCGCTGTTTCTGGAAAATCTGGAAATAGAGATAGTTATACTCCTCTTAAAACTATTTTTGCTTCAGATAGTGAACCTATTTCCATTACTAATAATCTTAAGTTAAATGGTGCAAAACAGCTTTATATTGCTGATTTAGATTTGATTGAAAAAAAAGGACATAATTTAGATAAAATTAAAATGTTGAATACAATTCTTCCAGTTATGTTAGATAGTGGTATAAAAGATATCAAATCTTTTGATTTTTATTTAGATTATGCTACTAAATTAATTGTAGCTACTGAAACTCTTGAATCTATAGAGGAATTGTACAAAATTTTTGATAAGTATCCAAAAGAAAGAATTGTTGTTAGTATTGATATTAAAAATAACAATATTTTATCTAAAAATTTTGAAATTGGTCTTAATGAATTTAAAAAAAATTTAATTGAAATTAATCCTAATGAAATTATATTGTTAGATATTTCTAGTGTTGGAACAGAAAAAGGATTTAATAAAACTTTGTTGAATAATTTTTCTTATTTTAAAGATAAATTAATTATTGGTGGGGGAATAAACAAAAAAGAAATTCATGAACTAGAGAATTTAGGAATAAAAAAAGCATTGGTTGGATCTGCATTACATAATGGGGATATAAAAATCATATAATCATAAATATAATATAATTAATATAATATAATATAATTATAATTAATGTAATTAGAAATATTGTATAATATAAGTAAAAATATTAATTTAAATAAAAAAATAAATATTTTTTCATTTATTTTATCATATGATAAAACTTAATACAATAAATGGACTTATAGCAGCTATTATAAATAATGCAGCCCCTATAATTGTTATTCTCTTTTCATTATCCATAATTCCTGATATTAATAGTAATACTCCAAAAAAGCCTAAAACTGCTGGAATAATATGTGAAAATATAAGTGTTCCTGTTGCCATTTTATCACATTGTTGATTTTAATTAATTAAAGTTAAAATTAAATATATAATTTTATTTTTATTAGATATATAATAACTACCTATCATTGGCAGTTTAAATAAAAATTTATATTGGATATTTATTATATTACAATAAAAATTTGTAATTTATTTGATATGATTTTTCATTTTTATTTAAATTTAATTCCTTATTTAGATTTACTATTTTTTATATTTTATTTAGATTTTTTATTATTTTATTAGATTTTTTACAATTTTATTTAGAATTAAATTTCAATGAACTTCTATATTTATTCTAGAAATTTATTTTTTATCATTATTAAATCTTTTTCTAACTATTATCTTTTATATATTTTTTAGAAAGTTTTATTATTAATAAAGAAAAAAATTATATTGATTAAAAATATTTAATGGTTAAAAATTTTTAATTAATCTATAAATTTTATGAAAGTTAATAATAATATATATTTTATCATTTGATATTGGTAATACTAAGGAGAATATATATGAAAAAAGGAACTGATGTTTTAAAAGAAGGCTTTGCAAAAATGACAAAAGGCGGAGTCATAATGGATGTTGTTAATGCTAATGAAGCAGCTATTGCTGAAGAAGCAGGTGCAGTAGCAGTAATGGCTTTAGAAAAAGTCCCAGCGGATATTCGTGCTAGTGGTGGAGTAGCTAGAATGGCCGATCCTAATAAAGTTAAAGAAATTGTTGAGGCTGTTTCAATACCAGTTATGGCTAAAGCTAGAATTGGTCATATTGCAGAAGCTCAGATTTTAGAGACTTTGGGCGTTGATATGATTGATGAAAGTGAAGTACTTACTCCTGCTGATGAAGAGTACCATATTAACAAAAAAGAGTTCACTATTCCATTTGTATGTGGAGCAAGAAATTTAGGTGAAGCATTACGTCGTATTGATGAAGGGGCTGCTATGATTAGAACTAAAGGAGAACCTGGAACTGGTAATATTGTCGAAGCTGTTCGCCATATGAGGATGGTTACTTCTGAAATTCGTCAAATTCAAGGTAAAAATGAAGAAGAACTTCGAAATTTTGCTAGATTTATTGAAGCTCCGTTTCCACTTGTAAAAGAAGTTGCAAAAATTGGTAAATTACCTGTTGTAAACTTTGCTGCTGGTGGTGTAGCTACTCCTGCAGATGCATCTCTTATGATGCAATTAGGATCAGATGGTATTTTTGTTGGTTCTGGTATTTTTAAATCTGAAAACCCAGAAGAGTTTGCAAAAGCTATTGTTGAAGCTACTGCAAATTATGATAAGCCAGAAGTATTAGCTGATGTTTCAAGAGGTCTTGGAGAAGCTATGAAAGGAGTAGAAATTTCTGAAATAGCTGAAAATGAACGTATGCAAGAAAGAGGATGGTAATTAATATTCATTATATTTATTAAATTAGTATATATTACTTTTTTTAATATTATTTATTAATTTACTATTTTTTAATTTTTTATTTATATAACTATTATTTTTTAATTTACTATTTTTTAATTTACTATTTTTTAATTTTTTCTTTATTAACTTAATACTTTTTTATTCATTAATTTGTAAATTATGTCTTTTTCTGCTTTTAAATTAAATCTAAAATATAATTACCCTCATGTTATCATATTATCCTAGTGTTATCACTATAATATTATTTTAAATATTATCCATATTAAAAACTATTTTTTATATTTTATTAATAATTTAAAGATTTAAAGCAGATATTTAGTTAAATTTATTAATAAATTTAAATATATTAATTAATGCATATTTATGTAATAATTAGTGCATATCTATGCATTAATATCATGTATATTTTGTGCTTGTAAATTTCAGAGAAAAAAAGTAAAAGTGATAATTCAGTAACAAATAGGATTAAAGCATTGAATATCTAATTTGATATTTATTAAAATTGAAAGGTTTGATGAGGATATTATATAAAAATTAATCTTAGATTTTTTCTATTATTAATTCTATTTTTATCCTCTAAAAACTGATATGGTTTAATTGGAACATATAATTAAATTATAGCTAATTTTATTTTATTCTATTTTACTTTTATAATATTCTATTTTTATTCAATTTTATTTTGAAATTTCATAAAATTTCTTAATTTATAATAGTTAATATAATAAATAATAGTTAATATAATAAATGATTATTTTATTGGTAATTTATATCTTTTTTATTTATTTTCTTATTATTTTTATTCTTATTTATTTTCTTATTATTTTTATTCTTATTTATTTTACTATTATTTTTATTATTTATTTTGTCTTTATTATCCAAATATATTATTAATATTTTATTTTAAAAATATAAAAAATATGTAAAAAATTCTATAAAAAATTCTATAAAAAATTTTATAAAAAATTTTATTGAAAGAACTAATATTAATCAAATATAAAAATAAAAAAATAGTAATTCTAGAAAAAACTTTATTAAATTTTCTCAATTTTATGTCAATTCTATTAAAAATTAGTAAAAATTATAAATATATTCAATAACATTGACTTATTTTTAAATAATTTCTAAAAATTTTTGGATATTATTAAAAAATTCTCATTATATGACATAATTAAATATACTTATTTTTAAATTATATCTAGACAAAACACCAAAAAATTTATATATAAAAAGATCCAATTTAATTACATAGGAAAAAGGTTTCCTATTTCCTAGAAGTGAAAGTATCAATATGGAAAAGAGATATAAATTTTATTATATTGAATTAATATTTTTTAATTAATATAAAATAAAAATAATTCCTCAATAACTTCTATTAAAAATAGAGAAAAAATCAATAAATTATTTTAAGACCAAATAAAATCTCACATAGATTTAATAAATAAACAAATTATCTCTTTTATCATATTGAAATAATATATTAGGAGAAATATAAGAAATTAGAATATCTATAAGAATTAAATTAAAAAATAAATTATAAAAATTAATGAATTAAATTATAATAACTTAACAAAAAAATAAAATCCATATCATGAAAATTATTTTCAAAATCCCGAAGTTTTGAAATGTGTTAATAGCTATCAAAATTAACAATAAGCTAAATTTAAGGGATTATACTATTAATAGTGTTTTTATAATACATTTAAATTAAAATAATATTCAATGATATTAATTTTATAAATTATTATTAATTTATTATAACAATAAATTTTAAAATTATAATTTTATTTAAATAATTAGTTCTAATATTGATTTTAATTATTTATTTCTCAATAGACTTTCACTATTAAAGAAATAAACTTAATAAGGTATATAGTACCATTGGCATATTATAAATGTCAAATAGGTATATTAATACCAAAAAAATAACAAGAGAAATAGATAGTATGGTAGATGTATTGAACACAGGGGATACTGCTTGGATACTTATATCAACAGTTTTAGTACTTTTGATGAGTGTTCCTGGTATTGCCTTTTTTTACGGTGGATTAGCAAAGAAGAAGAACGTTTTAAATACCATGTTTTTAACTTTGATTGCGTTTGCAATTGTAAGTATACTATGGGTAATTTATGGTTATCAGTTTGCATTTGGTGCAGATATTAATGGGCTGATCGGTTATCCGGCGAACCTATTGATGAGTGGAATCGGTGTAAATGATGTTAGTGGAACAATTCCTTCAATGTTATTTGTTGCATTCCAACTAACTTTTGCAGCATTAACAGCAGCACTGATATCAGGAGCTGTTATAGGAAGAATGAAATTCTCTGCATGGATAGCATTTATTATAATATGGATGACTGCTGTTTATGTCCCAATCGCCCACTGGGTATGGGGTGGAGGATGGTTAATGCAAATGGGAGCACTTGATTTTGCAGGAGGAACTGTAGTTCATATTTCCTCAGGTATATCTGCATTAGCATTAGTATTGATTCTTGGTAGTAGAAAAAGCAAAACATTATTACCTCATAACTTAGGATATTCTGTACTTGGTGCAGCATTCCTTTGGTTTGGTTGGATGGGATTCAATGGAGGATCTGCTTTAAGTGCCGGTGGACTTGCATCATCAGCATTACTTGTAAGTAATCTTGCAGCAGCTGTTGGACTTGTAACTTGGGTATGTATTGATACTATTAAAGAAGGAAAACCAACTGTGCTTGGTGCTATATCTGGTGCTATAGCAGGTCTTGTTGCTATTACTCCTGCAGCAGGATTTGTAGATGCTAGTGGAGCTATAGTGATTGGTTTAGGAGCTGCATTTGTTTCTTACTTCGCAATTACTTACCTCAAACCTCGTTTAGGATATGATGATGCTTTAGATGTATTTGGAATTCATGGAATGTCTGGTATATGGGGAGCAATAGCTACAGGAATATTTGCCGCACCATTCATTAATGAATTAGGAACTGGTTTATTATATGGTAACCCTGGACAATTAACAATTCAAATAATTGCTGTTGTAGCAACTTTAGCATATGCATTTGTAGTAACTATTATAATTGCAAAAGTCCTTGATTTAACTATTGGTTTAAGAGTCAAAGAGAAAGATGAAGTTGAAGGACTAGATACAAGACTTCATGAAGAATCTGGATATATGTTATAAAACAGAATATATCAATAGGATATTAACATTATATTGAAAAATTCATTATATTTAAAATTAATAATATATTCAAAAAAATAAAAATTAATAATATATTTGAAAAAATAAAATATGATATTTAAAAGATAAATTATAAAATAAAATATGATATTTAAATTTATTAATAAATATAATGTTTCAAAATGTTAAAAAGATATAACTGTTATTAAAACAAATATTATTAAAAAGTAAATTAAGGAGCTAAAATATGAAAAGAGTTGTAGCTATAATTAGACAAGAAAAACTAGAAGATGTTAAAAGTGCTCTTGTTTCTGTTGGCTGTGAAGGTATGACTGTTAATGAAGTTAAAGGTCGTGGAAAACAGCTTGGAATTAAAGAAAGTTACAGAGGTTCAAATTATTGCATAGATTTAATACCTAAAACACGTGTTGAAGTTGTAATAAAAAAAGAAGATCTGGAAAAAGTTTTAGAAACAATACAGGAATCTGCAAGAACTGGTGAAATAGGTGATGGTAAAATATTTGTATCATCTGTAGAGCAAGTTGTAAGGATAAGAACTGGTGAGGATGGTAGAGAAGCTGTTTAGAAATAAAATCTATTAAATTATAATGGATTATTTTTGTAAAAACGTTTATTTAGATAGAAATATTTTTAATTATATTTTTAATTATATTTTTAATTATATTTTTATTAATATTTTTAATAATATGTTAACTAATATTCTACTAATATCTTAAATAAATATTTCTTTTACTAAATAATTCTTTTTTTATTTAGAAAGATTTTATTCTAGTTTTTTATTAATATGGAGATGAATAAAGTTTTGGAACCTGTTTATACAAATATTATAATATTATTGATAATTTCTGTTATAACTGCAATTATTATTAATATTATTAACACCTGGGAGAAAAATTCAACTAATAATACTAAAAATCAAAAAAACTAAAATTAATAGATAATTTGATTTTATTATTAGGAAAATTTTTTTTCTTATTTTTTATTTAAATCATTAAGTATTAATTAATAATTATAATTAATTTTTAACTAATTTTAATATTTTATACTAATTTTAATAACACTAATTTTAATAGCTACTATTAATTATTAATTAATACTTAACATAATTTTATAAGATATTTATTTTTAAAGAATTAATAAATTTTTTTTATAATGCCATTTTTTTAATTTAAAATTATTATTTAATATGCATTTTAATATAAAATCTATTTTTAATTTATTTTTATATAAAATTTCACTAGATTATAATATTATAATTCTTAAAAATAGAATACGTTATTATTTTATTTCTAAAATATATTTTAAATTTAAGTTTACTGGAATTTTATAAAATAATATTTAATTATATAATTATTATAAAATTAATGCTTAATTCATTGATTATTATAAAATTAATAATCAATTAATGGATTATTATAAAATTAATAATTAATAAGAATGATTAATTATATATAATCTCAAATGAAACATATAATTAATGATAATTCTCAAAAAAGCAAAAAGATCATGGGAACTATACCCTATTGGAAGTCCTAAAGGAGCTTTGAATACAAGAAGGACTCCTGATTTTATAGGAATTATAAAATTTAAAGAAACTCCGAATGGATTGTCTATAAATAAATTCATAGCTAAATACCCTCAAGATGAAGAAAAATTGCTTCCTCCAAGTGAAGCTATGAAATTACTTAAGAAACAAGTAGTATTCTTAGTATCAAAAGATCAAAAAATAGAAGAATTCCTCACATCTCATGGCATACAAACCAGATTTACAAAAATATGTTCTCATTGTGCATATGAGGGATATATAACTATAATAAACAGTAATTTTAGCTATGATTACCACAATCAATTAATATGTAAAACCTGTGCAGAAGATACTATAAAAAGGGAATTAAAATTACAAGGATATGATAAAAAAACTTATAAAAATTTTAAAAGGATTTTGAATAAAACAGGAAATCTAAATGAAGTTTTAAAAATAATTGATCATAAATTTGATCCATTAGCTAACACTAATTTAACTCTTTTTGATAAGATCACTGTTAAAAAGTCAAAAATTCCCAAGATACCTATCAAAAGACTTAAAATTCCAAATAAATTTAAAAAAGTCCTTGATAAAGATGATAATAATTATTTATTGCCTATACAATATTTATCTATAAAAAAAGGACTAATGAAAGATAAAAGTTTACTTGTTGTTTCAGCAACAGCAAGTGGAAAAACATTGGTAGGAGAATTAGCAGGGATACCAAAGGCATTAAATGGAAAAAAATTTATATTTTTAACCCCTCTCGTTGCATTAGCTAATCAAAAATATAGGGACTTTAAAAAGAAATACGAACCTCTTGGACTTAAAGTATCTATAAAAGTAGGGATGAATCGTGTAAAAGCTAAAGAAGAAATTAAATTTCCGGAATCAAATTTAACTGATTCTGATATTATTGTTGGAACTTATGAGGGAATTGATTTTTTACTACGTTCTGGAAACTCATCTGCATTAAAAGAATTAGGTACTGTCTTAATTGATGAAATTCATACTTTAGATGATGAAGATAGAGGAATAAGATTAAATGGGATGATTAAAAGAATCGAAAAAATATATCCTAATGCTCAAATTATTGGCTTATCTGCAACTATTAAAAATCCAAAACAACTATCTAATGAATTTAAAATGGATTTAGTGGAATATGATCAACGTCCTGTTCCTCTTGAAAGACACCTTGTTTTTGTAAAAAGTGATATTGAGAAAAGAAACCTTATTAGAAAATTAATTATAAAAGAATTTAATCATAAATCTTCTAAAGGTTTTTCTGGTCAAACTATTGTTTTCACAAATTCTAGAAGAAAAACTCATCAAATTTCTGATTATTTAACTAGAAAACAAATTAAATCAGCTGCATATCATGGAGGGTTATCTTATTTTAAAAAAGAACGAATTGAAAAAGATTTTGCCAATGGAAAAATTTCAGCAGTAGTCACAACGGCAGCTCTAGCAGCAGGTGTTGATTTTCCCGCTTCTCAAGTAATTTTTGAGACTCTTATAATGGGAAATAAATGGATTTCAGCAAATGAATTTTCACAGATGATTGGAAGAGCAGGAAGGCCTACTTATCATGATAGGGGAGTTGTATATTTACTCCCAGAAATATCTAACAAATTTGATAATGAAAGCGAAGAATCAATGGCTATTTCATTACTTGAAAGTGATGTAGAAAAAGTTCACATTGATTATAATGAAAGTGATTTATTAGAACAATTATTAGCTGATGTATGTTCCTACTCTTTAAATAATACTAAGGATATTAATGATTTTTATAAAAATATACAAATTCCTATAAATATAGAAATGGCTATTAATGAATTATATGATAAAAAATTAATTAAGATGAATGAATTAAATAGTAAAAAGAAAATTAAGCTTAATAAATTAAATGATATTAAGCTTAATAAATTAAATGATAAAAAACTAATTAAATCAAATAATGAAAAATTTATCAATGAAAAGATAATGCCAACTAAATATGGAAAAGCTGTTTCCATGTCTTTTTTATCAATTGAAAATGGGGAATTTATAAAAAAATCATTAAATAAGCTTTCTAAAATTCTAAAAAAACAAAATAATAAAATAATAAAACTTAAAAAAAATAATAAAGAAAATAAAAATTTAAATAATATTGATAAAAAGATTTCTGAAAATTTAATTAAAAAAGACAATGAATCATTTAAAAATAAGAATGAAAATAAGAATAATAAAAATAAGAATGAAAAGAATAATAATAAAAATAATAATAAAAAGAATAAAAATAATGTTAATATAGAAATTAATAATGAAATAATCAATATAGCTATTGATTTGGGATATTATGAAAATGCTTATATCGCCCCATCTGTTCACAAACAAATAGTGAATGCTTTAAAAACAAATTTTTCAACAAGATTATTTTCTGATTCAACTTTAGATATAATCTCTTCTGGAGAAACTATAGATAAATTAGATAAAAAATTCCAGGAAGCTCTATTGAAGATTCAAGTAGACTTTTTAAGATGTGAGTGTGAAGAAAAACCTTTTTGTAATTGTTTAAGTATAGGAATTTCTAAATTTATAATAAATGAAAGATTAAAAAGAAAAGACCCTACAGATATTTCTAGAAAATTATTAAAACATTATCAAATTCAAACATATCCTGGAGATATATTTTCTTGGCTTGATAATCTTATAAGAAATTTAGAAGCCATTGAAAGAATAGCTAGTGCATATAACCAAAAAAAATATGCAAATATAACCAGAAAAATAATAAAAAGAATAGAAAAGGGATGATTAATAAATATTCTATATACAATTATAACTAATTTTTAGAAATAGTATTCTATATAAAATTATAATTAATTTTTAGAAATATTTAATTTTTAGAAATATTATTTTACAGAAAATATAATTAATTCTAAGAAATATTTAATTTTTAGAAATAGTATTCTATATAAAATTATAATTAATTTTTAGAAATATTATTTTATAGAAAATATAATTAATTCTAAGAAATATTTAATTTTTAGAAAAGAAGTTTAATTATTTTTTAAAATCAATTATTCATATCCTGATAACAAATATAATAACAAATTCATATTATCTAACAAATTTTTTAGTATTTATTAAAATTTCAATTTTAATAAATTATTATATAAATTAGCTTAAATATAATAAATATAAATATTAATATGAATAAAATTAATTATGATAAAAATAATATTATAAAAATGATATTGAAAGTATTATAATTAAAATCTTGATATAATTTACTGTTAGATAAGTTTAGTAGTATTGAATAATTGGTGATAAATTGAATCCTATAAAAAAAGGAAATCTTATGGTTATATTATTGATAGCTCTTTTAGCATTTGGCTTGAGCACAGTGGTAGCATCTTTCACTAATGGGGATTTAATTTTAGGAATGTTAAATATTACTAAAAATAATGAGAGTACAGAATTAATAGCTGTTTCAGATGGAAATTTTACGGCTTTAACAGCTAATCAAGCTATTATTAAAATTGAAAATAATACTAATAAAACTAATGATACAAACAGAACTAATAGAACAAATACAACGAATATAACTAATTTTTCTCTAGATTAATTTCTAGATTAAATTTATGAATTAATTAATTTAAACTATTTTAAACTATTTTAAACATATAAAATTATTTTAAACACATCAGTTTAAATATTAAATCATTTTAATTAATCTAATGGACTAATTAGATTAATATTTTTTAATCAATTTATATTAGATTAATTATATTAAATTAATATATTGGGCTAATTTATATTAGATTGATTTATATAATTGTTTAAATTTAATTCATTCATATTTAAATTTATTAATTTTTGTTTAGTTATTATTTTTGTTTAGTTATTATTTTTGTTTAGTTATTATTTTTGTTTAGTTATTATTATGAATCTTTTAATAAATTTATTTTTATTAGATGAATTTATTTATCTAATTAAGATTACTCAAATTAACTAAATTGACTGAGATGATAAAATGGTTGATAAAAATGAAATAGGGGCTAAAATAAAAAATTTAAGAGAGTCTCGAAAGATCACAAAAGAAGAATTATCTAAAGAAACTAATATAAGTTTAGAACTTTTAAATAGTATAGAAGAAGGAGAAGTTGTACCTTCATTAACACCAATTACAAAAATTGCAAAAGCCCTTGGAGTTCGTTTAGGAACTTTTCTAGATGATGCTCCTAAAAATGATCCATTAATTGTTAAAAAAGGCGAAATTAATAGTGTTGTTTATTTTTCTGGTGAAGAAAATCAGACTGATGTAAGTGCTTTGGAATTTCACTCTTTAGGAGCAGGTAAAAACGATCGACATATGGAACCATTTATTATAGATGTTCATACTGAAGATGGTGAATTTAATCTATCTTCTCATGAAGGTGAAGAATTTATATATGTTCTTGAAGGAGAAATTGAAGTTAAATATGGTCAAGAATCTTTTGTTGTAGCTAAAGGCGATAGTATTTATTATGATTCAATAATTCCTCATCATTTACATTCTCATAATGGTGAAATTTCTAAGATTTTAGCTGTTGTATATACTCCTTTTTAATATATGATGGGAAATATAGGCTTTTAATCAATAATTTGATGTTTTTAAGGCAATATTGTAATTTTTTTAAAGTAATGATTAATAATTAGTGATAATAATGTTTAAAGACTGTGTAACTCCTAGATTTGGAAATATAGATGGATTAAGACATGTAAACAATACTGTTGTAGCAGATTGGTTTGAAATTGGAAGAAATGGTATTTTTCGATATTTTACTCCTGATTTGGACCTTAGCTATGAAAAATGGAAACTTATAATGGTTAGAACTGAATTTGATTTTGTTTCACAAATGTATTTTGGGACAGATGTTGAAATCAGAACATATGTTTTAAAAATTGGAAATTCTTCTTTTACTACTGGCCATGAAGCTTGGCAAGATGGAGAACTTAAATCTAAAGGAAAAGCAGTTATTGTTCATTATGATTTTATTGAAAAAAAATCTGAACCCATACCTGATGAAATTAAAGAAAAATTAAAAGAGCATTTAATTAATGAAGAAGATATTGGGAAACCATAATTAAATAATTTATTAATTAAATATAAATTCAAATAGAATATATGTCCAAATAAAATATAAATTTAAATTAAACAATTTTCAAGTGATTATATGGTATTTTCTGAAGACACTATAGGAGAATTTTTTGAGAAACAAGTTAAAGCTCATGGTGATCAGGAATTTTTAGTTTATCCTGATAGGGATTTAAGATTCACCTATAAAGAATTTAATGAACGAGTTGACATGTTAGCTAAAGGCTTACTCTCAATAGGAATTGAAAAGGGCGATCATGTTGGTATCTGGGCAAAAAATGTTCCGGACTGGTTAACTTTCTTATTTGCAACAGCTAAAATTGGAGCAGTCCTTGTTACTGTTAATACTGCTTATAAAAGTCATGAATTGGACTATATTCTTAAACAATCTGATATGAAAGCTTTAGCTATAATTGATGGTTTTAGGGATATTAATTATATAAAAACCGTTTATGAATTAGTTCCTCAGCTAAAAGAACACCCTAGGGGCAAATTAAATTCTCCAGAATATCCTCATTTAAAATCTCTTATCTATATTGGACAAGAAAAACATAGGGGTATGTATAATACTAATGAATTAATGTTGCTTGGTAGACATCAAAGTGATGATGAATTAAATAAGGTTAAAGAAACATTGAATAATGATGATGTTATCAATATGCAATATACTTCTGGTACAACTGGATTTCCTAAAGGTGTAATGTTATCACATAGAAATATTTTAAATAATGGTCATGGTATTGGACATAGGATGAAATTTACTGAAAAAGACCGTTTATGTATTCCAGTCCCACTTTTCCATTGTTTTGGGATTGTTTTAGGTGTTTTAGCTATTTTGACTCATGGTGGAACTATGGTAATGGTAGAACTATTTGATCCTCTTTTAGTATTATCTGCTATTCAAAAGGAAAAATGTACTGCGGTTCATGGTGTTCCAACTATGTTTATTGCTGAATTAACTCATCCAATGTTTGATATGTTTGATATGTCTAGCCTTCGAACTGGTATAATGGCAGGTTCGACTTGTCCAATCGAAACTATGAAAGAAGTTATGGATAAGATGAATATGACTGAAATAACTAGTGTATATGGATTAACTGAATCTTCTCCAGGAATGACTCAATCAAGTGCCGATGATACTATTGAAAGGAAGGCAAACACTGTTGGAATAGCTTTTGATGATGTAGAAGTTAGAATTGTTGATCCTGATACTAATGTAGAGTTAAAACCTGGTGAAACTGGCGAAATATGTTGTAGGGGTTACAATGTTATGAAGGGCTATTATAAAATGCCAGATAAAACCAAAGAAGTAATTGATGATGATGGATGGTTACACAGTGGGGATTTAGCTACTGTTGATGAAGATGGTTATTTTACTGTTGTAGGGCGTAAAAAGGACATGATTATTAGGGGAGGGGAAAATATATACCCTCGTGAGATTGAAGAATTTTTATATACTATTGATGGTGTTCAAGATGCTCAAGTTGCAGGTATAGCAGATGAAAAATATGGAGAAATTGTAGGCGCATTTGTTATTAAAGAAGAAGGATCTGATTTGGAAGAAGAAGATATCCGTGATTACGCTTTGGATAAAATAGCTAGATATAAAGTACCTAAACATGTTTTCTTTATTGATGAATTTCCGCTAACTGCTAGTGGAAAAGTACAAAAATTTAAACTTAGTGAACTTGGATTAAATCTTGTTAAAGAAAAAGAAAGAGAAATAGATTTGTAATTAATAATATATTTGAAAATTGATTTTAGTATATCTATTTATACTATTATTCCTAAATATATTTATGTTATATATTTTAAACTTAATTATATTATTAAATTAATTATTTAATAAAAATAACAAATAACATTAATTAATTTTATAGGTGATTTTATGGATGAGAATAGACTTACCTTAGTTATAGTTGTTGCTATTGCAATAATTGTAATTGCGGGTGTAGGTGTGATTATGTTCATAAGCGGTAGTTTTAATACAGCAAATAATTTAAATGTAACTAATAATACTACAGCTTTAGATACTAATAATTCTACCAATAACACTACTCAGGTTTCAACACAAAGTTATAGTTCTAATGATTATAGTACCAGTAGTGACAGTAGTGATAGTTCATCATCAGGTTCACAGAATGAAGTAACGCCGAATGAGGAACCATTACCTCCATCAGATTCTGGTTCAGACTCTGATACTGGTGGCGATACTGGATCTGATTCTGTTAATGGCTAGTATATTATTAGTCATTAATTAATTTTTAGTTTTTTATTTTTTTATAAATCTTTTTTATTTTTAAAAGTTTTTTTTACTTAAAATTTAATTTTATTTAAAATGTATTTTTATTTTATAATTATTTTTCGTTTTGCTCATTATTTTTGTTTTATTGAATAATTGGATGATTACCTATTATTTAAATTATATTATATTAAGATATTCTCTTCCTAAATAATTTATTTTGCCTTTATTTTTAATTATTTTTTGAAAATTTTCAATATTATAAGTCAAATCAAGAGCTATTTTAAAATTTACTTTTTCTTTGTATTCTTTATTTATTACGTTTATATTATTTTCTCTGATTTCTTTTTCAATATTTTTTATAAATGTATATTCAAATGAAAGTTCATATATCTTATATTCTTCTATTTCAACAATTTTTGAGCTATCAAGTGCATCTAAAACAGATTTTCCATAAGCTCTAACCAAACCACCTGCTCCAAGCTTAATTCCTCCAAAATACCTTGTTACAATAGCTACAATATTACTTAATTCATTTTTTTTTAATATATTAAGCATAGGTCTTCCTGCTGTACCACTAGGTTCTCCATCATCATCATAACCTTCTCCATCAATAACTATATATGCAGAACAATTGTGGGTTGCATCATTATATTTTTCAGATATATATTTTATAATTTCTTTAGCTTCTTTAATATTCTTTGCAGGATAAATTCTACATATAAATTGTGATTTTTTTATTTCTAAATCTACTTTGTAAGGTTTCTCGATGGTTTTCATATTATCATTTAATAAATTATTTAAAAAATATTTATTATGAAATAATTATAATCAAATTAGGGATAATTATATAAATAAAACAATACTATATATATTATATAATAATTTAAATAGTTATTATAATTTGGATAATATTATAATTAAATATTTAATTATTTATTTAATTAAATAGTTATTAACTGTTTATTATAACTATTTTAAACATAAATTTTATATATTTTATTACATTCAAAAATTATAAACATAAATTTTATATTTTAATAAATTAAAAAAACTTTTATATAAAAACTTTTATATAATATTAATTTTATTAAAAGAATTAATATACTAAAAGATAAAAATATTAAAAAATTAAATTATTTTTATTTGGTGATAATTTGAGTGAAAGTAGGTTAGCTAAGGTAATAGTGATATTTATAGTAGCCTTTGTTGCCTTTGGATTTAGTTCTGTAGCAGGATTTTCTACTGGAGGGCTTTTTGGAATAGATCTTTTTAATTTGAACAATGATTCTGGAGATACTAACTCTTCTAACCCATTTAGTTTTGAAGTTTCAAATAATTCTAATTATGATTCTGCATCATCTAATAATTATCAAACAACTAACGATCAGTCAGATTCTAATTCAAATTCTAATAATGGAAATAGCTCTGATAATAATAACAATAACAATAATAATAATAACAATAATAATCAAAATAATAACAATAATAATGGTAATGATAATGGAGATGGTGGCGCTGATTCTGGCCAAGAAGAAAGTGGCTAATTATCTTTTTAACTAATTTTATTTTTTAATATTTTTTACTAATTTTATTTTTTATTATTTTTTTAATTAATTTTATATTTTTTTGTTTTCAAATTTAGATATATAATATATTTCAATATTTCAACTGTCTTATTTTATTAATAATCTAATAATTTTTCTATATCAAAAAGCACAGAGTTTATTGCTAAGTTTAATAACTGTTTACCATAGCTAACATCAAGATAAACGCCATTATCTTCAATCTCTCTTGCTCCTTCTTCAATGTTAGGATCATTTTTTCGGGCATCTGCAAACTCACTTAATCCAACTTCTCCAAATATATTAACGTTTGATTGATTAGAAAGTTCATCTTCATTAAGTATTCCTAATATTTTTCCTATAGATATCTCTCCAGAACCTCCATGAGGTCCCTCATTTTCTATAATTGTATTGTTGACAATCAAAATATCTAAGGGGATATTTGATTCAATTTCATCTAAACATTGAAATAAAGGGATATTCCCTCCATGAGCATTGACTATTATAACTTTATCAATATTTAAATATTTTTTAGCTGATTTTAAAGTTTTTGTTATATTTTCAGCTAACTCTCTAAGTGGATAATGTATCCCATGGTTTATTTCTTCAATTTCATGAGCAGGATATATTATTCCTAAAAATTTAGCTCCACTTTCTAAAGAAGCTTGAAGAGATATATATGCAGCTATTTTAGCATCAGTATCTATTGGGAGAGCAGGCCCATGATTTTCTAAATGTGAACCTAGTGCAATTATCCCAATTTTATGAACATTTTTATTAAAAATATTCCCAGCATCATATCTTAGTTCTACCATTTTTATCACTTTTTCATAAAATAAGAAATATCTTAAATAAACTATTGATTCGTATTTGAAATTATATTTCAAGATTCCAAATATCATCACCAATATAATGAATATTCTGTATAGCTTTTCCAGAATCATTTTCAACCATTTCTTCTCCACTAATTTCTGCTATTCCTATAGCTAATGGTTTTTTATGAGTTTCTTCAACAACTATAACTACATCACCTTGATTGATATTGTCATCAGCTAAAACAATTCCAGGACTCATTATATCTGCACCATTTGTAACAAATTTAATGGCACCCATGTCTACAACAACTTTTTTCCCACCAATTTCATTTTCCAAAGCAGCTTTTAATGTTGGGAATGGTTTATCATCAATAATTATTATATGTGGTTCTCCATCAACAAGTACAAATGGATTTGGATCAACTTCTAAGTATTCTACACTAGCTTTATTTGGAATTATGTCAGAATAGTCTCCTAAATCATTTTTTAATTCTTTTAACTTCTTTTTTTTAAGATGATGTCTTTGTTTAACTTTCAAAATAAACACCTTGCAATCACTAAACATTATGTTATTAAGAGTATTTTTAATATACTCTATAGGGAGGAATGTTTAATATATAATTTGTATATATAATATTAGATTTTTATAATATAGATATTTTTTGAAATAATTTTATAAACTATTTATTAAAATAGCTCAAACTAAAAATTTAAATAATTAAGAATTTTAACTATTATATATTTTAACTATATTTTAATAATATCTAAAATATATTTAATCACATCTAAATTATATTATTATATCTAGATTATATCATTATATCTAATTATATAGTTAAATTACATCTAAATTATATTTAAATTAAATTTTTTGATAAATAAAATTTATAAATTTATTTATTGATCCATATTAATCTACTTTGATTCATATTATCAAAAAGAATTGGTGAAATTATGAAAGATAGAAAAATGAATGAATTGACGGATAATATTTTGATGCTTCCTGCTTTTTATCAGAAAGTAGTATCATCAAAAAATCGTAAATTTAAATCTCCGATTTATTATCAGATAATCTGTATCTTAGAACGAGAAGGAAATCTCCCTATGTCTGTTATTGGTGATAAATTATTTTTATCTAGGCCTAATATGACTTGGAACATTGATAAACTAGTAAATGATGGAATTGTTCAGCGAATTGCAGATGAAAAAGATCGTAGAGTAATTAAAATATCTTTAACTCCTAAAGGGAGAGACTTCATGAAAAAATCACGTATACAAGTGAATAAAGATATTAAAATGAATTTATCTTCTTTATCTGATGAAGAGTTTAAAGATTTGTACAATGGCGTAAAAATTATTAAAAAAATTTTGTTTAAAATTCGACAATCATAAGATTATTAATAATTGTTTTTCTTGTTTTTTGATTAATTTTTTAATTTAAATTGTTTATTTTCTTTTATGAATATTTTTTAATAAGAATCTTTCATTTAAATTAATTATTTTATTCTATAGATTTATTTTTTTAATAGAAATCTTTCATTTAAATTAATTATTTTATTCTATAGATTTATTTTTTTAATAGAAATCTTTCATTTAAATTAATTATTTTATTTAATATGATATGTATTTCATAGATATTTTTAACAAAAGTTTTAAATATTAATATAGTTAAATTATTGAATAGTTAAAATTTTTAACTATTTAAATTTTAACTATAATATATAATAAAAAAGAGGGAATAATATGCCTGTAATCACATTTGATGGACCTAAATTAACTAAAGAACAAAAAGAAAAAATTACAAAAGCATTTGCTGAATCTGCAAGTGAAATTATAGGATTACCAGTTCAAGCAATGGTAACTATAATAAGAGAAAATGATTTAGAAAATATTGGATCTGGAAATATGTTATTGTGTAATATAAATGAAATGAAATAATTAATTAAATATTTAAATATACTTTATTTTTTATATCATTATTTTATCTTACTAATGACCTATTATATTTTTAGAATTTTTTATTTAATTATTGGATTGAATAAATAACTTTGATATTTAAAATTTTTCTATTTTTATTTTTATTTTTTATTTTTATTCTTTTATTTTTATTTTTATTTTTTTCTTTTTCCATTTTAATTTTCTATTTTTCCTTTTTAATTTTCTCTTTTTACTTTTTATTTTATTATTTTTATTATTTTAAGAACAAAACATCTTTTAATTTTCATTTGCTAAAATTAATAAAATTATAAAAAATAAATAAAATGATTTTAATATTTTTTATTATACATATTAGAATTATTTTTTTCAAATAAGTGAGCCTTGTTGAAAATCAAATATGAGATTTGAAAGTCAGTTTAAACATTTGATTTAATGAAAATTATACACTAGTGTAGAAAACTATAGAAAAATTTATATAATTTCATTTAATTATATATATAAAGTTAAAAAACTATTAATTTTAGTAATAAAAAATAATTTTAAGTATTTTCATGAAAATAAATGGCAAAACTTTAGTTGGCTTTGATAAATTTATTTTAATGGCATTGTATGTTGAAGGCCCACTAAATTTAACTCAAATTGATGATAAAACAATTATCTTTATTTCTTCTATATGGTACCAACAATGGAATGAGACAGATAAATCTTTCTTAAATTCTATTATTGATAATATTGAGAGGTTAAGATGTTTTTTCAAAAAAAAATCTTTAGATAGTGACGATGAGATTGAAACTAAAAAAGGAAGTTTAGGTTCTATAAATCGTTTTATAAAATTGACGGAGTTTGGTTTAGTTGAAAAAAGTATTAATGAAAACAATAGCGATGAATTTTATAAATTAACTGTTTTTGGGGAAGAAAAAGGAGAATATCTTGTCAATTCTATGAAAAAAAGAGGAAAAGAAATTGATAAGTATTTTTTTAATACTAATGCAGTAGCTAGGAACAATATTTTCATTGATTTCTTTTTAGCTATTTTGAAATTGTCTGCTGGATTTATTAGTGGAAGTGTAGGTTTAATATCTGATGGTCTTGATGCAATAACAGATACAATATCTGCATTTTTTGTTTGGTTAGGAATTAAATTCCATCATGAATTTTTAAGTACAATTCTTGTTATTATTATGTTGTTTGTAGCTGGTTTTAGTGCTGCTTATGAATCAATAACCCGAATTATTGAAATATTAAATAATACTGTTAACCCAATTAATCAAGTTCCTTTAGTTGTTGCTGTTGAAGGTATTGCGATTTTATCTGCAATTGGATTATTTATATATCAGAGGCATGTAGGAAGATCTTATAATAATTTAACCATTATTTCACAATCAGTTGATTCTAAAAATCATATATTCATAGGTTCTGCAGTTATTATTGGTGCAATATTATCTTTATTTAATATATTTTGGGTTGATGCAATAGTAGGAATTTTCATAGCATTTGGAATTTTAAGAGATGCTTTTGGACTTTTAAAAGATGCAAAATCTTCCTATGAGGGTGAAGAAACTGATTTTTCTAAATATAAAACCTTTTTTGGAGATTACATAAACATAAATCATTTGGAGACATTTAGACTTTGGATTTTATTTGCAATTCGCAATAAAAACATTAATACTCAAAAAGAATTAGTTAAATCATTTAATGAGATATTTAACGATAATTATATTCCAGTCATCTCTGAACTTGATTTAATTCCCAATGAAAATTTAGATTTTCAAAATAACTTTGAGGAAATTATCAGTCATTTGATTGATAATAATTGGGTTGAAAAAAATGGAGATAATTATAAAATAACCGAATTAGGATTAGAACATTTAGATTCTATATTAAATGATTTTAACACTTTTGATGTTAAATTTTCCGATTCTTTACTTCTTAAATTGTCTAATGAACAATAGTGTTGTAAAAAATTAATATGCTGAATAAAATACTTTCAATATTGTGAAAATTCAAATAATTAATTGGTTAAAGTTATATTATTGAAAAAGCATAGTATTAAAATATATATGCTGGTATTTGAGGATATTATTTAAAATTTTATTATTTTAAATTTTATTATTTTAAATTTTATTATTTTAAATTTATTGTTATATTAATTTAGATATGATGTGGAATTATGAAAACTATCTTTGAGAAAACAGATCAAGGGGACTTTGTTTCTACTGGAAGTGCTGAAGCTATAACTGATGGAGTTTTTGCTGTTGCTATGACAATTTTAGTTTTAGCTATTCATATTCCTTCTCAAGATGAGTTAGTTTCAATGATTCAATTAAATTCTTATTTACAAGGATTTACAATCGATATATATCTTTTTATTTTATGTTTTTTAATTTTAGGGTCTATTTGGATTGAAATAAGATTTTTATTACATAATTTGGAGAAAATGGATAAAATATTCATGTGGTTAACATTATTAATTTTAATGTTTGTAGTATTGGTTCCAGTAACATATCCCTTAATAAGTGATTTTGGAACACAATTTTTTATATTTAGATATTTATTCCATATAAATTTATTATTGATTGGGCTTTTAATGCTATTTCAATATATTTATGCAGAAAAGAAAGGCTTTTTTAGCAATATTGAAAATTACGCTTATAAAAAAAGAACTGCATTTTTCTTCCCATTAATTGCTTTTATAGCTTTAATTCTTTCATTTTTCATTTCTGGAAGTAGTGTTGTATACTTTTTACTCTTCTTTGATAATTTTATAGTCAAAATTCCTGATTATATAACAAATAAGTTTAAAAATAGCTAAAATAATATTAATATGAAAATGGCTAAAATAATTCTATATGATAATAAAAAATTTTATTTTTTGATTTTTTATTTATAATATTTTTCATTTTTTTATATTCTTAATTTAATTCTTCTAATTTTTGATTAATCTAATTTTTTTATAATTAGTTCAATTAAAAACTAATTAAATATTCTAAAAAGACCATATTTATATAATCAAAATCTTTATATATAACTTAACAACAAATAAAAATTATATTAAATAATTAAGAATAAACGAATTATCTATAAAGCTTTTTTAGAGATTGATATTTAACATAGTTAAAAATATTCAATTATATTCTATAATTATAGCTACTATTAAAATTAGATGATTTTATAGCTGTTTAATAGTTAAATTTAAATATAAATTAAATTATAAGTAATATGATATAATATATTGTAGGTGATTAACGTGAGCGGACAACAAGGTTATGTTCAAAGACCACTTGATGCATTAGGAAAAGCAACTAACTCCCCAGTTTTAATAAAACTAAAAGGAGATAGAGAATTCAGAGGAATACTAAAAAGTTTCGACTTACATATGAACTTAGTTCTTAATGATGCTGAAGAATTAGAAAAAGGAGAAATTACTAGAAGACTTGGAACTGTCCTCATTAGAGGAGATAATATAGTCTATATTTCACCTTAGATTTTATAAATGCTATTATAGCACTATTTATATTATAAATATAATTATAAAATCATCTTTATGTTATCACATTTTATATATTAACATTTATATATAACTTTAATCAAACTTTATAATGATTAAAATTTTATATAATTTAGTTTTTATATAAATATTTTATATATTAGAATTTTATATATTAAATTTTGTTAGCTTTAGCTATCTAAATATTACTTTAATAATTTTAATTTAATAATTTTATTTTAATAATTTTATTTCATGAATTTATTTGATTTTAGTATTTTTCAGCTTAAACCTAGCTTTATAGTAAATTCTAACTTATTTTGATTATATGGATATATTATCAATATAATTATGTAAATATATCTTCATCTAAATAATATAATCAATGAAATATAATCAGTATAATGAATAATAAAAATATGAGGAGGAGATAATAATGAAAGGAACACCTTCAATGGGTAAGAAGAATAAGAAAACCCATATACGATGTAGAAGATGTGGAAGAAATGCTTACCACGTCCGTAAAAAAGTCTGTGCTTCTTGTGGATTTGGAAAATCCAAGAGAATCAGAAGTTACAGCTGGCAAAATAAAAAATCAATAACTGGTCAAAGATTAAGATAAACTAGTTATTTTTAATTTATTATTAAATTAATTTAACATTCTATTTTTAAATTTTATTTTTACATTTTATTTTTAAATTATTATCAGTTATTGTTTTCATTGTTATTTTTTCATGTTATTTTTATACATTTTTTTACATGTCCATTATTTTAAATTGTAAACTATGATTCAAAATCTCTTTTTATTAATATTTTAATAGTTTTTAAACTTTATAATCTCTAATTATTTTTTAAAATCTGATTATAATTTATTAAATATTATAAAAAATCATTTATTTAATCAAAAAGCTATTTATATTATAAAAAACAATAATTAAATAGGTAAATTATAGTATATTAATTTCTTTTTGGATATTAAATTACTGTGTATTTTTATTTTTATTTAAATTTAATATTAAAAAATATGGTTGATTAAATGGATTTTAATAATCATGATGAGGATATTGGTCACATAATTAAAATTATTAATGATAATAATGCTGATAAAGATAATGATATTGTTGATAATGAATCTAGAGATTATACATCATTAGATATTCATAATAATAATAATAATAATAATAATTCTAATTCTAATTATAATAATTATGACGAATATGATAATTACAAAAGAAATAATGAACATGATAAATTAAATATTTATGATAATGAGAATGATTACATTAAAAAAAATGAAAAAACTGATAATGCTATAAATAATTATAATTTAAATAATGGATTTAATAAAAATAGCCAAAATACTTCTTATTTTAATAATCAAGTTAATAATCAAGTTAATAATCAATCAGATAATCAATCAGATAATCAAATTGATACTAATAATAATAATAATAATAACCAAAAACCTGTTGATGTTAGGATTATTGTGGATGGTCCTGAAAACTCAGAATTTCTTTCAAAAGCTATAAAAAATATAGATTTATTTAATGACTTTAATATTATTATTTCTTCTATTATAACTACGAAAAATGTTGAAATTGCTAAAAATGCTGTTTTAGGTTCGGATATTATTCTTATAGCTACTCAATCTGATGAAGAAGGAGAATATTTATTCTCAAATTTTTATAATAATTTAAAAAATGATTTTAATTATGTTGAGTATTTAAATTTCCCAAAATTTAGGGATATTGAGATAACTGACATAAAAAATGTTGAAGTTGAAATTAAAAATTCTATCATAAGAGCTGGTCTTGCTTCTATATTTGATATAGCTAATATTAATCAAGTTAGATCAGAACTCTTAAAGTTAGGAATTAATTACGACAAATTAAAGGATGAAAATGAGAAAATATCTCTTGAAAATGAAATGCTTATAAAAGAAGCTAAACATCTGAGAGAGGAAAATTTTGAATTAATTAATGATATTAAAGATCTTAATGAAAATATTGATGAAGTTAAACTTGATTTCACAGATTTTAAATCTAGATATTCTAATATACATACTAAAAACCTTTTAGAAGTTTTTGAAATTGGAGATTTATGGGTTGAAACTTTCAATGATTTGTTAGATGATGCTGAAATTCAAAAAATAGTCATAGCTACTAATAAATTTAAACCTGAGAATATTATTGTAGGTCAAGGTTATATAGGTGCTTTTTCAAAAGAAGATGCTATTGATTGGCTTAAAGTTGTTAAAACTGCACTTATATTTGTTGAAAGTAATAGTGATGATCTCCAAAAAGAGATTATTAAATATTATAAGAGAACTAATGATAATGAATTATATAACCGAAATAGCATTTATAAAAAGGATAATTCTCAAAATAATGATAATATTTCTTTTAATTTAGGGGCTGATGATTTAAACCCTGAAAATAATTATAAAAATTATAAAAATAGTTCTGATGAGAATAGTTCTGATGATGAAAATAAATATTTAAATAGAAATAAAAACAAATCTAATAATAAAAATAAAGATAATGATAAAAATCAATCTAATAATTCTTATGATGATGAAATTGATGATGAGGATTATGATATAACAGATCAATTCCGAAACTTTTGGGATTAATCATTTTTGGGATTAATTCATTTTATTATTTATTTTTTGGCACTATAATAAGTATATGATTTGTTATTAACATATTTTTATTTTTTAATTATATTTTATTGGTATTCATATTATTGTTAATCTGATGTTAATTAATTTTAAAAATATTTATACTAGAAAATGAAAATATTATAGTATAATATTTTTTTGTATATTTTATAATAATTTTTATCAATTAATAATTTACAATAATTTATAAATTATTTTATTTTATAAATTTTTATTTGTTATTATATTTTATTTTTTGATAGATTTTATGTGTTGATTATATTTATGAATTTATTAGATAATAATTAAATAAATTAGATAATTAATTAAATTAGATAATTAATTAAATAATCTACGGAGATTGTGATTTGAAAGATAAATGTGGTATTGTGGGTATCCACTCTAAAGACTCTTCTATAGATGTTTCATCTTCAATTTATTATGGTTTACATGCATTACAGCATAGAGGACAAGAATCTGCTGGAATGGCGACTTTTAACAGTGATAATACTAAAGAAGGCACTAATGGTGATGAAAATGGCTTGAATCATCATTGTGGTATGGGTCTCTTAATTGATGCTTTTAAAGGAGACAAAATTAATGAATTAGATGGTGAAGTTGGTATTGGTCATGTAAGGTATTCTACTACTGGTCAATCAAAATTTGAAAATTCTCAGCCATTTGTTACTACTTTTAATGATTTTACTATAGCTATTGCTCATAATGGAGATATTATTAATTCTGGAAAACTAAGACGGGAATTAATTTCTGAAGGTGTTGAATTTACTTCAGATACTGATTCTGAAATATTATGTCATTTAATTAAAAGAGAATTTTTAAAAACTTCTGATATGATTGAAACTTTAGAAAATTTGTCTCATATAATTATGGGATCTTATTCTCTTGTTATATTAGTTAATGGTGATCTTTACGCTATTCGTGACCCTGCTGCTATGAAACCTCTTGCAATTGCTCAAAAAGATGATATTTTCATGGTAGCTTCTGAAACTGTTGCTTTTGATGTTATTGGAGCTAAATTTATACGTGATTTTGAACCTGGAGAAATAATTTATTTTGATAATAATAAGATAAATTCTCATAAAATCTCTAAAGCAGATAAAACTAAAAATTCACATTGTATGTTTGAATATGTTTATTTTGCAAGACCTGACAGTACTATTGATGGAAAGAATGTTTATCAAGTTAGACTTAATATTGGACGTGCATTGTTTGATAAATTTCCAGTTGATGCTGACGTGGTAATGCCTGTTCCTGATTCTTCAATACCTGCGGCAATTGGGTATTCTAGAGCTTCTGGAATTCCTTATGGGGAAGGTCTTATAAAGAATAGATATGTTGGTAGGACATTTATAATGCCTACACAGGAAGAAAGAGAATTAGCTGTTAAATTAAAAATGAATCCTTTAGTTTCTGAGCTTGAAGGTAAGAAAATTGTGCTTATTGATGATAGTATTGTTCGTGGAACTACATCTGAATCTCTTATTGAAATTTTAAAAGAGGCAGGTGCAAAAGAAATTCATCTAATGATTGGTTGTCCTCCAGTAATAGCTCCTTGTTATTATGGTGTTGCTATGGCATCTAAAGATGAGCTGATAGCTGCTAATAATTCTGTTGAAGAAATTAGGGAAAAACTTGGAGTTGATTCTTTAGGTTATATTTCTATAGAGGATCTTGTTGATTCAATTGGTATTCCTGCAGAGGAACTTTGTTTAGGTTGTATAAATGAAGATTATCCAACTGAAATTCCTAGTGATTTAGAAGTAGAAAGTTATTACAAATTTTAAAATTATTACATATTCTAAGAGTTAAATAGGATTTTTGGCTTTTTATTAAATTTTTAATACTATTAATTTTTTAACTTTTTTAATTTTTTTAACTTTATTATTTTTTTTAATTATTAAATTTTTAATTCTTTAATTTAATTATATAATTTTTAAAATTTATTCTAAGAATTTACTTTTATATTTTATTTTTTATTTTATCCTATTTTTTTCATAATATGTGGGATATATATTTTTTTCATGGTAATTTACTTTTTTTTATAATTAATTTATATTTCTATTAGTTTTTTGTTGTTATTATTTTATTTACTATTTATTTTTCTAATTATATTATCATTTAATACAATTTTTTTCTTTATAAAATCAATACCTATTTATATGAATAGATTATATATTTTATAATTAATATTAATGATAAATTATGTATTTAATATAATGTATTATATGAATGTATTTTTATATACTGATTATTTTAACATTGATTTTTCATATTACTAATAATATTAAAAACATTAAGAATATTAATATTAATAGAAGTAAACATATTAAATAAATTAAACATATTAAACAAAATCCTTTTTAAGTTAAAGGATAGTTGGTGGCAAAATGCTTACATCTGTGCAAAAAGAGATTCTTCAAACATTGATCAATTTGTATCAAACTTCCGATGGAAAATCCATAAAAGGAGAAGACATAGCCGAAGTTATGAATAGAAATCCCGGAACTATACGTAATCAGATGCAATCGCTTAGGAGTTTAAGTTTAGTTAAAGGAGTTCCTGGACCTCGTGGTGGTTATAAACCCACTATTGAAGCATATCATACTTTAAATATTTCAGTAACAGATAATGAATCGAATGTCCCAATGTTTAAAGAAGGTAATCCTGTTGAGGGAGTCTCTGTAGCTAAAATTGAGTTTACTAGTATTCCTAATCCTGGTGAATGTGAAGCAGCTATAAAAGTTTTAGGTAGTATTAAAGAGTTGAATCTTGGAGATACTGTTCGTATTGGTCCAACTCCTGTAAATAATCTTGGGATTATTGGAGAAATCGTTGGTAGGGATGATATGGATAATATACTTCTTTTAGACACAACTACGATAAGAAGTATTCCTAAAAAAACAGTTAAGGAAATTGCTACTTTAAATTTAGTATTCTTAAATCCAAATGATACTATAAAAGAAGCTGCCCTAATTCTTTCTGAAAAGATTATTGATGGTGCTCCAGTGATTGAAAATAATAAAATACTTGGTATTTTAACTTTAACAGATATTGTTTGGTCATTAGCTAAATCTAAAGAAAATTTAAAAGTCAAAGATATAATGCAAAAAGATGTTGTCACTATCAACAAAAATTCAAAAGTAGCTAATGCAGTTGAAGTTATGCATAATAAAAATATTGGTAGGCTAATTTTAGTGGACGATAATGGAATTCCTGTTGGTATTGTTACAAAAACTGATGTAGTGAATTCTATAACTAATTTAGAAGATTTCCCTATAATTAAAGTTAATTCTTGATTATTTTTGGATCGATTTTGCCAATTTTAAATATTTTTTGAGTTTAATTAGGTTACTTTAATTTTATATTTAATATAAAATTTAATTTATTTTCAAACTAGTTTCAGATTTACATTTAAATTTGATTTTAATTTTAATTTTAGTTTTAAATATAATTTTGGTCTAAATTTTAACTTTATTTTCAACTTTAATTTAAATATAATATTTCCTTTTGATTTTAATTTCAATTTTGGAAAAATTAAATAATTTCTTTTTAATAATTAAAATATATGATGATTCAAATGAATATAAATGCTGAAATAACTAGAATTTTAGAAAATAATCATGTAAACCCTATTCTATCAGGAGATCCAAGATTTTTAGCTACAATTAGAATATATGAGGAAGAAAAATTAGAAAATGTTCTTGATGATTTAGAATCCCTTTTTAATAATTTTAAAAGTTATTCCCTTTCTCATCATAGTATTAAGCCATGTTGCGCTCCATCTTTTGAAGAAATAAGGTATAAAATAGTTTTTTAGAATAATTTCTCATTCTTTTTATATTTTTCCTTTTCATATTTTTAATATTTAAATCATATTTTTAATTTTTTTTTGGGTTATTTTTATTAAATTATTTTTAGATTATATTTCTTTAATTTTTTTTTTAAATTATCTAATTAAGTATATGATAATTTAATTTATAAAAAATAAGTAAAAGGATATAAATTAATTTTATCCTTTCGTTTATGTTTAAATTTTATTTTTTTCTAATAATAACAATTCCTAAACTACTTAATAATACTAAGATTATTGCTATTAATGGTATTCCTGTTTCTTTCATAGCTGATTTTGCATTAGAGCCATTATTTGGATTTTCATTTGTGTTATTGGTTTTATTTCCAGTATTATTTGTTTTATTTGTATTGTTATTTGGTTCTGGGGTTTTGTTTTCTATAACTTTAATTTCAGTAAAATTACTTAAATCAGCAAAATTATCTCCATTGATAAGAATTGAAGCAATATAATTGCCTTCTTCTATAAATTTTCCAGTAAAATACATTAATGCTTCTTCATTAGGATTTAAATTACCAATATACCATTTATTAGAATTTGAATCATAATAACCATTAGAAACTATAATGCTACTTTTATTGGCTATAAATTTCTCTGGTAAATTTATGGATACTACAACATTATATGCAATATTTTCTCCTCTATTAATGACTTTTATATTTCCTTTTGCTGTTTCATTAGTTTTATATTTGTTTTTATTGAAATTTATGGATCCATTTAAATTAGTTTCGTTTGTTATTAATACCTGTCCATTTTTAATGTTAATTCCATTATAATCATGACCTGCATAATCTCCAGTAACAGTAGTATACCCAATTCCATGGTTAACTAAGAAGTTTATAGAAGCAAAACCTTCAATTACAGTTTGATTTTCTATAAATGTTCCATTAACATAAAAAGATATATTTTGCCCAGTAATAGTATTTCCCATATCATCAGTTAAGTTTGCATATAAAATAACATAAGTGTTGTTATTAGCTGTTATTGTGGAATTGTTCAAATATGTAAGATTAAGAACACTCATATTCCCGATATTATATATCATCTTACCTAATAATGCATTATTGCCATTCATTATATTTTTAGAAACTATCATAAGGCCATTATTAAAAATACCTCCACCATTAGTATTGGCTGTGTTATTTGTAAAGTTTGAATTGTTTACACTCATAGCATATCCACTATAAACAACTCCTCCATTGTTTGCTTTATTATCGGTGAAATTAGAGTTTTCAATATAAGTTATTGAATAAGAGTTAATAACGCCTCCATTTAGATTTGCCTGATTATTTCTAAATGTTGAGTTAATTATTCTAAACCCTGTATTATAAAAGTCCTCGATAGCCCCACCATTGTTATTTATTGCTTTGTTATTAATGAAAGTTGAGTTAATAATTGTAAAATTAGTTTTTCCATTTATAGAGCATGCTCCTCCACTTCTAATTGCTGTGTTATTTATAAAATTAGAATTAGTAATATTAGATCCAGGAAATGCACCATATCTATCTTGGGCATATATGGCTCCTCCTTCAATATTCGCAGTGTTATTAATAAAATTAGAATTGATAATATTGAATAAAGCACCAGTTTCAGAATCAATAGCTCCACCTACATTGTTTACTTTGTTATTTGTGAAATTAGAATTATAAATATTCATGGTAGAATTTTCATAGCTGTAAATTGCACCGCCTGAGTAAGCAGTATTGTTATCAAATTTAGAACTAAAAACATTAAGTATTCCGCTATTGTATATTCCTCCGCCGTAATTAGTCGCATTGTTTTTATTAAAAATACAATTGGTTATTGTAAGGGTCCCATTATTGAATATAGATCCTCCATTATTAATTGTTCCATTAATTAAGGTAACATTTATTAATGTTAATGAATTTCCAAAGGTTATATTAAATATTCTTCCTAGTTTTCCTGCATCTATTATTGTATTTTGAGGATTTTTCCCAGCTATGGTTAAGTTTTTATTTATTATTATATTTGTAACATTGTTGGTGTAAATTCCTTCTTCAAGATTTATAATATCTCCATTTCCTGAATCAGTCACTGTTTTATTCAAGCCTCCTGAAGTTGTATTTGTTATATTGTGTTCTGCTGCATCTGCTGAAGAGACTGATATAAAAAATATTGTAAATAATAGTATAATTGCTAAATATTTTTTATTAAATATTTTCATTTGCACTTTCACCCCCATTTAATAATTTATATATTTTAATTATTTCTTATTAAGATAGAACAAGATTTAAAGAATTTTAGCATTGTTCTATAATGATTCTATATATTTCAAACTATATATAACTTTATCTCAAAAGACAAGTAAATGTATGAAAAAATTATTAATAATCTTTATATTTTTTTTTTTTTTTTTTTTTTGAAATAAATTTAAAATAAAATTAGGGTAAAAATAAAAACATAGGGTTTATAATAAATTTAAATATTTATTAATTATATTCTTTTTAAAAAAAATATTCTTATATTAATGGATGTGAAAACATTACAAAGTAAAAATAACTAAAAATCTTTTTTTTTGTTTCTATGATTAAAATAGTTTATTTTTTACTTTATAATAAAAAAATCATCAAAAATATACTATGATAAACTCTAAAAAATAACTTATATTTTATGGGATATGTTATAAATCAAAATAATCGATATGTAAAACTATATATATTGATTAGATAAATATCTATTAATAGCTACAGATTGTATAACTATACATATATGTTATATTTATTAAATAATGTTATAGGGGGTTTATTATCCCTAAAAAAATAATAAATCTTTTTATAATTGTTTATATTTAGAATATAAAATTTATAAGGGTTAAAATGTTAAATTACAAAAAAAATATTATTTTAATGATTTTTATTACTTCTTTTATATTTTTCTCTTTTTCTGGTGTATTTGCGGAGGAAAATAATTCTTCGGATATGGTATCTACAAATTTAAATAATGCAAATTTAAATAATTATACTTCAATATCTAATAATAGTTCTATTCAAAAAGCTATTGATAATTCTAGTATTAATAATGTAATATATTTACAACCAGGAATCTATTTAGAATCTGGTATTATTATTAATAAAAATATAACCATTATAGGAAATGGTAGTAGGGAAGAAATAATATTGGATGGAAATTATTCTAATAATATTTTTATAATAAATTCTGATAAAGCTTATGTGCATCTTATTAACATCACATTTATCAATGGTAGAAGCAATGAGCATGGTGGAGCTATACATAGTGAAACTGGAAAGTTATTTGTTGATAATTGTGTCTTTATAAATAATACTGCTTCTATAAATGGTGGTGCAATAGATAATTATGGTACAGAAGAAATATCTGGATATCTATTTGTTAATAATTCATTGTTTATCGGAAATTATGCAGACCATGATGGTGGAGCTATAACAACATACCGTGGAAGTACTGATATATATAACTCTATTTTTATCAACAACCATGCAAAACGTGATGGTGGAGCTATTAGGGGAGGAATATATACTAGTACAAATATATATAATTGTTCATTTGATAATAATTATGCTGATGAATGGGGCGGTGCACTATATATTTGGACAAGTAATTCAACTATACAAAATTCAAGTTTTACAAATAATAATGCTGGAACATATGGAGGAGCAATTTTCACATCAGCTAAAACAATTGTCAAAGATTCCGTATTTATTAATAATTCTGCTGAATTTGGTGGTTTAATTTATATTGTTCAAAAACTTGATGCAATACCATTAAAAGTGATATTTAACAATAATATTATAGCTAACAACTCTGGAGTTCATGGAACAGATATTTACATGGGTGATGCTATTTATGTGGCATATTCTCCATTAAATGTTATTAATTTTGAAAATAATGATTGGGGTACTGATAATCCTAATTGGGAAGAACGATTTTTCACAAACAACTTCACTAATTTTCCAAAATCTTGGATTAAAACTATTCAAGATGCATTAAATCAAACTAATAGTACTAATAATCCTCAAGAAAACACAAACCAAAATAATAATCCAAATCAAGAAAATATCGATCAAACAAATAATTCTATTTTTAAACCTATAAATGATCTTGCTAACTTTATTGCTCAAAATTATTTAAATGGGGTTAATGAGGGATTTAATAATACTGATTCAAATCTTGTAGGATCTGATTCTGCAGAAGCTCAGAATCATAATAGTTATGAATTAAATATAAACAAAGAAGCTAAAAAAATTTATAACAATGATTTTATTAAATATTTGATTGTTATTGTAGTAATATTATTGTTAGTTATAATAGGATATAAAAAATTTTAATATAATAAATTTATAAAATAATAATATTTTTTTAATTAAATATTTAAATAATTAATTAATTTATATTTATAATTTAATATTTATTATCTATAATTAATTAAAATTTATAATAATTTAGTATTTTTTATTTAAATTTATTAAATATTTTATTTAAGTTTACTAAATATTTAATTTATTTAGGGTTGATTTGATTATTATAATAATTTTTAATAATGGTTTAGTTATTAAAGTTAATAATAGCTGATTTATTAAATTATATATTAAAAATGGTGATAAAATGAAGTTTAGAATAATATTTTGCATTTTTTTAATTTTCTTTATTTTAATTAGTGGGTCATCTGCAGAAGAGAATTCTAATACTCAAATAGATTATAATGTTTTAGAGATTAATTTAACTAGTTTATTTGGGGATTTTATTAATCAAATAAATTATATTTTCAATGATATTTTCTCTCTTATTTTCTTTGGAAATGATTCACAAGATGAATATGGGTCTGGTTATTCAAGTGGATGGGGTATAAATGATGTTGATGCAGATAATCCAAAAGTATTAGAAGAACGTTTTAAAAATGGGGATAATGTTGAAAATTTAACAAATTTTAGTTCTATGAATGATACTGAGATAAAGAATTATGTTACAAAATTAGCTTCATCTAAAGGATATGAAATTAGTGATAGTTATTATACAAAAAATGATTTTCAAATATGGTATGCAATGAATAATCCTGAATCTTTAGGAAATGTAATTCAGATATTAATTCAAAACAAAACAGGCAAAGTTGTCATTTATAGATTAGATTAAAAATTTTATTAAACTTAAAAAAATATTTTTGCATTGAAAAACATAAAAATTTAAATTAAATTTTCTTATATTTAATTTAAATAGCTTTAATATGCCTATAATATAGCTTTTATATAACTTTATAACTATACTGAATATTTTCAGTATTATTGTTGAATGATTTATTTATGATGCTAAAAAATTTCAAAAGTTAAAATGAAAGTTATTAATATTAAATGACATATAAATTTCCTAAATTAGTAAAATAATGTTCATTTACTAATAATTATTTATTTTTCTATTTTTTAGTCTAGCTTGTTTGATGGTATGTTGTATTTCGGATCTTCCCAATAGTTTATTTCAATAATTTCTGATGCATTTTCTAATAATAATTGGCAATCTTCACTTAGATGTTTCAAGTGTATTTTTTTACCATATTTTTTATATTTTTTTGTTAAATAATTCAATGTTTCGATTGCTGAATGATCCATTATTTTTGAGTTACAAAAATCTATTACAACTTCTTTTGGATCATTTTTATAATCAAACAGTTCTTTGAATTTTCCTGTTGAACCAAAAAATAAGGGTCCATCAATTTTATAATATTTTATTCTATTTTTATCATATTCTATTATTGCATTTATTTTTTGGGCACTTTTCCAAGAATAGGATAATGCAGATATTATTACTCCAACTATTACTGCAACAGCTAGGTTATTAAATATTACTGTTATTGTTGCAACAACTATCATTACTATAACATCTACTAATGGAACTTTTTTGATTATTCTTAATGATGACCATTCAAATGTCCCAATAGATACCATAAACATAACTCCAACAAGTGCTGCCATTGGAATCATTTCAACTAATGAGGAACCATAAATAATAATTAATATTAGTCCAATCGCTGCTACTATTCCAGATATTCGTGTTCTTGCTCCTGAACTTATGTTTATTATACTCTGTCCTATCATTGCACATCCTCCCATTCCTCCAAATAAGCCACAAATTGTATTAGCTATACCTTGGGCAATACTTTCTTTGTTGCTTTTTCCACGAGTTTCCGTCATTTCATCAATAACATTCAATGTTAATAAACTTTCAATCAAACCGACCAATGCCATTATAATTGAATAGGGTAAAACTATCAATATTGTTTCTAAATTTATAGGAACTAATGGTATATGAAATGAAGGCAATCCTCCTGAAATCGACCCAATATCTCCAACAGTTTTTGTAGGTATTTGAAGAGATATAGTAATTATAGAAATAATAATTATGGCTACTAATGATGAAGGTATTTTTTTTGTATATTTTGGTAAAAAATGAATAATTCCCATAGCTAATATAACAAGAACAATCATTATAATTAATGAGCTTCCTGTTAACCAATTTCCATTAGCTGTCTTAAATTGGGAAAGCTGTGATAAAAATATAACAATTGCGAGTCCATTTAGAAATCCATATATGACAGGTTTTGGAACTAATCTCATAAATTTGCCTAATTTTAAAATACCTATCAATATTTGTATTAACCCCATTAAAATCACTGCTAAAAATAAATATTCGACCCCTTGTTGTAAAACTAGTGATACTACAACAATTGCTATTGCACCAGTAGCTCCAGATATCATTCCTGGCCTACCTCCAAGCATTGAAGTAACTAATCCAATAATAAAAGCAGAGTACAACCCTACTAATGGATTAACATTAGCTATTATTGAAAAAGCTATCGCTTCTGGGATTAAAGCTAAAGCAACGGTTACACCAGATAAAACTTCTAGTTTATAATCAATTTTTTTTATTTTATTTTTATAATTCATAATATTAAAAATCCTTAAATTAATTTTTATTAATAGTTAAGTATATTTTGATGTTTTATAATTAATATCTAAAAAAAGTAGTAATTGCTTTAAAAGTATAATAAATTTATTAAAAAGATTTAATATTATAAAAATCCATTTAAAAACATTTTAAAAAGGAGCAAAATAAAATTTTGTATTAATTTATATTAAATATGTAAAAAAAAATATTGTATTATTATATTTAAAATAATATAATCATTTTATAAAAACTAATATATAAAATTTCCCTTTAATAATTAATTTTATTAGTATATCTATAGAAAAAATTAATGAAAATTTTTGTATTGATATTTTAATTTTTTATTTATGATATTATTTTTTATATAATTTATTGGGTTACATATCGAATATTTTTTTGTTTTTATATATATTTTTATTTTTAAAACAAAATTTGATTTTTCATATTTATTATTTTTAGCTTATTTTATCTTTTATATTTTTTCTTTGATTTAAATAATATATTATTAAACCAAAACCTATCCATATTCCTCCATATAAGAATGCTTTAGGATTTAGGTACAATGATAAAAATATACAACTTATAACTCCAATTATCGGTGTTAATGGGTAAAAAGGAACTTTAAATCCTCTTTCAACATCAGGTAAAGTTTTTCTTAGCTTTAATAAACTTAGATTAATGAATGTGAAAGTTAAAAGTGTTCCTAAGTTGAAAATTGATGCTAATTCTTGAAGATTACCTGAGAAGATTATTAATACTATTGGAATAATAATTCCTACTACAATAAGTGCATATATGGGAGTGCCATTTTTTGAAATTTTACTTAATGTATTAGGGATTGTTTTTTTACGGGCCATGGAAAATAAAACTCTTGAAACTCCAATAATACTAGATAAAATGACTGAAGTTGTAGCAAAAAGGGCGGATATGCTTATAAATTTCTTTATAAGGAGATTATTAGTTGCAACAGAAAGTGCTGCTTCAAGAGGTGCATTAGATTGGCCCAAAACTTTCCAATTTAACAATCCAATTGATACTAAAGCAACTCCAATATATAGAATTAATGAAACTGCAAAAGATAAAATTACTGCTTTTGGTATATTTTTTTGAGGATTTTTTACTTATTCTGAAACTACAGTCACAGTATTAAAACCAATGAATGCAAAAAATATGATTGCTGCTCCTGAAAACATTCCTTTAATTCCATTTGGCAAAAAAGGATAATAATTACTCGGATTGTAATGGCCAATTATATATTAAGTTCCAACTAAAATAAAAATTATTAATGCAGATATTTTTAATAAAACAAGTATATTATTTGTTGTTGATGTTTCTTTAATCCCTTTTATATTAACCATTATGAGTAAAACAGGCCAAATAACTGAAATAGCAAAAATAATACTTTGAATTGGGGGTATATTTAAAAAATAAGCAAATATGATGCAAAACCAATACTAACTGCACATGAACCAACAATATAATCAAGAGATTTAATCCAACCAATGATAAAACCTATAAAATTTCCAAATGCTTTATGTGTATAAATGTAGCTTCCCCCTGCTTCACTTATAAATGAAGCAAGTTCTGCTGAAGAAAGTCCTGTTAGTAAAGCTGTTAAGCCTGCAATTAAAAATGAAACAATGACGGATGGACCAGCAAGACCCGATGCAACTCCTATTAAAACAAAAATACCAGTACCAATTATTGCTCCAATTCCAATACTGGCTGCTCCCCACATACTTAGTTTACGATTTAAATTATTCAAATAAAATCACTTATATAAAATATTAATTAATATTTTATTTATTTTTTCTTATTTTGCTAGATTTATTTTGAATAAAAGGGAATCTTTAATAAAATATTTAAGACAATATTTAAAAATTTTCTAAATTAATTCTTATTAAATAGATATTTTAAAAATAAAACTAAATTATTAATAAATAATCTGGATATATTTTTTATAATTAATACATAATTTTACTTTCTTATTTTTAATGGTATATTATTTAAGTTTAAATATTTTCATAATTGGTTTTCTATGAATATGAATATGTATTAAAGTTATCAATACCATTATTATTGATATTTCAACATGATAAAACAAAATAATATTGTTATATAAATATATTGCAAAATTGATACTGATTATTAAAATTATTCCTGTTAATCCAGAACCTAATGTTGTAATTAATAAAAGTATGCTCCACAATTTTTTCTGTTTTTTAGGAGTTATAATATTCTTTTTTATCAGAACATAAGATATTATATAGATTGTTAAAATAATTAAACTAATCGGAATAACAAAGTAATCGGTGTTATTTACGTGGCTTATATCTGTATTATTAATATTATTATCTAAATTACTATTATTTAAAACTTCAGAATCTGTAGTATTTATTTGTCCGCTTTCAGATAAATCACAATTGTTATCTCCATTTATGTCTGTGAATCTACTACATTGGCCAGGATAAGGGTCGGAAAATAATCCAAATGGGCATTCCGCTGCACATGTTCCATTGCATCCTAATGAACACACGGTTACGAAAGGGATTAAATAGGATACTTTTTTTAATAATTTATAAATTATTTTTTTATTCAGATTCAATTTTATTTTCTCCATTATTTTCTAAATAATCTCAATGTTAGTTTCCAATATATATGTATATGGAAAATTGCGACTATTAACATCCCAAGACCAAATTCAACATGCCAGTAAAGCAAAAAGTTATTTATTGGATTAGTAACATTATAAGATAATAAAAATGCTAATATAAATCCTCCAATACCAGATACTATAAAAAATATAAGAATTATAAGATTCCATATTTTCACATGAAATTTTTTCTTTATGATTTTTTTTTCAACAAGAAGAAAACTAGCAATATATAGGATCAATGGGATGATAAGGGGTAATATAATATCATACATTTATTAAAACCTCAAATCTATAATATAAATTATTTAATTTCTTTATTTTAAATATCAAATTTATTTTAAATAGTTAAATTAATTCTAAGAAGATTTTTATTATATATAATATAAGTTTAGTATAATTATTTTTAATTTTATATTTTTAAAATTAAATCAAATTTCTTAAATTAAATCAATATTATTTAATTAAAAAGTCTAATTTTAAATTTTTTTAAAAATAGAATTATATATTGTAATTAATTATTATAAAAAAAATAGTCAATAGAATTTTTTAGTTTTGTTATTATAGAATTGTTTGTATTTTTTAGTATAAATTTGTTTGTATTTTTTTAGTATAATTTTTTTGGTTTTATTAAAAATAGAAAAAATTGTAATAAAATAAAAACTCTTCAAACTTTTGTTTCCATAGATTATTATTTTTATTATAAATAATCTATTTTATCCCAAAAATAAATCTAGTTATTTTAAATTGTTTACATAACGCATAAAAACCAATCGATAAGGATATAGTTAATATGAATATTAATAACATTTGTATGTAAATATTTGAAGTTATTTGTATTATGTAATAAGCAACTGCAACTAGTATTGTTTCATGAAATATATATATCGTAAAAGATGATTCAGACAAATATTGAATTGCATTATTAGTTTTATTTAAAAAGATTTTACCTATTATTAATAATAAAAGAATCCAAATCCAACCTAAAAATACTTGATAATAAAATGTTATAGGTTCAAAAACATTTTTTAAATAAATAATTCCTATAATAAAAATACTTGTCATTATAAAAGTTAATACCACCATTAAAAACTTATTTTTATCAAGTTTTATCATAACATTATTATTTGACAAAAGATAATACCCTAATAAAAAGAAAGCGAAAGACATTCCAAGACTTTTACCTTCACCAGAAGTAAGTATGGGGTAAAAAATAACTGGAATTAATCCCATTAATATAATTGTAAAAATTGAAAAGTCTTTATTAGATAAATCAACTTTATATTTTCTCAATAAAAGAATAACTGGTACAGCTAAACACGAAACTATAAACAGAAACAAAATGAACCATGCTGGCCCAAGAGTTAAACCACCATCATATCCTGTTAGATCAGTTATCTTAAAAAAAATAGGATAAAATTCTAAATAGTTAATTTGGATATTTTCATGAAACTTCAAACCATAAAAAGACAATATTGGATTTAATATTAACATTGCTGATATAAAAGGAATTAATAATCTTTGAACTCTCTCTTTAAGATATTCTCCAACACTTCTTTTTTTTAGCGAATAAAAGGAGGTTATTCCGGCAATAGTGAATAATAATGGCATTAACCAAACTAAAAATAATATAATAATATAAGTTAAAAAATCACTATTTCCTTGTTTTATGTAATAAGGTAAAGATGAATAAATTAAAAAAATATGTAGAATAATCACAATTAAAATTGCTAATAATCTTAATGTATCAAGATAATATTTTCTCATATTTTTTAGCCTGTGTTATAAATTATATATAAAACATTTTATTATTGAATAATCTATATAATTTATTATTACTGAAAATATATAACTATTTTTATTTTATTGAAAAAATATTAAAGTATAAACTATTTAGAACTTTTTCATTTTTGTAGTAATTTTAAATATAAATATTATTCATTTATGTATAACAATTAATATTAAACTTAATTTTTGAATTGAATTATATTTAAGCCTTAAATAGAAAAATAAAAAAATTTATATATTATTAACATCTAATAATTGACTGTTTAGAATGTTTTTTGTGTTTATTTTTTCACATTTTTCCCGTTCTAAATGGAGGCGTTAATATTAGGGAAAAAATATTTTCTTTAGTATTTATTTTTTTTATAGCTTATTCATTAGTCTCTGTGTCTGCAATTGATATTGTAAAAGAGGCTAAGGAAAATAATTCTATAGCTAGTTTAGGTCATTTAGAAAAAGGTAGCTATGGTCAAGAGGTTATTGATCTTCAGAATTGGCTTAAGGCAAATAAATACTACAAGGGAGAAATAGATGGATATTTTGGAGTGGATACAGAAACTGCTCTTAAAATGTTTGAAAAAGACAACAATACATTTAGTGGAGGAAAAATAAGCATTCCTACTAAATTGTCTATGGTTGAAAAAAATATAAGAACCAATGGAAGTCATGTAACTGAATCTAATAATATAAAAGATTCTATAAATGGTTTTCCTCGTAAAAATAGTTTTATTATAAAGATTTAAAATCTTTATATATTACTTTTTTATTTTTTAACTTTTTATTATAATTTTTTAACTTTTTAGTATAATTATTTTCATTATTTTTTAATTAATATAATTTTGCTTAAACTATTTTTTTAATTTATAAGTTACTATCTAAGTATATTAAGAATATAAATAGTAAAAATACTAGCAAAAGTCCTCATATTATTGTAATAGCTAAAAAAGTTATTTTTCCAATTTTTAAATCGTACTGAATTATCTATATTCTTATTAAAATAGTCTTCAATTAAATTTAAAATTCCAAATATCATTATGAATATTATTAAAAAACTTGTTAATGAAATTTGAAAGTAAATATTTGTTAATAATAATAAGACTCCAAATAAAAACAGTATTATCTTATAAAGAATAGGAATAATTTTATTTAAATATAATTGTATAATTAAAAGAATAATAAAACTTATTGTTAAAAAATATAGGGATAAATAATAATTATTGGTTAAATAAAATGATATTATTGCCCCAATTGCCATAATAGTAGAATAAACAAATAATAATTTTTCACTAAATGGATATGATTCTTTATTCATATTGATAATATTAGAATATTTTTATTTAAATTTTATTATTTTCTATTTTTAATCTATTATAAATATTATTTTAGGATTTTTTTATTTTATAAATTAATAATATTGAGTTAAATAAGCTAATTATTGATATTTATTATTTGATTGGATATTTTTACTTATATTACATTTCAATCTTTTTTCTATTATTTATAATTCAATTTGAAAAATTAAATTTATAATATTAAAATTAGAATGATTTAATAGATTAAAATAGTTTTAATATATGTATCATTTTTTACTTAAAATTGCATTTTCAAATGCTTCTTGATGAAATCCTGATGCTTTTTGTTTTTTACATTCTTCATCAGTAAATAATCTCATTTTTCCTGCTCTACAAGGGTAGTGTTGAATTCTAAGTCCTGCTTCTCTTGGAAGATTTTCTTCATCAGGTATTTTATTTTTGTATTTTTCTTTAATATATTCTGCAACAAATGAAGTAGAGCCACAAGGTGAGGATCTAAGAACTTTCACATCTTTAATTTTTTCATCTTCAATAATTAAATCTACCTTAGGGCATCCTATTTTACTTACAAATTCATCATAAGTAGAATTCCCATTTTCTTCAAGTTCGCACATTATGTAAGGACATGAAACATTATTTTTCGATTCAAATTGATTTTTAAGACCATTTCCTTTCCAAGAAGCTATTATTATCCAATCTACTTTATCAGCAAATCTATATACTATATCTAATGCTAAATCTGGATGGGAAATATATGAAATGATGATGTTGGCTTTATTTATTTTATTAATAGCATTATCAGGTATTTCAATATCATCGTCTAGGAACATACCGCTTGGTGCTTCTAATTGTATAAATTCTGTATCAAATTTTTCTTTTATAGTATCATATGCTCTATCTCCATAAGTTCCATCAGTTAAAATAACAACTTTTAACATTTTAAATCACACCATTTTCTATCATATCAATAATCCACTTTTTTATTTCATTTCTACATTTTCTGAATTCATTGAAAATATCTTCTTCATTACCTTCAATTCTATTTGGGTCTTTAAAAGATTTATGGATATTTTTTTCTGCATTAGGAAAATAAGGGCATTTTCCATCATCACAAAGAGTAATAACATATTTGAATTCTTTATTTTTGAAAATATCTAAATTTTTTGAATAATTTTCAGTAATATCAATATTAATTTCTTTTAAAGATTTAATTGCATATTTATTTACTTTTGTTGGTTCTAATCCACCACTAAATACATTATATTTTTCTCCATATATTGAATTTAAAATAGCTTCTGCCATCTGTGATCTTGAAGAATTATTTTTACATATAAATAAAATATTGTCTTTAGAAGAATCCATAAATATCAAATATTCCTAATATCCAATGTTTTCAATATATAATATTTTTTTTAAATTTTAAATTATATCTCTTTATTTTTTTAAATATTAAATATTATTCTTTTATTTTTTTTAAAATGTGTTTTTTTAATTCTTTTGTTGTTTTTTCTCCTTCTTCACCTAGTCTTGCTACTTCTCCAGCATTTAGATTATTTTCTTTTGCAAATTTCATTGCATTGATGCTTTTATCAACATTAATGTCTTTCTTTTTTAATATTTTATTAACACATTCATTAGAACAACCATTTAATGCAATAATTGGATACTTTTTTATTAAATCTGGTGTTTTATCATCGGCAGCTGTAGAAGTTATACAAATAGAAACTATATCTTCTTCAGATTCTGATAAATCAGAAGCAACGGCTCTACAAATTAATCCAAAATTACTCATTCCACTACATGCCGCAACTGAAACTTTATCTTTCATATTTTTCCTTTTTCCTTTAGTTTAGATTCTAGTTTATTATGTTTTTCTTTTAAATAATTATATTCATCTTTATAAAAAGGACATTCTTCAATACAGTAAGTACATCCTTGATTACATCCTAAACATTTTGATTCAATAAATTCTGCCCTGTTTTCATCCATGTAATCTTTTTTTAGTGCATCTTCGGGACAGGCTTTAATGCATTTACCGCATCTTTTACAATAATCATTAATCCATTTATGAGTATTTTCTTTTGAAAATGTTAGATTTCCGATCGATGTTAGTATTGCTCCTATTTTCTGAGAGGGTCCTGATTCTGGAGTGATTAATAAATGGCTTCGTCCTACTATTCCAATTCCTGAGTTTTCTGCTAATTTTGATAGGTCTAATAAATTTTGATGAGGATGAGCAACCTGTGTTGCAAAATCATTTTTTCTAAGGTAATCAGAAATAATATATAAACTTTTTCCAAATTTATCATAAAGCAAATTGTTTAAATCTTGTGCAAATTCACTAGGAGGTTCATTTATAATTTTTTCTCCAATTTTCATAGTTAAAACAATAGCATTTGGATATATCAACTTTTCATTTTTTTTCATTTCTTCTTTAGATATCTTTCCAAAACCTATAATGTCCATGTCTAAACTTTCAGCCATGTTTTTAATTTTCTTCAATGTTTTTAAATCTATATATTTTTTAGAATTTTGAGGATTTTCTAATTTAGAATCATCTGTTACTTCATAATCGCCACAGCAACAATTAAAACCATTTTTTTCTTCTTTTTCGATTGTTTCAGAACAAAAATCTCTACTTTCATTTTCTTCTTTAATATTTTCACAAAAACAGTTTACATCATTTTTTTCATCTTTTTCTTCTATGGAATCACAGCAACAATCCATATTAATTTCATCGACCATATCATTTATTCTCCTATTTTAATTATTTTTTCTATATGGTCTATTATTTTTTTATCAGCTAAGCTATAATGTGTCCACTTTCCTTCTTTTCTCCAGTTTAAAAACTTAGCTTTTTTTAGAATGTTTAAATGATGAGAAATTGTTGATTGTGGTTTATCCAATGCAGAATCAATGTGACAAGCACATAATTCTCCATTTTTCAATAAATATAATATTTTTAATCTTAATGGGTCAGAAATGGCTTTTATAATTTCACCCATTTCATATAAATTATCCTCTGAGGGAATTTCATTTATTAACTCCTCCAAATTTAAATTCTTATATTGTTCAAGACAAATATTATTTTTACAATTTGACATAGAAAATAATATATAAAATTATATATTTAAATATTTCGTTATATCAATATAATAATAAATTTAAAAAATATATAATAAACATTTAAAAATATATAATAAAATATGGATAAAATAATATAAACTACTAATAAATAATATAAACTATCAATAAATAATATTAATTAATTATAAAAAATATAGGATATTTATATATAAAAATATGGATTATTTATAGAGGATATAATTTTATAAATTAATTTTTAATAATAAGAGAAGTTTCAAATGTATTTTATATTTTAAAACTTAAAAATTATTTATTGTTAAAATATTGGAGTCTTATAATGATGAAAGAATTAGATTTTGATTTGAAAGATTCTCCTTTTTCAAATTTTTTTACTTCTAGATGTTCCATTTCTGCTAGGATTAATGTGAAAAATGTTTTGAATTTTTGTAATGAGAAAAATTTGTCTTTTTTCGTTTTATCACTTGGTTGTTTACTTTCGGGTTTAAATTCTGTTCCAGAGTTACGTAGACGAATTTTAAATGGTAAAGCTATTGAATTTGATAAATTAGATGCTATAGTACCTATAATGGATAAATATGAGTCTGTATTTGAAGAAATGCGAGTCTCTCCTCCTAAAAAATCAGAATCATTAAAAGAATGGCATGATCGAGTAATTAATCTTCGCGATTCTATTTTAAATGGAAATAAACAGGGATTTTCTCTTGAAATTACTAAAAGGGATATTGAGCCAATTGGAAATTTTTCTTGTATTCCTTGGGTTGATTTTGACACTTTATCTAATTGTATTTTAGAACCTCACCAAGTTCAACCTTTGATAACTTGGGGAAAAGTTTCTAATAATAAAATGTCTGTTGCAATAGCTTTTAACCATATTTTTGTATATGGGCGACAAATTGGTCAATTTTATGATAATGTACAAGAATATTTTAACAATCCTGAAACTATTTCAAAAAATGGAAATATGTAAAAAATTTTAAAATTTCTATAGATTTTTGATTTATATAGATTTTTGATTTATATGGATTTTTGATTTATATGGATTTTTAGTATTTATTTTTAGTGTGCTCCTACTGATGCTATTATGAATGTTATTGTATCATATATTATATGTATTAAATAGGACACGAATATGTTTTTTGTTTTTAAATATCCAAACATTGTAAATATTGATCCTAATCCTTGAAGAAGTAGCACTGAAAATATGTTTTTGTAGGCAGGTAAATGTATAAGTCCAAACATTATTAATACTAAAGCTGTTGAAATCACAATGCTTATTTTTCTATTATTACTAATTTTATAGAAAATTGTTAAAAGTAGTAGGAATGGTATTATTTTTAATAATTCTTCACCAAAAATCTGAAATGGGAAAACTATCCAGAATAATAATGAGCTTAATTCACCAATAGCTGGATTAGTCTGAGCATGAATATTAAATATGTATTTTATAATTAATGCAATAGCTATTGAAAAAATAAATTCCAATATTATTAGACTTATTATTAATTTTAAATCATTTCTTTGTAATTTTTTACATATTAAATCGTATTTCCAGCTACTTACAATACCAAATATTAAAAATGGAATTAGAAAGTATAATAGTCCTTCCGCTCTTTCTAATCCATTATGTGGAAGAAAAATTAATATTAGTGGTATTAAAACTGAAATTAATAAGATAATCCAACGTTGAATACTTAATTTTGGGTTATTGTTATAAAATGGAAAATCAATATCTTTTCTTTCGAATTTAAAAAAATTAAATTTGTTATTATTATTATTATTATTATTATTTTCTTTTTGCATTTTATATCACATTTTTTATATTATATCTATTTTATTTTTATTTTTTGAATTTAAAAAAATAGATATTATGAACGATAATACCCAATTTTGTCAATTTTTTATCTCTTTTGATAATTATTTAGTTAATAACGCAATTTTTAATGTTATTAATATCACTTTATTCATTTTATTGGTTTCATTGAAATATTGAAATTTTCACAATATTGTTATTATAATTCTTATAAAAGCGAAACTTTTAATAAGTATTTATTTCATTGTATAAAAGTATTACTCTTATAATATTTTTTCATGGTTTAAATTCTATAATTATTATTAAAAATAGTAATAAAAATTAAAATATTTTTTTTGGAGGGATATAATTTTATTTTTAATAAAAATATTTTTAAAAGTAATTTTTATTAATGGGTTTTAACATATTTCTATTAGTATTTTTTTAAATATTACTATTTTTTTTTAAATTGATGAAAAAAGGCTTATTATGAATGTTAATCAAATGAATATTAATGAAGATATGAAGATTATCGATATTATTGAAGAATTTTCTTCCTCTGGTGTTTTAGGTGCAGGTAGAGTTGGTAGGGCTTGTGAACTTTTAGCTGATATGATTTCTTCTGAAGATATGAAAGTTTTTTTAAGTGTAGCTGGACCGCTTGTTCCAGGAGGTCTTCGTAATATTATAGCTGCTATGATTAAAAGAAATCAAATAGATGTTTTAATAACAAGTGGTGCTAATATAACTCATGATCTTTTAGAATCATTTGGTGGTTCTCATTATCGTGATTATGGGTTCGATGATGAAAAACTTAATGAAGCTGGAATGGGTCGAATTGGGGATGTTTACACAAAATCTGATGATTTTGAAGTTTTTGAAAAAGAAATAATCAAGCTTTTTGATCAAATAACTAAATCTATTATTAAAAAAAATCCCAATAACTCAAATAATTCATGTTATAAACCTATAATTTCAATTAAGGATTTATTATATGAAATAGGTCTTTTAATTAAAGATGAAAATTCTATTCTTAAAATAGCTGCTGAAAATAATGTTCCAATTTTTGCTCCTGGTTTAATTGATAGTATGTTTGGATTACAATTATGGATGTTTACTCAGGAGAATAATCTCGTTTTAGATGCTATAGCTGATATGAATGATCTTTCAGATATTGTATTTGAATCAGAAGAAGTTGGAGCTATACTTCTTGGAGGAGGTCTTCCTAAACATTATTGTCTCGCTTCTAATCTTTTAAAAGGTGGTGTTGATGCAGCTATTCAAATTACTATGGATCGTAGTGAAACAGGTAGTTTAAGTGGTGCTCCACTTGAAGAAGCTAAATCATGGTCAAAAGCAAAATGTGGATCAAATTTGGCTTCTGTTGTTGGAGATGTTACAATTATTTTCCCTTTAATCTATGCAGCTGCATTAGATAAAATTAGGGAAAAATAATATAAATTTAATATATTATTGAAATATAAATTTAAGGTATTATTAAAATATATATTTTATTTTAAGTTCAAATTATATTATTAAATTTAAATTATTATATTTAAAAAATAATTAGTTATTAAGGAGTTATGCATTGAATTATATTATATTAGCAATTTTATATTCTCTTTCTGGATTTTTAATGAAGTTTTCTGATGATGAATATGATGAAAAATCAAACAAAATTATTGCGGTTATTATAGGGGTTATTTGTGGTATAACTATAGCTTTATTAGCTAGTAACAATGTGGATGCATCATATATATTTATTGGAATTTTAGTTGGTACTGCATTATCTTTTAAAATTGATGGAATACATCATATTGCAACCCTTTTAGTATTTTTAGCTCTCTACATTATTTGGGGAATATTTAATCCTAATGGTAGTATTTTAGCTAATTTAAGTTTAATTACTTTATTAATTTGTATCTTTTCTGCATTTATTGATGAAATTGGTAATGATAATGAAACTATTTATAAAAGAAGTAAATTTTTCAAATTTTTCTTTGATTATAGATTTACGATGAAAATAGTTATATTACTTTTAGCTATACTAGGTTATTATCAATCAATCACTGGATTTTCAATACCTTATGTTGGATTTTTAAGTTTTTCAACATTCATATTTTTCATACTTTTTGAATTATCTTATGAATTAGCTAATTTAGTATTTAGTAAGTATTTTTTAAACCAAAAAAACCATATATAATTTTGAAGTATTTTTTTTTAGATTAATCTTTATTTCAATCTTTATTTTGATTTAAGGAAAAAATTTAAACTAATGATTAATAATTATAATAAAAACATTAAAATATAATTAGTTCCAAATTTTATATTTAGAAATAGCAATCAATATTTAGAAATAGCAATTAATATTTAAAAATAGCTAGAAATATTCTTAGATAGTTGTGAATAGTTATAAATAGCTATAAATTCAAAAATAATTTATAAATAGATATAAATTCAAAAATATTTAGAAATATATTGGAATATTCTTTTTTATCAATTTATTTAATAAAAAATTAAAATTATCATTTAATAAAAGTTATAGGGATTAATATGAATAGGATAGTAGAAAATCAAATTAAAGATATATTAAAAACTCGTAAAGTCCATTTAACACTAATAGACCCTGATGAACAAAGTCCTGAAGGGGCTGTTGAGATAGCTAAAGCAGCTATACGTGGTGGAACAGATGGTATAATGCTTGGAGGTTCTACAGTTGATGGAGCTGATGTTGATAATACTGCAAAAGCTTTATCAGAAAATATTGATCTTCCAATAATTATCTTCCCCGGGAATACTAGTAATGTAAGTAAATATGCTGATGCCATATTCTTTATGAGTTTTTTAAATTCTAATAATCCTTATTGGATAATTGAAGCTCAAGCACTTGGAGCTCCACAGGTAAAAAAGTCTGGAATTGAAGCTATACCTATGGGATATATGGTTATTTCTCCTGGAGGCACTGTGGGTTGGATAGGTGATGCAAAACTTGTTCCTAGAAATAAACCAAAAATTCCTGCTGCATATGCAATGGCTGCTGAAGCACTTGGAATGAGATTTTTCTATCTTGAAGCAGGTTCTGGTGCAGAAGAACATGTAACTCCGGAAATGGTTGCTTATAGTAAGAAAGCTACTGATGATATGGTAATTATTGTTGGTGGAGGAATTCGTAATGGTGAATCTGCATATACTGTAGCTAAAGCTGGAGCAGATATTGTTGTTACTGGAACCATAGTTGAAGAAACATTAGATGTTGAAGCTAAGATAAAAGAAATTGTATCTGGAATTAAAAAAGCTAGTGAATAATTTAATAAAATTTTTGTTGTTAATTTAATAAATCTAGTGAATTATTTAAATTTAATAATTAATTTTATTTTATAGCATTTATTGTTTTTATTTTTGTGCAATTAATTGTATTTTCATTATTAATCATGCAATAGATATTATTGTTTGTATTTAATATAAAAAATTAAGAAATAGCTAAATTTAGATTATAGCTATAATTAATAATTAAATTGATTGAAATGTTAGAATCATTATATACAGAAGCGATTAAGAAAAAAGGAACAATTCATGATAAAATTAAGGAATATGAAATTTCTAATTATAATATTTCTAATTTTTGGAATGATGAAAAAATCCCTGTATCTAATGATAGTTTGACTATAGCTGCTGGAGATGGGAGTAAACATGAAAAAAAGTTTTTGAGTTTTTATTTCTATGCTATTTCTTCAATTTCTTTAATATATAATAGTAAACTATCTAAAATTGAATCTTCAGAAATAAACACTATACCTCACAGTAATTTTGCAAAAGATAGGATTCGTAACTATATGGGATTATTTGAGGTAAAAAACGCTTTAAAAACAATTAAGTCTCATAATATTGATTATTATTTATATGATGGTTCTCTTTCAGGTGATTTAATACGTCCTTCTCCTATTGGAAAAGATATTCCTCAAGATGTTAGGTTTGATATTTTAGACTTAGCTGAAGAAAAAATTAATGAGGAACTTGGAAGTATTGAGAATCATGATATTGGGGTTTTTTCTTCTAAAATAGTTAATAAATTGAAAAATAGAGTTAGTTATATTAATAGTAGCCATTCTAATCAATTGATTGTTGAAAACTATTTAGAAAATATTGAAAAACTTTTATCATTATTTAATTTATTAAAATATAAAGATAAAATTATTGCTATTTCAAAAACATCCATAGCTAATGATTATTTTAAAGAATCTAATATTCCAGATATGGCTATTTTTGATAAATATACTAGAAATGTAGGATATTCTACTTCTTCAAGTAAAAATCCTATTTATATAAATATAGATGATTCAAAAAGAGAATTTCCTGTTAAAAATGATTTTTTTAAAAGCTTAGTATTTACAATATTCTATGTTAGATTGGAAGAAAATAAAAATATTTTAAAAATAGAATTGCCTTATAAAGCCACTAATTCTAAAATTAAAGAAATCATCGGGATAATATCTAGGGATTGTACTGATGGTTATCCATATCTCCTTAAAAAAGCTCATCATGAGGTCATTATTAAAAGAAGTGATATCGAACAATTATCTAAGATTATTGGCATATATGAAAAATCGGGTAGAGAAATGCTCTAATTTCAAATTATTATCAATATTATTATTTTTATAGTATTGTTATTGTCATTAGTATTGTCATTATTATAATAATTATTATAAATTATATTGTATTTATTAGTAGGATTTAGTGTTTATTTAATAAAATAAGAGATAATGGGTGTTGTAATGATTGTTGAAAGAGCTAAATATGATGATTTAGAAGAAATTTTGGATTTACAGAAATTATCTTATATTAGTGAAGCACAATTATATGATGATAATTCAATAGAACCTTTAAAACAGACAATTAATAATATTAAAGAAGAATTTAGAAATGGGATTATTTTAAAAATTCATTATGATGGTCAAGGTATAATAGGATCTATAAGAGCTACTAAATCAAATGATATTATTTTAATTAAAAAACTCATTGTTCATCCAGATTTTCAAGATAGGGGTATAGGAAAAAAGTTATTAAAATATATTGAAAGATATTATTTAAGTTTATATTCTAATATTGAATTTAATTTGTTTACGGGTTATAAAAGTTCTAAGAATTTGTATTTATATAAAAAATGTGGTTATGAAGAATTTAAATTGGAAAAAATATCAGAAAAAATTAGTTTTATTCATTTAAAGAAGAAAATTATTAGTAATATTTAATATTTTTTAATATTTAATATTTAATACTTAATATCTAATACTTAATATTTAATATCTAATATTTAATATCTTATATTTAATATCTTATATTTGATTTTTAATATCTAATAGTTAATATTTGATTTTTAATATTTTTTGATTATTTATATAATATTTATTTAAAAAGTAAATTGATTGCTTAGTTCATTTGTGATTTAATCGGTGTTAATATGATTATTGGTAGATGTATTGGTGAAAATTCTCTTATTGATGTTAATTTTATTTCTAAAGAGATGCCTAAAGTAGGGGAATATGTATCTTTAAAATATGATGGAAAAGTTGTTTTGGGGATGATTGAATCTCTTATTAGGGGTAATGTATCGCTTAATGGAGATATCTATAATCCTGACACTATTGAAAAAATAAAAGAAATTGAAGGAGACGAATATTATATTAGAGGTAATATTCGTATTCTTGGAGATATTGGAGATAATCTTAGAATTCCAAGAACACCCGCACCTCCAGGAACCAAGATTGAAATAGCTGATGAAGAAATTCTAAAAAATATTTTTAAGATTGATAATGGTTTAAAAATTGGAAATTTGATTAGTCAAGAAGATGTTGAAGTAAAATTAGATATAAATAATATGGTTTCAAGGCACTTAGCTATACTTGCAATGACTGGTGCAGGAAAATCTAATACTGTATCTGTTCTCATTGATGGTATTCTAGAATATAATGGATGTATTCTTATATTTGATATGCATGGGGAATATGTAGGTGCTGAATTTAAAAATGGTGCTGTTAATTCAATTGATCCTATTATTAATCCTATTTATATGTCATTTAGTGAGATAAAAACATTAGCTAATATTCCAAGTTCTGCATATATTCAGGAAAGATATTTTAGAGAAGCTTATAAAGAGGCAACTGCCATTGTTAAATCTGGTGAATCTGATACTAGAGATTTTCTTGAGATTATGAGAAGAGTTCTTGAAAAATGGTATAACACTGAAACATTTCGTGGAAAAGAGATTAATGCTTCTGAAAAATCTAAAATAATGGATGTTCTTAATAAAATAGAGGATTTAAATACTAAATATGAAAATTTATTAAACATAAATGGGGCTAATGTTTTATCTCAGTTGAAATTAGGTGTAGCTAATGTTATTAATTTAGGTCAGGCTGATGAATCCGCAGCTGAAGTTATTGTTAGTCATATATTAAGAAATGCTTTAAGATCCAGAAAAATATCTTTACATAACAAAGAAGGGAATATGTATGAAAAACCACTTGATTTTCCTGTTTTCTTCATTATGGAAGAAGCCCATATTTTAGCTCCAAAAAACAGAAATCCTTCATCTAAATATTGGATTAGTAGGGTTGCAAGAGAAGGAAGAAAATTTGGCCTTGGTCTTTGTCTTGTAAGCCAAAGTCCTAAGTCTGTTGATCCAGATGCTCTTTCTCAAGCTAATAATATGATAATTCTTAGACTTGTTGAGCCTCAAGACCAAAGGCATGTTCAATCAGCAAGTGAAAGTCTTAGTGAAGACCTTATTAAACAATTACCTTCTTTAAATGTTGGTGAAGCTATAGTTTTAGGCTTAATGGTAAAAGTACCAACACTAGTTAAAATTGATGAATTTAAAGGTAGAACTGTTGGTAGTGATATTAATATTATTGAACAATGGGAATCAACTAAATCAAAACAATTAAATAATATAAAAGATCAAGAAGATGAATTTAGACAATTAGGTGGAGATTATTAACTATTTTAGTTTAAATTCTTAATTTTTTTTGAATTTATTGACTTTATTTGTAGCTATTGAATTTATATTGTAATCATTAATATTTTAATTTAGATTATTAGCTTTATAATTTAAATTAATAGTTATTTTATTAGAATAGTAATAATAATGTTGCATAATGTGAATAACTTATTTATAATTATTTTATGCAAAATTTATAATATGAAAATAATTTATTTTATAATTATTATATGTAGAAATGTATTTAAAATTTTATAAAATATAAAATAATTTATTATAAGTAAAATATATTAATTAAAAAATCTGATAATTTAAAGTTGTTAAAAATAATTTAAATTTATATAAAATAGGTCAAAAATGTCTAATAATAATAGTAATAATAGTAATAATAATCTTAATAATGATGGAGATAGGGAATATAGAAGAAATAACTATAATGATAATTTTTATCAAAGCCCCAATTATCAAAAAGCTAAAATTCTTGTAGAGGAAATTAGAAGATTTTATATTCAAATTATCTTATTTATTGGAATATTTTTATTTATTGTAATTAGAGTTATTATCAGTAAAAATTTCCTTTTTTTTCCATCATTTATCTTTGCTGGAGAGAATATTTCTTCTTATCCTCCAGAAATAGCTATTATTCAATCTCCATTTTTTATTTTTGGTTATTTGTTGGTTATTTTTTCAATATTTACTCTTTATAGATATATTAGATTATATAATCTTAAAAGAAATTTTATGGATGAAGAAAAAGGAATCAAAAAACTTAAAAAATATATGAAAACTAATGAAATCCCTAAAATAGAAGATGTTGAAAAAAAGTTTAATGAAGATAAGTCTAAAGCAAAGCGTAAATTTTATATTTTAATAATAAGGGTAGTTATATTAAATTTTGTGTTATATTATGTTTTCACTAATTTTATTTCTAATTCCTTTTTATTTTTCAATATAATTTTACCATTTTCTATATTAACATTGGTATATAGATATTTATTATTGTTCCATTCTGATAAGAAATTTTTAGGCGATGATTGGGAAAAGAAGAAAATAAAAGATTATATGTTAAAATTTAATCTAAAAAGATAATTAAATTCTAATTTAGAGATAATTAAATTTTATATTAAATATAATTTTAATAATTTAATTTAAAGATACTTAAATTTTAGATTAAATATAATTAATAATTTAATTTAAAGATACTTAAATTTTAGATTAAATGGCTTTGTAGAAACCCTTTTTTTTATGAGATTTGTGTTGATCTGTAGA